>ERZ1034969.7-NODE-7-length-183082-cov-8.506395_pt1 | contig 183082 bp, 123 predicted proteins | sample MGYA00520624_ERZ1034969 | MGnify/ENA primary metagenome ERZ1034969 (study PRJEB33766, sample SAMN09781776) | gut metagenome | biome: gut microbiome | host: Homo sapiens | place: Madagascar | study: EMG produced TPA metagenomics assembly of the PRJNA485056 data set...
CCAGCACAACGCCTGGACGTCCGATCACTCGGAAGACGAAATTCTTTTGATCTGACGTAAACTGAACTGGCTCTTCCTTGACGACCCAGCCGCGCCCAAGCTGGCTCAAGGCGCTGCTAGACGCTCCAGGCATCCCGTCAATTTTTCGGTAGGCGGCTTTGCTCACTAATACTGACAAAATCGAAAGTGGCGCGATGAGTGCAAAAGCAACTGCGGGAATCAGCCACGAAAAAATATGGTGCGTGAAAATTCCTAGAAGTAATCCTAGAGTGATAAATCCAATGAATGAGCACCAGATAGCCCATTTTGCCCAGGGGAACTGCTCTACGACGAGCTTATATGCGTCAATGTAGTTTCTATACCACGGGGTTTTTTTCTTTTTTGCCGCTTTTTTCTCAGCTTCGATCCGTGCCTTTTCTTCTTTATCCATTGCGCTCATCATTTCCTAGTTTGTACGGCTATTTGTACGGCGAACAGTGTAATTTTAATTGAAACGCTTCCAGACGCCAAGCGCGCCATAATATGAGAATGACGCGCTTGGTCTGTGTATTTAGTCTGTGCATAAAAAGAATTCAGAGGTACTGCTCAATGTGTGTTTTTACAGCGCTGAGGAAACACGCTGCGATATGTGCATCTGCAGCGAAGGGATCGTATGTGAGGCTCAGATAGAAAGTCTTAGCTACGCGCAATGATCCGTCTGGAGCTGGAACTGCTCGAAGTTTTCGAGCGCTAATACTGATTGCGGCGCAGTGTGAAGGCTGGATAGAGGGAATTTCAAACAGTATGCTGTGAGATGAATTATCGACAACAGATATTGTTGAACCGAATAAATCGTCAGGACCTATAGTTCCCACAGCTGAGCGCGCAGTCACATCATCCAATGCTGCTCGTATAGCTGCTGGCTCAAGAGTGTCGAGATTACGCAAAACAGGCATAAATGCGCCGCGTTTTCCTGCAAGAGTGACGCCGAGCACGGGCGAAGCTCCTAAACTGAGAGCTTGGTGACGATTGAGTTCATGTGCAATTACGTGCAGTACAGTAGGTAGATAATCCTCGGGGAGGGAGTCTGCGCAAATTTGTGCAACGAGAGTTGGATAGTGTTGTGCTGCGTGGTCGATTGTGCGCGTAGACGTCGACGCTGCCACACGTGTCTGTGTGGTTTCGGCAAGTTTAGCTTGGCGAGCTGCTTGCGCAGCTGCTTTTATATCTTGGCGGCGAATTCTTCCGCCAACACCAGTGCCAGAGATGGCGCTAATATCTACGTTTAGATCTTTTGCCATTTTACGCACAATAGGGCTTATATAGCTTGCTGATGTAAGATTTATGCCTTTATCACAGGTAAAGGCTGCAGGTGTGATTGCAAAATCGTCACCTGCTGGCATGCGTGAGGTTTCCGTGCTTTCTGAGGCTGTTGCAGGGGTAGAGATATTGGAAAGCTGATGTGTAGATATTGGCGAAACTATATCTTCCGATGAATCAGAATCAAGAGATGAATCCGAATCGAGATCAAGCGAAGGCATGGGCTTAAGACTCTGATCTGTGGATTTTTCTTCATGGGCGTTAATTGGATCGAGAACCGATTCTGCGGATTCTCCTTCGTGAGTGCTGTGTGAATTCGCGCTCTGCGCCTCATCTCCTACCAGTGCCAACACAGTTCCGACTTCAACGCTCTCATCTTCGCCGACAAGAATTTCAGTAATAATACCTGCAACTGGAGAAGGCACTTCAGTATCGACTTTATCGGTTGAAACCTCCACAATAGGCTCATCAATTTCAACAGCATCGCCAACCTGCTTGAGCCAGATGGCGATCGTACCCTCTGTGACAGATTCTCCCAGAGCTGGCATCTTAATTTCTTGTGCCATGATGCTTCTTTCTATCTACTATGTTGCTGAAGTATATCTGTGCTCATTTCGATATTAGCCGTGAGCATGAAGTGATTTCCCTGCAAGCGCCAAGGCAGCTTCGCCAATTGCTTCATTTTGGGTGGGATGCGCGTGAATAAGCGCATCAAAATCTTCTGGATAGGCCTGCCACGCCACCATTAGCTCTCCTTCGCCTACTTGTTCGCCCATACGGGCACCTATTGCTGTAAAACCAATGATAGGACCTTCTTTTTGCCGAATGAGTTTCACGAATCCCGCAGTACCTAATATTTGGCTTTTGCCATTGCCAGCCAGATTAAATTCAACGGTTTCGATACTCTCGGCGCCATACTTTTCTTTTGCTTTTTTCTCGCTCAAGCCCACACTTGCAATTTCAGGATTACAAAATGTGACTTTAGGGATCAGATCATCGCATACAGGCTGAGGGTGGCGGCCTGCGATATCTTCTGCTACAAATATGCCGTGCAAAAATCCGCGATGAGCTAACTGTGCGCCTGGCACAATATCGCCTACTGCGTAGACGTGCCCACCGCTTGGTGTGGTGACGCCAGTGCGCAGACGTTCATCTGTAACGACAAAGCCGCGATCTAGTTTGATTCCGTTTTCCTCGTATCCGAGGTTTGCAGTTGTTGGACCGCGCCCAATAGCGATTAGCAAATATTCTGCCTCGAACTGCTGCCCATCTTGAGTAAAAACTCGCACGCCGTGCTCATGCTCTTCGACTTTATTAAACATCGTCGAGGTTTTGAACGCAATTTTTCGTTTGCGAAATGCTCGCTCCAGAGCTTTGGAAATAGCTTCATCTTCATTAGGGACGAGGTGGCTAAGCCCCTCAATAATCGTCACGTCTGCACCGTAACTTGCCCATATAGAAGCAAACTCTACGCCGATAACTCCGCCGCCCAGCACGATAACAGAGCGCGGTACATTATTCATGCGCAGAGCTTGTTCTGAGGTAATGACTCGTTGCGTGATGGTCTGTCCGATTGTTTTGGAATAGGAGCCAGAAGCGAGCACGATATTTTTTCCGACGATCTGGCGCCCGTTTACCTCCACAACATTAGATGCAACGAGGCGCCCCCATCCGTGAATCATTTCAATTCCGCGAGAATCAATCAGCCCCGTGAGTCCTTTATGCATTTTTGCAATAATGCTATCTTTGTAGGAATTGAGGGCATCCATATCGATGCCTTCAAAGGATCCTCGCACGCCGATAGATGCCGCTTCTTTCATTTCCTGTGCCACTTCAGCGGCGTGGAGCAGAGCTTTTGTTGGAATACAGCCGCGGTGAAGGCAGGTGCCACCCACTTTATCGCCTTCAATGAGAGCTACGTGTAAGCCAAGTTGAGCTGCTCGAAGCGCGCTAGCATATCCGCCAGATCCCGCACCGAGAATAACAACGTCGAATTCTTCTGCCACAAATCTCTCCTTTGAGTAGAGCTTGCAGGGTTATGTTCGCTGAGAATGCTTCCAGAAACTGCAGGCACAATACTTCGCAGACCTAAGTCCTATTGTTGCACAGTTGGAGTGCTGATGGTGGTATTTTGTGTGAATTGTGCATTCGTGCAATATCAACGCAGGTATTAGTCTGCTCTTGTCATGCTTGGTGACGCTGTTTGCCAGTATGATCTATTCCGTATAGCTGATAAGCCATACTGGCAAACAGCGCTTTATTTACTTACTGTTCGATATATTCGAGCAAGGTGCGCAGCATGACGCCTGTGGCGCCAGCAGCATTGTAGCCCCACGCTTTATCAATATATGCTGGACCTGCAATGTCGATATGCGCCCACGGAGTTTCTCCCACAAATTTTTTGAGGAAAATTCCTGCAGTGAGCATACCCGCTTCAGCAGTTCCAGTATTTTGCATATCGGCGATAGGGGAGTTTAAGTTCTTTTCTAAATACTCTGGAAGAGGCATCGGCCACGCTGGTTCGCCTGCGATTGCTGCAGCTTCGATAAGATCGTCACGCACAGCATCACTGCCCATGATTGCGCTGATTCGCATACCTAGTGCTCGCATCTGCGCGCCTGTGAGAGTGGCAATATCGATAACGGCATCGGGCATTTCTTCGCATGCCATAATTAAGCCGTCAGCCATGACTAAGCGTCCCTCAGCATCAGTATTCGTAACTTCTACGCTGACGCCATTGCGATAAGTAATCACATCATCAACGCGCCCAGCAGATCCGCTCACTGAGTTTTCTGCGATACACAGCCATGCAACGAGACGATGTGGAAGATTGAGTCTCGCTGCAGCAATCACTGTTTGAAGCATCGTTGCAGCGCCAGTCATATCCGCTTTCATCGTCGTCATTGAGCTAGGAGGTTTGAGTGAGTAGCCGCCTGTATCAAAAGTGATGCCCTTGCCCACAAGAGCGATGAAGCTTTGCGGATTGCTGGGAGCCCATTCCACGCGCACCAGTTTTGGTTCGTGAATAGATCCTTGCCCGACTGCGAGCAGCCCTGCTAGCCCGTACTCTTCAAGCTGCTCTTTTTCGAAAATATCAACTCGGCAGCCTGCTTGTGTGGCATGAGTTGCGGCAAATTGAGCAAGCTCTTCAGTGTTGAGATCATTTGCTGGTGTATTGACGAGATTGCGTACGGCGTGCACGGCATCAACTATAATCTGTGCACGCTGTGCAAGCTCCTGCATATCGGGAAGATCAGAGACGACAGTAACGTTTTCGGGAGCATTCAGGGCGTTTGATGTGTAGGTTGTGAAGGAATATGCTCCGAGTAGAGCGCCTTCGGCAATAGCTTCAAGTTCAGCAGAATTTTTGTGTGCAAGTGCTACAACTACGTGCGAGCGTCCAAGGAGTGCCCGCATTCCAGCTCCAACTTGTTCACGCAGTTTTTCGGGTGCAACAGCGAGATCTGCGTGTGCAATATTTTCTGATTCGCAGCATTCACGAGCAGAAGAAGCGCAGGCTGGCAGATGTACAGCTGCCACAAGCAGTTTAGTATTCCACGGTGCGGCGACTCGGGTGACGGCTCCTGCTGCTGGTTTATCGCATACTGTTGCGATAGCTGAAGCTAACTGCGTTGCTGTGGCATCGTCAAGCAGATTCGAAATAACTGCCCCGTTGGCATACCCGACCACAAGCCCGCAGGTATGATCGAGGGGATGTGAATGCGTTGATACTATCTCTAAATGCGGCATATTTATACTCCTAGATTTTTCGGTTGTTTTTTAGCGGCGCGCATTGCTTTGATATCTTCTTTTCTTCCGCCTTCTGGGAATTCTCCTCGTTTCACTTGCACAGCGGGTAGACGCCAGCGGCGCAAGTAGAATGCACGACCTAGCATTTGCCACGTAAAACCGCGCGGCACGGCTGCGGCTCCAAATTTGAAAACAGCAAGATTTTTCGCACGAGTGGCGACGATGAATCCGTGAATCAGCATGAGGAGGAAAGCGGCGTAAAAAACGATTGTCATCACGAGCGTCACTCGCGGCATATAGCCAGAGAGAAGCATGATAGGCACTAAGAGGATAGCTAAGGGCATAAACCATGTGGAAAGCGGGCTTGAGGCATCAATGAAGTCTCTGCCGAATCGTCGTACTTTGCCGCGGTGCTGGTAGGGCATCCGCAGCTCATCGCCTGTGCGCATTGCTTCCTGCTGCTGGCGCCATTCACGATCATTTGCAGCTCGAGTCTCAGCTCTGCGTTCTTTACGTTGTTCTCGCGTCAATTTAGTTTTATCAGCAACGAGAGGTCTGCGCCTGCTAGCTTCCGCTTCTTTTCGACTTCGTGTTTTGGTGCCTTTTTTGGGAGTGTAACCTTTCGGGTGTGCTTCCGGCGCATCGGCATGCGCAGATGCTGGAGTATGCGAACTATTTTTCTTTATTCCAAACACGAAAGATTCCCTTCGCCAAGTAGTAGTGAATGCTATAGAAACAGTTTAGCGAGTGCCCGCGTATGTGAGAAAACCCGGATATTGCTTGTGTGGAAAATTTATTTTTCGAGAAGTTGCAGTGCTTGCAATCAAAGGTGGGTGCTGATGTGTAAGGTATTTTGCGCTATTCTTGAAAGCATGGATACTAAAAAGATTTTTGAGCGAGTCAGCTCGCATTTTGATCAAGCAAAATCAGATTTGATTGAGCTTGTGGCTATTCCGTCAGTTTCTGCTAAGTCATTCGATCAAAGCACGCTTGAGCGTTCTGCGCAGTGGATTGCAGCACACGCTGAAGAGCTGGGGCTTGAAACCGAGATTATTCATCTGAGTACCGCCTCTGGTTTGGAAGGGCGACCCGCAATTTTAGCCTCCCGCCCAGCTCAAGAGGGCAAGCCTACTGTATTGCTCTACGCGCATCATGATGTGCAGCCTCAGGGCAGCGAAGAAAAGTGGAATACTGATCCTTTTGTTGCCAAGGAAATCGGTGATCGTCTCTACGGTCGTGGCGCTGCTGACGATAAAGCAGGTGTTGTTTTGCATCTAGAAGCAATTCGAGCAGCTGATCCTGGCGTTGGGATTGTGCTCTTTATTGAAGGTGAAGAAGAAGTTGGTTCACCCACTTTTGTTGATTTTCTTGAGACGTATCGAGATCGTCTGGCAGCAGATGTTATTGTCGTCGCCGATTCAAATAACTGGGCTGTAGGTACGCCGAGCCTCACAACGAGTCTGCGTGGTGTTGTCAGTGTTCGTGCTCATCTTTCTGTGCTTGATCACGCTTTGCATTCTGGCGCCTATTCTGGGCCGGTAATCGATGCAGTCACTCTCGCTTCGCGTTTGATTGCAACCTTGCATGACGATAAAGGTGACGTTGCTGTTGAGGGGCTTTTGGCATATGACGATACGACGGCAGTTTATGAAGATGAGCAGTTCCGTGTAGATGCTGGAGTGCTCGATGGTGTGCAGCTCACGGGCACTGGCTCGATTGCGTCGCGTCTGTGGACGAAGCCGACTATTTCGGTGATTGGTATGGACGTCACTCCTGTGGCTGTTGCATCTAATACGCTGATTCCGTCTGTATCCTTCGCGCTTTCGCTGCGGGTGGCTCCGGGGCAGGATTCTGCTGAAGCTGCGCAGATGCTCACGAAGCATTTGCAGTCTCACGTACCTTTTGGTGCTCATCTCACTGTCGATATTGAGGAGACTGGTCCGGGATTCGTCGCTGAGCCAGGCAGTGACGTCACGAAATTAGCGGAGCAGATGCTTGCTGAGGCATTCGATACTGAGCCTGTGAATATTGGTATCGGAGGATCGATCCCATTTATTTCAGAGCTTAAACGCGTATTCCCGTCTGCTGAAATTTTAGTGACGGGCGTTGAAGATCCAGATACGCGCGCTCATTCTGAGAATGAATCACTGCATCTTGGAGATTGGAAGAAAGCAATCGGAGCTGAAGCTCTTTTGCTTAGCAAACTCGGCGAGTGAGGTGGTGCGCACATGACTTGTGCATTCGGAATAATATCTGGTGCATAGTAGTTTTCAGGATGTAACGAAGTTATGTGCTGCTACAAGTAGTTAAAAAGCTTGGATACCAAGTAGTCTTCACATAGTAGGAATATAGAAAGAGCGATGGGAGATCGCAATGACTGAAACTGTTGATACGCCAACTCACGGCGTTATGCTGACGGATGTAGCTACCACTAAGGTAAAGAGCCTTATTGAGCAAGAAGGGCGTGACGATTTACGTTTGCGCGTTGCTGTTCAACCTGGTGGTTGTTCTGGATTGATGTATTCGTTGTATTTTGATGAACGATTGCTTGAAGGCGATGCGCTACGCGAATTTGACGGAGTTGAGGTTGTGGTTGATCGTATGTCGATTCCGTATCTCGACGGAGCAACTATCGATTTTGCAGATACGATTGAACGCCAGGGTTTTACCATTGACAATCCAAACGCTGTAGGCACTTGCGCATGCGGCGAATCGTTCCACTGATATATGCTCATAAGCTCGGGGCTAAGCGTTATATATGCTAGCCCCGAGCTTCAGTCTTTTGCCTAATTTACATAAAGAGCATTACTGAGAGTTGATAGTAAACACATACGCATAAGGATTATTCATGAATAAACGGAAACTAGTGGGTGCGTGCGCAGCTTTGGCCATGATATTTTCTTTTTCTGCATGCGCAAAATCTGGCAGTGCAGATAAAGATAAAGATAAAGCATCGGCGAGCACTGGTGCCCAATGGAATGGACAAGCGCCGACTCTTACTGGCTCTGGCAAAGATATAAAACTAGATTTTCCAGATACTGCTGCTCCGTCCGATTTGCAAGTATGGATTCAAGAAGAAGGAACTGGCAAAGAAGTCACTTCAACAGATTTCGTTGTTGCTCGATACGTTGGGCAGGTATGGGGTAAGGAACAGCCATTCGATTCTTCGTTTTCGCGCGGCGCTCCTACAGGATTCTCTCTTGGAGGAGTTATTAAGGGGTGGACTCAAGCTCTTGCAGGTAAAAAGGTAGGGACTTCTCTTATCGTTAGTATTCCGCCAGAATTGGGCTACGGATCAACTGGGCAGCAGAGCGCTGGTATCAGCGGCACAGACGTGATTGATTTTTATATTGAAATCGTTGATGCATATTCTCTTGATCAGGCTGGCCAGGCAGATGCTACTGCCAAGACTTCAACTGACGATCTTCCAGTCGAGATCAAAGGTGATCTGGGAGCTGCACCTGAGCTTTCAATTAAATCTGGAGCTGAGGAACCGAAGAAATTAGAAACTATTGTGATTGCTGAAGGTTCAGGAGAGCCTGTTTCAGATGTGCAAGGGACGACAGTTATCGTGCAGTATTCGATGACGTATTGGGATGGCAGCAGCCAGGAAACGACTTATGCAAAGCGTGGACCGCAGAGCATTCCGATCCAGGGGACTGCTATTTCAGGACTTGCTGGTATTCGCGTGGGATCGCGAGTGTTGATCTTATCGCCATCGTCAGATCAATCTGCGCAAAATACGGCCCAGCGTACCCCGGCATATGCTCTCGTTGTTGATATTCTTGGGCAAATTCCAGCTGCGAAGTAGATATAGATAACGAGCTACAGTTGCTTGATATATCTGTGGGGTTGAGTATGGCGTATCGCCGCTCAACCCCACAGTATTTTATCGTTTTAGACAGCTGAAAATACTAATAAAATCCTGCTTACAAAACAATCAATTCACTGTATCCTGCTGTGGCCTTTGCTAAACGGTCATTGACGTTTTCCCAATTAACGATATTCCAGATTGCTTTTACGTAGTTGGCTTTGACGTTGAGATAATCAAGATAGAAAGCATGCTCCCACATATCCAGCATAAAGAGAGGGACGAGCCCTACTGGGATATTTCCTTGCTGGTCGAAGAGTTGGAAGATCACGAGTTTGTGAGAGATGGTATCGTAGGCGAGCACTGCCCAGCCAGAGCCTTGGATACCAGTTGCTGCAGCAGTGAAATGCGCCTTGAATTTTTCAAACGAGCCGAATGAATCTTTAATAGCTTCGGCAATTTCTCCCTCTGGCTCTCCGCCACCGTTGGGGGTTAGGTTATTCCAGAAAATTGTATGGTTACTGTGTCCGCCTAGATTAAAAGCAAGATCTTTAGAGAACTGGTTGATCTTAGAAAGATCGCCGGCTTCTCGCGCGGCATCTAGATTTTCGAGAGCCGCGTTTGCGCCAGCAACGTATGCGCTGTGGTGTTTATCGTGATGCAGTTCCATGATTTTTCCACTGATGTGAGGTTCTAATGCGCTGTAATCGTAGGGGAGTTCGGGAAGTGTGTAGATAGCCATAATGCCTCCGTAAAAGATTTATTAACGCCTAGCAATCAAAATTTTGCTGACTTACTGACTTACTAAGAAACGGTTGAATATGAAAATATATTCCCGCATTCTTGCTGCTGATGAGTATATTGTGTATGTGCTGATTTACTATGAAGGGTCTACTGCGAAAGATCGTTTGCTCTCATATCAATATCTAAATTTCTTCTAAATCGGCTAATATGTATATGGAATTGGTTTTGTGCTGAGTAAATAATTGTTTTTATATAGGTGGAAGGTAATGAGATAGATGAGTGAAAATTCCACTCGCGATTTCGTGAACGTGCTTGTGTATTCAGATAATGCAGATATGCGCCAGCAAATGATGTATGCCGTTGGCCGCCGTGTTGCAGCTGATCTTCCAGAGATCAATTTTATTGAGGCCGCTACGTGGCAGGGCGCTGATCTTAAAGTTCAGGAAAACGATTGTGCGCTGTTGATTCTTGACGCAGAAACAGCGAAACTCGGCGGTATCGGTTTTGGTAAGAAAGTACGTGACGAATACGATCCTCAGATGCCCTATATTATCGTGGTGGCTCGTGCTCAAGATGAATGGCTTGCTCGAACTTCTCGCCCAAATGCTGTGATCGTTTCTCCGATTAATCCTCGTGAGCTTGCTTCTGAAGTGGATAAAATTCTGCGCGAGCGTCGTTGAGACTTCAGCCATATACGCTGATGCTTTATTATATACGCCCCGTATCGGTTCTATATAGGCTCGATATATAAAGCCGAAATTTCCGCATATCGGATCGTATCTTTACTACAGGCGTGCGCCGTCGTCGTCACTATCGCGAGTGCGAGGTGAATAGAGGAATGCAGTGACGGCAAATAGCGCGAATGCCAGCACTCCTGCGATTCCTATGGCTGGCGTTGCAAGAGGAAGAATATGTGCGCTGCCTAAAATCGTCACGATGAGAAGTAGAAGAGCGCATCCGCCAAGCATCTTTACTAGTAGTGGGTGGCTCTGCTCTGGTTCATTTGGGGAGGGGAGATCAGAAGGATCGAAAGCCTCGTCGGGCGAAATAGCGACCCAATCTCGCGGCCCTGATCCGCGTGGTGGAAGGCTGTGATCTAGATCGTGTAAGTGGCGTGTGATTTCACGAAATTCTTCATCGATTTTATTATCGTCAGGTAGGTCGCTCATGTCGCTCATGCGTGCTACTCTACATTTCTTCAATGGGTAAGACCAACGTGAAACTCCGATTGTTTGCTCATTGATATAGGGTCTTTGCTCGTTGATGTAGATATCTCTGTGCTCCCTTTAGCCCTACGCACAGGAGAGAAATTTAGGTAGAATGAGCGCTAGTGGCCATGAGGCCCGCGGCAGGAAGTATAGTACGCCTCGCCGTTATCGATATTTGAGGAAGGATTCGGATGTCTGTCCGCCGAGTTGCCCTGCTTACTGCAGGTGGTTTTGCCCCATGCCTCTCCACGGCTGTGGGTGATTTAATCGAGCGCTATAATGCAATCGATCCGAGCATCGAGATTATTGGTTACCAGTATGGCTATCATGGTTTGCTCACCCGAAATTTCGTCGTCTTTGATGAAGAAGCTCGTAAGAATGCTGCTGTTTTGAAAAAGTTTGGTGGTTCACCGATCGGTAATTCACGCGTGAAGCTCACAAACTCTCAAGACCTCGTAGAGCGCGGGCTTATCAAAAAGGGCGAGAACGCTCTCGAAGTAGCTGCAAATAATTTGAAGCTTGACGGCGTAGACGTTTTGCATACTATCGGTGGTGACGATACCAACACCACTGCTGCAGACCTAGCTGCGTATCTGCACGAAAATGACTATGAGCTTACTGTTGTGGGGCTGCCTAAGACTATCGATAACGATATTGTGCCGATCAAGCAGAGCCTCGGTGCATGGACTGCTGCTGAGCAGGCTTCAGAGTTTGCTCAAAACGTGATTGGTGAGCATCGCTCAAATCCTCGTATGCTCATTATTCATGAAGTCATGGGGCGCAACTGCGGCTATCTCACAGCTCAAGCGGCTGCTAATTATCACCAGTGGGTGAAAGAGCAGGAATGGCTTCCAAGTGCTGGTTTGAGCAAAGAGCGCTGGGATATTCATGCAGTGTATGTGCCAGAAATTACTTATGATCTCGACGTAGAAGCTTCACGCTTGCGCAAGGTGATGGACGAGATTGGCAACGTTAATATCTTCTTGGGTGAAGGCGCTGGCGTCGAAGAGATTATTGAAGAAATGATCGAAGATGGCATTGAGCCAGAGCGTGACGCTTTCGGGCACGTCAAGCTCGATACAATCAACCCTGGTCAGTGGTTTGCTAAGAAGTTCTCAAAGCTGATTGGCGCTGAAAAAGTGATGGTGCAAAAGTCAGGTTATTTCTCGCGTTCAGCCGCTTCAAACGAAGCTGATCTGGAGCTTATCGGTCAGATGGCAGATATGGCTGTTGAGTGCGCGCTTCGTGGTGAATCGGGTGTGATTGGGCAAGACGAAGAAGATAACGACGTGATGAAGGCTATTGATTTCACGCGTATTGCTGGAGCAAAGCCTTTTGACGTCCATCAGGATTGGTTTGCTCAGATGCTCTGCGAGATTGGCGAGCCGTGGGAGCCTAAAGCCTAACCTAAAGCCTAAGAGTCTAGCTCATAAAATTAGTGGCGTTGCAGTACTCATCAGATATTGCAACGCCACTTTTTAAATGCTGCAGCTCTTTATTTTCAGACAATAGTAAGCGTGATAGTAGAACCTTTTTTCGCTTTAGTTCCGCCTGCAGTATCCTGCAATCGAACTGTGCCAAAATAGCCGCCGAGCAGTTCTTTTACAGCAACATTGAAGCCAGCTTCTTCTAAAATTCTCGTTGCTTCACCTCGTTGTTTTCCTACGACGTTTGGCACTTCCAGTAATTCTGGACCTTCGGAGATAGTAAGAGTGACGGCGTCACCTCGATAGAGCTGAGTGCCTTCGGCAGGATCTACGGAAATAACAGCTCCCTCGGGCACTGAATCAGAAAATTCTTCTTGTTTTGTGACGCTAAAGCCAGCGTCAGTGAGAGCTTTTTCGTAGTCAGAGCCAGAGAGTTCTCCGATCTCGGGAACTGTTATGGGTTCACGCCCTTTGCTGACGATATACGTTACAGAAGAATCATGGGGGATAGATTCTCCAGCTTCGGGAGTTTGAGAAATGACGGTTCCTTTTGGTACGTCATTCGACCAGTCTTCACTTGCCGAAGCAGTAAACCGAGCTTGCGTGAGTATGTGCTGAGCTTCATCAGCAGTTTTGCCGACAACGTTGGGGACGTTCAAATATTCCACGCCATCTGAAATGCGCAGAGTAATGATCTGTGAAGGGTGAGCTGCAGTGCCGCCTTCTGGGGTGCTCGCGATAACGGTATCTTTATCGACTGTATCTGAATATTCGCGCGCAGTTGTGCTCTGGAATCCCGCAGTAGTGAGAGTTTTTTCTGCTTCTGCCACGCTCATGCCAGCTACCTGAGGAATTGGTACTCGCAGCCCTGGTCCAAAAAAGAACCACCAATATATGCCGCTCGAAAGTGCTGCAATTAAAGTGATCATTAGCAGAAGCGTTTTGATCAGTTTCTTTGAACGTGTGCTGCCTTGGTAGGATTCGTGTGTCTGTTCGGCAGTAGTGACGTATGTGCTCGTTTGAACAGAATTTTCAGTATCATTGCGGGTCTGAGAATCGTCAGCAGCATTAGGCGAAAGAGGTGCCAGCTGCTGCGTGGGGAAAATTTCAGATTTCGTTACGATCTCAAGTTCGTCAGTGCGTTTGGGCGGAATCGTCGATGCATGCAGCTGTGTTGAGTCTGATGTGTCTGATGAGTCTGATGTGCTCGAAATAGGTGTGTGAGAAGAAGTGACTTCTGTTTTTTCGATGATCGGTTTTTGAGGGAAGACAGGGATTCTACGCATCTGATCGGCGTCATCAAGGTGCGTTATCACATTGATGAGCATATCGAGCGCAGCAGATGCATTGAGTGGGCGTTTGAAAGGATCTTTTGCGGTGAGTGCGCAGATAAAAGAATCGATTTCTTCGGGCATCCATTCGGCAGTTTGCGTAAGGCGAGGCATTGGATCATTTACGTGTGCGTATGCCACAGCCACAGGAGACTCTCCAATAAATGGCTGCTTGCCTGCGAGAAGCTCGTAGAGCATCACTCCCAGCGCATAAAGATCTGCGCGCTGATCGGCGCGCCCTCGAGTGACGATTTCGGGGGCGATATACGCTACAGTGCCAAGCATCTGCCCTGAATGGGTGCTCGTCACATCGCTGACTGCGCGAGCCAGCCCGAAATCGGCGACTTTTGCGGTGTAGCTCGGGGGAGATAACACATGCTTATGCGAGATAGATTCGCTGAGCAGAATATTTTCAGGCTTGACGTCTCGATGAACGATTCCAGCGTTATGCGCCACGGCTAGAGCCGTCAAAACCTGCCTGGTGATTTCAAGCGAATCTCTCAGCGTAAAAGATCCATGTGCTGAAAGCTCGGATCGCAGATCAGGGCCGTTGATAAGCTCCATCACGAGATAGGCTCTTTCACCTTCAGAGCTGTGATAAATGCCTTGATCGTAAATGCTCACAATATGCGGATTGCTGAGAGCTGCTGCGGCTTGCGCCTCTCGAATAAAGCGTTGCGCAAAATCGGGCTGTTCAGCGAGGTGGGAGTGAATAAGTTTCAGGGCGACTGGGCGCTGCAGGCGAGTATCGATTCCACGGTAGACGCTTGCCATTCCTCCGCGCGCGAGGCGCGCCTCAATACGGTAGCGCCCATCAATGACGGTAGTGAGCAACGGGTCCAACATATTCACATACGTAAGTTTAACTGGCTAAGTTCATTTGCGGCAGTTCGTGAAAACGTGTGTGTTTGTGAAGGAGAGGTATGTGCACGAGTGCGGCGCAGTATTTATGGAAGAGCTTGTGGGTTCAGTGAAGGAAGCGTATAGGTTCGGTGGAGAGGCTTTTGATTAAAAAGCAGAGCAGCTTTTGTGCTGATAAAGGCGTGTTTAGTGAGGATGAAGGCGTGAGTGGTGTATATTGGCGCCGTGGGTGAAACTACTTCTAATAATTTGAGCGCTGATAAATCTTGCCTGCTTCCTTCTCCTGATGAGTGGCTGTGGCTTCCCGAGGTTGCAGATCTGCTTGGTGTGCGTGGGCGTGATGTGCGTGCGATGATAGGTGATCACCGTCTGGTTGCTGTTCGCAGAGGTGAAAATAATGCCTTGGCAGTCAATGGTGCGCAGTTCATTGAAAAAGATGGGTGTATTGTGCCACTGCCTAGTTTGCGAGGCACTCTTATTCAGCTTGCCGATGCAGGATATAGTTGCGAGGAAGCTCTGCGCTGGCTGATGGAACCCAATGATCTTGTGGGAATGACGCCGTTAGAGGGCTTGCGCGGAGAAAAAACACACGCCGTCCGCCGAGCAATCCAATTCTTAGCATTCTGATTTTTTGATAATTCTTGATGCGGATGCTATTGACGTAAGTATGCGGTGATAGAATGCCGCATACTTACTGCTCATATGATCCGTTTTGATATAAAACGCTATATGCTGTGCTCAATATATGCCTAGCTGCCTTTTGGTGTGCGCTGATATTTTCTTACTTTATGAGTTGCGTTCAGTGAGAGATTTGGCTAGATCTTTCAGAATATCAAGATTTAGAGTGCTGCTTTGCAGGCCTGTGGCAACGATATTTTCACGCTCTTTAATCATGCTTTCATGCTGCTGCGCTGCTCCCGAGCGCTGCATAATTGTGCGTACTGTATTTAGTTGTTCGCAGTTTAGCTGCTGCCCAAGCAGAGAATCAATTATCTCTTTATCTTCTGCTGACGCTTTTGCTCGAGTGAGCGCAAGCAGTACTGTGCGTTTGCCTTCTGTGATATCGCCACCAGCTGGTTTACCAGTCACGTTTGGCTCTCCGAAGACGCCCAGAGTATCGTCACGAAGTTGAAAAGCTTCGCCAAGTGGAGAGCATAGACGTTCAAGTTCGTTTAAGACGGTATCATCAGCTTGTGCGAAGTGTGCGCCGAGCAGAGTGGGAACCGTTACAGAATAGCGAGCTGCTTTGTGATACAGCACTGTAAGCGCCGAGGAAATAGCATCCGAATCATCAGCTTCTGCCAGTGGTATGTATTCTGCATGTACGTCAGTAAATTGACCGAAAGCAACTTCCGCCGTCATTGAATCGAAGAGACTAGCTGCTGTGCTCGAGCAGTGTATGGGATTGCCATATGGGTCTGTTGCTGCGGCAAGGGCGTGAGTGAGAGTATGAGATGCGAGTGATAGTAGATAATCGCCTAGCAAAAGAGCCATTTTCATACCATAAGCATCAGGATCGCCAGTGAGGCAATGCGCATGGTGTGCCTGTGCGAAAGCAACGTGTGCAGTCGTCACACCGCGGCGAGTAGGGGCTGCGTCAATAATGTCGTCATGTACGAGAGCAGAAAGCTGATACAGCTCAAGAGCGGCTCCTAATTCTACGGGAAGTTCCGAGATTGGCAGGGCGGAGAGCTCACGTATATCTATATTCGCTCCTGCTTGCCATCCTGCTAGAGCGAAAAGAGCTCGAGTGCGTTTGCCTCCTAGCGCAAGAGCTTGAGCTGGAGCAAGAAATGATGCGGCGGCAGATGCGGGGGCATGAAGAGTAAAAGGGAGAGATGTGGAAAGAATCGCAGTGAGAGAATCGCTGACGGCTTTTTTGTAGGTGTCCATGATGTCGAGCATATTCTTAGTTTACTGGTGAGTTGTCCACGGTGAAGAAATATGCCGTAAATATCCACGGATATTTATGTTTTCTGCGCGATCTGGGAAATAGTGATGAGATTGCTGCTATGAAAACACTACAGCTTGCCCGCCCTGAAGTAATTGCTGCTCTTGTGCCAGCTATGCTTGATTCTCGGCCGCAGCGCCGCATAATTGCTATGTGCCTTCGTCGAGGAAGTAGATTAAATCCTGCGATGCCGCTGGGAAGTGAACGCTGTATCGGACCAATGATTAGTTTTAATCTGCCTTCTTCTTTGCGTCTAGGAGGAAAAATAGGCGAGGCTGGCGCTATCGAGACTCAAATTACAGAGTTTATTGAAACGTATACAGTGCGAACACTGGCGATAATTCTTTACTGCGATGACGTTGTTTCTCTGCTCCGATCTGGCGAAATGCTCGATGCGTTTTTTGATATGAGTGATCGCTTTTTCGTGCGCTTAAAAAACATTGATGAACGATATGGCAAAAGTGATATACCTGTGTGTTTCTTGTTTTTGTGTGATTTTAAGGTGTGTATCGATGTATATTCGCTTGTGCGTGAAGCGCATCGGATTGTGCATGATCATGAGGTTGATATAGAGACAATACGGCATGATGATTCGCCAGCGTCGCTAGCATCTTTGTATGGGATTCTTTTTGTGGCAGCTTATCGTCACCTTGAGCATATGGGAAAGATTGCAGCATATTCCGATCTTGAAAGTTCATTGGAGCAAGATGGGAAAATATATTCTTCTTGCAGGTGCGATGAGAAAAATAGCGGCAATACCCACTGTGAGCGTACTACATGCGCCTCAGATCGAAAGGAGAGCACGACGGCAAAAAATACTGAGCGAGAAGAGAGTATAAGAGTTGGAGAAAAAATAAAAATGGACGATGCACAAGATACGCAAGAACAAGAACAAGATATACAAGATGAGGAAAATGCCGATAGTGCGCAAGAGAAGCAGTATAAGCATAGAGGGAGCGTGCACATAGAAAAATATGAAGCACGAGGAGAGGAATATATGCATTGCGATGTGCACGAATGCGCCAATATAGACGTTACTTCTCATTACCTCTGCGCGGCAATGCGAGCCTATAAAGAGGAGCTAGATAGAAATCGTACACCCTCAATAACAATGTGGAATTTTACTTTTGGAGTAGCGCAAAAGATTCATGGGAACACAACTTTGGTGAAAAAAATAACTGCAGCAAAAGCAGGAATGTTAGCTGCGCAGCTGCATAATCAAAAAATTAGGGATCGCGTGATTCTCTATGCAGTTCATCCAACGATCCGCAGCGTTGCCTCTTTATCTAGCGCACAGCTGATCAGAAAAATGACTGAAGCCTCATCATTACCTCCGAATATGCCTCGGGCACACAGCGTGATAAACGTATTGGCATTTTTAGGGATGTGCGTGCCTGCAGCGATTCCAATTGTCTATGGCACAATGGCGTATATCCAATGGTGGGTTGGAGAGGGGAGTAAAGCGCGTGCATCGATCGATAAGATTAGTGAGAGTGGGCACGATATTTCACTTGTGAAACTTGTTGAATATGCTCTCAGCGTGCAGCTTCCGCCGCCGTGGGTTGATATCCAAAAGGAAGAATGAGTTTGTGATTATGCACACCGCATTGGAATAAACACTATCTTTTGCACGTTTCGAATACCGTGGTATTTAAGTATTTCTATGCTCTCACGCTATAATGCTTGAGCTGATATAGAGAATATATATAGGAAATATCTTCATTGGCAACGATATGCGGAAAGGGTGCACGTGGCAGCTTCGACAAAGAAAAAAGTGAGTACTGCACAAACTCGTGCTGCGAAGGGTGATACAGCGCAGACCAGTGCGGCGGAAGTCACGCCAGTACACGAGGTAGGCAAAGAAGGGAATGCGCCGCTCAATCCTCCTGCTAAGCGGGCCGTGAAGCCTGTCTGGGAAGCATATCGTGTAGCAACTGGGCAGCTGACGGCAGAAGAAGCTGCTGCTATGACGAAAATTGATCTTATGGCAATGCCTGCTCCTTCGCCTGACCTTTCATCTAAGCCAGCAGAGCAAGAGGTAAAACCTAAGAAAAAATCTGTGAAAAAAGCACAGGAAAAGGCTTCTTCGGAAGATAGCGCTGAAAAATCTACCCAGAAGAAGACTGCTAAGGTATCAAAGAAAAAAGATAAGCTGCAGGAAAAAGACGGCAATGAGCACATCGCAGATGAGGATGTGGATCCCGATAGCCATGATGAGGTAGATGAGCACGAGGATAATCTTGAATCGGCAGCTACCCCTGATGAACCAGATGTTTTAGATGAGGAAGAGATCGATCTTGACGACGATCTGGATGATCCCGATGATTCAGATTCAGACGAAACTGATGCTGAAAGAGATCATGATCTAGATACTGATGATTCTGACGAAGAATCGAATGATCCTACTTCCGATGACGATCAGAAGGCTGATGCACACAAGCATGCTGGCGCTTTCGTTATGAAAGACTCTGACGATACTGATGAGCCTCAACAGCGGGTACACGTTGCTGGTGCAACGGCAGATCCCGTCAAAGACTATCTCAAACAAATCGGCAAGGTAGCATTGCTGAATGCCGAGCAGGAAGTGGAGCTTGCTAAACGTATCGAAGCAGGGCTGTATGCCAAGTACCTTTTAGATACGCAAGATATTCGTGATACGAAGAAACGGCGTGAGCTTATTGCGATTTCCCGAGATGGGCAGAACGCCAAGAATCACTTGCTTGAAGCAAACTTGCGTTTAGTCGTCTCGCTTGCCAAGCGCTACACTGGGCGCGGTATGCTCTTCCTCGATTTGATTCAGGAAGGTAATCTAGGGCTTGTGCGCGCTGTCGAAAAATTCGACTATGCCAAGGGATATAAGTTCTCTACGTATGCTACATGGTGGATTCGTCAAGCGATTACGCGCGCTATGGCAGATCAGGCGCGCACGATTCGAATCCCTGTGCATATGGTTGAAGTTATCAATAAACTTGCCCGAGTTCAGCGGCAAATGTTGCAAGATCTTGGCAGGGAACCCACAGTGACGGAGCTTGCAAAAGAACTCGATATGAGCGAAGACAAAGTCGTGGAAGTTCAAAAGTACGGGCGGGAGCCTATTTCTTTGCACACTCCTCTTGGAGAAGACGGAGATAGCGAATTTGGCGATCTTATTGAAGATTCCGAGGCTGTTGCTCCAACTGAAGCAGTAGATCATATGCTTCTTCAAGAGCAGCTGCGCCAAGTGCTCGATACACTTTCCGAGCGCGAAGCTGGAGTTGTGGCTATGCGTTTCGGCATGACAGATGGTCAGGCAAAAACTCTTGACGAAATTGGTAAGGTCTATGGCGTTACGCGTGAGCGTATCCGCCAGATTGAATCGAAGACGATGAGCAAGCTTCGCCATCCTTCGCGTTCGCAGGTTTTGCGCGATTATCTCGAATAGAATTTCGTACATCGATAGAAGCACAAAAGTGCTTTTATCGATGTAATCTTTTCTCTGCCGCTATGGGGATATGCCCTTTCTTTGAATTTCTTCCTTGATTTTTTGAAAGAGCATATCTTCAGGTATGAAGGTAAAACTGTCTCTTCTCTCAAGCGTGCTTGCTTGTTTTACTTATTTTAGTAAAACGTTCGTTCGTTTTACGAGCGAATTTTATGAGTGAAGAAGTGTGTATATTATTAAGAAATACTGCGTGTTTGTGCGAGAAATACGCACATACATGCGCGTATGCATACATATATGCATACATATCAAAAAGTATTTGTGCTGGCGCTAAACGTTTGGATAATTTAGCGCGAAAACTTCATAGGAGCAGCTCTGAGCCACTGAGCTGGCATTACGGTATGCCCGTGACGGTTAATTGCATTGTGCGCGAAACGTTTCGAACGGGATTCACACTCCACGTAATAGCGCAGTAAATCGGCACACATACGGGCATCGGAAAGCCCTCGATGTTTTTGATGATCGGCAATTCCTAAACGCTGGGCGAGCTTAAGGAGAGCATGAGAGCCAGGCGGGCAGTAAATTCTGCTCTGATCCATTGTGCATACAGTGTTGTTAGCATAGATAGTGTGATAGCTGCGAGTTCGAGCGAATTCTCGATTGATGAATCCTTGGTCGAAAGGAGCATTATGAGCCACAAAAATACGTTCAGAAAGAAGTGAAATCAGCTCATCGGAAATATCTCGAAAAGTTGGTGCGCAAGTAAGATCCGAATCGTGAATTCCGTGTATGTGGCTCGCCGTCACGGGTCGCTCAGGATTGACGAGAGTCGTCCATTCGCGCTCCGTTTCTAAAGCCTCGTTTAGAAGGATTACTCCAATCTCGATAACTCGCTCATGCGATGCATCAAGCCCTGTTGTTTCCACATCTACCACGGCAAATGTGCGATGTGCGTGCATCTCGTATCCGTCGCTTATCACGTTCTCAGCATACGCTTTAGAATGCCGATTAGATATTTTTATATAAGCGCAATTTCAAATATCGTCTGTTTCGGGAAGCTGATGCTGAAATCTGGCAAAAATGCAGCTGCTGCCTGAAAAGCACAGCTGCCAGTGCAGAGTGTGACGAGTGGCGCGAGTTTTGCTCAATGGAGATTGAAGCTCAGACGGGTAAACTCTACACGTGCCTAATAATGTTTCTACACCAGATCATCGCGCACCAAGCGAAGAATATAATGCGCGTCACCTGCAAGTCCTTGAAGGCTTGGAGGCTGTGCGAAAGCGCCCTGGCATGTATATCGGTTCCACAGATTCGCGTGGGCTTATGCACTGCGCATGGGAAATTATCGATAATGCTGTTGATGAAGCCCTTGAAGGTTTCGCTCACAATATTTTTGTGACGCTCTATCAAGATGGTTCGCTTGAAGTTGCTGACGACGGGCGCGGTATTCCTGTTGATGAAGTCCCTGGCACAGGAGCTTCAGGTGTGGAAGTTGTCTACACGAAACTCCATGCTGGCGGGAAATTCGGCGGCGGATCTTATTCTGCCTCTGGAGGCTTGCATGGCGTGGGGGCAAGCGTAGTGAATGCTCTTTCACAACGTCTGGAAGTGCAGGTGAATCGTGGCGGAAAAACGTGGGCAATGAGCTTTCACCGAGGCGAGCCTGGCAAATTTACAGATAAACCTGGGATTCTCAGCCCGAATGCACATTTTGAGCCATACACTGATTCCTCTGAGCTGCGAATTGTGGGCAAAGTAGAGAAGAAAAAGACGGGCACGCGTGTGCGTTTCTGGGCGGATCCAGAAATTTTCCCAGATGGTACGTCATTTATGTATGCAGAGCTTCAAGAGCGTATGCGTGAGAAGGCTTTTCTTGTGCCAGGGCTTCATATTTATGTGCGTGACGAGCGTGAAGCATCTGTAAAAACGTCTGCGGCTGCTTTGCTTGAGCAAAGCGCTCCAGTAGAAGAAGATTTTATATTTGCTGGCGGTGTGATCGATTTTGTGGATTATATTGCCAATGATCCGCCAGTGACGAGCGTGATGCATCTTACGGGTATGGGAGAGTTTACTGAGACAGTTCAAACGCTGGACTCTGAAACTGGGCATCTCACACCGAAAGAAGTGTTGCGCCAGTGCGCTGTAGATATTGCGCTGCGATGGGGCACAGGGTATGAGGTGCATGAAGAGAGTTTCGTTAATATCGTTGCAACTCCTAAAGGAGGCACTCACCTCACTGGTTTTGAGCAAGGGCTTTTGAAAGTATTGCGCGCACAGATAGAAGCTAAATCTCGTGCGCTTAAAGTGACGGCAAAAGACGCAAAGATCGAAAAAGAAGACGTACTCGCGGGGCTTACAGCTATCGTTACCGTTTCCTTTCCTGAGCCACAATTTGAGGGGCAGACGAAAGAAATTCTCGGCACTGCTCCGATTCGCGGTATCGTAGCCAGTATTGTGGAGCAGGAATTGACCAAAATCCTCAGCTCGACTAAACGCGATCAAAAAACGGAAAATCAGCGCTTACTGGAAAAAATTGTGGCAGAAATGCGAGGGCGTTTGGCTGCTCGTATTCAAAAAGAAATATCTCGGCGTAAGAACGCATTGGAGACGAGTACTCTGCCCGCAAAGCTCGCTGATTGCCGTAGTGAAGACGTGGAGCAGACCGAACTTTTTATTGTGGAGGGGGATTCTGCTCTCGGCACAGCAAAACTTGCCCGCAACAGTGAATTTCAGGCGCTTCTTCCAATTCGTGGAAAAATTTTGAATGTGCAGAAGGCGTCTCCAGCAGATATTCTCAAAAATGCTGAAGTTTCAGCGATTATTCAAGTGGTTGGGGCTGGCTCAGGGCGCACATTTAATCTCGATGCTGCCCGCTACGGAAAAATTGTGTTTATGACTGATGCAGATGTAGATGGTGCGCATATTCGGACGCTGCTGCTCACTCTTTTCTTCCGTTATATGCGCCCGATGGTTGAAGCAGGGCGTGTGTATGCGGCTGTGCCGCCGCTGTATCGAGTAGAGGTAGCAGGCTCTGGAAAGCGCGAAAAAGAATATATCTATACCTATTCTGATACAGAGCTGCATCAAGTGCTTGCCAAGCTCGAAAAGCAAGGACGGCGTTATAAAGAGCCAATTCAGCGGTATAAAGGCTTGGGCGAGATGGACGCCGATCAGCTTGCTGAGACAACAATGGATCCTGCGCATCGCACGCTCAGACGTATTTCGATGGCTGATGAGGAAGCTCTCGCCTATGCTGAAGAAACTTTTGAATTGCTGATGGGTTCGGAAGTTGCGCCGCGAAAAGATTTCATCATTGAAGGCGCCTGCACGATTTCGCGTGATCAAATCGATGCCTAGATGAGATGAGCTTGATGAGATACGCTTGTGATGCTGGGTTCAGCTTTTTTGACGGGAAAAATTATAAAAAAATAGATCAGTTGGTCTCTATTTAATAGGACGATTAGAAAAATTGCCAACGTTATTTTCATACAACACTATGGCAACATGGAATAAGTTACGAATACTTACTATTACTCTTCCCGTTACCCCAGATGGTGAACCTGATTTTGACTATATGGAACGCTATATTCGCGCTATTGAAAAACTAACTATTGCCAGCGTTGTTAAGTATAAAGACAAGGTTATTGATACAACCAAAATGCTCGTAAATAACCACCATAGTTTTTGACGATAGAACGATCTATCGTCAAAAACTATGCGCTGCCTCTCCTTCGCGATCGCAAATCTATAGGCATACTGCCCGTGCTTTCCGGCTATGTGAGCGTGCCGCCTGATATTACAAGATAGTACGCGCCAAACAGGGGAGGGACGCACACCTAGAGTTCCTGCAGCTTATATGGCTTGAGACTGTATTGATTGGCAAGCGCAATACTCACAGCCAATGCTCCTGCAGCTGTGGTATAAAAAGGAATGCCCATATGCAGAGCTTTTTGCCGAATAAGCTGCCCGTCAGAGACGACGCTCCCAGTTGAATTGCCCGTATTGATTACGAGCGCAATCTCGCCGTTCGTCATCGCATCAATAATATTCGGGCGGCCTTCAGCTCGCCGATTCATATACTGCGCCACGATCCCATGTTCGGCAAGATATGCTTGTGTGCCGCGCGTAGCACACAAACCATAGCCAAGGTGCTGAAGATTTCGTGCAATCTCTACCGCATCTTCTTTATCTTCGTCACGCATAGAAATAAATGCTTTGCCGATAGAAGGAATGAGATTATTTGCACCAAGCTGAGCTTTCATAAATGCTTCAGCAAAATTGGAGCCAATACCCATCACCTCACCAGTGGAATGCATTTCTGGGCCGAGAGAGGTATCAGAACCAGGGAATTTTGCAAAAGGCAGCACTGCTTCTTTCACGCAGAATTTTTTGGGAATTACTTCTTCAGTGAAACCTAGCTCTTCGAGGCTTTCCCCGGCCATCACGCGCGCCCCGATTTTCGCCACTTGCACACCGCAGCTCTTGCTCACAAAAGGCACAGTCCTAGAGGCACGAGGATTGACCTCCAGAATATAGACGTGATCGTCTTTTATAGCGAACTGCACGTTCATTAAACCGATCACGTTGAGTGCTCGGGCAAGAGCTTCAGTTTGAGCACGCACGATTTTGTGAAGCTCTTCAGAAAGATGATATGGGGGCAGAGAGCAGCCAGAATCGCCCGAATGAATACCAGCGGGTTCCACATGCTGCATCAGCCCTGCGATCACGACGCGTTCGCCGTCACTGACAGCATCAACGTCAAGCTCAGTGGCATTAGTTAGGAAAGAGTCGAGCAAAACAGGAGAATCATTACTCACTTGCACTGCTTCAAACATATAGCGGCGAAGCTGATCAGGATTATAGACCACCTGCATTGCGCGCCCGCCTAGCACGTAGCTTGGGCGTACCATCAGCGGATAGCCGACCTCTTCAGCTAGACGCAGTGCTTCTTCTTCTGAGCGTGCAGTCGCATTTTTTGGCTGCAATAAATTGAGATCCTTGACGATGCGCTGGAAGCGTTCACGGTCTTCAGCTGCGTCAATCGAATCTGCGGATGTGCCAATAATATTCAGCCCGTGTTGCGAAAGTGCGCGAGAAATCTTCAGAGGTGTCTGCCCGCCGTAATGCACAATAATTCCAATCGGCTTTTCTACAGCAGCAATATCGAGCACGTGTTCGAGGGTGAGTGGCTCGAAATATAAGCGGTCAGACGTATCATAATCTGTGGAAACAGTTTCAGGATTGCAATTTACCATAATGGTTTCATATCCGGCATCGCGTAGAGCTATTGATGCGTGCACACAGCAATAATCGAACTCGATTCCCTGCCCGATACGGTTCGGCCCGCCGCCAAGAATCATAATCTTTTTACGATCGCTTGGATCGGCTTCGCATTCATCTTCGTATGTGGAATACATATAGGCAGTGCTTGAAGCAAACTCAGCAGCGCACGTATCTACTCGCTTAAATACAGGAGTGACGCCGAGACGCAAGCGTACCGAACGCACAGTTTCTTCATCCGTATTCGCAAGCTCTGCTATACGGCAGTCGCTGAAACCTTTGCGTTTAAGTGCACGAAGCGCAGATGCATCGCCGTTTTCGATCTGCTGCCATCTTTGCTCATCGATAGCGCTTTCAGCTATGACGATATTTTCGATGTTTGCCAAAAACCACGGGTCGATGCGAGTGGCCTGATAGACCTCATCGATGCTCATGCCGGCGCGGAAAGCATCTGCGAGATACAGGATTCTTTCTGCTCGCACATTAGAAATTTCTGTGCGAATTTCGCCCAGATCTGATGTGCGTGTATTAAAACCAGTCAGCCCAGTTTCTAAACCGCATAATGCTTTATGTAAACTTTCTTGGAATGTGCGCCCAATTGCCATCACTTCGCCCACAGACTTCATCTGAGTGGTGAGATGGTCATCGGCAGAAGGGAACTTTTCGAATGCGAAACGCGGCACTTTCGTCACCACATAATCGATTGCTGGCTCAAAACTAATTGGTGTGGCTCCGCCTGTAATATCGTTGCTCAGCTCATCGAGAGTGTAGCCAACGGCGAGTTTCGCAGCTACTTTAGCAATCGGAAAACCTGTAGCTTTCGAAGCGAGGGCGGAAGAGCGCGAAACACGAGGATTCATCTCAATGATAATCATTTCGCCAGTATCAGGATTGATTGCAAACTGCACATTAGACCCGCCAGTATCAACGCCGATTTCCCGTAAAACAGCAATCGACGCATTGCGCATCATCTGGTATTCCTTATCGGTGAGCGTCTGTGCTGGAGCTACTGTGATCGAATCGCCTGTATGGATACCGCACGGATCAAAATTTTCAATGGAGCATACGATAATGCAATTATCGGCATGATCGCGCACAACCTCCATTTCAAATTCTTTCCAGCCCAAAATGGATTCTTCAATCAGCAGCTCATGCACAGGAGAGGCCTCAAAACCCCGTGTGCAGATATCGATAAGCTCATCGCGGTTATAAGCAACGCCGCCGCCAGTGCCGCCAAGAGTAAAAGACGGGCGAATAAGAGTGGGAAATCCAACGGCTTCTTGAGCAGTAAACACTTCACTCATCGTGTGGCAGACGTGAGAGGCAGGAGTGCGCAACCCGATTTTATTCATCGCCTCTTTGAACCGCCCGCGATCTTCAGCTTTATCAATCGAATCCGCTTGGGCGCCAATCAGCTCTACATTATATTTATCCAAGATGCCGTGATTAGCTAAATCTAGTGCACAGTTGAGTCCAGTTTGCCCACCCATCGTTGGAAGAAGAGCATCAGGGCGTTCTCGTTCAATAATTTTCGCAACCGTTTCCCACTGAATTGGTTCCACATATGTAGCATCAGCGAGATGCGGATCGGTCATAATCGTTGCAGGATTTGAATTGACGAGAACAATTCGATATCCCTCTTCTTTTAAGGCTTTGCACGCTTGGGCGCCAGAATAATCAAATTCGCACGCTTGCCCAATCACGATAGGACCGGCGCCGATAATCATAATTGTGCGAAGGTCTGTGCGCTTAGGCATGATGAGTACCTTTCTTCATTGAAGCAACAAATTTATCAAAGAGTTCATGTAGATCGTGCGGGCCAGGGCTGGCTTCTGGATGGCCTTGGAAAGAAAATACAGGCTTTCCAATTACTTCAATTCCCTGCAGGCTTCCGTCAAACAGTGAGATATGCGTCGGGCGCACATTTTCAGGCAGAGTTGAGGCATCAACGTCAAAACCGTGATTTTGGCTGGTAATCATCACCTTCCCAGTTGAAAGCTCTTTCACAGGGTGATTTGCTCCGTGATGTCCGAAGGGCATTTTGCGCGTTTTCGCTCCCAGCGCCAGCCCTAGCAGCTGATGCCCGAGGCAAATGCCAAACATCGGAATATTCATTTTCAGCAGATCTCGAATAGCGTTAATGGCATACGTGCATGGCTCAGGATCTCCTGGCCCATTCGAGAGGAAAATTCCATCTGGCTTGAGAGCAAGCACTTCAATTGCGCTTGTTGTGGCTGGAACTACGTGTACACGGCAGCCCCGTGCTGTGAGCATGCGCAGGATATTGCGTTTAGTTCCGAAATCGAATGCTACAACGGTATACGATGCCTGATCTTGGTGTGGAGCTGGTAAATATCCTGTGCCGAGCTGCCATTCGCTTTCCGTTACATCGTAAGGTGTGCAAGTCGTCACTGTCTGAGCTAAATCTTTTCCTGCCATAGAGCCAAAAGAAAGAGCAAGCTGGTGGGCGTGCTCCACGGCGGTGTGGTCGCTCGAAGTATTGCCAGTGACGATTGCGCCCGCTTGCGCTCCGCCGTCACGCAAAATCCGTGTGAGTTTGCGTGTATCTATATCCGCAATGGCTACTTTGCCATTTTTCTCAAGATAGGAACTAAGCGATTCCTCTGCGCGCCAAGAAGAGTAGACTGTGGGGAGATCGCGGATAATCAGCCCAGATGCCCATATAGAGCCTGATTCTACATCCTCGCTGTTTACTCCCGTATTTCCTATATGCGGATACGTAAGAGTCACGAGTTGGCCAGCATAAGAAGGATCGGTGAGTATCTCTTGATACCCAGTCATCGAAGTATTGAATACAACTTCGCCCACGGATTCACCGTGGGCGCCAATACTTATACCTTCAAAAACAGAACCGTCAGCTAAGACGAGAATGGCAGAAGTAGTCATGGTTCATATTCTAAATGTAATAGGTGTATATGTGCATTATTGTCCGAAGTGAGTGCACGTTCGCTTTCGCGCATACTCACACAATCTACTACACTGGCTTTTCGTGATTACGCTCAACCAAGTTTCTGTGCGCATTGGGACGCGCCATCTCGTTGATTCTGCAAATCTGCAAGTCTCGAAAGGAGATAGAATAGGGCTTGTTGGGCGTAATGGTGCTGGTAAAACAACTCTTATGCGCCTGATGGCAGGAGAGGGTGTGACGGCAGAGGCCGTGGAGCATTCTGGCGTCATCAGTACTAAAGGCGTAGTTGGATATTTGCCGCAAGATTCTAAGGTAGGTGATCTGAGCCAAACAGCACGTGATCGTGTGCTTTCTGCGCGTTCAATTGCCGCAAAACTGCGCAATATCCGCAAAGCTGAGCACGATATGGCAACTCTTGAAGGCCCTCAACAGCAGAAAGCTATGGAACGGTATATTCGTCTCGACGCAGAATTCACGGCTGCAGGCGGATATGCAGCTGAATCAGAAGCAGCGAAAATCACTGCAGCTCTCGGTCTTCCCGGGCGGGTGCTCGATCAGACGCTTGATACTCTTTCTGGCGGGCAGCGCAGGCGAGTAGAGCTGGCTCGGGTGCTTTTCTCCGATGCTCAGACTCTGCTTCTCGACGAGCCTACTAATCATCTCGATCATGATTCGATTATGTGGCTGCGCGACTGGCTGCGCAATTATTCGGGCGGGTTTATCGTCATTTCTCATGCTGTTGATTTATTGAGAGATACTGTGAATCAAGTGTGGTATTTAGATGCAAACCGAGCTGTGATCGACCCCTATTCGATGGGGTGGGATGTGTATCTTGCGCAGCGCGAAGTTGATGAAAAACGCCGAAAACGCGAGCGTGCTAATGCGGAGAAAAAAGCTGCAGCTTTGATGGAGCAGGCAAACAAAATGCGCTATAAGGCAACAAAAGCAGTAGCAGCACAAAATATGGAACGGCGTGCGAAAGAGCTGCTCGACGCATTGCCTAAAGAGCGTCAGCAGGAAAAAGTTGCGCATTTACGTTTTCCGCAGCCTCTGCCATGCGGAAAAACTCCGCTTCGGGCAGCAGATCTTTCTAAATCCTATGGCTCGCTCGAAGTCTTTACGGGTGTGGATCTTGCTATCGATCGTGGATCGAAAGTCGTAGTGCTAGGGTTTAACGGTGCTGGGAAAACTACGCTTTTGCGCTTACTTTCAGGGGTTGAAAAGCCAGATACTGGAGAAGTGCTCAGCGGACACGGGCTGAAACTGGGGTATTACGCTCAGGAGCATGAGACGATTGACCTGCATGCTACCGTTGAAGAAAATATGCGGGCAGCTGCTCCTCAGCTTGATGACACTCACGTGCGCAACGTGCTTGGCAGTTTTCTTTTTTCTGGTGACGACGTGAGCAAAATAGCGGCAGTTCTTTCTGGAGGTGAAAAAACGCGTTTAGCTCTAGCAATGCTTGTGGTAAGCGGCGCAAACGTGCTGCTTCTTGACGAGCCGACAAATAACCTTGATCCAGCATCTCGTGAAGAAATTCTACACGCCCTTCGCACATACGAAGGCGCCACTGTGTTGGTGACGCATGATGAAGGCGCTGTTGAAGCTCTCAGCCCTGATCGCGTGCTTTTGCTGCCAGACGGCGATGAAGATTTATGGAGCAGTGACTACCAGGATCTCATTACCCTAGCATAAAAGCAGGTATCTTAAAGCCAAGTGAAGCTATACCAAGCAAAGCTAGACCTAGACTCAATACTGTCTAGACTCAATACAGCTAGGTTTTCGCTGTAAAATACGCTTTTTCGCGCTCTGATTCTGCCTTATCGTAAGCGAGTTAAGCCGTCACGTGCGCATTTTTGGGGACAACAACGATTCCAGTGTCGGAAACGAAGAACCCTCGTTCACGATCGCGTGCATGGTCGATACCGATTTGTGCTCCATCGTCAATTTTTACGTTCTTATCCACAATTGCTCGCACAACTGTTGCATTACGCCCCACATTGACGCCATCGAAAAGCACAGAATCGCGCACCGAGCTCCAGGAGTTCACGCGCACGAAAGGAGAGAGCACAGAACCAATCACTTCTCCGCCCGAAACAATTACGCCAGGAGAAACAATTGAATCAAGCGCATGCCCGAGGCGTTCATGATGCCCGTACACGAATTTCGCTGGCGGCAAGCCCGTATATCCAGTCAGCAAAGGCCATTTGCGGTTATAGAGGTTAAAAATTGGATTCACAGAAATAAGATCCATATTTGCTTCATGGAAAGCATCGATGGTACCAACGTCACGCCAATATGTTTTATCTCGATCTGTGGCTCCTGGAATATCGTTAAATGTGAAATCGTAAACGCCACAGTTTCCAGATTCAACAAACATAGGCACAATATTTGCGCCCATATCGTGCGCAGAATTTTCATTGAGTGCATCGTCGTTAAGAGCATTGACGAGCGCTTCTGTGCTAAATACATAATTGCCCATTGATGCGAGAATTTCATCTGGTGAATCAGATAATCCTTCAACTTCGTGCGGTTTTTCTAAAAACTGGCGCACTTTATACGGATCGTGTGGATCGCGGTCGATCACGCCGAAAGAACTTGCCAAGCTCTTAGGTTGGCGAATCCCCGCAATCGTCAGATCCAAGCCGCTGGCAATATGCTGCTCAACCATCTGAGAAAAATCCATGCGGTAGATATTGTCTGCGCCAGTAATGACGATGTAATCAGGCTTTTCATCGTCAACGATATTTAAGCTCTGATAGATAGCATCTGCAGAGCCAAGATACCAGTTTTTGCCGACGCGCTGCTGAGCGGGAACTGGTGTCACGTAGTTTCCAAGAAGATTACTCATGCGCCACGTCTTAGAAATATGACGATCGAGAGAATGGCTCTTATATTGGGTGAGCACGACGATGTGCAAATACCCAGAATTAACCAAGTTGGAGAGAGAAAAATCGATGAGGCGATAGATACCGCCAAAGGGGACTGCTGGTTTCGCGCGGTCCTGCGTGAGTGGCATAAGGCGCTTGCCTTCGCCGCCAGCGAGCACAATGGAGAGCACAGAGTTATCTTTCATGCCTTAACAATAACTGTTTTCTACGAATTTTTAAGGCAAATGAGAAAAATTCTTAGGATTACTTACAAGGTGAGATAAAATCTATACAGACAGCCAAGGAAAGGACTACCAATGAGGGTTGATCTGCTCACACGCGAATTTCCACCGCATGTGTATGGCGGTGCTGGTGTGCACGTAACTGAACTTGCAAAAGTGCTCAAAGCGTATGCGAACGTGCACGTACATGCGTTTGACGGCGCTCGCGAATCATCTATTGAGGGGATTTCTTTTTCTGGATATGCCTATCCTGCGGGGCTTGAAGGCGCGAACGATGCTGTGCGTACGCTTGGCGTCGATCTTGAAATGGTCAAAGATATTGAAGGTGCGGATCTTGTGCATTCTCACACGTGGTACGCCAATATGGCTGGGCATATTGCGAGTTTGCTCTACGGTATTCCGCACGTGATTTCTGCTCATTCTCTGGAGCCGCTGCGCCCCTGGAAACGCGAACAGCTCGGCGGGGGATATGAGCTATCGAGCTGGATTGAAAAGACTGCATATGAATCTGCTGCAGGAATTGTGGCCGTATCGAACGCGATGCGTTCAGATATTTTGAAAGCTTATCCCGATGTGGATCCTCAGCGTGTGCGCGTGATCCATAACGGTATTGATTTATATGATTGGCAGGCCCCGCAGCTAGAGAGCGAATGGGTGCAGGCGCGTGAGTATTTTGCAAGCTATGGTCTCGATCCTGATATGTCAACGATTATTTTCGTCGGGCGAATCACCCGCCAAAAAGGTGTGCCTGGTCTGCTTCGTGCGCTGCGCTATGTGCCTAAAGAGGTTCAGGTCATTTTATGCGCAGGTGCTCCAGATACTCCTGAGATTGCTGCCGAAACCCGTGCGCTTGTAGGAGAGCTTCAAGCACAGCGCAGCGGTATTGTCTGGATTGAAGAGCATTTGCCTCACGATAAGATCGTTATGCTTGAAGCCTGCTCAACTGTGTTCGTCACGCCATCCATCTATGAGCCGCTTGGAATCGTCAACCTGGAAGCGATGGCAGTTGGTCTGCCCGTTGTCGGCACTGCAACAGGGGGGATTCCTGATTGTATTGACGATGGCGTCACAGGCACATTGGTTCCAATCGAGCAGCTTGATGACGGCACGGGAACTCCGTTGAATCCGCAGAAGTTTGAGGCGGATTTAGCTCAAGCACTCATTGATATGTGCGCAGACCCGCAGCGAGCTGCCCGCATGGGGAAAGCTGGGCGGGCACGTGCAGAAGATCATTTCTCGTGGGAAGCGGTAGCTCTCAAGACAATGGAGTTTTATCGCTGCATTCTTGCTGGAAATACGCTCTAAATTTATTTTCACGCGTCTATGAGATGATGGGGATATGAGGATTGACCTATGGGAGATGTGCTGGATCTGAAGGGTGTGAGAGTAAGCCGTTCTGGTCGCTCAATTCTCGATGAGATCAGCTGGAGCGTTAATACGGGGGAGCGCTGGGTAATTTTAGGGCCGAATGGTGCTGGGAAAACTACTCTTGTGCAGCTCGTTTCTGGGCGTTTACATCCAACGAACGGAGCGGTGACGATTCTCGGAGAAGAGCTTGGGCGAGTCAATCTTGCCGATCTGCGGCCTCTTGTAGGTTTGGCGTCGTCAGCTCTCGATAAACAGATTCCCCTTTCTGAAAAAGTCTTAGACGTTGTGCGTACAGCTGCCTATGGAATGACTGCCTCGTGGCGTGAGCAGTACGAAGAAGTTGACGATCAGCGCGCGAGAGCTCTTCTAAAAGCTCTCGGGGTAGCAGATACGGCTGAACGCACGCTCATCTATCTTTCAACTGGTGAGCGTAAACGAGTTGCAATTGCGAGAGCTCTTATGCCTAATCCTGAGGTTCTTGTGCTCGACGAACCAGCGTCTGGGCTTGATCTCGGCGGGCGTGAGTATTTACTCAAAGCTCTCTGCCAGATTTCGGCAGATCGCTATGCTCCAGTTATGCTGCTCGTCACTCATCATGTTGAAGAAATTCCTCAGGGATTTACGCACGCACTACTTCTCAAGCAAGGAAAAATCTATGCTGCTGGGCAAATTGATGATGTGCTGACGAGTGCGAATCTTTCTGGATTATTCGATATTCCGATAGTTCTGACGTTAAATAATGGTCGATATAGTGCGCGAGCTATCTAGTTTGAGTGTATTGCGAGCGGCTGGCGGAGCGTCTTGTGAGATTCTGTTTTATCACGCGTGTATTTCGCTAAAATAATCTTAATCGGTATAAGAGAAGGCAGCTCAAAGAAAGGAGAAAAGAATGTGGGGAATCTGGGCGATTATCGCTCTTGTGTTGCTCATTATTGAGATGTTCACAATTGATTTTACGTTTCTCATGCTTGCAGGCGGAGCGTTAGGTGCGATGGTGACGGCGTTTTTTATGCCTTCATGGGCTGCGCAACTCATCGTTTTTGCGGTATTGGCAGTGCTTCTTCTTGTTTTTGTGCGGCCATATATTAAAAGATGCATGAATAATTCTTCTGTGACTCACGAATCGAATGTGTATGCGCTTATCGGTAAGCAGGCTGTGGCTCTTACTGAGATTACGGAGCTTTCTGGTCGGGCGAAAGTTGATGGTGAAGAGTGGAGTGCAAAATCACGTGAAGGTGTGCTGGAGGAAGGCAGCGCTCTGATTGTGACGGCAATAGATGGTGCTCATCTCTTAGTTGCGCCTCGATAGGCGTTTCTTGCCAGCAGGCTCATATGGCGCATAAAACATTCGGATAATGTTGCAGTGCTCGATAATAATCTAAAGAAATAGACTGTAGTTAGCTTTGTGAAAGAATTGAGGAGGAGCTTATGGATATGGCATTTGGTGCAGGCGTTATTATGTCTGCCGTATTTCTTGTACTGGCAATCGTTGTGATTGTAGCGATTGCAAAATCAATTTTGATGGTTCATCAGGGCTATACACTTATTGTGGAACGGCTGGGTAAATATCATAAGACTTTGACTCCAGGCTTGCATTTTTTGGTGCCGTTTATTGATTCTGTGCGTCAGCGCATCGATATGCGCGAGCAAGTGGTGCCATTTCCGCCTCAGCCTGTGATCACAAGCGATAATATCGTTGTCAATATCGATACAGTGATCTACTATCAAGTGACGCAGCCAGAGGCAGCAACATACGAGATTGCTGATCCGATGGCCGCAATCGAGCAGCTCGCCGTCACCACTTTGCGCAATATTATCGGATCGATGGATATGGAGCAGGCTCTTACTGGGCGCGATCAGATCAATGGTCAGCTTCGAGGAGTGCTCGATGAAGCGACTGGGCGATGGGGCATTCGAGTGAGTCGTGTTGAACTTAAAGCAATTGATCCGCCAGCCACAGTTCAAAGCGCGATGGAACAGCAAATGAAAGCTGAGCGTGATCGCCGTGCAGCAATTTTGACGGCAGAAGGTGTGAAGCAGTCTGCAATTTTGACGGCAGAAGGTGAGAAGCAGTCTGCAATTTTGCGTGCTGAAGGGCAGGCACAGTCTGCAATTTTGAAAGCACAGGGTGAATCGCGAGCTATTTTGCAGGTATTCGATGCAATTCATAGAGGAAATGCCGATCCCAAGCTGCTTTCCTACGAATATTTGAAGACTTTGCCGCAAATTGCCAATTCTGCAAGTTCGAAGTTGTGGATTGTGCCTACGGAGCTTACAGCAGCGCTTAACGCCGTTACCAAAGGATTTGCAGGAGTTTCAGATGCAAAGGCTGGCGAAGAATCAGCTTCCAGTAATAGCGGAGCTGCTGATGATATTGCCGATGCGCTTGCGCAGACGACTTTGGAAGACGTGGATCAAGCGTTGGCCTATGCGCGCGGAGAGGCGACGAAGGCAACGTCAGAAGCTGAAGAATCTACTCGGCAATAATCGAGCTGGATTACTCTAACGGCTGGTGAGTTCTTTTCTGGCAGAAGAACTCACCAGTTTTTTCTTATTATCAATTTCAGCAGTTTGCAGATTATTGAGGTGCAGTTGGCACGTGCGGAGGCATTGCAGCAAACATTTCTGGAAGCGTCATGCGCAATACGTGCGCGAGCGCTACGAGTGTGAAAAGTTTCGGGTTGAGCAAACTATTTGTTGCTCGGTCAGAATGTCCTGATTCCATGAGTAAATAGGTGGAGCGATCAATGCCTGCTTGCTGTGCCACGTATTCTTGAGTGAAACCAAGCTCAGCTCTTCGTGAACGTAAACGGTGCGCAAGGTTGCGCGCAATAATCTGTTCGGCCGCTGAGTATTCTTTCACACTCAAAATATGAATGCGCAGCAGCTATTTGTCTGCAGTGTGTACACCGCATCGGGTGTGAGGCATATCGCTGTGAACCATATGTAAAGTGGTATTAAGTGGCTTGGCAGTGTAAATATGATGCCACGAAATGAAAATATGGATGCTACGAAATAGAAGAAGAGCCAGTAAAGGCAAGCTGACGCCAGGCTTCATATACTGCAATAGAAGCTGAGTTCGTGAGATTGAGCGATCGGCGCGAGGGGAGCATGGGAATGCGCACACGCTGTGTAATGCGTGGGTCATTCATGACGTTTTGTGGCAAACCTGTAGCTTCTTTACCAAAAAGAAGCACATCTTCTTCGCGGTATTTCACATCTGCGTAGCAATTATGAGTGTGAGATGTAAAAGCAAATATGCGAGCGCTAGGACCGAAAAATTCTTTTGCTGCTTCCCAATCGTCATGAATCATCATGTCTGCAAGATCGTGATAATCCAGCCCGGCTCGTTTCAAATGGGTATCTGAGAAATCAAAGCCTAATGGTTTGATCAAGTGCAGGTGTGCGCCAGTGCATGCCGCTAAGCGAATGGCAGCTCCTGTATTTCCAGCAATTTCAGGTTCGTGATAAACAATATGAAGCACTATCCCAGAATATGTGTGCAGCATAAATATCTGCAACCTTGTAGAGTGGTGGCGTGACGCTGAACCCTTACGATACTGCAAACAGCTCGGCTGCTGTGTATTCAGATGTGCGCCCTTCCTATCCGCAGGGCGTACTTGATGTGCTGATAGGAGAGCTTCACAAAGAAGTGTACGCAAACAAGCAGGCTGCTTGCGATACAAGCTCTCAGCATGGAAGTTCTCATATTTATCGCGTTCTCGACGTGGGAGCGGGCACAGGAAAATTTACGACACAGCTACTGGAACGAGGGCTTGACGTGTGGGCACTCGAGCCAGCATCCAGTATGCGCGTGGAGTTTCAACGAGCTTTACCAGATTTCGACGCAGGGCATCTGCTCGCTGGTTCTGCAGAAAATATGCCTGCGGAAAGTGAAACTTTCTCTGCCGTCACCTTTGCTCAAAGCTGGCATTGGCTGGATACAGATGCCGCTGCAGCTGAGGCATCTCGCGTCTTGATGCCGCACGGGATATGCGCCGTCGTCGTCAATCAATTGGCTGTTGAGATTCCGTGGGTGCACAGGCTTACGCGCATTATGCGTTCCGGAGATATCTATAAGCCCAGCGATTTTCCGCAGTTCGGTGAATGCTTTACACCACCTCAGCTATGGAGTGCAGATTGGGAAGATGAATTGACGATCGAGCAGATATGTGAATTAGGGCAGACGCGAGCGTCATGGATTCGAGCCAATGATAAGCAGCGAGAAAAAATGCGCATGAACCTGCTGTGGTATCTGTACGAGCATCTGGGCTACTGCAGAAATGAAAGTGTGCATCTTCCTTACCATACGTATATGTGGTATTCGCGCAAGCGATAACGATATTGCGTTTCAGTGGTGATTGCATTTAATTGTTATTTGACCTTAAGCTGCAGATTCCATTGCTTGGAGCGTGCAGCGTTGTGAAGTGAGTGCAGCTTCGAAGGCGCGTGTGCATTTCCTATTGTGGGCATTTCTACTTCGATAAGCATCGGGTGCGTATGATTGGTGCAACTATTAGAGCATGGATTATGTGCGGATACATAAAACTACACAGATCAACCATGCAGACACGCTCGTGCATACTGAAAAGCAGGGAAGGAAGCATTATGCCAGTATTGCGATCTGCAACATCGACTCAGGGGCGAAATATGGCTGGTGCTCGTGCGCTGTGGCGAGCCACAGGAATGACGAGCGAAGATTTTGGCAAGCCAATTATTGCTGTTGCCAATTCGTTCACGCAGTTTGTGCCAGGGCATGTGCATTTGAAAAACATGGGGCAGCTCGTTGCTCAAGCAATCCAAGAAGCAGGTGGAGTTGCCAAAGAGTTCAATACTATTGCTGTGGATGATGGCATTGCTATGGGGCATGGTGGAATGCTCTACTCTCTGCCGAGCCGTGAGCTTATCGCAGATTGCGTGGAATACATGGTGGAGGCACATCGAGCTGATGCGCTTGTGTGTATTTCTAACTGCGATAAAATCACGCCTGGTATGCTCATGGCAGCGCTGCGCCTCAATATTCCTGTGGTGTTCGTCAGCGGCGGACCGATGGAATCAGGGAAAGAAATTGCTGGAGTTGTGGATCATAATATAGATCTCGTCGATGCGATGGCGCTCAGTGCCAATGATTCTGTGACGGACGAACAGCTGCGCATAGTGGAAGAGACAGCGTGCCCCACGTGTGGTTCCTGCTCGGGTATGTTTACAGCAAATTCGATGAACTGCCTGACTGAAGCTCTAGGACTTTCTCTGCCTGGAAATGGTACTACTCTTGCGACAGCTCAGCGCCGCCGCCAGCTTTTTATTGAGGCTGGGCATACAATTGTTGAGCTATGTAATCGTTACTACCGAGAAAATGACGATTCTGTATTGCCGCGCAGTATAGCTACTCGAGATGCTTTCTTAAACGCTATGAGCATGGATATTGCGATGGGTGGTTCGACGAATACCGTATTGCATACGCTTGCAGCAGCTCGCGAAGGAGAGATTGATTTTTCCCTTTCAGATATCGATGAGCTTTCTCGGCAAGTTCCTTGCTTAAGCAAAGTAGCTCCAAACTCTGCTGTGTTTCATATGGAAGATTTTCATCGTGCTGGCGGTATTTCTGCGCTCCTTGGAGAATTGTATCGGGCAGGTTTGCTTCGAGATTCTGTGCATTCTATTCACTCGCCTGATCTTGCAAGTTGGCTGGATAAATGGGATATTCGCGCAGCTGCGCCAAGCCAAGAAGCTTTCGATCTCTATTCTGTAGCGCCTGGCGGAGTTCGCACTACAGAAGCATTTTCGCAAAATAAACGCTGGGAGACTTTAGATAGTGATGCGGCTCAGGGGTGTATTCGCGATATATCGCACGCCTATACTGCTGACGGTGGGCTGTGTGTGCTCTTTGGTAATCTCGCTGAAGAGGGAGCGATTATTAAGACTGCAGGGATTAGCGAGGAACTCTTTCATTTTGAAGGAACTGCCCGCGTAGTTGATTCGCAGGAACAAGCAATTGATCTCATTTTAGGTAAGAGTGTAGAGCCAGGCGAAGTTGTTGTGATTCGTTACGAGGGTCCTAAAGGCGGGCCGGGTATGCAGGAAATGCTCTATCCCACGAGTTTCTTGAAAGGTATGGGGTTGGGTAAGAGCTGTGCACTAATTACGGATGGGCGCTTCTCGGGCGGCACGAGCGGACTCTCAATTGGGCATATTTCTCCCGAGGCTGCGTCGGGCGGGCTGATTGCTCTCGTGCATGATGGCGACAAGATCGTGATCGATGTGCCCTCGCGGCTTTTGAAACTAGATGTGCCTGCGGCGGAGCTTGAGCGGCGGCGTCACGAGAAAGGCTCAATGCCTTGGAGCGGCAAACGTGAACGCCATGTGAGCAAAGCGCTGCGTGCATATGCTTCTATGGCTACTTCAGCATCTCAAGGAGCTGTACGCCAGATCGATTAAGCAAAGAGTTGATAAACATTAGAGGAGTTATGTCTCTTCGAATAGGCGATCCAAGGAGGAGCGAGTTATCGGGATACTAGTTCGCCATCTTCTTTGGCATGAGTGTGTATAATGTTTTTGCACTCGTAGACCCTAGGGAGAGATATTCAATGGAGACTATATTCGCTTATTTGGCAGATCAGCCTGTATTGTTGCTGTTTTTCCTTATTGGCGTCGGTATGATTTTTGGTCATTTTAAGATCAAAGGTGTGAGCCTCGGTGCAGCAGCTGTTTTGTTTGTGGCAATCGTAGTTTCGGCGAGTGCCCAGGTGTATGGGCATGACGCTCTCGTACATCCGATTATCGGCACTCTAGGTTTAGCGATTTTTGCTTTTGCTATCGGCATTAATTCTGGTGCCTCCTTTTTCAAAAATATTAAATCTGCGCTTGCGCCAATTGCGGCAATGGTTGCGCTCTACGGGATTGCAGCGACTGCGGCATATTTTGTGGGCGTAAAGATTTTCGGGATGGATATTGCGCTCGTTGCTGGCACATTTGCTGGCGCCACCACTAATACGCCAGCTCTAGCTGCTGCTGGTGAATCTTCTGGAGATCCAGCTACTGCAACAGTGGGATATTCAATCGCCTATATCTTCGGCGTTGTCGGTATGATGATTTTTGCCGCAATTGCCGTGCACGTTGGTAAAAAGGATACCGATAAGCCCGCTCCCGTGACTCACTGCAACGTTCGGGTTGATCGCGATGACCATCTCACTCTCGGAGAGCTGTTGTCGATGATGAAGCGCCCAGTGAGCGTCACAAGAATTCGCCGTGGCGAAACGGGGCCAATCTGGATTCCTGCCGATACAGACGTGCTGGAAAAAGATGATTTATTGACGATTACTGGTGATGAAGAGCAGCTCGCATCGATGGTTGCGCTCGTTGGGCACACGAGTATTCACTCTTTGCGTTCCGATCGCTCCTATCTGGATTTCCGTCGTATTACTGTGTCTAAATCAGCTATTGCAGGTATGAAAATCTCTGAGTTGAATGAGATACTGAAAGAAAAATTTGGCGGTACGTGTGTGCGTGTGCGTCGAGGCGATTCTGATCTTCTCGCTGTACCAGATTTCATGATCGAGATGGGAGACCGTATTCGGGTGGTTGCTCCTACGCACAGTATGAAAGCAATTTCAAAGTTTCTAGGCGATTCGGTGAAGGGGCTGACAGATATTAACCCCGTGGCACTCGGTCTTGGAATGATGTTTGGCATTATGATTGGCGAGCTTCCCATACTCACTCCAACTGGCGAATATTTCTCTATCGGATCTGCTGCAGGCACGCTTATCGTTGGTCTTATTTTCGGTAGACTAGGGAAAATCGGTCCTATCTCTACAAGTCTTCCTAATTCTTCCGCATCGGTTTTAGCAGAGCTTGGTTTGCTCCTCTTTTTGGCGCAGGCCGGCACAAATGCGGGTGTTCAAATTTCCGAAGCGTTCTCAGGCGGTACGTGGGTGCAGATTCTGCTTCTAGGTATGCTTATTACTCTTATCATGGCTGCAGGATTATTTACAGTCATGCGATATGTGTTTAAGATGGGCGGCACAAAAGTTTCCGGGCTTTTGGGAGGAGCGCAAACGCAGCCTGCTGTGCTGGCATTTGCCAATGCGCGCACAGATACCGATCCTCGCGTGGCACTGGGATATGCGCTCGTTTATCCAGTAGCTATGATTGGAAAAATTCTTGTGGCTCAAATTTTGGGTAGTTTCTAGCACATTCTAAGCATGGGCTGCGAAACCGAGTGTTTTATTTATCGCCTGCCGTAGGCATTCCAACAGCTTGTATGCCAGTGACGGCGGTCGCGCTGCCCAGCTTCTTTCCCGAACCAGCCTTCTTCTGTCCACGCTACGATATGGGCTTCTCCGATCATTACCACGCCATTGCAGCCTGGGCATATATATTGTTTGCGTGCGTGCCCAATATGCTGAACGATATATTCAAAGCCTCCCGGCCCTGTGGCATAGCTGCGCCCGCCCATTAAGCGTTGCGTATCGAGAGGGCGTACTTTCTGTGAGTATTTTTTTGATCGGCGCATGTTTGTATATTACTCGGCGTCGAGGAGAGCGGAAAAGCTAGAAAAGTGGTTGATAGATCGCTGCGTGCTATGCGTATTGGCGTTGTACCCCTAAATTGATGTCTGTATCTTTTGAACCCACACCCAGCTGCACATAGACTGAGCCTGTGCATGAATCTATCCATATTCAAGGTGCTCGTGAGCACAATCTGAAAAACGTCTCGCTTGATATTCCGCGCGATCAGCTCGTTGTTTTCACAGGGCTTTCAGGATCAGGAAAAAGCTCCCTTGCTTTCGATACTCTTTTTGCTGAGGGGCAGCGCCGATATGTGGAATCGCTCAGTTCCTATGCTCGCCAGTTTCTTGGCCAGATGGACAAGCCTGATGTGGATTTTATCGAGGGGCTCTCGCCAGCTGTTGCTATCGATCAAAAATCGACGAGTCGTAACCCGCGTTCAACAGTTGGAACGATTACTGAAGTCTACGATTACCTTCGTCTCCTATATGCTCGTGCTGGCACTCAGTATTGCCCTGTGTGTGATGCCAAAATTGAAGCGCAGAGTGCCGAACAAATCGTCATCCGTCTACTTAAAGAGCCTGAGCGCACTAAAATTCAGATTCTTGCTCCGATTGTGCGAGGGCGAAAAGGCGAGCATCTTGACGTCATTGATAATCTGAAAGCAGAGGGCTATAGCCGCGCTGTGATCGACGGTGAGACAGTTCGCCTTGAGGATCCGCCAAAACTCGCCAAAACAAAGAAACACACTATTTCCGTGGTTGTGGATCGTATTGCTATTCGTGATGGTATCCGATCGCGCCTCAACGATTCTGTAGAGACTGCACTGCAGCTTTCTGGCGGAGTAGTAATTGCCGATTTTGTAGATCGGGAGCTAGGCAGCCCAGATCGCGAGCGTCGTTTTTCCGAAAAACGTGCCTGCCCAAACGATCATCGTCTCGAACTGGAAGAAATTGAGCCACGCACCTTTTCGTTTAACGCTCCCTATGGAGCATGCCCAGAGTGCGATGGAATTGGGCACACAGTAGAGGTTGCTCCAGATTTGGTGATTGCTGACGATTCTCTCTCGATTGAGGACGGAGCTATTGTGCCGTGGACGTCTGTGGCGAGTAGCACAGCTCGTGATTATCATATGCGCCAGGTGTGTTCTTTAGCAGAAGATATGAATTTTTCAGTGGCAACTCCGTGGCGTGATTTGCCTGATGAAGTGAAAAAATCATTGCTGTACGGGCGCGATTTCAAAGTTAAAATGACCTATCGCAACCGTTGGGGGCGAGAAAAAACCTATTCCACAGGATTTGAAGGTGTGCTGCATTTTGTGCGGCGAAAATTTGATGAGACGGAATCGGAACAGCAAAGAGAACGCTATGCGGGTTTTATGCGTGAGGTTCCTTGCTCAAGTTGTAAAGGTGCGCGCTTAAAACCCGAGGTTTTGGCAGTGCGCATCGGGGAGTTTGATATTTCTCAGCTCACTGATCTTCCTATTAACGAAGCTCTTGATGTGTTGAGCCGCGTGCAGCTCGGAGATCGTGAGCAGAAAATTGCTGCGCAAGTGATGAAAGAAATTTTGGAGCGGCTGCGTTTTCTGGTGACGGTAGGGCTTGATTATCTTACTCTTTCTCGCGCTGCAGGCACCTTGAGCGGCGGTGAAGCTCAGCGTATTCGTCTTGCCACCCAAATCGGCAGCGGTTTAGTTGGCGTGCTTTATGTGCTCGATGAACCGTCTATCGGCTTACATCAAAGAGATAACCGCCGTTTGCTCGACGCTCTGCAGCATTTACGCGATTTGGGAAATTCTCTTGTGGTAGTGGAACACGATGAGGAGACGATTCGTGAATCAGATTGGCTCGTTGATATTGGTCCGAAAGCTGGCGAGCTAGGAGGAGAGATTGTCTATAGCGGCCCGCCAGCTGGTATCGTTACAGAAGAGCGCTCGCTTACTGGGCAGTATCTTTCAGGAAAACGCGAAATCAGTGTACCTTCGCAGCGTCGTCGCGCCTCAAAAAATGCTCACATTGTTGTTGAAGGTGCAAAGGAAAACAATTTGCGAGACGTGAGCGTGAGTTTTCCGATCGGTGTTTTTACTGCTGTCACTGGAGTGTCTGGCTCGGGAAAATCTTCCCTTGTCAATTCGGTGCTTTATAAAGTTTTAGCAAATCGTCTCAATGGGGCACGTCATTTACCAGGTAGGCATACGAGAGTTACTGGGCTGGACGATCTCGATAAAGTAGTGCACGTAGATCAAAGCCCGATCGGGCGCACTCCGCGTTCCAACCCTGCCACTTATACGGGTATGTGGGATCCAATTCGTCAGCTTTTCGCTGCCACTGAGGAGGCGAAAGTTCGCGGCTATGGCCCTGGGCGGTTCTCCTTCAATGTGAAAGGTGGGCGCTGTGAAGCGTGCAAGGGAGACGGAACGATCAAAATCGAGATGAACTTCTTGCCAGATGTGTATGTGCCGTGCGAAGTCTGCCATGGAGCGCGATACAATCACGAGACTCTGGAGGTGCGGTATAAAGGGAAGAACGTTTCAGAAGTTCTCAACATGACGATTTCTGAGGCTCGCGATTTCTTCACCCATATTGGGCGTATCACTAAATATCTTGATGTGCTTGATGCTGTGGGCTTGGGATATATCCGCCTCGGGCAGCCTGCCACCACGCTCTCTGGTGGAGAAGCGCAGCGCGTCAAGCTCGCATCAGAGCTGCATCGCCGATCGACCGGGCGCACTGTGTATGTATTGGATGAGCCAACAACAGGGTTGCATTTTGAAGACGTCAATAAACTTTTGAAGGTACTTCAAGAGCTCACTGATAAAGGTAATACGGTGATTGTGATTGAGCATAATCTCGATGTGATTAAGTGCGCTGATTGGGTGATTGATCTTGGTCCTGAAGGCGGCAAAGCTGGCGGGCTTCTTGTGGCTGAGGGTACGCCAGAGCAGGTGGCACTCGTACCGGAAAGCTATACTGGGCAGTATCTTCGAGATTTATTGAATCGCTGATGTTGCGGCCGGTTATTGCCGTGACGTGCGGCATCTCGTGCGATGCAGGGGAGAGGTGACTATGGCGGATCCGCAGAGCTATCGCCCAAAAACGAGCGATATTCCAGCTCAGCCAGGAGTGTATCGCTTTATTGATGCTGATGACCGCGTGATATACGTTGGTAAAGCGAAATCGCTGCGCGCGCGCCTCGTCAATTATTTTCAGCCGCCCGAAAAGCTTCATCCCCGCACTCGCCAGATGGTCTTTACCGCTGTGCGCGTAGTGTGGGTAGTGGTTGCAAATGAACGAGCTGCACTTACACTCGAATATCAGTGGATTAAAGAGTTTACTCCTCGCTTTAATGTGATTTTTCGTGACGACAAAAGCTACCCTTACTTAGCAGTCACCACCTCAGAAGAATTCCCTAGGCTTCACGGCACGCGCGCTGCGCACAAAAAAGGCGATAGCTACTATGGGCCGTACACCAAAAATTCGGTGCGGAGTTTCGTGGATCTCTTGCTTAAAGTTTTTCCTGTGCGTTCATGCTCGCGCGGAGTATTTCGGCAGGCACAGCGTTCAGGGCGTCCATGCTTAAACGGATATATTGATCGATGCGTGGCGCCATGTATCGGGCGTGTGACGCCTCAGGAGCATCAAGCTCTCGTTGGCGAGCTGATTCATTTCTTAGATTCGGATGGTAGCTCACAAATTACCGAAAAAACTGCTGCGATGCGCACAGCTGCTGCAGCTCAAGATTATGAACGCGCAGCTAAACTTCGCGATGAAGCTGCTGTATTAAAAGAAATTGCGCAGAAAAATACCGTTGTGCTCGAAGAGAATATCGATGCAGACCTATTTGGTATTGAGTTTGATGAGCTGGAAGTGAGTGTACAGGTTTTCTACGTGCGTGGCGGTCGGATTCGCGGTCAGCAGGGGTGGGTGAGTGATAGTGAAGCCCAAGGCGAAGGTAAGTTGCTCGAAGATCTTCTTCTTCACGTCTATGGTGACGGCGCTGCTGAGCGCTTGCACGAAGGTGACCTTGCTCCGTCCATGCCCAAGGTCGCTCGTGTAGGATCATCTTGTGAATCTTCGTCTGATTCTTCTCGATCACGTTCATCGGCACTGACTAAAAATGCTCCGCAATATGTTGACGACGTAGTGCATACAGCGACGAATGTGATTCCTGGCGATATTTGGCTTCCATCGTCACCGACGAACAAAACTGCTCTTGAAGAGTGGCTCAGTGAGCTGCGCGGCGCGCGAGTGCGTATCAAAACTCCTCAGCGAGGCGTGAAAGCACAGCTAATGCAGACAGTTCACGCAAATGCCGAGCAGGCGCTGATGCGCCATAAACTTGCTCGAAGCGGTGACCTCACTGAGCGTTCTCAAGCTCTTGAAGAACTGCGCGAAGGGCTTATGCTTGATCGGGCACCTCTAAGAATAGAATGCTACGATATCTCTCACACGCAAGGCACAAACCAGGTGGCAAGCATGGTTGTTTTTGAAGATGGCCTGGCAAAGAAAAAAGATTATCGAAAGTTTATTGTCCGAGGTGAAGAGGGGCAAGGAGCAACTGACGATACTGCTGCAATGGCTGAGGTGCTCCGCCGTCGTCTCGCACGTTTAGCGGCAGGCGCACGGCCAGACGACGCGAGTGACGACGAACCGAGCCAGAAACGTCACCTCAATAATACGGCAGAAGAAGATGCTGGCAGTTGCCGATCTGGTGAGCTGAGCGAATCGGATCGATCCAATGCGCCGCGTCGTTTCGCGTATCGCCCAGATTTGATTGTTGTTGATGGGGGATTGCCGCAGGTGAATGCGGCTCAGCGGGTTATTGAGGAGCTTGAGGCGGATGTGATGGTCATCGGGCTTGCGAAGCGTTTAGAAGAGGTGTGGATCCCTGGCGAAGAATTCCCGCTTATTCTTCCTCGCCAGTCAGCGAGCCTGAGGTTGCTGCAATATCTGCGCGATGAATCTCACCGTTTTGCCATTACTTTCCATCGTAAGAAGCGCGCTCACGCGATGACGCGCAGTGCTTTGGATGCAGTGCCTGGGCTTGGGGTAGCTAAACAGAAAGCACTTCTTCAAGAGTTTGGCTCTCTGGCACAGATTAAGCAGGCGAATGAAGATGAATTGCAGCGGGTTTCAGGAATTGGTCCTGCTCTTGCGCGCACAATCGTCACTTTTTTGCATTCAGAACAGTAAATATACAGGCACGCGGCGTGCTGCTTAGTAAGAGTTGAGGCGCCTGGCGAGAGGATTGATAAGAATGGCAGAAGTTTTTGAAGAAAAATTATCGCAAACGTGGCACGATTGTTCCATGACTAATCGTGAAGACATCAACAATACAGGTTTAATTCCTGCGGGGATTGCTCAGATGGATGACGCTACACCCAGAATTGAGCCAGACCCGAGCGAAGTCCTTATTATTACTGGAATGAGCGGTGCTGGCAGATCACGTGCAGGAGCAACTCTTGAAGATATGGGCTGGTACGTCGTCGATAATCTGCCTCCTCGGCTTATGCGCGCGATGGTTGGTTTGATGACGCCAGGGGGCGGCGTCTCAAAATTGGCGTTGATCGTCGATGTGCGCTCTCGTGAGTATTTTGAAGAACTCGCTGATGTACTCACCGAATTTAGGGCGGCAAAAATCAATTACAGCATTATTTTTCTCGATGCAACCGATGCTGAGCTGGTCAAACGCTACGAAAACGTGCGTCGCCCGCACCCGCTTCAAGGTGACGGGCGTCTGCTTGATGGTATCAGCCGCGAGCGTGAGTTGTTGAGTAAACTACGCCGCAGAGCAGACGTCACCATTGATACCACAAAACTTTCTGTGCACGATCTCGCTCGAAAATTGAAGGGATGCGTGGCTGCTGTTGGTGCATCTGACGATATCCATATCAACGTGATGAGTTTTGGTTTCAAATACGGTTTGCCGCTTGATGCCGATAACGTGATCGATATGCGTTTTTTACCGAATCCTTATTGGGTGACGGAGCTGCGCCACCTCACAGGCAAAGATGATCCAGTTCGAGATTTTGTGCTCTCGATTGAGGGCGCTCAACAATTCGCAGATCGATACTCCGATCTTTTTGCCGATATTATTGCTGGCTACCAGCGTGAATTGAAATCGTATGTGACGCTTGCTGTGGGATGTACGGGTGGTAAGCATCGCTCTGTGGCAATGGCTGAGGAAATATCTCGCCAACTTGTTGGGCGCGGATTCAAGGTGCGCACTCTTCATCGAGATTTAGGCAGGGAATAGCGATGGTTTCGCGGGAAGTCTATTCGAACGCTGGTGCTCGCGGGCCGCGCGTCGTAGCTCTTGGCGGTGGTCATGGGTTATATGCTTCGCTTTCAGCTTTGAAAATTCTCACGCGCAATGTGACGGCGATTGTGACTGTCGGTGACGACGGCGGCAGCTCTGGGCGGCTACGTGAGGAACTCGGAGGGCTTCCTCCAGGCGATCTGCGTATGGCTTTGTCTGCTTTGTGTGACGATTCTGAGTGGGGGCAGACATGGAGAGATGTACTTCAGTATCGTTTTTCTTCTGAGGGGGAGCTTAATGGGCATGCTCTGGGAAATCTGCTGATTGAAGGGCTGTGGAAACTGCTCGGAGATCCTGTTGAAGGGCTTGACTGGGTAGGCAGGCTTCTTTCCGTTAAAGGGCGGGTAATCCCAATGGCTGCTGATCCTCTCGATATTGAAGCGGTGGTTGAAGATCCAAAAAACGGGCAGACGTATCTTATTCGAGGGCAAAACAAAGTAGCACAAGCTCATGCGCTGATTCGCAGTATTCGCATAGATCCAGAAGATCCTGAAGTTCGAGATGAAGCTCGTGAAGCTATCGGTGAGGCGGATTGGGTGCTCTTTGGGCCTGGCTCGTGGTATACCTCTGTTATTCCGCATTTGCTGGTACCTCGCCTGCGCAAAGCTTTGGAAGAGACAAGTGCGAAGAAAATGCTTGTGCTCAATCTCCAAACTGATGCTGAAACAGCCACATTGAATGCTGCTTCTCATGTGCTTTCTTTCCACGAATTCGCACCAGATATACATCTTGATACAATTTTAGTTGATCCTGAAACCGTCACAGAATGGGATTCATTGAAAGAAGCTGCTGGTATGTGCGGTGCTCGTCTGATCGTCCACCCTGTTGCAGACGATACGGCGAGATATCGTCACGATCCGCTGTATTTAGCTGCAGCATACCGCCGTGTGTTTATGGAAGTTGCGCCAGGGCTGTGATTGTCTGTAGTTTTCATGGGAGAAGGAAGGTGAGCAGATGCCAGCGCTAACAGGATGTGTAAAAGATGAGATTTCACAGGTGTATCCGCAGCTCGCCTCATCAATGGTGGCGGAGATTTCTGCCATGTTTCGCTTTGCAGGCGGGCTTGAAATCAATGCAGGCGTAGTTTCGGTGCAAGCAGAGCTGACTCATCTTGGAGCTGTGCGTCATTTGTGGGAACTTGTGCATCGAGTTTTCAGACTTGACGCAGAGCTTGTGGCTGTGAGCAATAATATGCGCCACGGTAATCACTACGTTGTGCGCGTAGCATCGCAAGGAGAGCGATTTGCGCGTCACGTTGGTTTACTTGATACAAAAGGGCGCCCTGTGCGAGGGCTTGCTTCTCATATCGTCGGAGGATCGAAAGCTGATGCGGCAGCAGCGTGGCGTGGGGCGTTTTTGGCGCGTGGTACGTTACTGGAGCCAGGTCGCAATGCGGCTCTTGAAGTCACATGCCCGTCTTTAGAAGCGGCTTATGCAATCGGGGGGCTTGCTCGTCGGCTTGAAGTTCCATATCGTGCTCGCGAATCGCGTGGAGCGCATAGGGTTGATATTCGTGAAGGTGACGCAATTTCCGCCATGCTAGCACGTATGGGGGCCAATGATTCTGTGTTGCGCTGGGAAGAGCTTCGCACAGAGCGTGAGGTCAATGGAAACGCGAATCGTTTAGCGAATTTTGACGATGCAAATATGAGGCGCAGTGCCGATGCGGCGGTTATTGCCGTTATTCGAGTAAAGCGAGCATTTGAGATTTTGGGTGATTCCGTACCGGAAAATTTACGTCAAGCTGGGCAGTTCCGTATTGATTTTCCCGATGATTCCTTGAATTTGCTGGGGGAGAGGCTCACTCCACCTGCCACGAAAGATGCTGTGGCTGGGCGTTTGCGCCGATTAAATACGATGGCCGATAAACGTGCCCATGAACTTGGTATTCCTACGACGATCGACGCTGTTAAAGAAGCTGAGAGGCAAGCACTTCATCGCTTGTGAGTCTCGTGTGTGCTAATAAAAATGCTATGTAAAGAGCTGTATGCATTAGATAACTCACAGTCCGTTAGTCCCTTCCATTTTTTCGCTCAGGCTGTAGAATGGTAGACGAATCGGAAAGCCAGTGGCGCCGTCACGTGTTTTCCGCAGGCGCATGGCAGACGCTTGTGCGCAATAAAGTAACTGTGCATAGTGCACAAGGAGGATTTTAAGAGTGACTATTAAGGTTGGTATTAACGGCTTTGGCCGCATTGGCCGCAACTTCTTCCGTGCCGCTCGCGAGCAGGGTGCTGATCTCGACATCGTAGCTGTGAACGACCTCACCGATACCAAGACTCTTGCTCATTTGCTTAAGCGCGATACTGTGCTCGGCAAGCTTGACGCAGAGGTTGAGGCTACTGACGAGGGTATTCTTGTTGATGGCAAGCTCATCAAGGTTCTTGCTGAACGCGATCCAGCAAACCTTCCATGGGGTGATCTCGGTGTGGATATTGTCGTCGAGTCCACTGGTTTCTTCACTGATGCAACTAAAGCTGCAGCTCATATTGCTGCAGGTGCTAAGAAAGTTGTTATCTCTGCTCCAGCAAAGAACGAAGATGGCACATTCGTCGTTGGCGTGAATGATAGAGATTATGATCCAGCCAAGCACAACATCATTTCCAACGCTTCATGCACCACCAACTGCTTGGCTCCTCTTGCTAAGGTTCTTGAAGATGAATTCGGTATTGTGAAGGGTTTGATGACTACCGTTCACGCATACACTGGCGATCAGCGTATTGTTGATGGTCCTCACTCAGATCTTCGCCGCGCACGTGCAGCAGCTCAGAACATTGTTCCTACCAAGACTGGCGCTGCTCAGGCTGTAGCTCTCGTTATTCCATCGCTTAAGGGCAAGTTCAACGGCTTTGCGATGCGCGTTCCAGTGATTACTGGTTCTGCTGTGGATCTCACCTTCGAGGCTGGGCGCGAAGTAACTGTTGAGGAAATCAATGCTGCAGTAAAGAAGGCTGCAGAAGGTGAACTCAAGGGTATTCTCGCTTATAGCGAAGAGCCTCTCGTTTCTTCCGATATCGTTACTGATCCTCACTCATCGATTTTCGATGCAGGCTTGACTCGCGTTATCGGCAATCAGGTGAAGGTTGTAAGCTGGTACGACAACGAGTGGGGTTATTCCAACCGTCTCGTTGATCTCACCAAGATCGTAGCAGAGAACCTCTGATTTTGATTTAGCTCAGGTGAATGTGATGGGTGCTCGTACGTTGTGCGGGCACCCATATTCACGTTAATTTCAACCTTTTAATATCTCAATATTTGTTGAAGGAGCTCTTATATGAGAACTATCGATTCGCTCGGCGATCTCGCCGGCAAAAAAGTATTCGTGCGCTCTGATTTCAATGTGCCGCTTGATGCTGATAAAAATATTACTGATGACGGGCGTATTCGCGCTGCACTTCCAACGATTAATCGCTTGGTAGGCGCCGGCGCTAAAGTCATTCTTGCTGCTCATTTGGGGCGCCCGAAGGGTACAGTTAATCCAGACTTTTCTTTGGCTCCAGTTGCGGCTCGCCTTTCTGAGCTTCTCGGCAAAGACGTTAAGCTTGCAGCTGATACAGTAGGCGAGAGTGCCCGTGCACTCACTGCTGATATGGTCGATGGCGATGTGGTGTTGCTTGAAAATGTCCGTTTCGATCCACGTGAATCTTCAAAGGTGGATGCAGAGCGTGAAGAGTTGGCAGCTGAGTATGCTGCTCTTGCAGAAGCATTCGTTTCTGATGGATTTGGTGTAGTCCACCGCAAGCAGGCATCTGTGTATGATATTGCGAAAGTGCTTCCAAGTGCGGCAGGCGAACTTGTCTTTAAGGAAATTGATTCACTGTCGAAGGCAACAAAAACTCCTGAACGCCCATACACTGTTGTGCTTGGCGGTTCTAAGGTGAGCGATAAGCTCGGCGTTATCCAAAACCTTCTCGAAAAGGCAGATCGTCTCCTTATCGGCGGTGGTATGGCATACACTTTCCTCAAAGCACAAGGTTTTGAAGTTGGCACATCGTTACTAGAAGAAGACCAGATCGAGACGGCGAAGAGCTATATCGATAAAGCTGCTGAAAAGGGTGTTGAGCTTTTGCTTCCTGTGGACGTTGTAGCAGCTCCTGAGTTTAAAGCAGATGCACCAGCTGTTGTGCTTGTTAATGCAGATATGAAAGCAGATTTGATGGGATTGGATATTGGCCCTGAAACTGCGAAGCAGTACGCAGCAGCAATTGCTGATTCTAAGACTGTCGTCTGGAACGGTCCTATGGGTGTGTTTGAATTCGAGGCTTTCTCGAAAGGAACTCGTGCAGTTGCTCAAGCGATGCAGGATGCTGAGGGCTTTACGATTGTCGGCGGCGGAGATAGCGCTGCTGCAGTTCGCACGCTCGGTTTCGATGAAGCAAAATTCAATCATATTTCAACTGGTGGCGGTGCTTCGCTCGAGTACCTTGAAGGCAAGGAACTTCCTGGCATTGCAGTATTGGAGGATTAATTATGGCGCGTAAACCACTTATGGCAGGTAACTGGAAGATGAACCTGGATCATATGGAAGCAACTGCTCTTGTGCAGAAACTTGCATGGACTCTCCAGGATCTTAAGCACGATTACAGCAGCGTAGAGGCGGCAGTAATCGTCCCATTCACCGATATCCGCTCTGTACAGACTTTGATTGAAGCAGACGAGATTCCGATTCCATACGGTGCTCAAGACGTCTCTATTCATGATAATGGTGCATTTACAGGAGAAATTTCGACTGCTATGCTCACGAAACTCGGCTGCACCTACGTTGTGGTCGGGCATTCAGAGCGCCGCGAATATCACGGCGAGACGAATGAGTTGATTGGGCAGAAAGCAAAGAAAGCGCTCGATGCTGGTTTGATTCCGATCATGTGCTGCGGTGAAGCTCTCGAAATTCGTAAAGAGGGAACGCACGTTGAATATGTGCTGAGTCAGATTGAGGCGATGCTTGCGAATCTTTCTGGTGAAGAGGTTGCTAAGAGCGTGATTGCCTACGAGCCTATTTGGGCAATCGGCACTGGTGAAGTTGCAACGCCTGATGATGCACAAGAAGTATGCGGCGCAATTCGCGTGAAAGTTGCTGAACTCTTCGATCAGAGTATCGCCGATACCGTTCGTATTCAGTACGGTGGTTCAGTCAAGAGCTCCAACGTTGTTGAGATTATGGCTCAGCCAGATGTTGATGGAGCACTTGTGGGGGGAGCATCCCTTAAGGCTGATGAATTCGCTAAGATCGTCACCTATCTGGCAGCTTGATCTTATTCGTCAAACTTAAAATGTTTTCTCGTGATGGCTGCGCGAATCACAGAATGTTGATTCGCGCAGCCATCACTTTTTCCAGTAATATAAGTGTGGTTTCACATTAGTTTTATAGAAGGTTGACTACCGTGCACATTTTGTTAATTGTATGTGACGTTTTGCTTGTAATCACAAGCTTGCTTTTGATTGCGACAATCTTGCTCCATAAAGGGCGCGGCGGCGGCATTTCCGATATGTTCGGCGGCGGTCTTTCCACGTCGATGCGTTCGTCTGGTGTGGCTGAGCGCAATTTAAACAGAATTACAATCGGTGTTGCTATCACATGGTTTCTCGTTGTTGTGTTGATTGGTTTAATCACAAAATTCTGGATGTAACGGCGAACGTTAGTTCTAATGCTGGTGGGGTGCTCGCGCAAAGATAGCAAGCACCCCACCAGCATTAGTAATGTCTTTTTTATGCGTGTACGATAGCGACTCTCATATCGGCATGTTTCGATCGGCGTACCGCCCCTCGTGCACGCGCAGAATCGGGGAGCTGAAGCAGAGCATTAGGGCGATCAACTGCATACCAGATACGCACTAATGAGGCAAAAATATGTTCAGAATTTTCATCAACCTGTGGTTGATAGAGCAGCGGAACGATACCCTTCATACCACCAGAGCACGCATAGAGAGCAGCTCGCTGATCACAGACGCGCTGAACTTCGGCAACTTTCTGAGAGTTATTCATAGAAAAGAAAATCCTGATATTGAAATGCTGTGCATAATATTACCCACGCACTCGATGAAGAGTGCGAATAGCAGCTGCAGCCACATTTTCTGCAGTGATACCATACTTACGCATAAGCACATTTCCGCTTGCTGATTCTCCATACTGGTCGATACCGATGCATTCTCCATCGTCACCAATTATGCTGCGCCACGGTAGCGTTGTGCCAGCTTCAACGGATACGCGAGCTTTCATCGATGATGGTAAGACAGATTCACGATACTCATTGCTTTGCTCATTAAACCAAGAAATGCATGGCATAGAAATTACTCGTGCACTCACTGCCTGCTTGCTGAGCAGCGTACGTGCTTCAAGTGCAACGGCAACTTCTGATCCTGTTGCGATAAGAGCAACGTCTGTTCCTTGTGCGAGCACATAGGCGCCTTTGAGGACTCCTGATGCGCATGCTAGTAAGTCTCCTGCAGCTTCGCCTTCTGCACGATCGAATACTGGAAGATTTTGGCGAGAAAGAACCAAGCCAGCTGGTCGATCTATCCGCTCTAAAATGCCTCTCCATGCCCACACAGTTTCGTTGGCGTCTGCTGGGCGAACGAGATCGAAATGAGGAATTAGACGATATGACCACAAGTGTTCGATAGGCTGATGCGTAGGGCCGTCTTCGCCCACTCCAACTGAATCATGCGTCCATACGTAGATTGACGGAATGCGCATAATTGCTGCCAAACGAACTGCAGGGCGCATATAGTCGGAGAAAACAAAGAATGTGCCGCCATATACACGAGTGAGCCCATGCAAAGTGATGCCGTTAAGGATAGCTCCCATGGCGTGTTCGCGAATACCGAAGTGCAGTGTGCGACCGTATGGATTGCCCGTGTATGCACACGTACTTCGATGAGCTGGGAAGAACGACGGTTCGCCAGCCATAGTTGTGTTGTTTGAGTCGCCCAAATCAGCAGAGCCACCCCATAATTCTGGTAAAACATCTTTTAACGCAGTTAATACTTTGCCAGAAGCTGCGCGAGTTGCAATCGATGCACCAGCTTCAAAGCGTGGAAGTACGTCTTCCCATCCCTGTGGAAGTTTATGTGCGCGCAAACGGGCAAGTAGCTCGGCTCGCTCATTATTTGAGGTTTTCCATGCATCAAAGGCTTGATCCCATTGGGTGCGGATTTCTCGTGCGCGTGTATGCGCCTGGGAACGAGTATACTCAAGCACAGCAGGTGGAATATCGAAATGTTTATCGGCATCGAACCCAAGAGCTTCTTTGAGTCCGCGCACTTCATCTTCTCCAAGCGCTGCCCCATGTGAAGCGCCTGTATTTTGTTTCGTTGGGCACGGCCATGCAATCACAGTTGAGAGCTTGATAAGCGAGGGTTTATCTGTGACTTTTTGAGCTTCCTTAATAGCGTTGTAGAGCGCTTCAGGATCTTCACGGTATTCGCCAGTTTCGTCGTCACGCCAAGAAACGTGTTGGGTATGCCATCCATAAGCCTCATATCGAGCGAGAGTATCTTCACTCAACGCAATAGCTGTATTGTCTTCGATGGAAATTTTATTTTCATCAAAAATAACGATGAGATTTCCAAGTTCCTGTGTGCCTGCGAGCTGGGAAGCCTCAGAGGTGATGCCTTCTTCAATATCGCCTTCGCCTGCGATTACGTAAATGAAGTGGTCAAACGGACTCTCTCCTAGCGGAGTTTGCGGATCGAAAAGCCCACGTTCACGGCGTGACGCCATCGCCATGCCGACAGCTGAAGCAAAACCCTGCCCGAGAGGTCCCGTCGTCATCTCAACACCCTCAGTGTGCCCATATTCAGGGTGTCCTGGAAGCAAGGATCCTTCGGTGCGTAAAGCCTTGAAATCGTCAATCTCAATCCCGTAGCCTGCGAAGAACAGCTGGTTGTATAAAGTGAGTGAGCTATGCCCAATTGAGAGCACAAAACGATCCCTGCCAAGCCACTGTGCATCAGTAGGGTCATGACGCATGATTTTCTGGAAAAGTACGTATGCGGCGGGGGAAAGGGATATGGCAGAGCCGGGATGCCCATTACCTGCGTGTTGAACTGCGTCTGCTGCTAGTGCGCGACTCACATCCACTGCTTGTTGATCACGTTCTGTCCATGTAAATGCGCTCACGAGTGAATACCTTTCATTACGCAAAGTAGTATGGGCGTGCCATGCGCGTACGGCACAACTAACGCTCCAATCATATATGTTTTAGAGTGAAAGTAATGCTAGGAAGGAGGAGAACGTGGCAAAAAATGGAGATCGAGATTTTTCTCACGAGCGTGCTCTCAGTCAATACCTTGCTCAATACCTCGCTCATTTATCAGTCGAGCGTGCGCTTTCTTCTAATACTTTGGCATCCTATCGCCGTGATCTAGGGAGATATTGCCAACATTTAGCTTCGAGAGGTGTGCTAGATCTTTGCTCAATCACTTCTGAAGACGTGCAATCATTCGTGGATACACTTGCATACGGGAAAGACGGTATACCTTTCGCTCCTGCCTCAATTGCTCGAATGGTGACGGCTGTTCGAGGGTGGCACAAATTTTTAGTTGATGAAGGCGTCACACCGCATAATCCCGCTCACGAAATCCATTCGCCTAAAGTGCCAATCCGTCTACCAAAAGCCCTCACAATCGAACAGATGACGTCGCTTATTGATGCTGCTTCAGTAGGAGAAGGGCCTATTCCTCTGCGCAATCGAGCACTGCTAGAGGTTCTTTATGGCACGGGCGCCCGCATCTCTGAGATCGTAAATCTTACGATGGAAGATATTGACGCAGATAGCGCGGCGCTTCGCCTCTTCGGAAAAGGGCGAAAAGAGAGAATCGTTCCGCTGGGTTCTTATGCGATTGAAGCACTTGAAGCTTATGCCGTGAGAGGTAGACCTGCACTAGCTGCCAAGGGGGTTGGAGCATCGGCTTTTTTCCTTAATAAACGCGGGCGCCCTCTTTCGCGCCAAAGTGCGTGGGAAGAAATTCAGCGTATCGCTGAGTATGCGCATATTGCTCATGTTTCCCCTCATACTTTTCGCCATTCGTTTGCCACTCATTTGCTCCAAGGAGGTGCCGATATTCGTATCGTACAAGAACTTTTGGGGCACTCTTCTGTGACGACCACGCAGATTTATATCAAAGTGACGCCAGATACGATGAAGGAGGTATATTTTACCTCTCATCCGCGTGCTCGCCATACATAGCGCATTTATAAGCTCTGCCAGCGTTTTAGAAAGATGCATATATGCACGAGAGAATGAGAGAAAGTAAAAATTATTCTTAGCGCAGCTTATGCGAGGTAAAGCATATGCGCTATACAGCAATAGTGCACGAGCCGAGATAATGAAGGTGCTGGGTCTAGATGATTGCATAGCTAAAATCCGCTACTCTATAAGAGTGAGTTCACATCAAACCAATATCCTTAGCGAGCTGGATCCTCGGTGCGATTTTCCTCTTCCTGCAGAGCTTGAGGGGCACGGACCAGCGCGCATTATCGCCATGTGCAATCAAAAGGGCGGAGTTGGCAAAACAACCACCTCGATCAATCTGGCTGCCGCGCTGGCTGAATACGGGCGTAAGGTGCTGCTCGTTGATTTCGATCCGCAGGGAGCTGCGTCCGCAGGGCTTGGTGTGAATGCGATGGCGCTTGATCGCACAATCTACAACGAGATGCTTGCATCTAAGCCAAATGTGCGAGAAATTATTTGCCCGACTTCTGTTGAAAATCTTGATCTTGTGCCTGCAAATATTGAACTTTCGGCAGCAGAAATTCAGCTCATCAACGAAGTCGCGCGCGAACAAAGCCTTACGCGAGTGTTGCGTCCAGTACTTGACGATTACGACGTCATTATTATTGATTGCCAGCCTTCTTTAGGGCTTTTGACGGTCAATGCTCTCACTGCGGCACACGGCGTGATTATCCCGCTCGCTGCTGAGTTTTTTGCTATGCGAGGTGTAGCACTTTTAATGGAGCAGATTGAGCGCGTGCAGGATCGATTGAATCCTCGTTTGGTAGTTGATGGCGTACTTCTCACAATGGTTGATTCTCGTACTATGCATGCTCGTGAAGTGATTCAACTCGTGTGCGAAAAATTTGGTGATCGTGTATTCGATACTCAAATAGCGCGCACAGTAAAATTCCCTGATGCGACAATTGCTGCCGAACCGATCACGTCATATGCTCCCTCTCACCCTGGAGCAAAGGCGTATATGCGCTTGGCAAGAGAGCTGATTGCCCGTGGTGCCAGTGCATGATCCTCGCGTGAGCGAGCGTCTATCCGATACATTTGACGAAGCAGAAAACCGATATCAAGCCGATCGAGTGCAGGGCGGTGACGATGACGATCGCGCATTCGCCGTCACTCTCGATATTTTTTCTGGCCCTTTCGAAGTGCTCCTTTCTCTTATTTCACGCAGGAAACTAGATATTACAGATGTTTCTCTTGCGCAGGTCACAGATGAATTTCTTGCATTCGTTGCTGCTCAAAGTGAGCTTGATCTTTCGCGAGTGAGTGAATTCGTGGTAGTTGCAGCCACTCTTCTCGATCTTAAAGCCGCACGCCTTTTGCCGCATGAGAGCGATGATGAGGAAGATATGGAACTGCTTGAGGCGCGTGATCTTCTTTTTGCAAAGCTGCTTCAGTACCGAGCTTTCAAAGAGGTTGCTGCTGATCTAGCAGCTCGCCTCACCAGCCAAGAGCTTTATGTTGCGCGTGACGTCCCACTCGAAGAACAATTTAAAGGGTTACTTCCAGAGGTGGAGCTGGGAATTTCTAGCGATTATCTGGCCATGATTGCGGCGCAAGCTTTGACTCGTCAAAGCCCCACAATTGCTTTAGACCATATCCATAGCCCGCTCGTCTCTGTAGAGAGCCAAATAGACGTAGTATGCGAGCGCTTAGCTCTTGGAGATCGCATGAGCTTTGCTCAACTGTGCCATGACGCTCACGATGTTCCTACTGTCGTTTCACGCTTTTTAGCGGTTTTGGAACTTTTGCGCCAAGGGCAGGTGGATATTGAGCAGGCTTCAGCATTGGCGCCATTCGTCGTTGTGAGAGTAAGTAATGAGCCTCAGAAAGATGCAAACGCTGACGGGATTGAAGAATATGAGGAAGGTGCACATATAGATGGATAGCGGTAACGATAAAGCTGCTATGCGCGGCGCGTTAGAAGCAATTTTGATGGTTTGTGCAGAACCTGTGTCTGTGCGCTCTCTCGCGTTGGCAGTTGGTGCTACTGAAGCAGAAGTCGAGATGCTTTTGCGTGCCCTAGCTCATGATTACGAGAGTGGCGAAGCTCCTCGAGGCTTTCAGTTACGTGAAGTTGCGGGAGGCTGGCGTTACTATTCTCATCCTCGATATGCAACTGAAGTGTCGATGTTTGTGACGATTGGTCAATCGAGCAAACTTTCTGTGCAGGCTCTCGAAACTTTAGCTGTTGTCGCATATCGTCAGCCCGTCACAAAAGCTCAAATCGCAGCTATCCGTGGAGTTGATGTAGACTCAGTACTTCGTACACTGCAAACGCGAGGCTTGGTTGAGAATGTGGGGGCAACCCAAGCAACTGGAGCCGCGCTTTTTGGTACCACACCGACTTTCCTTGAGCGTATGGGGATAAACTCTCTCGATGAGCTTGCGCCTCTTGCGCCATACCTGCCAGACGATACAGAATTAGAAGATATTGAAAGTGAATTGCAATGAGTAGAGCAGAGCAAGAATTACACAATCCGCAAGGTGAGCGCTTGCAAAAAATTTTGGCGCATGCAGGCGTTGCGAGCCGTCGTGCTGCTGAAGAGATGATTACTTCTGGGCGCGTCATGGTTAATGGCGTCATCGTCACGCATCTAGGTCTGCGAGTGGATCCAGCGAGCGTGACGATTAAAGTCGATGGCGTCACCGTCCCTCTTCAGACCGATAAACTCACTATTGTGCTGTACAAGCCGCCGGGGGTCGTCTCGACAATGAGTGACGATCAAGGGCGCCCGACGCTCGCAGATTATGTGCAAGACTATCCGCAGCGTCTCTTCCATGTGGGGCGGCTAGACGCCGAGACTGAGGGGATTATTCTTTTGTCGAACGATGGCGAGCTTACTCATCGTCTCACACACCCGTCGTTCGAAATTCCAAAGACTTATATTGCGAGAGTTGAAGGAACTGTGACGCGCGGTTTGAGTAGAGTACTCGAGAAAGGGATTACTCTTGACGACGGGCCGATCAAAGTAGATAAATTCACTCTTCATGAGGCGCGTGCGAAGAATTCTATTGTGGAGATTACGTTGCATTCAGGAAGAAACCGTATTGTGAGGCGCATGATGGAAGAAGTCGGGCATCCCGTGATGGAACTCGTGCGTATGCAGTTTGGTAATATCACAGCTGGGCATATGAAACCTGGGCAAACTCGTGTGATTGCTGGCAGCGAGCTCGGTGCGCTTATGCATCTCGTAGATCTGTAAATGCCCGTTGGCAGTTACTTGAACATAGTGTGTGCATGGGAAATAAGGAGAGAGATATGGGAATTGTTGTAGCAATTGATGGGCCTGCAGGCTCTGGAAAATCAACAGTTTCAAAGCGGGTAGCTGATGCACTCGGTTTGGCATACCTCGATACGGGAGCCATGTATCGTGCGTGTGCATGGTGGGCAGATCATTGCGGAGTAGATCTCGATGATCGCGCTGCTGTTGCTAAAGCAGCACGTGAAATGCCGTTGGAAATTCATCTCGACCCAAATATGCAGGTATTTCTCTGCGATGGTGAAGATATTACGGCGGCAATCCGTACGTCTGAGCTGTCGAAAGTCGTTTCAAAAGTTGCTGTGAATCTCGATGTGCGTGAGGAACTTGTGCGTCGTCAGCGCGAGATTATTGCGAGTGAGCTAGAGCCAAGCGGCTATGGTGAAGGGCGGGGTATTGTGGCAGAAGGTCGTGATATTACGACTGTTGTTGCGCCTGATGCTTCTGTGCGTGTGCTGATCACAGCTTCTGAAGAGGCACGCTTGGCTCGCCGTTCTTTGGAAAAGCGAGGAGATGCGTCCTGTGCTTCTATTGAAGCCACAAAAGATGAGGTGCTTCGTCGTGATCGTGACGATTCTGCCGTACTGAAGAATTTTCTTACTGCGGCAGATGGCGTGACGACAATCGATACGTCAGATTTAAGTATCGATGAGGTTGTGGACGCCGTGCTTGATCTTATTGAGCAAACGTGCGGTGTGAATGAGCAAGATCAGGCAATCGGCGGCGATGATGAGCATGATTTCGATTGTGATAGCGAGAATGTGAGTGTAGAGGAATTTGATTCGAGGATGTTTGATTCTGAAGAATTTGATTCTGTACAAGATCGCCAGCGGCTCGCTATGCTTCGCGATCTTATGGGAGATTATGCGCTTGATGACGACGATTTTGGAGTTCTTGATGGCGGCGATATACAGATGCCATCGCCTGCAGGGCTTCCTGTGCTGGCTGTGGTCGGGCGCCCAAACGTCGGTAAATCGACACTCGTGAATCGAATTGTTGGCAAACGCGTGGCTGTGGTTCAAGATACGCCAGGCGTCACCCGAGATCGCGTTCGTTATCAGGCGAGCTGGAATGGTCGGGATTTCACTCTTGTGGATACTGGCGGTTGGGAGCTGAATCTTGAGGGAATTGACCGTTCAGTTGCAGATCAAAGCGAGTTTGCTGTGATCGATTCCGATGCAGTGCTTTTCGTTGTTGATGCAACAGTGGGTGTGACGGCAACTGATGAGCATTTCGTTAAACTTTTGCGCCGTTCTGGCAAGCCCGTTATTTTGGCAGCAAATAAAGTTGATTCTGAATCAAACGAAGCTGATGCGGCATATTTGTGGAGTTTAGGAATGGGGGAGCCGTATCCTGTATCCGCTCTGCATGGTCGAGGAACTGGCGATTTACTCGACGCTGTGATGAAAGTTTTGCCAGAAGAATCTGCGGTTGCGAATGCGCTGCCTTGCGACGGACCTCGGCGTATCGCATTGGTTGGGCGCCCAAACGTCGGAAAGAGTTCACTGCTCAATAAACTTGCAGGGGAGAACCGCGTGGTTGTTGATCCGCTTGCTGGCACAACCCGCGATCCAGTTGATGAACGCATTGAGTTAGATGGGCAGACGTGGATTTTCGTAGATACGGCAGGAATTCGGCGTCGTGTTCATCAAACGAGCGGTGCAGACTATTATGCTTCAATTCGCACACAGAGCGCTCTCGAAAAGGCGGAGCTTGGGCTTGTCTTGCTCGATGCGTCAGAATCTCTCACGGAGCAAGATATTCGCGTAATGCAGCAAGTTGTAGATGCTGGGCGTGCAATGGTGATTGTGTGTAATAAGTGGGATCTTGTTGATGAAGACCGCCGCAAAGAGCTTGATCGTGAGCTAGAAATGGATTTGAACCAGATTGGATGGGTTGAACGTATCAACCTTTCAGCGAAGACTGGGTGGCATACAAATCGTATTACTCGCGCTATGAATACAGCGCTTGATTCGTGGGATCAGCGTGTTTCGACAGGTAAGCTTAATTCTTTCTTAGGGCAGGTTGCTGCGTCTCATCCGCATCCCGTGCGCAGCGGAAAGCAACCTCGTATTTTGTTTGCAACTCAGGTAGGCAGTCGTCCGCCGCGTTTTGTGATGTTTGCTTCTGGTTTTATTGAGCATGGATATCGCCGTTTCCTTGAGCATCGTTTGCGCGAAGAATTTGGTTTTGAAGGGAGTCCTATCCAAATTTCTGTACGTGTGCGAGAAAAGCGTGCACGTACGTCTCGTCGAAAATAAATCAACGCTAGGTGCATGCTGCGAAGCAGCTCAATTGGATAAGTTGTTATCACGTGCTAATATCTATGCGTTGAAAGAAACGGGCTATAGCGCAGTTTGGTAGCGCACTTGACTGGGGGTCAAGGGGTCGTGGGTTCAAATCCCGCTAGCCCGACTAAGAGGATTTTCCCGCTAGCTCGGCTAAGGGGTTTTGAGGGGAAGATTACTAGAGTTGCTTCTCGCACAAGAAGCTAATCTCAAAACTTGCTCTAAGAAATCATAAAAAGGATTTCTGGATAAACGAGAGCCTGTCTCATGGCTGAATTTACTTCTATAAGCGTATAATGATTCGTGTGAGAGAATAATATTCTTTTTCTGGGGATTATAAAATGGAACTGGGAAGTATTGCTGAGTTTTTGTCTGCTGGAGCATCGATTGCTGCGTTTGCTGTGTCCTATATGGCATTAAAAACTGCTATTTCGGCGAATCGTCAAGCAGCGGAAGCAAGCCGGCGCGATCTATCTGCTAATGTACAAGCTTGGTGGTGTGTGAGAAAAGATGAAAATACCGAAAATAAATGGGGAATTGCCGTACTAAATTCCGAAAAAGAGCCTGTTGTATATAGAGATGTTGAGATTGAACAGCAAGGGGGAAAATCGAGTAAATCGCTTAGACTAAAATTCCTTCCCCCTGGTCTCTATTTCGCAGAATCTAAATCAAAGGCGTTTGAATGGGAGTTCATTAAACCTGTAACTTTTGGTGAGTTAGAACCGATTGCTAGATCAGATGTTTATACTATCTGTAAAATTTCATATACAGACCCCTTAGGTAAAAACTGGGAATGGACACCTGAGAATTATCTTCAAGAAAAATAGCGATCTAGCTCGAATTTTCATTCCGCAAAGTAACGTTTGGGTAAGATTTCAAAGGAGCTTGTAACCTAGGGCTGGTACTTGAAGATACTTTGCTTATTCGTTACGACTATTTTCAGATAGCAAGGAAGTCTATGGGTTTCATCGTACTAAAGGTGAAATGTATATATGCGCTATGTTTTATACATGATGTTGTTTGGGAATATGTAAGGAGAGCCTGCGGTGAATGTCATTTCTTTATTCTGTGGATGCGGCGGGCTTGATCTTGGGTTTGAAAAAGCAGGATTTGTGATTCCAGTTGCAAACGAATTCGATCCAGCTATTTACGAAACATTTAAAAGAAATCATCCTCAAACGCACCTGATCGAGGGAGATGTGCGGAATGTGACTCGTAAAGATATTGAGCTGTATCTCGATGGTGATATAGATGGAATTATTGGCGGACCGCCGTGCCAATCGTGGTCTGAAGCAGGATCTTTACGCGGAATCAATGATGAGCGAGGGAAGCTCTTTTACGATTATATCCGTATTTTAGAAGATTTTCGTCCAAAGTTTTTTCTTGCGGAAAATGTGAGCGGTATGCTCGCTAATCGGCATAGCGGTGCTGTGCGTAACATACTAAAAATGTTTGATAATGCTGGATATGCCGTTACGCTCACGTTAGTGAATGCTAAAGATTATGGTGTAGCACAAGAGCGCAAACGAGTCTTTTACGTTGGATTTCGCAAAGATCTTGATATTAAATTCGTATTTCCGCAAGGCTCGACCAGTGATGATGCAAAAAAAATAACGCTAAGAGATATTATATGGGATCTTCAGGATACGGCTGTGCCTGCAGGAGAAAAGAACCGCCATAATCCAGAAGCGATCAATAACAATGAGTATTTCACTGGTGCGTTTTCCCCGATTTTTATGAGTCGAAATAGAGTCAAATCGTGGGATGAGCAAGCATTTACTGTGCAGGCCTCTGGGCGGCAATGTCAGCTTCACCCATCTGCTCCCAAAATGGTGAAAGTTGGCGTTGACGATTTCCGTTTTGTTGAGGGGAAAGAACATATGTATCGGCGGATGACGATTCGTGAAATAGCACGGGTGCAAGGTTTTCCAGATGATTTCACATTTATTTATCGTGAAACAAATAATGCTTACAAGATGATCGGCAATGCAGTGCCTGTGAATCTTGCATATGAAATCGCACGTGCAATTATGAATCATTTGAATGCGAAGTAAATTACGCCACGCAAATATTGCTTGGAAGTAAGAGAAATAGGTGGCGAAACATGAGTGCAAGCAGCAACAATCAAGGGCGAGCATATGAGTATGCTTGGTTAGATACATTATCTAAGGAACTTTCAAAGAGCCAACAGATAGAACTTGTGCGAAATTCAAGCTTTGATGCAAATATGAGAGCTTGGTTAACGATGCCCGAAGAAATGCGTGATCTTTTATATATTTCCGCAGATGCTGCAGTCGAAACACTTTTAGAGCTAGAACCATGCTTAAATGAAAATAATAGTGGCGTAATTAAGCTGGAGTTCCAGCAAGACAAAACAGCTATCAAAGGTGATGTGCGAGATATTCTTATCAAACGTCCTGATACTGCTTGGGAAATTGGGTTGAGTATTAAGCATAATCATGATGCAGTTAAGCATAGCCGTTTGAGCTATTGTCTTGATTTCGCTGATGAATGGTTTGGAAATCCCTGCAGTGATACGTATTGGGCAGATATACAGCCTATTTTTGATAGATTAAAAGAGTATAAGGCGCAGGGAAGTCGATGGTCAGATATTTCCGATAAGGAAAATAAAATTTATGTTCCACTTTTACGGGCGTTTATGGGAGAAATACAGCGTGCTTATACGTGTGATCCATCTATTCCTAAAAAGATGGTCGAATACTTAATTGGCTTTGATGATTACTATAAAATTGTGAGTCAGGATAATAAACGAGTCACGATAATTCGTGCTTTCAATATGCACGGTACGTTGAATCTTCCCAGCAAAATTAAGGTATCTGCAATTTCTGTTCCTGTAGTTGATTTTCCAACAGAAATTATTGCATTGCGATTCAAAGATAAAAGCAGCAATACTGTTGAAATGTATTTAAATAATGGCTGGCAGTTAAGTTTTCGAATTCATAACGCATCATCAAAAGTGGAGCCGAGCCTAAAATTCGATATTCGATTTATTGGAGTGCCAGTTGAAATTTTAAATCTTGAATGCCGCTGGAAATCGTAATATCGCACGTGTGTAGGCGCACCAATTAGGATACTTAAAATCTATAAGATTACTTGTTTGTGCGCGATTAAAATTCTTGCAGTTTCTTGAATGCGTACCATATATAGGAAAAACTATTTACATCTATTCACGTATTCTGTATTTTTGAAATAGGCATTTCCATCGCAGATATTTAATTACGGTCGAGGAGCATCAGTGAAATTAAAGATCGGTAAAAGTTTCCTAGCTATCCTCATAGTCTTTTTAGTCACTATGACAGGCTTTAATATTCCAGCAGCTCACGCTGAAGGAAATTATCGAGTGATGTATCTGGCTTTCACTCCCGACCCGTCGGTAGAAAACCCGCTTCAAAGTTATCGAATCGAATACTGGAATGAAGGGCAAGCAAAGCAAAAACAAATGTTTGCGAGCACTCTGCCCAACGGAGATCTATATGCCAGCGTTGGTTTACCTGCAGATACAGTAAATTTTTACGTCTACCGCACAGATACTCTTTCTGTGCAAAATGGGCAAAAAGAAAATAAAGTTTGGGAATCAGCTGTATTTAAAAACGTCAGGCTAGGAAATTCCGTGTACACCAAGTGGAATGCTCGTAATTACTCCTACACTCCTGATGGAAACTTTGATTCAGTAGATGACGGTCGATTAAAAGTATCTTTTACTCCTGATCCTAATGTTCCAGTTGAGGAATATAATCTTTGGGTATGGAATGACGGAGAAAACGGTCATTCTGTGCCATTTACATCAAAAGATTCCAGTGGAAAACTTATTGCAGATATCATCGTGCCTGCGCCTCATAAAACAGTAAATCTTATAGTGCGTCGCTCGACTACGGCAAACGAATGGCAATGGCAAACAGCTAACTTGGAAAAGATACCCGTTCCTGGAAGTGTGGCTATCAGCTCAGATGGAACCTATACTTCTAAACCAGCCGATGCTCCTTTAGAAAAACCTACGTCCGTCACTCTAACTGTTCACTATGTGCGCTATGACAATAAGTATGATAACTGGAATATCTGGACTTGGTTGCCAGAAAAAACGGGTTCACGAGTTGATTTTGATGAGACTCACACAGCTACTATTACGCACACGGATACCAATGGAATTGAAAAAGTTGGATTGATTGTACGTCGCTCTGATGCTGATAATGAATGGGCGGCTAAAAATACTGCAGCGGATCTTTTTGTTGATAAATTCCCAGATGGAAAAGCCGAAATTTGGATAGCTCAAGGGGACGAAAAGATTTACTATTCGGAAGCTGATATTCCTCAAAAACCGCCAGTAGCTCAATGCTCGGCATTGCACACTAAAGAATTTAACGAAAAATATTATTATGACGGAGAACTAGGGGCACTGTATTCAGCAGAAAAAACGACTTTCCGACTCTGGGCACCAACAGCTACAAAAGTTGAATTTGTTAACTACTCTGATAATGGGGCAGTTGCCGCAATGACCCCTGGTGAAAAAGGAACATGGGAAACGACTTTGCAAGGTGATCATAAAGGGCTGCAATATCGTTACCGTCTACATTTCGATGGTGGAAAAATAACTGAAGCTATTGATCCTTATGCAAGGGCAGTTACGGCTAATAGTACTCGTACTGTAGTCATCGACGAAGATAAAACTATTCCACATAACTGGGATGGGAATCGGATGCCTGCGTTTATATCTATGAAAGATGCCATCATTTACGAAGCTCATGTACGCGATTTAACAATTGCTCCAGATAACGGAATTAAAAATAAAGGAAAGTTTTTAGGGCTCACCGAATCCGGTACCAAAACGGATGCTGGCAATATCTCAGGTCTTGACTATCTGAAATCCTTGGGGATTACGCATGTGCAGTTCCTGCCAATCTTCGATTTCGGTTCAGTTGATGAAACTGGTGATCTTTCTTATAACGCGCAGTATAACTGGGGCTATGATCCGCAAAACTATAATGTTCCTGAAGGATCTTATTCCACTAATCCTCAGGATCCGACCTCGCGTATTTTAGAGTTGAAATCTATGGTTGAAACTCTGCACAGCAACAATATGCGGGTAATTATGGATGTTGTTTACAATCATGTGCACAACCCAGCGCTCTCTCCTTTGCAGCAAACAGTTCCTGACTACTATTTCCGTATGGACGAAAACTGTTTGTTTAAAAACGGCACAGGAGTAGGAAATGAGACTGCTTCAGAGCAGCTAATGATGCGTAAATATATTGTCGATTCGGTAACCTACTGGGCTAAACATTACGATATTGATGGCTTCCGCTTTGATTTAATGGGAATTCATGATGTAGAAACTATGAAAGCTGTGCGTGAAGCACTAAATAAAATTGATCCTTCAATAGTGATTTTAGGAGAAGGCTGGGAGATGGGAAATCACCCAACAGGTGTAGCTGGAGCTAATCAAAAAAATGCGCGTCAGCTGCCTGGAATTTCTTTCTTCAATGATCAATACAGAGACACAATAAAAGGTGATAATTTCAAGAGAGAAAGTAAAGGTTTTATTAGCGGCGCGAACGAGCAGCAGCGATCTTGGGATTTATTGAATAATATTAAAGGTGCGCAATACGTGCGTGAATATCTCGATCCGAATCAATCTGTGATTTATAACGAAGCGCACGATAATTACACTATGTTTGATAAGTTACGTGGAAGTTTGCCTACTGAAATTTCTGATTCAGAGCTAGCCAAACGTCACGCCTTAGGCACAGCAACTCAATATTTAGCTAATGGAGCTGTGTTTATTCATGCGGGGCAAGAATTTTTACGTACTAAGAATGGGGATGAAAATTCATATAAATCTCCAGATTCTATCAATAAGTTTGATTATGACCGAGCTAAAAAATATGAAGAATACGTCAACTTTTTCCGCAATCTCAATAAATTCAGACTAAAGTACGATTTCATGCGCCAAGGAACGTACGCAGATGTGAATAATAAATATACGCATAAAATTACTAATGACGATAGTACGATTTCGACAGATCGTATCGGATATAAGGTATTGGATGCTTTTAATCTGCCAACTAAGACTGGTAAAGACAGCTCTGATGCTTTTGTTTACATCAATGCTGGCAAATCGGCTTGGAAGGCTCCTTTGCCTAAGGGAGACTACGAAGTCATTATTCAAAGTTTAAATCTTTACGATAACCCTACTTCGCTGGCCTCTAATGGCGAGGTGATTGTACCTGCTTTAAGCGTTTTACTTGTTCGTGAAGCTGTAACGTCTGAACCTGAACCAGAACCAGAACCGCAACCACAGCCACAACCTGAACCAGAGCCACAGCCACAGCCAGAACCAGAACCGCAACCTCAACCAGAACCACAGCCACAGCCGCAACCACAGCCAGAACCACAGCCACAACCACAGCCAGATTTCAATCCAGGTGATACCTCTCAGGAAAATCAGGCTCTTTTCCCTCACGAAAGTTCAAAAGGTAGAGGATTGGAGATGAATAGTCGCCAGAAGAATCTGCCGCAGCTTAGTCACACTGGATCAGGTATTTATGAAGTATTTACTGCGGCTCTTTTCGTCACTTTAGCAGGAATTATTTTAGTAGGCAGTAGGCGTCGGCAAGCACAAAGGAAAATCACTAAGTCACTTTTATAAGTGATTTCAGATCCTATCAACAAGTGAATTTAAGTATTTATTGCAGTAATCATCATTGTCTGCAGGGGTATCTCCTTGTATTATCGGGTACCATCTGCGAGAGATTTTAAGATAAAATTAAAATTAAATCAATAGGTGTTTACTGAAAGATTTACAGTACTTGGCTGAAGGCTAGGGGAATGAGCATAAAATGATGGGGAGAGGATCGATAATGAGCGATGGTGCGTATGAGGAACCACTAGTGCCTGTACAAGATGCATCTTCTGCAACCTCTCGTATTTCTGGGATTACGAGAGATGCTCTCGACGTTCCAGCATCGCTGCCAGGGCTTGACGCGGATGATCTTGCTGCTATTGATGCACTTCCGGCAACAAGCGCTCTGCTCATTGCGCGCCGTGGACCAAATGCAGGGGCACGTTTTTTGCTTAATTCCGATTCCACAATTGCGGGGCGTAGTACACGTGTCGATATTTTTCTTGACGATGTGACGGTCTCTCGCCGTCATGTTGAGTTTTTGCGTGATGGCGCAACTTTCACTCTTCGTGATATGGGCTCGCTGAACGGTACATATGTGAATAACGAGCTAGTGGATTTCAAAGTGCTTCGCACAAATGATGAGGTTCGTATTGGTAAATATCTTTTCTCTTTCTTTGCATCTCAAGGTGAATGATAATGATTAAGCCCCATGTTCATCTGCAGGCTCATGCTGATGACGACGCTTCATGCACTAGCTGGCCCCAGGATATGCCGCATGAGCCTACGCTTAAAATAGGTGAAGTGCGTTCAATGCTCAGCGCAGAGTTTCCTTTTTTAGCAGCGTCAAAGATTCGCCATTTTGAAAACGAAGGTCTTATCGACCCTCAGCGCACGCATTCAAATCAGCGTATGTTTTCCCTTGCTGACGTTGAGCGTTTGCGTTTTATTCTTGTAGAGCAGCGTGATCGCTATACTCACCTCGCACAAATTAAAGAGATGCTTCGTCAGCTAGATACTGGCGAAGTGATAAATGAGCATCCAGGGAAAATACGTGCTGTGGGCGGGGGAGAGCAGGTCGCTATTCGTCCAGGTACTCGTTTGGCAAAAACGGAGCTATCGCAATTAGTTGGAGTCTCTATACAGACAATTGATCGCTATATTGATGCGGGTTTGCTGACGACTGATTCTCGCGGTCGTCTCACTGCTCAAGCAGTCGATATTGTGCGTTATGCTAATATGCTCGAAGAATTAGGCATGGATTCACGTCAGCTTCGTTCAGTTCGTACATCTGCCCATGCACATGCTGTATCTGTTGTGAATATGCTCGCACTTGAGCGTTCGCGCAAGACGCCGCTTTCTCAAGAAAGGGTAGTGGCAGCAACAAGCGAAATGTCTGCATTACTTACACACTATTATCGCGCATTACTGCAAGAAAATATAGATGTTGAGCTACGCTGATTTACTAAAACTTAAAGTAAATTCATTTTTTACTTTAAGAAACGCCTATGCGACACGCCAAAATACTTAAATAATATCGTTGTATTTTTAAAGAAAGAGGCTTAGGCTTAACACTAGGTTTTCAATAGGAGGGGCACGCGCCATGATTGATCCAACCACGCTTGGAAAACACTCTTCACAAGAGCAGCAAATGCTGTTTGACGATGGATTGCCAGAGCTTGACGATGATTTTGGCTATCGAGGACCATCTGTCTGCCGCGCTGTTGGAATCACATACCGTCAGCTCGATTACTGGGATCGCACTGGGCTTGTTGGGCCAACCGTACGTATAGCTCGTGGTTCTGGTACGCAGCGCCTTTATTCCTTCCGAGATATTCTAGTATTGAAAGTGGTCAAACGCCTGCTTGATACAGGAGTTTCTTTGCAGCAAATTAGGGCTGCAGTTGCACGCCTTGAAGATTTTGGAGTTGACGATCTTGCAGGTATCACGCTGATGTCTGATGGAGCGTCAGTGTATTTATGTACCTCGAATGATGAAGTTATTGATCTTATCAATGGCGGGCAAGGTGTATTTGGCATAGCTCTCGGAAAAGTTTGGCGAGAAGTGGAAGGTTCACTCACAGAGCTTCCAGTTGAACGATCTGAGTCTGTGGCTGATCGCATCGTTGATGAGCTTGCTCTTCGCCGTGCCCATAAACGCGCACAAGGTTAAGATATGTGCTGGAGGCATGTGCCAGATCATGCCTTCTCTTTTCTTATAGTGTTTCAGCAAGCAGGGCAGTAAAGCAGTACGCAAGAAAATGGCACGGGAGGGTCGCAAAACTCATAAACGAGAGTTCTTTACCTAATCTGACATAATGTGCATTATCGGAATTAGATTGAAATTCTTTCAGATTAGCGACTCTATGAGAACTCCCGTAAACTATCTACGGAACAAATAAGCGATTGTGTGCGTTAAATATGCAGATCAGCTTAAATGAAAGAAGGATACGATGGTTGAACGTTCGCTACGTGGAATGAAAATTGGTGCTAACTCCTTAGAGTCTGACGAAGGCGTTGCTTTTGTTGAGCGCCACAACGTGACGTATGTATGCGATAATTCCCATCGTTTCGATATCACGATGGCAACTGATGCGGAAACGCCCTTTACTTGGGAATGCAAATGTGGGGCTGAGGCTCATCTTGCCAGCGGTGATACCGATCTTGATGCTAAGCCGATAAAAGCCGTGCGCACACACTGGGATATGCTCCTTGAGCGTCGAAGCGAAGATGAGTTGAAAGTGCTGCTGAAAGAGCGTCTTGACCTTTTGCGTGCTGGAAAATTGTATAAGCGTATGCGCTGAAAATGGTGCTACCACGCTATCGATTTGAGTGACGACTTGACGTGAGCGTGTTTAGGAGTGCGTGTGCGTTGCAATCCTCGTATACTGAGCGCTATTGCGAAAACTAGTCCTGCAGCAGTTACATAGTAACGTTGTGCCCACGTCCTGATTGCATATGTTTCTCCTTGATATAAAGGGATGTCTACGATACGTGCATCTTGAGTGAAAAGTTCAGTTTGATAGATGATGTTCCCATTTGGCATAGCTACTCCTGATGTTCCCATTGTGGAAACGTGAATAGCAGCGCGCCCGGTTTCGATTGAACGAAAACGCGTGATGGCAAACTGCTGAAATGCTTCATCAGATTCTTCAAAAGTTACGTTACTTGTTGGCACTATGAGGAAATTGGATCCTAATGCTCCTTTAGCAACGATATCTGCGTATGCAACTTCAAAGCAGATAGGCACAGCGGCTGTAAGCCTTTGCTCTGAGTTATCTGTGTAGTCGGAATTCGCGAGTTGAATACTTAATTGTGCAGCCTTATCCCCTGGCTCCATATCGATTGAAATTTCATCTGTTTTTGTGCTCAGGTGTTCAAAAAAGCTGCGATACGGCACGTATTCGCCAAAAGGTACAGGATGCTGCTTGGAATAAGTTTCATCATCAGAGGGAATCGCGGCATCTGGATACTGGATTACGTAATCATTCGTGCGTAGTGTGCGCCCGTCACGCTCAAAATACTTTTGTGTTCCTAAAAGTAATGGCACACCAGCCTTGCGGGCAAGCTGCTGTATATCCTCTCGCGTATCTGGATCTTCGCGATAATCAAGTGCAGACGTCGATTCAGGAAATATGAGGATATCGGGTTGTTGCGCAAGAATCTTATTCGCTGCTTGAATATGGTTTTCTGTGGTAATAGAACTCCACGATTCAGCGCTAACTTCACCAATTTTAGGTGCATTTCCTTGAATAATTCCAGCGCGAAGTACGCTGTTCGAATCTGGCGTCGAAAGTAGAGAAAGCGGTAAACACAGCATCAATATGCTTATACATGCGGCAGAGATGGCACGCACTGGATGCAAGTGCAAAAAATTTCGCACAGCGAGAATAAAAGAGATAGAGACGATAACTGCTGCCGCTCCCACAAGTTCACTTCCCCCTAGAGATGCAAAGTGTGCGAGTGGAGAATCAACGAGAGAATATGCGATCAATCCCCAGGGTAAACCACCCATCGGTATGTAGCTACGAGCAAGCTCCATACCAGCCCACGATATGCCAGAAGTTAGCAGCCCACAGGCGATGGCGATTGCAGATTTTTTGCTATCGACCCAACGCCATATTCCAGCCCAGATAACAGCAACGGCACCAAAAAATAGACTTTCAAGCCCAGCGAGCGCTACTCTTGGCGCGAGCATTCCAGAAGCTACCTGTGCCCAATCAAACAGTAGATAAAAATAAATAAAACCGCCGAGTGTGCCCGTTATAAAAGCTCGCCGCCACGTTGCTCGATGGGCTGCCAGCCAGAAAAAAGCTAAGCCAAGCAGCACAAGCGGCCAATAATTTCGTGGAGCAGCCGCACCCCATAGGCTTATACCAGCCGCGCATGCCAGTAAAATGTACACAATATACGGATACGAATGACGACGCCTGTATGATCCACCTATCATCACACCCACTCCCACCGTTTAATGCGGTTTATCGCAGTTGCAGCACACAAACCTATTGGAGAATCTGCCGTCACTGCTGCAATTTGCCTAAGTAAATCGATAAGGCGTCTATTGGCTGCCATAAAATCTCCGACGTCAATTTTGAACGTGCGTAAAATATCTGAAAGTGGAGCACCTTGTGCCCATAGCATAAACGCCTCTACCCCGCCATTGCTTGGCTCTGGCGTCCTATCTATGTGGTGGCGGCGTTCAAGTTCAGCAAGAAATTGATAATTGCGTTCAACTGCACTCCATGCGTCTATGAGTGTAGAAGGTAAAGGTGCTCGAAGCTCCCCCAAGCGTCTATCCCCTAGAAAGCACGTGCATATTCCAGCTAGTTCACTAGGTGTGAGCTGGGCAAATGAAGATTCCATTAAGCATTGCGTAATAAGTAAATCGCTTTCATTATGGATGCCGCTCAGAAGCTCCGCTCCTATCCCCAATTTCACCATCTGAGCTGAATCGTTGCTGTTGGAATGTTTATGGAGATAGCCAAGATAGTCGAGGACGTCAGCAGTTGCATCAAACTCACGTGCCACGGAATCGTGTGAACGTGATGCTTGATGAATGATAGCACGCAGTTGCTGATCTAGCGTGATAAGCTCGCGTGTCTGGTTTAGATGATACGGCAAATCCGGGCAGGAATGAACTGGGTGAGTATACAAACGTGGATCTTTTGGTTGTGCAGTTCGATCCCACGATCCAGTCAAATCGCGGTCTGTGCCAAGATCAATACGTTCAAGAGCGACTTCGAGAATTTCTTCAGCAAGCTGTTCGCGTACTATCGGATTTTTGAAGCTCATACCGAAAGGCATTGTTGCTTGGCCAACATCTCGAAGTTCGCTTGTGAGATCGTGACGATACACCCAACGTAGTTTCGCTTCTGGCGTTACCATACGCATACGTTCTTTGTGCTTCGAGAGCATCACGCCATAGTGAAGAGCGCCTTGATAGGCATATGCATAAATTGTGCCGATTGAAGCACGCTCCCATGTGTTTTGAATTATTGCTTTATAGGCTGCTTTTGCTTTACGTCGCTCTGCTTTCGAACCTCGCCCAGCACGATCGCGTAGACGTGCATACTCCACAATGCTGCCTTCACAGCAAGCATCTTCCAACTTTTTTTCTAACTTTTCTATACGAATACGTATACGCTGTGCTCGAGCTTCCAATTCGACGATGTGGCTGTTTGCCTGAAACTGGGCAAAAGAACGTCCCATCATTGAACGTGCGTCGTCGTAAGAGAGAAAACGAAGCAAATTAGCAACGGCATTATATGAAGGAAAAAATGCGCTGCGCAGTGATTCAATACTTCCTGAGGCAAGATGCGAAAGCTGCGGAAGCGAAAGTGACGGCGAAGCGAAGATCACGGCATTGCCCACCTTATCTTTTCCGCGTCTTCCTGCTCGTCCGATCAGCTGAGTATATTCAGTGCCCGTGAGGTCTACAAAATCTGTGCCGTTGAATCTGCGTAAATCTTCGAGCACAACTGTGCGTACTGGCATATCGATTCCAAGTGCCAGGGTGCCCGTCGCATACACAATCGAAAGAAGCCCCTGATCCATGAGGCGTTCGACAAGCTCTTTTATTGCTGGAAACATTCCTGCATGGTGTGCGCCAAAACCTCGGCTCAGTGCTCGAGACCAAAAGTTAAAGCGTACAGTACGTGCGTCTGCTGTGCTCAGCTGTGCGCGCAGCTGGGAAAGCTGAGATTCAATCTGAGCTTTCTGAGCGGGAGTCGTCAAGCATATATCTGAATCGAGTAAATCCCCCACAGCTTTATCGCAACCTTTGCGAGAAAAAATAAATTCAATTGCAGGCAAGACGTCTGCTGCGCTCAATGCTTTAATAATGCGCCGACGATCCGTGCTCGTTACACGGTGTTGCCGAGAAAAATGTATGTGACGATGCCTGCCTCTATGCTTGGTCGAAGAATTTGACGATGCACTATCGGCAGTGTCGATACTATTGAGAGCTTGGATGACTTTTGGCGTCACTTTCCCCTGATCGTCCAAAAGCTCAAGAAGTGAGGTGCGTGCGCACAGATAGTGGACGAGCGGCACAGGTCGCACAGTTGAGACGATGAGTTCTGTAGGGCCATGAATAGATTCGAGCCAAGCGTGAAGTTCGGCGACGTTTGGCATCGTTGCCGACAAGCTGACGAGCCGTGTATGGGATGGCAACTGTAAAATAATTTCTTCCCATACTGGGCCTCGCACAGGATCGGCAAGATAGTGCACCTCATCGAGCACAACGTATCCGATATCGGCAACCGCGCTATCGTGGGCATAGAGCATATTGCGCAGCACTTCCGTTGTTGCTACCAGAATGTCTGCATCTCGGTTGATCGTCACATCTCCAGTGAGTAGCCCGACGTGTTCTTTTCCATAAGCTTCGCATAGGTCGTTATATTTTTGATTAGACAGCGCTTTAATCGGAGCTGTGTAGACGCAGCGAACAGATCGAGCGCATGCAAGCTCTACAGCGCCAAGAGCAACCATCGTCTTTCCAGAGCCAGTGGGGGCGCTCAGCAGCACATCTACTCCCCTGCTCAAAGCGTAGAGAGCTTGACGCTGCACATCATCTAATATAATGCCGCGTTGTTCTTTTTGCACAGAAATGAAATTCTCAATGACGGCAACTAATCTTTCGCTAGAAACCATTGATAGCAATATCCTTTTTCGTTGGTGCAGCAGCACATTTGCTGTGCTCGAGGAGTTTCCCACTTGTATCGCCTGCTTTTTTCGTGCTGTGCAGATTGATACTGTATCGCTTGCACAAAGCGTGAAGATCGGGAACGAGATCCTTCGCAATATTGGGTGAGGTGAATAAGAGAGCCGACTGCCCTAAACGCACGAGCACGGTACGTATCCAGTGAATGTTTGCTGCTGAAAAGCACAGCTTGCCATCTGTACTCATTTTTACGCCTGGAAGCTCCTCTGCAATCCAGCGAGCATGAGGCTCGCACAAAAGTGTTGCCGAAGTTCCGCAAATAGTATGGGAACGATTTCGGTATGTGCGTTGCCACTCATATATGGGAGTTTTCGGAAATGTTGCATCAAGAATTTTCGCTTCTGAAATTCTGTCGAGACGATATGTTCGCAGTTTATTATCGGCATTTACTGCTGCAAGAAGCGGGTTGCTTTGCGGATCGATAGTAAAGGGCTTCAGACGTGCTTTTTGGCAGACGGCATGCCCTGAAGAATCTAATACCCAATAGTCAATGCTGAGCTCTCGGCGCTCTTCAATAGCTTGAGAAACTGCTGTGATAATGCGCGGCGTAAATTTTGTACCAGAGTGCGACCATAAAGCTCGTTCATAGCCTGCGCTGCGCGCAGCATTAGTGAATCGTGAACGCAATTCTAGCAAAGAGCGTTTATGCTCCCCTGCCGCTACCGTAAGAAGAGAATCAATTGCTGCAAGTACAGAAATAACTTCTGCGAGAGTGAAAGTTAGATCAGAATGACGAGCTTCATAGCTTAGAGGATTTTCGACGGCTTCGATCACCCAGTTTTTATTAAGCGGCTCTCCTTCTTCCCACTCTGGCATAGATAGATCGTAAGGGCTATAGGGCGTGCCATCGATAAAAATTTCTGTGGTGAAAAGATCTTGTAGTTCTCGGCGCACAGTGAGCATATCGACTGAAAACTTTGCAGCAAGATCACCTAAAGTTGTCGATCCGTGGTTTAGGAGATACGAATAGTACGATTCTCGACGGCTCACAGAGGTATCGATACTGAGTGACGAGTGTGCTGTACGGCTTTGAGAAGTGAAGTTAGCGTCGGCTTCAGCATTCGGTGATTTTTTATTGTTGCTGGTGGAGGAAATTGTGTGAGGCGTGGAAGAAAATATGTGAGGCTGAGAAAGATTATCATTGGCATGAGATGAAGTATCGATTGAACGTTTAAGAGCGTTGTATGCTGCCTGGATATGAGCGATGATCTCATCGACGACAGGCTTGGGCGAAAGTACCTGCAGTTGTTCGCCGTAAAAAGCGACTTCTTCTAATAGTAAATCGAGAGAAATTCCTTCGAGAAAATAGATATCGCCGTATTCGGCTGGAGTGCATAAATCTGCCAGTTTGCTCTGTTCAACGTTTTCTTTTGGTATATGTACAGCTCGGTTTATGAGAGGAAGGCAAGTTCCTGGTGCTGCCCAGAAAAAAACATTGACGGGTGTAAACCATGAATCAGCTTTTGCCTGCTGAAAAATACTGCGCTTATAATCAGACGGGCTGACGTCAATTTTTTCTTTTTCTATTGTGCACTTTTGCATGCGATCGATTTTATAAAGGTGTGTGCCTGCAACACTGGAAGATTTATGCGCCGCATTCGCAGGAGAAAAGCTCTCGATTGCAGAGCTGTCGGTTTTCTGTGTGAGTTTAAAACCGCGCACATAGAAACATCCTCGATGTATTTCCAACGCTATGGGCAGTATACGCCGCGCGGAAGGTTCACGATCATGTAGGCTGCAGTAAATAAATGAAATCGGGCGGGAGCTTTGAATCGCTGACGCAACTGTAGTGACGAAACGCCCGCGCGGCACAGAAAGAGCCATTGGCGTGCGGATTTTAGACGTCTGGCCTTGACTGATTGCTTTGCTGATTCCCATGTGTGCAAAAGCTTCTGCATCGCTGCTTTCTTTGAATTCGAGTAGCGGAAGAAGAAGGCTCACATTCAGCCCTCGGATATCAATATGAATGCTGCCTTCGTCAGATAAATAGTATGCGATACTGCGACTATCGTCTCCTTGGGCAGTAATATCGTTGCCGCTTGCTCGAAGCACATTGATATCGTTGCGAATTGTTTCATATAACGTCTCAGAGCTTACACTACGAGCAAGAAATTGATAGACAGGGACGCTTTGCGCTATCTGAGCGAGAGTGAGTGGAGAATTTTTCAGAGCTATACGCAAGCTGAAACGGCGATGCCCTGGGCGATCTCGAGTAAGAGGAGGCGCAGATTCAGGCGTGCGCGCTGACTGCTGCGAACGTGGTAGCTGCATATATCAACCCCTCCTCTTTTTCTATATAGATAGTGTAGCGGAGTGCTCTGGAGCTTACTCAGATATGAAGATCGGGCACAGAGCGTAAACGCGTATGCCGTTTGTATAGATTCGGTTGAAGGACGCTATCGCGATGAAGCAGCTAGAGCTGCGCTATTTCATCTTCTGCGCTGCATTCACGATATTTTGGGTAAATGCTGCGTGAGGATCGACAGCTTGCTCAATCAGCTTTTGTTCGAGCATAAAGGCTGCCATATTTTCCCACTGCGTTGGATTTTGAGCGCCAAATACCTCATTTCCTTGATATAGCTTAAGTGTGGCTTGTAAAACTTTCTGAGCTAGCTCACGTTGAGCAGGATCGTTTTTAAGAGCTGGAACGTAATGAGCAGCAATATCGACTGTGCCTTCAATATCTTTAGCAGCAGTTTCTACTCCTTGCTGCACAGCTACTAAAAATCGTGCGTAAACATCTTCATTGATACGTGATGCCATTGAGCCAAAGCCTACCCCCACAAGAGGAAGTTCTTCATCGCTCAGTGGTATCGTCGTCACCTCAATGCCTGCATTTTCCAGAGCTATCACATCGCTATTAGCAAAACCGATCACTGCATCAACTTCGCCATTTTTGAGCGCTGCGGTTTGAGTGTAGCCAATGAAACTCTGCGTTACCTTATCTTCTAAACCGTGCTGTTTCAATGCGGCAAGCAGTCCGTAATAGTTTTCTCCGTATGGACCAGGTAAACCAATTTTCTTGCCAGCCATCTGCTCCCATGATGTGATGCCTGAAGATTTAGGAGCAATCAAGGCTGCCGGATATTGCTGATACATCGTTGCCCAGTTCACTACGTCGATACCCGTTGAGCGTGCCTGCATCATTTCGTCTCCGCCAGCAAAAGTAATATCTTCATCGCCTGCAGCAAGTGCTCCTAGGAGAGATTCTTGAGCGCCGTGGTGACGAAGAGTAACGTTTAATCCTTGCTGATCGAAGTAACCTTTTGCTTTCGCTACATAAAGAGGGGCGAATTGAATATCTGGAACGTATGTGAGCCCAATAGTCACATCGTCTTTCTTTTGAGATGCGGAAGAGCTATCGGTCTTCGCGTCTCGATTTGTGAGAGAGCAGGCGGTAATAGTAGCTAGAAGGCTCAGTGCTATAGTGAAAGCTGCTAGTTTCTTGTGAGTTGCCAGTGCCATCGTTGTTCCTCTCTGGTATCAATTTTGCAAGGTGTGTTTAGTGCTAGTAACTTACGAGTTCAAAAACTTTATTTTCAAGAGTTTTGATTACGGTATAGATTGCAACTGCTGCTGCTGCGAGCAAGAAGATAGACGCAAAAAGAGGTGCAGTTGCGTTCATATGCTGGGAAGCAACAAGTTGAATTCCAAGCCCTTTATCTCCGCCGATCACCATTTCTCCAACTACTGCTCCAGTGACTGCCAGAGTGAAGCCTGTGCGAAGCCCTGCCAAAATATGTGGGCCTGCAAGAGGAAGCTCAATAGAGGTGACGAGGATTCTTCCGTAGGCGCCATCAAGTTTTGCTGCTCCAATAAGCTCGGGAGAAACAGAGCGCACACCTACAGCCGTTGCGATAATCACGGGGAAAACGACCATGATTGTGCATAATACGACGATAGGCGCAGTGCCGTAACCAACCCACATAACGAGCAAAGGAGCGAGAGCAATTGCTGGTATTGCTTGGCTCGCCGCTAAAAATGGTTCAAGCGCATAGCTGAGTAAAGGATTGTGAGCGATAGCAAACCCTGCAGGAATGCCGATAATGGCAGCGGCGAGGCAACCATATAGTGCTTCAGAAAGAGTAGTGCCCAAAGCTGTGAGCAGGTAGCCTTCTGAAATACCTCGTATTAGTTCGTGAGCAACATCGTAAGGAGTTGGAAGTGCATAAGTATCGATCATATGCAAAGACGTTGCGCTATGCCACAGCCCGAGCACAGCAAACCCAAGGATTATGGGGGCAATCCATGAACTGCGTGCCATATGTAAGGCGGTTCCCTTCGCTCTGATGCACGGCATAGATGCTCTTAGAACAATTCTCAGAGCGCAGCTTCATAAAGAAGTGTGTGCTGTGCAATATGAATGTACTTTTGCACGCAGCGCTCCATGGTATGAAAAACGGGAAAGCAAAAGTGCGTAGCCAGCATAAAGTTAGCTACGCCGTGTGCCTCCCATCCGGACTTTAACCGTCGGTTGAGGAATTTCACCTCATCAACCGCAGTGAGTGTATATTCACTGCGGGTCGCGGACTATCACCGCCGGTTCAGACTTTCACTGACCCTGGCGCACGTGTGTGCATATCCAGCATATACTCTCAGCGCAGCAGATACCACATTGTATTTTCAACGGAGGCAGTATTTGCTGAAATTTCGCACGTGTGCTCACGAAAAGTAGTAGGCACACGTACGAAATTATCTTACTTTCAAAATTACAGTGCTTGATATTTTCGAATACAGATTGTGCCAGCTGCACATAAAACACAAGCTAGTGCCAGAGGTAACATTCCATGAGATCCAGAATTCGGCAATGGCTTATTGGGCGATGGTATCGCAGCTGCGCTTGAGCTTTGAAGTACTTCAGTATGTGCATCGTTTGAAGCGCTGGTATGCTCATATTCATTCGCATTAGACGATGATGGAGCTTTATTATCGTCGCTTGGCGGCTCTGGCTTGTTATCCTCGCTTGGTTGCTCGGTTTTGCCATCAGGCAGCTGCTCAGGCTTGTTGTCTACAGCAGGTGGCTCGGTCTGATCCTCTTTACTTGGCGGCTCAGGCTTATCTTCCCCGGCAGGTGGTGCAGGCTTTTCCTCCTGTATGGCGCACTCCTGTATTTCTGAGTCGTTCATCGCACGCGCAGGCATATCTTTTCGAGTTATTTCAGGATTCTTAGTGCGCACCCAAGCATTGTCTTCTTTATTGCGTTCATAGATAAATGTATAGGTTTCTTGAAAACGAGCTACTGTTTTATCTGCACAATTTTTTTCTCCATCTTGGATCGGATTGGTTTGCACAAATGGAGCAGGCTGACTAGTGGGCGTAGATAACGCCATATTCACAGTTTCTAATGCTTTAGTTGGCGTTAGATTTATATCAAAGCCGCGGAAGCTGAAATTATGTTCTGCTTTATCGTCAGCAATAGCTGTTGTAAAAGTATTGGTACGAGTAAAACCAATCACTTTCCCATCCATTTTTATTTCGTATCCCAAAGCGGCATCTTCTCTATCTGAATCCTTTTTGAATACGACAGTAAGCTTCCCGTCACGATAGGTGATGTTGTCGATTTCTGGTGCGTGCAGATCATTAAACTTTTTACCAGCATTTTTAGAAGCTTTGCTCCACAAATACCACGGCTTGATATTTTCTGCTTTTTCGGGCACGCCGTCTTGTGCCAATACAGCTTTAATTTTTGCGATACTGGCACTTTCTTTAGCTATTCCTTCTTCAGTTGCGATTCCTTTATTATTTCTGCGCCCAAACCAATCGTAACGAGCGAAATGTTCTGTGAGATCCATGCCCATAACTGCTGAAGAGACTGCGGCAATACGCTCCGGCTGAGTCAAACCAGCATCAGCATATTTTCCATTTCGTAGAGCTTTTTGATATTCGGGCCAATAATTATCCTTAAGTAAACGCAGCTGCCATAGGGCATTAGTTCGCCACGGCACATCTTTTTGAGTGGCGTAACTATCTGGTGCACTGTGAATAAAAGCGTTATTGTACCAACCGTATGCTTCGGCTCGATCCGCGCCTTTATTGACGTCAGTTTGTATGTAGTTTGCCCACACGTTGTTGGTGATCTCTGCCCACGTTCCTCCAGGAATATCCAGTTGATGCCCGAGTTCGTGTGTGAGTGCCCAGTTGTAAGGCTTCCCAGCAAAAATACTGCCAACAGCAGGTTCGCGGTACCCTACATGATCGCCCATTGCATATGCGCCATAGCTTGCATTTGGCATAGACATAGCACGCATATGAGCGCGTACTCCCATACGGCTAGATGTTGGTGTTCCGTTTTCTTCTGTAATTCCTGCATACGCCAGAATCAGAGGGATAGTTTTCTTTTGCAGGTTTACAGCGTCTTGCGGGCTGGCTTGATCGTTTAACCACGCTTGTGCATTATTCATAGTGCCGTTTACAAGCGAATAATCGTCAAGAATTTCCACAATATTGGCATATTTTCCAGGATCTTTTTTCATCTGTTCCTGATAGCTTCGTAAAAACTGCATAAAATCTTGTACGTCGTCTCCGTCATGAAAAAGCGGATAGCGGTATCCATTTTCGATGCGTATGCGCGGCGCTTTCGGCTGCTCTTGCGCAGTATAGGGATTGAGGAAATAGACAGCTCCCCCAGCTGCTGGCAGATTTGAGGGATTTGGCAAGCTTGGAACGGTAAATATATTTTCCCCTATATGCAGGTTTCGGTAAGTGATCCAACCATTCCACTTACCAAACTGCTGGCTGAAAGCAATCTGCGGTAAAGGAGCAGATGCATCAGCATCAACATATACACGTATCGTTTCTCCTGCTCGAGCAGCTATTCCTACAGGTAAAAGATCAGTGCCATAGGAGCCGGTTTTTAGCACTTCGCGAGCGTGCTTCACGGTATTTCCACGCTGATCTAAAGTAAAGATCTCACCCTCGGAGGTGTGCTTGCCAGCAAGAACGTCTCTGGCACGCTGAAAAAGATTTTTGACGATATCGCTTGGGTGCGATACAACCTGAGCTTCTAAAGTGTCTAGATGCTCCTTCGTGACGTCAGCTTTAAGAGAGTTGTATAAACCATCTGCGAAAAGAGCTTTTACTTGTGCTGCCAGCTCATCAAATTTATAGAATTTTAGTTCAGCTATAGCGGCCATACCTCTATCTGCTTCATCGAAGCGGAAACGCAGACGCTTAAAAGAATAATTCTTTCCAAGATCGATTTTCAGAGCCTCTGATGTAGCCTTATTTTTAGCGCTATAAATCTCAGTAAAATTCTCACCGCTATCGCTTTGTGACGCGAGAATAGTCAGCTTCGTGGGATATCCCTTTAAAGGAGTGCCGTCTGCCCTAGGATAGTACTCAATTTTCCCTATTTCGGTGATTTCTTTAAAAGTAATGTCTACATGATTAGTTCGAGTCGCATCATTTGGTAAGCGAGTTTCCCAAAAGGTGGCTGGATTGCCGTCAAAAGCATAAGCGATGACGTTTTTCCACCAGTTCCCATAATTACTGGTATATCTTGCTATAGCTGATGCGGGGATCTGAAACTGAGCATCATAGGCAGCTTGAGGGTCCTGAGCAGTATCATCATCCGTCGTATCTTCTGCAGTGCCACTTCGGCTAGAGGCATTGCTTTCTGCGTTGCTATCGGTGACAGGAGACGTGACAGGAGCGGGATCGTCACTATCATTTTCAGCAGGCGTATTTTGCGAAACAGGAGGTGAAAGTTTTTCCTCAGATGTTTCTTCGGCAGAAGGAGGGGTTGCAGTACTGTTCGGTGATAGCACATCAGTTGATTCGTGATTGCTATTGGTATCTGCAAAAGCAAACAGTGTGCTCAGCATGCCGATACAGATAGAAACAGTAATGATGGCGGCTGCATATGATGCCAATAGCTTCCCAAGCTGTGAGTGCTTCAAAATATCCCCCTAAGCAAAAGAACAATGAGGTTCAATTTTAAGGAATTTATCAGCTGCTGAAAAATCGGCGGAAAGTTTATATTGCGATATGAGATAGTAAGAATATTTACTACTTGATGCGTTGAGCATAGTATTTTTAACAGCGTTGCCGCCTCTCTATTACCTTCATTGATTAGCAGATTAGTTGCCGTTTTCCGCAGAGAAGCAAGATTCGCTTTAAATTGCAGCCGGGCTGGGAATTAGTTCGTCTTCCCTCTGATATACTTAAACAACGCGAAAACAATAAACGCATCAGGCTGGGAATTAGTTCGTCTTCCCTCTGATATACTTAAATTCTAGATTTACGTTGCTGTGAGATAGCTGGGAATTAGTTCGTCTTCCCTCTGATATACTTACGGAAAAAATCACCCATATTATGGCGTCGCTGGGAATTAGTTCGTCTTCCCTCTGATATACTTAGCTAGCGCGTGAACTCGGATACAATCAAGCTGGGAATTAGTTCGTCTTCCCTCTGATATACTTACAACGCTCTATCTTCGTCAGGGTTGCGCGCTGGGAATTAGTTCGTCTTCCCTCTGATATACTTAAGAACCAGAAATACGCTGTTGGAGCCTAGCTGGGAATTAGTTCGTCTTCCCTCTGATATACTTACTCTATAAACTTTATGGTCAATAAAATAGCTGGGAATTAGTTCGTCTTCCCTCTGATATACTTAGTCGCAACACTCACCCACAACCAGCAAGGCTGGGAATTAGTTCGTCTTCCCTCTGATATACTTAAAGGAAGTCTGCGTTAAGCACGATGTTTGCTGGGAATTAGTTCGTCTTCCCTCTGATATACTTACTTGACCTAGATTAGATTCTAAAACTTTGCTGGGAATTAGTTCGTCTTCCCTCTGATATACTTATTGGATGAGCCACCAGTGTGCGGTTGTGGCTGGGAATTAGTTCGTCTTCCCTCTGATATACTTATCTTGTGAAGAACATTGTGACCGCACAGGCTGGGAATTAGTTCGTCTTCCCTCTGATATACTTACTCTTTGTTAGAAGAGATGAAAAATGCTGCTGGGAATTAGTTCGTCTTCCCTCTGATATACTTAGGGTCACTTGTTTTACCATCTCCGTTGGGCTGGGAATTAGTTCGTCTTCCCTCTGATATACTTAGCTATTGACGTTTAGACTGACGCCTTGAGCTGGGAATTAGTTCGTCTTCCCTCTGATATACTTAGCAAGCCATGTTGCTAGTGCAAAGATAGGCTGGGAATTAGTTCGTCTTCCCTCTGATATACTTAAGAGGGAAGACTATTCCGCTTAAACATGCCATTTTGAGCTAATATCCCGTTAAAATAAAGAGAGCTGGTCAGGCTTTTCTTTACTGATTTCTTCAACTGCATTGTAAAATCTGATTGTTGAAGCCCACTGCTTATCAGAAACATGCAAAATTCGAATCTCGCCAGCAGGCGGCACAGCAACCTTAATAGCTTTTATTGTCCGCTGTGAAAGAACGCCACTGGGTGAAAACTTTGCATAAATACTGTACTGAGTGCGCACAAATCCATTGTCGAGTAGCATATTTCGAAAAGCCTGATACTCTCGCCGCTCTTGTTTTGTTTTCGTCGGTAAATCGAACATCACAACACACCACATTGGATCATCGGCCATCCTGGGGTCCTTCCCAGACAGGAACTGCCAAAGTAGGTGCATCTAGCTCCACGTACCGCCCAAACGCCTGTGCAAATTCCGCAAAAACTGTGGGAATCGTTGCTCCATCTTTTCGAAACTTTTGAAAAGCTGCTTTTACTAAATATGCTCTCGTCTCTGCTTCTTCCATTGGTGCATCTGATTCCAACCCAAGAACCCAAGAGTCGATAGCAGGTCTAAATGGTTCAATAAGATCATCAACCAGCGCAAAGTTATTTGATCTTCCGCGATGGAATATCCCCAACGCCGGTGTTAGACCAGCTCCAAGCACTGCGCGAATTCCATGCCCTCGCAAAATTGTATAAGCATAATCAAGTTGATTATTACGAGTGTTGCTCAAGCCTTGATGAGCACCAGGTATACGTCGAAATCCCTCAGATCCCCATAAACTATTCCAATAAACTCTCGCTGCCTGAGCTTCAATATTATTCGGATCTCCGGATCGAATATTGCGCGCCATAGAACGAAGTTCAATTGCTTTGATGCGCTCACCGCATTCTTCAAGGACTCGGCTTTGCCCTAAAACCTTAGCTTTCACTATTCGCCCCCACGCGTTCTTTCGTCTAGGCTCAGTGAGAATTGCTTGAGCAGTTGCTCTAGCCCCAACGCGACCATGGTCAGCCCACGAATAAGCACCGCCGATTGGGTGGCCTTTCCAGTCGCAAAACATTACCGCAATATCTTCACTCAAAAGACGATGGATAACCCCTGGCGAGTAACGAACCTTCAGCCCGATGAGTACAACAGCCACATCGGCAATTGGCATATGCACTGGAGGATTATCGATTTTATAAATCTCAATGGCTCCACGTTCCGAACGAATCGAACCTTCCATCATCGAACAATCAACAACCCGCCAGCGTTCCATTGCTATTCCTTTATGGTTTTCGTGACTGGCAATCCTGCCCGACTCTCATATCTTGGCTCGCCGAGAGTAGTACGCCATACTAGTTGAATTGAGGGAGCCTTCATCAATTTACCTACAGTGACCCGCCACCCTTTCTTCTCGGTAGATAAAATAATATCTGAGCCTTGCGAATGATTAACTTTATCTAATCCTTCTGCAGAAAGAAGCGATGGTCTGAATTGGATCATGTTGGGCTCTGGAAATCCTTTAACTGTCCAACTCCTAATATCGGGGAAATCATGGAGGAAATCACCGATAGCATTTTTGCGAAATGGAGGAGCGTCTAAGTTGAGAACAAATTCCGAACCAGTAACAATCCACGTTAGATATTCAGCCTCTCCTGAAAGAACCGCGTCTCTAACTGCAGGATCAGCGTTGCGCATTGAAATTGTTTCGGGTCCTAGAGGAACATTGAACAGATCGTCATGCTGATATTTGAGTAAGTCAGCGGCAAATACACGCACCATTCCATATGTGATCTTCTTACCCTTGATCTTGTATAGCCGAGCATGGTGGATTGACTTGCCTATTTCTGCATACCCGTGACGAACAGGAATAGCAGCAATCTTTGTAGGCAAGATGTTGACCATATCATTCGGCCCAAACCATTCTTGCTTAATGCGGATCTTTCGCTCACTATTCTCTGGAAGCCCCTCTTTCTGGGAAAAATCAGGATCGCGTGAAAGGGCAATCCACATCTGAGGAGTTGACGCTCGATCGATCTCGTCACGAGTCCACGCGTCACCAACTCGTTTTTCAACAAAACTATCAACCTCTTTGTGAGCCCTACCGTTTCCAAGTCGTAACCGCACATTCTGCATGACTGGAATCTCATCATTTCTAAGTGCAGCGTTGAAAAGGATAATTAGATCGTTAATCCAATTGAGCCATTTGCTGTACACAATCCGGTGCGCGGCGTCACTCCCCCTATATTCTTTCCACGTATACATACCAGTATTAGCGTATTGCTCAGCTTTTCGGATGGAATCACGTTCAGCTAACGTCTGCGCAACGTAGTTGCTCATCAGCGCTATTACAGATGCATCCATTGCATGGTGACGGCGATCAAAGCGAGTCTTACCTTTGCCGCCGATAAGCTCAACTTTACCTTCAAAGCCTGAAGCTTTACGTGCCTCCGATGTAATAGATCCACGAAACACTTGCACTTTGACATCATCATTTATCGATTTGAAATGACCATCAATTCGATTTCGCAGCTCGTTCGCCATCCATGCAACTGATTCAATCGAACGCCCATCAATCGGTTCGTCTTCCGAGGTTCGTTTCAACCGCGCAATGACGTCCTTTCTGAAATTTTTATTCTGCTTTTTTGTTAGCCCATCATCATCATTCCAGCCGTGCACCCGCTCAATAGCCTCATTCACACTGACACCCGGTCTCGTTGATTGCGAGGCCCATACTGCAAACGGGATATTAGACTTCGATTTATTACATATCTCGCAAAGAGCAACGAGATTATCTCTCGTATTAGTTGATCCTTCACCCTTTCGGGGAACAATATGATCCATCTCTGAGTTGGTGTACGAAATACAAGTTCCACAATACACACACTTTGAATTCTGGCGCGTCAACGCTATATAATGCGCGATATTCCTCGGACGTATTTCTCCGGTTATACCAAGCTTCTTATGCTCCTCCTCAACAATCTTTCGGATACGCTGGTTACGTTTATTGCGTTTTTTAAGGTCGTTCTCATATTCTCTAGCCAACGCCTCTGAGGCGAAGCCTGAGCGCACATGTTCAATATTGACCGATACCGGAGAACCCCACTTTTTCGTGACTGCCATCAACCAACGGTTAACAATTTTAAGAACTCGATCAACACTCGGATTCCCGACTGGCGCACCAATGGGTTCAGCAGGTGGAGTCCATACATTATCAACACCGAATTCAATCTTGCGCGCTTCATGGAGATTCACTGAATCGTCAAACATGCGCTTCGTGAGGCGCTCAAGTGAATCTACAGAATATGCTGCACGCCCCGCAGGTAAAGAGATAGCATCGAGCTTTTCAAGTGTTGACTCATCAAGCGAAGCTAAGAAATTCTGAACAGATTCAGCACCAGGGTCATCTTCGTTCAAAACATCAGCATTTGAAAGTGCGGTAACGAGTGCCGCGCGTTCAACATCATCCGCTTTATTCCACCAATTAATCAATGGCTTGCACTTTGATTCGTGAATACGGCGCATCGTAGTATTCGACGGTGGAGCTAGTGATGGTCGCTCACCTTCGGCAGAGAGTGTAGCCGTTCCTTGCAGATCATTACGCGCCACACCTATTTTCTTCGCGACGTCGTTCCATGTGATCCCATCTTCAGCATAGTCATTCGTAAGAAGGTCAATCGCCTTACGCTTTTCTTCAGCCGTGAGATTACGCGAGACACCGTTTTCAGCAATTTTAAGATTTGCTACTACCCTAACAATTCGAAACTTCTGGAAAGCCGGATGCGCCTTCGGTGCTCGTTTTTTCCCCGTCTGACCAGGCAACGGGTCAGTACCAGCATGTTCACCAGCCTTGCCGACAGGACTCTCAGACTCAAAGATCCAGCGGATCAGATTCTTGATCAAATCATCATTTAGACCTTGAACTTCACCAATCTTAATAAGTTCACCAGCGTTGTCGGATTGCATGAGCTTACCACTAAACACGCCAAGTTTCTCCAGTCCAGCAACGCTAACTCCACCCTTGACCGATTTTGGACCGTATGTCTTTCCGGGAGCGCTACGTAGCCGATTATCAGGATTTAACCCGAGAGTAGCAACAACTTCGGCGGGTGTAGCGTCGTCATCAAACACAACACCAGAGATGCTCGTAACCTTCTCTTTCAGAGCATTGAGTTGATCACTTGGCAGACGCTTGGTGAAGAGTGACTCAACTCGAGTATATGGGCTACGCCAGCCGCGATGCCGTGCCATATGACGAACTGCAATTGAGAGTGACTCTTTGAGCTCCTCCCCCTCCACCTTTTCTTGGGATAACTTTGCGCGTATCTTCCACGGAAGATACGGATCGTTGGATTCTTCATGGCTAATAATCGGCCAGCCAAGATCAATCAAGCGCCGATCTAGGCGATTGAGCCGCTTACGTCTGCGTTGGATAAGCCTCCGCGTTCTGCGTGCCACACCTGAACTCGCTAGACGAGTGATGGCGCCCTTCGCCTGCTCAGGATCCACACCAGAATCATGAACCTGCACTAGAGAATTCAAAATTCGTATCGGCGTACCCTGTTCATCTACTTCGATAGCAGCGAACCCAACTGAGTTTCTACCGACGTCGATACCTACTTTGTACAATAGATGCTCATTCATAAAACCATCGTATCCGATGACTCCCAGAAAAAACGCGAAAACGGGACGCATTCCAGCGTCCCGTTTTGGAGCATTCAGGAACTCTAACATGGAGTCCCTTACTGAGAATTTAGTTCGACTTAAGCTTAGTTCAAAGTATCCATTGTGGCAAGACCTCATTACTCCCATTTCTGTGAACACCTACCTCAGAGGCCTTGATCGCAATTTATGGCGAGCACCTTGGAAAACACGCTACAATCTGGACGCTACCTTTTGAGAACGACAATTCTATCTGGTTAAAAATAAAGAAATGAATCCTTATCCTTCAGCAGGTATTTTTACGAGGAGAATCAGAGAAAAGTACGCACGGGAAATCCCAGTTATCTTCTATGCGGCTCTATATATGCTCACGTTTCACATAGTCTTTTAAGCGCATTGCCGTATCTTCATCAATGATAAGGTCAGTGGCGACCTGCGCACGCAGTGCAGCAAGGATCGCTTCAATACGCCCTGCACCTGCGGCAACACAAAACCTTCTGCCGATTTGCTGTAATTCCGGGGGTGTCGGACCGGATGCGCGCTCATTCAACGCCAGATCCCACGAACCATCTGCACGCAAAATAACGGTGCATATATCCCCTACAGCGTTTTCATCGCGGATTGTTGCCATATCTGCACTGCTTAAAAATCCTCCGCTGTAGACCATTGAGGGGGTTGACGCCTTTAGTGCACCGACGCCAAAAACGGCCATTGTGCAGCGGCTATGTAAATTTCGGATATGTTGAACGGACGTTTCTTTCCATAGCTGGGTGCGAGTTTCTGGATAGTCAAAGAATGCAGGCACTGGAAAATGGTGCACACGTGCACCGAATGCGAACCCAAATCGTTCAAGAATTTCGCTCGAATATGGGATGCCATATGTGGTGGAGTTTGCTGAACCATTCAGCTGAACGACTTCGATACCTGCCGCTTGTCGCTTTTTCAGATGCTGCGAAACCGCATTGACGGTATTTCCCCAAGCAATACCAATCACATCATTTGGCTGCACAGTTTGCGAAATAATATCTGCCCCCATAGCTGCCACAATGTCGAGACGGGGTTTTTCTGTGGATCCTACGGGAACGGGCACAATATGCGCACAAACACCATAATGATCGGAAAACCATGAGGATAATTTACTGAAAGAGCCCTCAGGCGGATAGAGAGCAATATGCACATAGCCTAAATCTCGGGCATCTTTCAATAGTCGCGAGACCGTCGAACGTGAGACGCTAAAGCGTCGGGCAATCGCCTCCATCGTTTCACCTTGTAAATAATGTTGCACGGCGATTTTGTAGACGAGCTCCTCGCGTTCCGACATAGCACAACCTCATACACACCTTGTTGATCATTTCTTGAATAATCGTTTTCTTATAATGATTGTTGTCTCGTATTGAACCATCATAACCCCAGCACGCACAATCGTGCACACAGCATGAACACTAGTGCACTTTTTCCCTTAATTACCTGCACAGGCACGGAATCGGCATAAGAACCTATGAGGGGCTGTTAGAGTGGAAGCAGCGCTCTTAGAATTGCGCCTGCAACTTTCAATTCCTGAGCGCACGCGTAGTATGTATCAACGAAGAAATTCAGACGGGCACTATGGTTAGTTTAACTACTGATGTTGTCGTAATCGGTGGAGGTGCGACGGGAACCGGAGCACTGCGTGATTTAGCTATGCGCGGCTTCGATGCAATCCTTTTAGAGCGAGCTGATCTGGCTCAAGGAACAACAGGGCGCTTCCACGGCTTGCTCCATTCGGGAGGACGCTACGTTGTATCGGATCCGGAATCAGCCACGGAATGCGCACAGGAAAACGCGATTTTACGCAGAATTCACTCTGATGCTGTCGAGGAAACAGGTGGCTTTTTTGTTGTGACGCCTGAGGATTCGCAAGATTACGCCGATGGTTTTCTCTCTGCTGCTGAAAAAACTCATGTACCAGCATCGGAGATTTCTGTACGCGAGGCGCTGCGCCGCGAACCACGCCTCAATCCAGGAATGAAACGAGTTTTTGAAGTCGAAGACGGCGCTGTCGATGGGTGGCGTATGGTGTGGGGCACCATTGCTTCCGCCCGCGAATATGGGGCGCAGGTGCTCACGTACCATCGCGTCACCAAAATCGTCACTGAACAAGGCGCCGTCAGCGCAGTGCTTGCAACGAACGAAAAAACGGGCGAAAAAGTGAGCATTACCTGCCGTTCAGTTATCAACGCAGGTGGTCCTTGGGCTGGGCAGATAGCACACATGGCAGGCGCTCATGATGTTGCAGTTGTGCCAGGGCGTGGAATTATGGTGGCAATGAATCACCGATTAGTTAATACAGTCATCAATCGCTGCGTCTACCCTACTGATGGGGATATTCTCGTGCCAGATCATACGGTATGTATTATCGGGACAACTGATCAAGCTGCAGATAATCCAGATTTTCTTGAAATTAGACCAGAAGAAGTACAGCACATGCTCGATGCTGGAGAAGCCCTTGTGCCTGGATTCAGGAAAGCTCGAGCATTACACGTATGGGCAGGAGCTCGCCCGCTCGTGAAAGATACCCGCGTTTCGGCGACTGATACGCGCCACATGAGCCGAGGCATGAGCATTCTTGATCACGAAAAGCGAGACGGAATTTCGGGAATGTTTACAGTTGCTGGAGGGAAACTCACCACCTACCGGCTTATGGCGAGAAACGTCGTAGATGCGCTGTGTGATCAGCTGGGCGAGAACCGCTTGTGCCGCACAGATCAAGAAGAAGTGCCAACTGCCAGCTCTGAGAATCATCGAGTCTCAGATAGACTGAAAAATGCGGAAAACGTGCGTTTAGGCGATCAGATTGTATGCGAATGCGAACTCGTGACGCGCTCGATGATAACGAAAACTCTCGAAGAACAGCCGAACGCAAACTTTGACGATGTGCGCCGTCAATTACGTATTGGAATGGGACCGTGCCAAGGGACGTTTTGCGCAATTCGAACTGCTGCAATCATGCACGAAATTCGCTGTGCAAGCGGCATACATGTGGATCATACGAACGCTCAGCTTGATCTTTTCTTACGTAATCGGGCATACGGGTTAGAGCCGCTCATGTACGGACAGCAGCTGCGTGAAGCAGCTCTCAATGCGTGGATTACACACGGCACGCTGGAAATTCCTCATCTGCCGAAGCCTAGCCAAGAAGCAATAGAAGCGACTGGCGATTATGCGCTGATTCACGGATCGCTGAGCGCTCCTCCAGTTTTAGAGAAAAATCGTAACGAATGGCTAGCGAAGTGCGCAGCATATGATGCTGATGCGAATAAGGGAGCATAGATATGACGCACACATTTCACCTGCATCGAGACTTACCTCGCCAGCCTAGAGTGCTCGTCATCGGAGCTGGACTCGCGGGACTCAGCACTGCCCTCATGCTGCAGCAAGCTGGCTGCTCGGTCACAATATCAACTCGAGGAGTTGGCGGTTTACTCTTGAGTAATGGGGTTATTGACGTGCTCGGCTGGCGTTCAACCGAGGATCAAAAACCCGTCAAAAATCCTTGGGCGGAACTGCCCTCATTTATTGAAAATCACCCAGAGCACCCATATGCAGCAATAGGCGTTGATTCTATTTTTTCTGGTGTGTGCTGGCTTACTGATACGCTTCCTTTCTTTGATTCACAGACGGTGCAGACGCGTGCAGATAATTCTCTGATTCCAACGGCAATCGGAACGCTTCATCCGAGCGCAGTGCTTGCCCATTCCATGCGGGCATCGGCGTTTACGACACAAAATAAATATCTTCTTGTTGATATATCGCATATGAAAGATTTTTCCGCCAACTATGCGGCAGCAAATCTGAAGGAGATATATCCAGATGCGCAGATACGCACTGCAAGTATCAGCGTTCCTGTGCGTGGAAAAAAAGAAACCGACTCTTTACCGACCTCGATCGCTCGTGGGCTTGACGGTTATTTAAATACACGCGAACGTTCCTGCCTGATTGACGCCATACTTGCTGAGCGCAAACCAGGCGAGACTATTTTACTTCCTGCTGTATTGGGTGTAGATCCGAAGACGTTTGCAACTATAGCGCAGGAATTGGATTGCTCAGTAGGAGAAATTCTTCTTCCTCCCCCATCTATTCCTGGGCGGAGGATAAACGATTATCTCGTGAATCTTACGCAGAAGGCACGTATAGACACGATGCTTAACTCTACTGTTTGCGGGTGTTCAGTAAGTGACGGGCGAATCACTAGTGTGCACGTACAAATCGCTGGGCGCATTAAGCATATCAGCGTCGATGCCGTCGTCCATGCAGGCGGCGGATTTGAATCTGGTGCATTAGCACGTGATTCTTACGGGAAAATATCTGAAACTATTTTCGACCTGCCCGTTTTTGCTCCGCACGATACTCAGATGCTGATCAGCTCTGGTGACGATTCACGAATTCGCCATCCACAGCTGCGCTCTCTGCTCGCTCATGGGGTACGCGCCAATAGCTCAATGCAGCCAATAGCCGAAACTTACGGCGATCCTATCTACAAAAATTTATATTGCGTAGGCGGTATTCTTGGCGGATCGCTACCCTGGGAAGAAGCGTCTGGCGAAGGAATTGCTCTAGGAAGCGCATACTGCGCTGCGCAGGCAATTGCGAAAGATCTGCACCCTACAAGTGCCCCTATCTAGATAGCATCTATAAAAACGCAGCGCGAGAAAATGAGAATTAGAGGAATAAGAAATGGCTGAACCGATCGAATATGCGAAGGCATCTTTAGCCCGAGCTTCTCTCGATTTGTGTGTGAAGTGCACTATCTGCGAAACTCAGTGCCCTGTGACGCGGGTGACGAATGCATTTTCAGGTCCGAAATATGTTGGCCCTCAAGCTGAACGTTTCCGCAATGGTCTTTCTGTGGATCGTTCGCTGGATTATTGCTCGGGATGTTCTATCTGCACTACCACCTGCCCGCAAGGCGTTAAAATTGGCGAAATCAATGCTCAAGCACGTGCCGTGATGAAAGCCGATCATATGCCTCTGCGTGATCGCCTCATCACTCAAACGGAGCTTGAAGGAAAACTACTTACTCCTTTTGCTCCGCTTGCTAATGCTGCTTTAGGAAATAAGCCTATCCGAAAAATTGTGGAAAAAGTGCTCGGCGTCCACGCAGAGGCACCGGTGCCGAAAGCTCAAAAGTATTCGTTTATCTCCTGGTGGAAAGCTCATCAAAAGAATCGAGAGGAAGCTCAGGCAAATCATTCTCCACGCACAGTGAGCCCAGAGATCCCCTCTTATTCTCGCGGACCGATTGTCTTCTTCCACGGCTGCGCAGGCGGCTATTTTGAAGTTGCCACGTCTATTGCAACTGTTGAAGTACTAGAATTTCTTGGTTTTGAGGTGATTGTTCCGATTCAAGGCTGCTGTGGTTTGGCTCAGCAATCTAATGGACTATTCAAGCAAGCTGCCAAACAAGTCGTGAAGCTGAGTAAACAGCTCGATGATGCCGGAAAAGATCTAACGATTGTGAGCTCCTCTGGATCGTGCGCAGGAATGCTGCGCCACGAAGCTCACGAGATCATGGGCGTTGATGATCCGACTTTGCTCTCAGTGGGAGCTCGCATGGTGGAAACATCTGAATTTTTACTTGAGCTGATCGATTCGGGCGTTTTCCCGATTGAGGCTCTTCAGCGGCGTGAGCTTACAATTCCCTATCATCAGCCGTGCCAAGTGAAATCTCAGGGAATAGGGAAACCAGCTATTCGCTTAATGGAATCTATTCCTGGAGTTCGAGTGATCGAATCAGACCAAGCATGCTGCGGAATTGCTGGCACATACGGGCTAAAAAAAGAAAAGTATGAAATCGCGCAGCGAGTTGGTGCGCCGTTATTTGAGATGATTCGCAGCACTAACCCCGAGCTTGCGGCGTGTGAAACCGAGACGTGCCGCTGGCAAATCCGCAAAGGAGCTAGTACAGAGGTGATTCACCCTGTGCAGTTAATCCACCACGCCCTAGGGCTTGCTGGAAGTAGTGAATTGCGGGGCATGGCATGGGAGAAACTTCCAGAAAAGAAACACTCATGAGCGAAAAGAAATACGTACTCGCAATCGATCAGGGCACAACCTCGTCGCGTGCAATTATTTTTGACCATTCGGGGCGAAGCGTCTCTATTGGGCAAATGGAACATCAGCAAATTTTTCCGCATGCAGGCTGGGTCGAACACGATGCAATGGAAATTTGGATGAATGTGCGTGAAGTGATCGGCAAAGCATTAGCCAGTGCTACTCAAAAAACTGCAATGGAAGTTAATCATCATGATATTGCTGCTGTTGGCGTCACTAATCAGCGAGAAACAACTATCGTATGGGATAAAAACACAGGGCAACCAATTTATAACGCGATCGTCTGGCAAGATACTCGCTCACAAGATATAGTGAACCTTTTAGCAGCTAACGTAGGTTTGGATCGCTGGCGTTCTATTACGGGTGAATCCCTCTCTACCTATGCCTCAATTACGAAAATTATGTGGATTTTAGAAAATGTGCCTACCGCTCGGGAAAAAGCTGAAGCTGGCGATCTCCTCTTCGGCAATCCTGACACATGGGTAATCTGGAATCTGACGGGCGGTATCAACGGTGGCATACACGTCACCGACGTCACCAACGCTTCCAGGACTATGCTTATGGATCTGACGAGCCTGCAATGGCGTGAAGATATATGCAAAGAAGCAGGAATCCCGCTCTCGATGCTTCCAACTATTAAATCTTCCTCTGAAGTTTACGGATACTGCCGCCAAGATGGTTTGTTGGCTGGTGTTTGTGTAGCAGGCGATTTGGGAGATCAGCAGGCTGCAGCATTTGGGCAGGCGTGTTTTGAGCCTGGCATGGCAAAGAATACTTATGGAACGGGCTGCTTTATGCTCATGAATACTGGCACACAGCCGCAGCCCTCCACTAACGGTATGATCAGCACAGTGTGCTACAAAATCGGAGATCAGCCTGCCGTGTATGCATTAGAAGGGTCAATTGCCGTCACAGGATCGCTGGTACAGTGGCTGCGCGACAACTTGAACATTATCAATAGCGCCTCCGAGTGTGACGAATTGGCAGAGACCGTTGAAGATAACGGAGGCGTGTATTTTGTGCCTGCATTTTCTGGTTTATTTGCGCCGTATTGGCGCGGTGACGCCCGAGGTGCCATCGTTGGTATGACGCGCTATAACACAAAAGCTCATATTGCTCGTGCAGCTCTCGAAGCCACAGCATTTCAGACGCGTGAAGTCTTGGACGCAATGGAAGCTGATTCAGGGGTGAAGCTAGAACAGCTGCGAGTTGATGGGGGCATGACTAAGAGCGATCTATTGATGCAGTTCCAGTCAGATATGCTCGGCGTTCCAGTGGTGCTCCCAGTCGTCGCTGAGACGACTGCGCTTGGCGCCGCGTATGCTGCTGGTATTGCTGTTGGATTTTGGTCTGGCATTCAAGACGTCATCCATAACTGGCAGGAAAATAAGCGCTGGGTTCCGTCTATTGCGAAGAAGGATCGAGATCGTCAGCTGATGCTGTGGAAGAAAGCAGTCACCCGCACATTTGATTGGATAGAACAAGAATAGAATAGTACGCTTGCTCCCAAGATCTATGGTCTCAACGACGCGCAAACGCACACAAGAGCGCATAACCTTTACATTTAAGCACAAACACAATTAAGCAATCCAACAATCGTAGTGCTGTACCGCGATATACGAAATGCAGACAGAAGCGATATATGAAATGTATAGATAGAAAATCCCTAGCAGTGCCGATGCGCGCTAGCAAGCGTGCGCAGAGCGTCAATTTCTTCTGCGGCATTCTCAGCATTAAATACAGCTGAACCAGCAACAAAGGTATCTGCACCTGCATCAGCAGCCTGCGCAATTGTGCTCTGAGAAATTCCGCCATCAACTTGAATCCAGACGTCTATGCCTGCTTTCGCAACTGCTTCGCGTGTGCGTTGTACTTTCGGCATCATCGAACTTAGGAATTTTTGCCCACCAAAACCTGGCTCAACCGTCATAATCAAGAGCATATCGAATTCTTCTAAAAGCTCCAGATATGGTTCGATTGCAGTATCAGGCTTGACGGCAAGCCCAGCGCGCGCACCGAGTTTGCGCAGCTCTCTGGCTAAACGTATGGGAGCTTGAGCAGCTTCCGCATGAAAGGTGACGGATTGTGCGCCCGCCTCAGCATAGAGCGGCGCCCAGCGATCAGGAGCGTCGATCATTAGATGGCAATCCACGGGCAGGGAGCTTGTGCGCACAATAGATTCAACCACAGGCACGCCGAGAGTGAGATTGGGGACGAAATGACCATCCATCACGTCAACATGCACCCAGTCTGCAGATGAAATTCGCTCGCATTCATCGCCAAGATGGGCAAAATCGCTGGTCAAAATCGATGGGCTAATTCGTACGCTCATGCTCCGCATTCCTCACATTTCTGGTAGTTTGGATTCTTTTGCATAATCACCATATACATCGCATCGCTGTGATGCTGATCTGGCCACAGCTGCAGATGCCCGCCGTCACCCGCTAGATCTACAAGTGCCTGATCGCTCGCTAAGGCAGGAGTATCGAGCAATGCAGCATCATCGTGACGCTTCATAAATGCCTCTGTGACACCTCTCGTCTCGCGCACATAGGGTGAACACGTTGAATAAACGACGATTCCGCCTTCTCGCACAGCATCCCATGCCGAATCAAGAAGTTCATTTTGAAGGACGGCAAGATCGATAGCGTCTGTTGCTTCTTTACGCCATCGAGCTTCAGGGCGCCTGCGCAAAGCGCCAATGCCTGTGCACGGAGCATCGACGAGCACGCGGTCGTACTCCCCTGGTTCGAGCGCTCCGAGCTCGCGCCCGTCTCCGCAGCGCAGATCGACGATATCATCCCACGGGCGAATTGCCTGAGCAACCAGATCGAGGCGGTGCTCATGCAGTTCATTTGCGCGTACACGAGCACCGCATTGAGCTGCATAGGAAGCGATAGTAGCAGTTTTTCCTCCTGGCCCAGCGCACATATCGAGCCATAGCTCATCGCGCCCTGAAATCGGAGTTCGGGCAAACGTTCGTGCAATAAGCTGGCTTCCCTCGTCTTGCACCCCAGCTAATGCGTCTTTTACTGCAAAGACGCGCCCAGGATCGCCGTTTTCGAGAATGACAGCAGATTCTACAAGGGATCCAGCTCGACTACGCATATGCCCGCGCTCAATATCAGCGCAGAGCTCTGGCACTGAAATTTCTCGTGTAGCTAGGGCAACATCTGCTGGCTCATTATCCGCTTGAAGTACCGAAAGAATATCTTTATGAGCGCGATTATTCGCTTTGAGTGATTCGCTGATTGCTCGCACAATCCATGCAGGGTGTGAATACCAGCGAGAAAGGAAAGCCACAGAATTGACGGAACCCCCAGCGTCATCGATAAGTATCTGCCGCCATTGAGAAATTGAGCGTTCAGATACTCTGTGCAAAACTGCGTTAATGAAGCCAGAAGCGCCGCTCCCCACTGCAGAACGGGCAAGATTCACTGTTTCGTTAATAGCAGCATGAGCTGGAGTAGAAAAATCGAGAAGCTGATGAGCACCCATGCGCAGCAAAATTTTCACATCCAGATCGAGAGAATCAACATTTCGCTCTGCTGTGCAATGCTCGATAATCGCGTCCCAGCGCCCTTGCATACGCAAAGTGCCATAGCACAAGTTAGTTGCGTACGCGGCGTCGCGCTTACTCAAACGATTAGCACGAAGTTCATGTGACAGCTCGATATTGGCGTAAGCTTCACGCTCTTCTACCGCCATCAACACGTGAAAAGCTGCTGTACGCGCAGGATTAGTGCGAAATTTTCCCGGCCGCCAGTTAGTTGGGCGCGTATTACTCATCGATCTTCTCCTGATACTCGTGCACTGATTCAAAATGAGGTGACGATTCGTGAATCCCCCGCGCCCATGCCGATGCATCCATTGTGCGTTTGCCTGCTGGAGTCACGCTGGAAAGAAATACAGGAAGCGATCCAGTGCCCACGAAGACGCGTTGATCGTTGAAGTAAATCTCTCCAGGAGCTAGTTTTACAGATTCTGGCAAATTTTTCTGCTCAGCTGCCACAACTTCAACTGGTTCGATTTTAATGCGCTGACCATTGAATATAGTCCACGCAGAAGGCTCTGGGGTATATGCGCGAATATGATTGGCTATCGTATGAGCTGGAAGATTCCAGTCAATACGCGAATTTCGGGTGGAAAGACTCGGAGCAAATGTTGGCTCTCCATGCTGTTCGGTGAAGGTAGCAGTGCCTTTTGCAAGCATTGTGAGAGCATCGTGGAGCTGTTCTCCTGCGCGCTGGGCAAGGAAACTCAGCGCCTCTCCCGAAGTAACTGCTTCGCCGAGTTCATGCGTGCGCATGTTTACGATAGGTCCAGTATCAAGACCTCGTGTGAGCTTGAAAACCGACGTCGATATATCTGTTTCTCCTGCAGCAATTGCGTACTGCACAGGCGCTGCTCCTCGCCAGCGCGGAAGAGCAGAAAAGTGGAGATTAAACCAGCCGTGAGTTGGGATCTCTAGAACTTTTTCTGGCACCAATAGGCCGTATGCGACGACGACCGCAGCATCTGCATTGAGAGCGCTCAAAGTATCGACAATAGCTGTATCTTTGAGAGTGCTTGGCGTGTAGACGTCGATACCGTGCTCATCTGCCCAGCGGTGCACAGGAGAAGGCGTCATAATACGTTTGCGCCCATGAGGAGCTGGCGCACGAGTGAGCACTGCAGCTATATCGTGCCGATCCGATAGATATTTAAGAGCTGGCACTGCTACATCGGGTGTTCCCGCAAAAATAATTCGCACGTGGCTATTGTACGTGGCGAAGAACTAGAGGTGAGAATTAAAATGCACACGAACTTTGAAAGCACGATTACGCACGAGACAGGTTCTGTATGCATTTCTCAATAACTGTGCATAGGAATAGCGATGTTTCGGTTTTATTCTCATATAAATTATCGACGTGCCGTCAGCTTGCCGCCGAGGTCCGAGCACTACGACACCAGAGATAAGTTCGTGCACGCCTCCAGATACGAGCGCTTCGAGCGGTATTTCTTCAGAAATTCTATGCGCAGTATTATCGGGATCGTTATGTGTATTGTTATTAGCAGCTATGCCTTTAGCAGCATCAATCTTACTATCGAGTGTAGTATCAGATATACCCAGATTCTCAGGTGCTAATCCCCGCATTGTGCTCAGAAGCTGGCTAATATCTGCCCATAACCCCTCGCAAGATATCCATGTGCGTGACGGTGGCAAACTGAGTATATCGCGTTCAGCGAGTGTCGATCGCTCCCATTCATCCCAATCAAAAGTGCGGCATATGTGCGTAAAATCTGCTGGAATATCACCAACGAGAAGTATCTTTCCGCCATTTTCACGAGGCTCGACCATAGCAGCTACCTGTGCAATTGAACGTAGCCATTGCTCTTCTACGTTTATCGAGTTTCGCCGAAGTGAATATCCAACATCCAAGAATACGGCAGCAGCATATTTTTCTTCGAGCATAGGCGCTTCACCAGGAGCCGTGACGACAATAGAATGAGGCGCCCGCTGTGAGCGCTGGATTTTACCTTCGTGAGGAAGTGCAATCGGAACTCCTGGAAATGCTCTGCCAATTTCATGCGCTGTGCGCTGAGAGCCGATGCGTATGGCTTTGAAGCGAGTGAATGTGCAGTGAATACAAGAAAAATCAGACTCACTTTTTCCGCACCGCGAGCATTGAGGAGGAGTATCGGGTTGCTTCTGCTCCATTACTCCATCGCATAGTGGGCAGCGCACTTGCTCACCGCAGCGTGCGCAGGCAAGCATAGGAATGTATCCAGCGTGCTGCACGCGAATGAGGACGTTTCCTCGCTGTAGCCCGTCTCGAATAATCGTAAAGACACTTTCAGGGAGCCGCGCCCAAGGCGCTCCCTCGTATGCCATATCTTGTGCGAGTATGATTTGTGGCATACAGGCACGTTTGTATTGTTCATGCTGTTGTATATGAGGCGAAAAAGTGCCATGGGATTCTTCATGTGCGGCAAAGATACTTGGAGCTCGAGTAAAATAAAGCAATGCGCATTGTTCAATGTGAGCGCGTGCCTGCAGAATATCAAAAGTTTCCAAATAGGGATAGCGTGTTTCTTGATGTGCCGAATGCGTAGGATCGATGCACACACACAGCCCAAGATTGCGCACAGGAATATATGCCGCTGAGCGAGTGCCGATAACGATTCTGCTACGCCCTTCTTGAGCGCCTACAAATGCTCGGTATCGATCTTCATGCGAGATATCGCTGCCGCTATATATTACTGGCTCGCCTGGAAAAGCCTCGCATATACATTTATGAAGATACTCAGCATATCGCGGGGTAGGCGCAATAATAAGAGCAGAACGATTACCTGCAAGCTCACATCGAATGATGTCTATAAGCATCTCTGATGTGCGGTGTGCAGGAGCGAGAGTAAGGCGTGCTTGCAAGCTCTTCCCAGCTAGGAGCGCTCCAGCAAGCTCAACGCCGTGACTGTATTGCTCAAGGAGAGTATGAGTAGGCGGATCCCAATGAAGATATGCAGGAGGCGTAAGGTTCAATACGTCACGTTCAGCACGCGCGTGACGCACTGGGATAGCAAAACGAAGCACATCTGTTGGTGAAGCTGCTGTCGAATCTGCAAGCTGGATACACAGCTTTAGCATCTGCTCACTCACAACTGGATAGCTTGATATCACAGAATCAATAGGGCGAAGAAGCGCTCCCACATTTGTCTGCGCACTTCTGGATATCACGAATCCTTCTACCCGCGTATGATTAAACGGCACCTTTACTCTGCAGCCAACACAGACGCGCGGCGATAGTTTTTCAGGAATTTCGTAATCGAAAAAGGGATTCCACTTCGCGCCTGGAGCATCCACAAGCACACGAGCAATCGGATCTTTAACTGAAGAACTGATGGTATTTGATGGCAGAGGGAACTGCATCAGTTCATTTTGTTCCGTATACTCAGGAAGATCATACAAGCTCGATGCTCGTTGAGGGATACTGCTGCTCATAGATGTATTTAATCATGCGCCTTATGAGAAAAACGCGAAAAATCTACGCAGCAGCAAGAAGATCGTCAATGCGATTCGTGCGTTCCCACGTAAAATCGGCGCTCTCTCGCCCAAAATGCCCATACGTTGCCGTCTGCGCATATATTGGTTTCAAAAGATCAAGCGATTCAATAATTGCCGCTGGACGCAAATCAAAGACTGTGTTCACAGCACGTTCGATACGGCAAAGCGCTGTATGCTCAGTTCCGAATGTATCTAAGCGGAGGGAAACAGGGTGCGCTCGCCCGATAGCATAGGCGACTTGCACTTCGCAGCGATCAGCTAAGCCTGCAGCTACCACGTTTTTTGCCACCCAGCGAGCTGCATATGCTGCCGAACGGTCTACTTTTGAGGGATCTTTCCCTGAGAATGCTCCTCCGCCGTGGCGTGCAAAACCGCCGTAGGTATCAACAATAATTTTGCGACCCGTCAGCCCAGCATCTCCCATTGGACCGCCAATGACGAATCTTCCTGAAGGATTCACAAACGAATGCTCATAAGCAAAGTTCGGCGCGTACTGAGTCATCACAGGATCGATCACGTGCGCCGTTACCTCATGCTGTAGCGCTGCAAGCTCAATATCTGGGGCGTGCTGTGAAGAAACAACGACAGTATCGATCCCCACAGGCACGTCGTTAGAATCGTAGGCAACGGTTACCTGGGTTTTCCCATCAGGGCGAAGCCCTGACACAATAAGCTCTTTACGTACCTGGGCTAAACGTTGCGCAAGTTTATGTGCAAGGAAAATCGGCATAGGCATAAGAGTGGGAGTCTCGTTTGATGCGTAGCCAAACATCATCCCTTGATCGCCAGCACCTTGCTTGTCGAAACGGTCAGCAACATGCCCTTGCCGCACTTCTAGAGAATCATCAACAGATTGGGCAATATCGTGTGACTGTTGCCCAATAGATAGCGAAATACCGCATGAATCCGCATCGAAGCCAATCTCTGATGAGACGTATCCGATTTCTTTGAGCACTCGGCGAATAAGCTCTGGAATTTCAACGTAGGTGTTGGTCGTCACTTCGCCTGCGACGTGCACAAGACCCGTCGTCACCATTGTCTCTACTGCAACTCTCGCGTGTGGGTCTTGGGCGAGCATAGCATCGAGAATAGAATCAGAAATCTGATCACATACTTTATCTGGATGCCCTTCTGTCACCGATTCAGACGTAAAAAGCTTCATAGCTTATCCTTCTTCACTCAATCATTTTTCTCTTGAACCATAGTGCTTGTGGAGGCTGAACGCCTGCGAATTACGCTCGAAATTGTATCGACAATGGTATGGGCAACGTCAGGTTTTGCGCCATGAGCTGTAGCAAGACACTCCCCCGCTGAATCCAAGATTGTGACGCTCGTCGCCACATTGCCAAAACCGATTTTATCGCCTACTTCATTGACGATCATAAGATCTGCGCCCTTGCGTTGAGCCTTGAGTATGCCGTATTCAAGCGCTGTGTGCTCAAGGCTGCCCGTCTCAGCAGCAAACCCCACAACTACCTGGTTGCCGCGGCGACGATGGTGAGCCAGCTCAGATAAAATATCTGGATTTTGAACGAGACGCAGAGACTCGAGAGCGCCTTCAGTTTTCTTAAGTTTTTCTGACGCCACATGTTCAGGACGATAATCAGCTACTGCAGCACTCATAATAATCACGTCTGTTTCCCCAGCAAGATTATTCATAGCTTCATAAAGTTCGCACGCAGTTTCAACTGAGCGATAGTGAATACGAGGATCAATAGCCGCCAGCACATCGCTTGCGAGATTCGCGCCAACGAGAGTGACGGCAGCTCCACGCTGCGCTGCCTCATTTGCGAGAGCAACTCCCATCATTCCTGTACTTTTATTCCCAATAAAACGTACAGGATCAATAGGTTCGTGCGTGCCTCCTGCACTGATCGTGTATCTTACGCCCTGCATATCCTTACGATCTGTTCGAGAAAAAGAATCTCGTGACGGTGTATCGGAACTATGCGGATTGCGGTTATCTTCGTCTGCTTCAAAAAAATCGCTTCCCTCAAGAATGGAGATACACGCTGCGGCAATATCGTGAGGTTCTTTCATACGCCCCATGCCAGAATCCGAGCCAGTCAGCCTGCCGTATTCAGGACCGAGAACGATGACGCCGCGATTCTTGAGCGTTGCAATATTAGCTTGAGTCGCTGGGTGCTCCCACATTTGAGTATGCATTGCTGGAACTATCACCACAGGGCACTTGACCATAAGCGCCGTAGCCGTTAGGAGATTATCGGCAATTCCGTGGGCAAGCTTTGCAATAGTGTTCGCAGTTGCAGGAGCTATAACAAAAAGATCAGCAGATTCCCCTATACGCACATGAGTTACGTCAGCAGCATTATCGGAAACATCACAATACACAGGATTTGCACTAATCGCCTCCCACGTAACTGCTCCAACCATATTGAGGGAAGCTCGAGTTGGTACAACGTTTACTGTGTAGCGGCAGGCACGAAGCTCTCGGATAAGCTGAGGAATTTTATAAACAGCGATACCAGCAGTAACTCCCACCACGATTGTGCGGTGGGAGTGAGATGTATCCTCTAGCTTGTGCTGAGAGGAATAGGTATCGAAACTATTCATTCGGCTGCAGATTGCGAAAGGTTAAGTTTATCTTCGGCAATCTCCTCAAACGCCAAGGAGAGCGGTTTATCGTCTTGTGTAGAAGCGACGAGTGGTCCGATATTCGTGATATTCCCATCGCCAGAGAGCATCTCTTGGCGATACGAATTGATTTGGCGTGCACGAGCAGCGCTGTAAACAGCGAGAGTATATTTAGATTCAACCTTCGAGAGAAGATCGTCAATAGCTGGCTTCGTGATCCCTTCAGGATGTGCCGTTGTGCCAAACATAAAACCTCGTTCGTTAAAAGTAATAATTCGTTTGCTATTTTATCGAAGAACAGTCTAGTTTCCCAACCCCATAAGGGTCTCAAGCGCTTTGGTGGCGTCTGCCACTGTGTCGTTAATGACGACAGCATCGAATTCATTTTGAGCTGCGAGTTCTGTGCGCGCAGTTTCCAAGCGGCGCTCCTGCTCCTGCGGATCTTCAGTGCCTCGTCCTTCTAAACGACGTACGAGTTCCTCCCACGAAGGAGGGGCAATGAAAATAAAAGTGGCTTGAGGAAGGGTTTTGCGCACCTGACGTGCTCCTTCAAGATCAACCTCAAGAATTGCTTTTTTCCCTTGGTTAATCGCATCGAGCACAGGCTGGCGAGGTGTGCCGTAACGATTTGTGCCATGAACGACAGCCCATTCAAGCATCTCGTTGCAAGCTACTAACTCATCGAAGCGTTCATTGCTCACGAAATAGTAGTGAACACCGTCAATTTCTCCTGGGCGCGGTGCGCGGGTTGTAGCAGAAATTGAGAACCAGAGGTTGCTGTGATGAGCAAGAAGTTGAGCCATAATCGTCCCTTTGCCCACGGCAGTTGGCCCAGTTACAACGAAAATATCGGAATGTTTCATGGTTCAAACCTAGTAGGCAAATAAAAAAACAACAAGCGATAGGAACATTTCTGCCCGATTTATCACTTGTTGTTTTTATAGAAGATTAGTGCGTCAGCTAAAAAGCGCAGCCAACTTCTCTTTTTGAACGGTGCCCAAACCAGCAACACGACGAGTATCAGAAATTCCGATCTCAGCCATAATTGATTGTGCACGTGCAGTGCCAATCCCAGGGAGAGATGTGAGAAGAGCTTTTACCTTAAGCTTGCCGATGACGTCGTCATCTTTCGCCCGCTTGAGCAGGTCTGAAAGTTTCAGATCGCCTCTCTTAAGCTGCTCTTTAATCTCTGCCCGCTGACGGCGTACCAAAGCAGCTTTTTCGAGCGCTGCTTGGCGCTGTTCTGGTGATAACTGTGGTAGAGCCATATGAATCTCCTTATTTCAAGAGTAACTGCTCTTTTATCGTATCTCAGAAAAAGCTGACGCACAGTCAAATTTCAAGAAATGTTTCATTTTTTCACATTTCGCTTTTATCGAGCGGAGATTCTCCCAGTATCTGTGTTTCTTCGAAACCTGTTCCAGAAGTCTCCAACTCATAGATATCAGCTACACGATTTAATACGCCCATAATGAATGGTACAGATTTCTCTGCTGAAAATTCTCGAGCCAAACTCGCTGCCTCTTTGACTGCAATTGGGCGTTCAACGTCAAGAAACATAAGCTCGGCTGTGGCAATACGCAAAATATTGCGATCGACTGCGCTCATGCGATGCAGCGCCCATTGGGGCGACGCAGCATCGATCATGCTATCAACGTTGTCGTTATGCTCCAAAAATTCGGTGACGATACGTGCGCCGTATTCTTGGATAGGCTGCTGAGCCGTCGAAATCTCTTCGCGGTCAATCAGTAAATGTCTCGTTTTCTCGATTCCAAAACCTCGAATATCGGCTTCAAAAAGTACGTCAAGAGCGCGCTGCCTTTGCAAAGAACGCCCTTTACGCTTGATATTCTTCCGTTCGGAATGCCGTCGTACGCTTCTGTGGTCACTCATCAGGCGCGGTTGATGTATTCGCCGGTACGGGTATCAACCTTGATCTTGGTACCCTCATCAATAAATAGTGGGACCTGTAGTTCGTAGCCAGTCTCAACAGTTGCTGGCTTAGTTCCTGCATTTGAACGGTCTCCTTGCAGTCCTGGTTCTGTAAACGTCACCTCAAGAACCACAGACGCTGGAAGCTCCACGAAAAGAACAGTGCCCTCATTTTGAGCAATAATCACGTTTTGATTCTCTAGCAAGAAATTCTTTTGATCGCCAACGATCTCAGTGCTTACAGGAAGCTGCTCGTACGTCTCAAGATCCATGAAAATATAATCTGTGCCATCGTTATATAGATACTGCATATCACGACGGTCTACAGTTGCAGTCTCAACTTTCACGCCTGCGTTGAACGTTTTATCAACGTTTTTCCCAGAAAGCACATTCTTGAGCTTGGTGCGCACAAAAGCTGGACCTTTACCAGGCTTTACGTGCTGAAACTCCACAACCTGCCAGAGTTGGTTATCGATTTTAAGCACCATGCCATTTTTCAAATCATTCGTGGTTGCCATCGCATTCCCACCTTTCGCTTCAACGGATCTGCCCATTGCGCGGGCGTTGATATTCCTCATCAAGAATAGCTGGTTTTACTCTATAAAGCGCATTCCACTCGCTGACTATGAGAGGAATTACGTTTTAAGAAAGTTTCGCTCATCCGCTCAGCGTCTATATAGATTTTGGATTTTGAGAGCGCCTCGCTCCTGCTCGTATATTAAAATGCCTATATGAGGAATGCCCAAGCACAGACAATCCATGCGCTCATAACCAGTGCTGGGCCAAAAGGTAAAGATGAGGAGAGATGAAAAGCGTGCCGGCGAGCACGAGCCTGCATATAAAGAATTGCTCCTACCTGCAGTGCAGAGGCTAGGCATATGCACAGCAGTACGGCAGCTAGCCCGCGCACAAACGTCAGGCCTGCAAGAACGAAAAGAAGGCGAGCATCTCCCGAGCCGAAATGTGTAGGATTGCGATAGCTTAGCGCGCGAGCAATAATCCACACAGCTCCCGCTGCACACACTGCATAAACACTTGTATGCCAATCTCCGATAATAGCTTCTATTACCCAGATCAGAAGCATCGCGCACGCTGCTGTATTCGTCCATATACGTATGAGTGTAGATGTGCAGGCGTCAATCCATGCATTGACAGCTAGGCAAGAAAAGCTGAATCCTCCCAAGAAAATAAAAGACCAAGAATAGTCAGCAACAGTAAATAATGCTACGGATAGTGCGAATGTGAGCGCACTGATCCCGAAAGCTTGTTTCGGTGTCAGCGCCCCTGCGCTCAGTATCTTCCACACGTGCAGATATTCTCTTTTTATTGAGCATTATTAAGTTCGCTGCTGTGTTCTTCGTACCACATCCGAAATTCTTCAGCATATTTTTCATGCTCTTCATGCGTGGAGGAGAACTTCGTTTCACCTGTTGTTAGATTGACAGTCACCCAAAAGAGCCAATCACCCTCAGGCGGATTAGCAGTTGCTTTCAAAACATCAATTCCAGGATTACATATCGGACTTGGAGGAAGACCTTTATGAATATAGGTGTTGTAGGGCGTATCAGTTTCAAGATCGGATCCAGATAAGACGATCTCTGATTTTCCAAGTCCGTACAAAATAGTAGAATCTAACTGTAGTAGCATATCTTTAGCTAACCGGTTTTCAATAACGCGTGAGACTTTCGGATAATCTTGCGCACGCGACACCTCTTTTTCGGTAATTGAAGCGATAATCAGCTGGCGCTGCCACATATCTTTTGATACACCACTTTTTTCTAACTCTTTTATGCGCTGATCAACCATTGCCTGGAGCGCATCTTTGACGGTTGTCGTCGGCATAAAATTATACTGACCAGGGGCGAGCCAGCCTTCGATAATTCCGCCTGCCTCAGGCGGCAAAAAGTCTTTCTTTGCTTCTTCGGCTTGTTTTTTAACCTCGTCCGTTGTCATTTTGTAGACGTTGGCATACTTCTCGTAAATTTGAGAAGTAGTCATTCCCTCTGGAATCGTTATCGTATACTCCGCTTTAGAAGCAGGATCGAGAAGTGCCGCAACTGCCTCTTTAGCTGGAATTTTGCTTTTAAGATAGTACACTCCTGGCTGAATCGAATTTGCCCGCGGGTTTTCGTTGAAGGCATCGATAAAAGGTTGCTCTGATTGAATCACATCTGCCTTGACCAGTAAGGCGGCAATATCTGCTCCTGTTGATCCTTCGGGGACAGACACAAGAACTTTTTCTCCACCAGGCCCCAGATAATCTTCTACTTGAGTAGCCTGCGTGCTTGCTTTAATCCAAGAAAACGTGAAACTTGCAGCAAAAGTAACGAGAAGAGCAACGAGCATAATAATGATCGCGCTTTTCACCCTGCGCAATGCTTTACGTTTACGGCGATGCACAATCGCGGAACGTTCTAAGGGCTTATTTTCCTCATTGAAAAATTCAGTCATGCTCTGTTCCTATCGGCGGTAGCAATTCTGCGAGCGATATGCCTGGCACTCGCCCTGAAGTTCGTTCTGTTTCTAATGCTGATTCTAAGATATTAACAGCTGCAACTTGATCAACTACAGCTCGGTGTGTGATTTCTGCGCGCCCTGCTTCGTGTAGCTGACGATGAGCCAGCACAGACGTGAGACGTTCATCAATCATTCTCACAGGAATATCTGGCAGCCGACGTTGAATTTTTCGTGCCCATGAAAGAGCGGCTTTTGCTGAGGAACCAACGCTTCCATCCATATTGAGCGGATAGCCGATATATATCTCCAAGATATGCTTTTCGCGTGCAAGACGCAGCACGATTGCAATATCATTTTTTCCTCGGGTTGCTGTTGCAACTGGTGTAGCCAGAATACCCTCAGAATCAGATGCGGCGATGCCCACACGAACTTTACCTACGTCTACTGCGATGCGCACTCCCATGCGCATCGCATACTGCTGAGGTCTATCGGGTAGCAAGAGATTCCTTAATAGCTGTAAGAGCAGCAGAGATCTGGGATGTATCTGAACCGCCGCCTTGAGCCATATCATCTTTACCGCCGCCGCCGCCGCCGAGAACTGCAGACGCAATACGCACCAGTGCACCAGCTTGTGCTCCTGCGATTCGGGCAGCTTCATTTGTTGCCACAACGATCAATGGCTTTCCGTTTGTGACGCCCGCAAGAGCTACAACAGCAGGTTCGTTTCCGCAGCGGTTACGCAATTCAGTGACGGCGCTGCGCACATCGTCCCCACTGCCTACTTCGCCCAGATCTGCCGAGACAAGCGTCATACCGCCAACGCTTTGGCATTCGGAAAGAATCGTCTCAAATGATGCCTCGATTTTAGCTTTTCGCAGCCCTGCAATTTCTTTATCTGCAGCTTTGAGCTTGGCTATTAAACCGTGCACAAATTCAGGAAGTTCTTCGGGGCGAGCATGAGTAAGCGTAGATAACTGCGAGAGCAGCGCACGCTCACGAGCACCAGCCGCATAAGCTCCTAGGCCGACAAGCGCTTCAATACGACGAACTCCAGAACCAATTGACGATTCACCAAGCAGAGTAATAAGACCGATATTTCCAGTTTCTTTCACGTGTGTGCCAGCGCAAAGCTCTTTGCTCCAATCGTCACCAATGCTCACAACGCGCACAATTTTTCCGTATTTTTCGCCAAAGAGAGCCATAGCGCCAGCAGATTTTGCTTGCTCAATAGGAATTTGTTCGTCGGAAACAATGAGATTATCTTGTAAACGTTCGTTCACACGCGCTTCCATATCGCTCATTATTCCAGCTGGAATCTGGCTGCCATGACGGAAATCAAAACGCAAACGGCTTGGAGAATTCTCAGAACCTGCCTGAGTAGCTTGTTCACCAAGGAATTCGTGTAAGACCTTATGCACCATATGTGTGGCAGTATGAGCACGAGCGATCTGTGCACGGCGTTGCACGTCAATCTGAGCAAACACTTTATCGTTTAAAGCGATAGAACCTTCTGTGAGTCGCGCCTTATGCACATGCATACCTTTTACAGGCATCTGCACATCATCTACCTCAAGATAGCCGCCGCTGGAAACAGAAATCGTTCCATGATCGGCAAGCTGACCGCCCTGCTCTGCCCAAAATGGTGTTTGATCTAAAACAACATCAACTTCTGCGGGAGCTTCAGCAGCGGGCACAGATTCGCCGTTCACCAAGAGAGCTACCACAGTTGCTTCGGCAGATGCATCTGTATAGCCCAAGAAGTGGGTTGCTCCCCCAGTTCGAGCTTCAATCTCGTGGTATGCCTTCGCATCAACGTGCCCTGTTTTTTTGGCTTGTGCATCCGCACGGGCGCGCTCTTTCTGCTCGTGCATTAACGAGCGGAATTGAGCTTCATCCACTTTTACGCCCTGTTCTGCAGCCATTTCAAGAGTGAGATCAATCGGGAAACCGTAAGTATCGTGGAGCGTAAACGCATCTGCACCTGAAAGATCGTGTTTTGCTGCTTTTGCCTTGCTCACTGCCATATCAAAGATCTGTGTGCCAGAGGTGAGAGTGCGGCGGAAGGCTTCTTCTTCAGCATATGCCACAGCAGAGATCTGATCGAAGTTTGTGCGTAATTCTGGGTAGGTCTCACTCATCACGTTCATGCTCGCAGGCAAAAGCTCTGGCAGTGCAACTTCGTCTACTCCGAGCAGACGAACCGAGCGAACGGCACGGCGAATCAGGCGACGCAAAACGTATCCGCGCCCGTCATTTCCCGGGCGAACTCCATCGCCGATAAGCATCAGTGCACTTCGCACATGATCGGCAATCACACGCATACGCACATCGTCAGTGGTATCAGCGCCATATTTTTTACCAGTTATTGCTTCAGCTGCAGCGATCACTGGATAAACCTGGTCGGTTTCATACATATTGGCTTTGTCTTGCAGCAAGAAGGCAATACGTTCTAAACCAGCGCCAGTATCAATCGCTTTTTGATCAAGCTCTCCGAGTAACGGGAAATTTTTCCCTTCGCCTTCGCCGCGCATATATTGATCAAATACAAGGTTCCAAATTTCGAGGTAACGATCGCCGCCTGGATCTACTGTGCCGCCCACAGCTTCTGGACCATATTCTGCACCGCGATCATAATGGATCTCGGCGCACGGTCCTGCTGGACCTGGCTGACCAGTGCTCCAGAAAATTTCTTCGCGTTTGAGTCTAACGATATGCTGCGGATCGAGACCGACAACTCGCGTGAGATGATCGAAAGAAACATCATCGTTTTCCCAAATCGTCACCCACAAACGGTCGCCGTCAAGCCCGTAGCCGCCATCATTTTGAGAGGTCGTCAGCAACTCGAAAGCATAATCGATAGCTCCTTCTTTGAAATAATCGCCAAAGCTGAAGTTTCCGCACATTTGGAAGAAAGTACCATGACGAGTTGTGAGCCCAACATTGTCGATATCGTTGGTGCGAATACATTTTTGTACGCTGGCAGCTCGCGGGAAAGGAGCAGGCTCAGTGCCTACGATATAGGGAATAAAAGGCACCATACCGGCGATTGTAAATAAGATAGACGGATCAGGAGATACAAGAGGCACGCTATCGGCGATTGTGTGATCCTGTTTTTTAAAGTACTGCAACCATCGATCGCGAATTTCCGCACTGCGCATATTTACGCTCTACTTTCTCGTCATTTTTCTATAGACACGTGCACCGCTCCTAGAGCGAGCATTTACACAACTTCTGTACTTAAGTATAGAGAGTATTACGTACATACACATACGCGCGCAGCGAAAGCATAAAGTTCCACAGCGCGCGTATGAGATGTGTCAGTAATAAATCAGCATCAGCGGGAATAGTGCTCAACCACGAGCTGAACTTCACACTGCACTGGAACTTCAGCACGCTTTGGTTCGCGAATAAGCTCTGCACGAAGTTTCGTAATATCTACCTTAAGATATTCGGGAACCTTTGGAAGCACATCTGCATGCTGCCCTTTGGCTGCCACAACAAACTGCGGCGAGGTCTGGCTCTTTGGCTTGATTTGAATAATCTGCCCTGGCTTTACGCGGTAGCTTGGGCGATCCACGAGCTGCCCATCAACGAGCACGTGACGGTGTACAACCACCTGACGTGCTTGAGCAATCGTACGAGCAAAACCAGCGCGGAGCACAAGCGCATCGAGACGGCGCTCAAGCAGGCTCACGAGATTTTCACCAGCCATGCCTTCCATGCGGCGAGCTTCATTCCAGACTTTGCGCATCTGAGCTTCACGAATGCCGTACTGTGCGCGCAAACGCTGCTTTTCTTTCAAACGGATCGAATAGTCGGATTCCTTCACACGTCCGCGTCCATGTTCACCTGGGCGATACGGACGGCGCTGTAGATACTTCTCAGCTTTAGGGGTGAGAGCGATACCTAGTGCACGCGATTGACGCACCGACTTACGTGCGCGATTACCAGCCATAATAATTCTCCTGTCGTCTCATGGCGTATCGGCTCTGAGTATGTGCTCATTGAGCCGATACGGGATCTACCTCAGCGAGCCTTCGATCTGACGCGCGGGCTATGATCCCAGGTTATGTATTCACAAAATATTGCGCGGCAGGCGCAACTCCTCAAGAATAGCACTAGTTTTTACCGAGAGCCTTATTGATAATCTCTAAACGCTGCGTGATATTCGCCTCGAAACCGCGCTGAGACGGTTCATAATAGCGCCGATCTTTTAGCTCATCAGGTAAATATTGCTGCCGTGCAATTGCGCCAGGTTCTGTGTGCGCATAGAGATATTCGGCAGCACGTCCACTTTGTTTTGTAGCAATTTGTGACGATTGTGCAGACATATCGCGCAAATGCACAGGAACACTGCCCACCTCACCTGCGCGTATATCGGCGATAGCTGCATTGATTGCTTCATAAGCACGATTAGATTTTGGCGCTGTGGCAAGGTGAACTACAGCTTCTGCCAAAATAATGCGAGCTTCGGGCATTCCTACAAGCGCCACGGATTGTGCAGCTGCCGTGGCTGCGAGCAGTGCAGAAGGATCAGCCATGCCTATATCTTCTGCAGCCGATATCATAAGACGACGGGCAATAAAACGCGGATCCTCTCCAGCTTCAAGCATTCGTGCCAGATAGTGTATAGCTGCATCGACGTCAGAGCCCCGAACAGATTTAATAAATGCGCTGATGACGTCGTAATGCTGATCACCGCTACGGTCGTAGCGTATAGCATAGGTATCAACTGCTTCTTCAACGTCACCTAGAGTAATCAGCGCGTGCCCCGAAGCGGCGGCAGCTTCCAAAATCGTGAGCGAACGGCGAGCGTCGTTACCAGCTAAGCGAATAAGAGCTTCACGAGCATCGTCACTCAACTCTCGTTTGCCATCGTATCCACGCGGATCATTTAAAGCGCGAGTAAGGAGTTCGGATATATCCTGTGAAGAGAGTGGATGCAACGTGAGCAGGAGAGAGCGAGATAACAGCGGAGAAATTACTGAAAAGCTAGGATTTTCAGTGGTTGCGGCAATGAGAATCACCCATCGATTTTCCACTGCAGGAAGGAGAGCGTCCTGCTGCGTTTTTGAAAATCGATGAACCTCGTCGATGAAAAGCACCGTCTCGCGTCCAGACGTGACGAGGATATCGCGCGCATGAGTGATCACCTCACGCACTTCCTTAACTCCAGCGCTTACAGCAGAAATTTCTACAAATTCTCGCTGAGCGCTGCGCGCCACAAGATATGCAAGAGTCGTTTTGCCAATTCCGGGCGGCCCCCAGAGAAAAATAGAACTTGGTGCCCCTGAGGTATGCGGTTCAATAAGACGGCGTAGCGGCTGCCCTTCGCGCAGTAGATGATCTTGCCCAAGCACTTCACTGATGCTGCGCGGGCGCATCCGCACAGCAAGCGGTGCGTGAGGATCCACTCCCCCAGATGATGCCTGAGCGGCGTCTTCTTGTGCACTGTTAAATAAATCCATAGCATCATTCTAGCGGTAGTTAAACTTACTTAAACTTGCAGATGCTTCGCCCATCGGATCGTTATCGATTATTAGGCAGAAGCTATCATCTTACTTACAGCAGATAATTAACTGATGTGTCGGTCGATCTAGTTTAATGTCATGCTTATGTTGCAACGGTTCTATTTTATTTTATTCTAGATTTTATTCTAGTGAGCCATTGGGGGTTGATTGCCATATCGCGAATAATATTTCGCGGCATTCTCAATCGTTCTACATGATCAAGCCCTCTAATCGTAAAATACTCTTTCTTGGCTCCACTGGGAATGCTATAACTTGCAAAAACCATCTCTTGGCGATCGTCTTTTACATCAAGCACAAAAACCTTATTATCAGTGAGGAAAAATTGCGATTGTCCGCGCGCATACGAAATATCGACAGTAAAAAGCTCACGAGTGATACCAGAACTGAGATTAACTGCGCGCACTTTCCCATCTCTCCATGAAACCCAATAATAGAGTGAATTATCGCTGTTCATACTGCCTGCTTCTGCAGCAAGATCAATATCTTCAGAGTCAATAGCTAAAGGTTCACCATCTTCAGAAATAAGTGGAATATCTTTATAAGCGCTAGAAATGCTATCCCAAACCCGTAAAACAGGGGTAGTATTTTGCGAATTAGACGTTGATGTTTTGAATGCCAAAATATATATAACGCCGTTAATGCATGGAGCTGAACCCATAAAATGGTGATATTCATATCCAGCACTACGATCGATTTGTGCTGCAATGCTGCTTTGAGTGCTTTCAGGCTTCGGATAAAGTTGCATTAAGACGTCTGAACTTAGCGGTGCAGATAAAAGCCTTTTAACCTCAGAATTAACTTCCCCGCTACTTGTAATTCCCAAAATTTTATCTTCGCAGTGCGCGAAAGATCTAAAAAAACCCGAAATATCCCAGTAATTTAGCTGATCGCCGTTACTGCTCACAATTGTGAAAATATCGCCATCTTCTGCTATTCCCGCATTGTAGACAGCAATAGAACCTTTTTCATTCAAATCAGAAAATCGTTCTGCTTCATATTCTTCATGTACGCCACGCTCATGGGCTTTAATTCCCTCTTGTTCAAGTGCATATTCCGTTGTAGGACCGCCGAAAAATAAACCGTTCCTATTCCATACCAGCTTTCCATTATCCATATAGCCGACATTAACGATATCAGCGCTTCCATCAGCGCGAACAAGTAAAACATATCCCTCGTGAGCACCCCAAGCGATTCGATTCAATTGCGGACTTAGCCGCAGAGCTAATACGTATTCATCTAATAAACGCAGATCACGTGGGGAGATTTTCGCGATCGATTCACAAGCGCAGCCAGCAAATAAAATCACTAAAACGCTCCAAAACGCAATGAATCGTTTGTTGCTAAACATCTTCACAACTTTTCACAAAGTTCTGTACGTTACTGTCACTGACGAATCGCGGATATCGGCTGGGTAGACTCCAAAACCGCCATTGCTATCAAGATCAACATTTGATGTTGCTTTATATGCACCCCACACCAGCTGAGAGCAATTATATCTGACAGCGGGAACGTACTTGTTATCGCTAAATAACGCATTGTATGGTTTATCGCGCATCTTAAGATAAGCATAGGTAGCTGCGGCATTACGTCGTTCTTGGCTTACAGTCACGTACTGAATCTGTGTTCCAGATGAAACTGTTAGAGATCTTGGATTGATGTGTCTGCTAGTTTTCCCGATTCCTGGGGCTTCAACAATCACATCCGTTGCAGAGTAAATTCCACTATGTCCGTGCTCTATGAATAAAGTAGAAGCAGGAGAATAAAATATGTCTCCTCTTCGATCTGCATTTACTAATTTAACTTCTTTATTGCCACTACTACGGTATACGTTCGTATCAAGATCTCCTGTATTTATAGCGTTGCTTGCGTTAGCGGCAGAAGACTGAGCTTCAAGCAGCTGCTTGCTTACAACCTCACTGATCGAAAGATTAAAAGTACTGGCAAGAAGCTTTGCTTGGGTAAGAATCTCAGTTTTAGTGGCTCCAGGATTCAGCTTCATAAGCTGCATGATGTTCGTATCGGTATCATCAGCAAACGCTGAGCCAGAAATACTCATGAGTGCCGCTAGGATTAGCGATAACTTCCCTAGTGGTTTTATTAGTACGCTCCTCGTTTTCATTCTTCTCCCCTCCCCAAGCAAATATTTGGCATTGTGCGCATACCTGCCGATTCATTATTTCGAAACACGAATCAGAAACTGTTACCTACAGCATATATACTGCGTGTGGATCTTGAAAGGAAATCGAAAGGAAATCTACAGTTAAAAGAAAAATCCAAGAAATACGCACACTAAAATAAAACAGGGTTGTGGGTGCGAGCAAAAAGCCGCACCCACAACCCGTGTGACGTATCAGGAAAGTTTAACGAGCTATATTGATGTACTTACTCTTTTTGTTTTGGCTTTGCGTCCACGCCTGCTTCTTTACGCTGCTGAGGCGTGATTGGGGCAGGAGCGTCCGTCATAGGATCCCAACCGTTGCCAATCTTCGGGAAAGCAATCACATCGCGGATAGAAGGCGCTTTAGTAAGCAGGGCCAAAATACGATCCCAGCCGAAAGCGATACCACCATGCGGAGGTGCGCCAAACTTAAAAGCATTGAGCAGGAAGCCAAACTTCTCTTGAGCTTCTTCCTCACTCAAACCCATCACCTTGAATACACGCTCTTGCACATCGCGGCGGTGAATACGAATCGAACCTCCGCCAATCTCGTTGCCGTTGCAAACAATATCGTAAGCATATGCTAATGCGTTGCCTGGGTCGGTATCGAAATTCTCTAAGCACTCTGGCTTTGGTGAAGTGAATGCATGATGCACAGCAGTCCATGCTCCTGCGCCAAGAGCCACATCTCCCTCAGCTTCTGCATCTTTTGCAGGCTTAAAGAGAGGTGCATCCACCACCCACACAAAACTCCACGCGTCCTCATCAATAAGACCTGTGCGTTTGCCAATTTCCAAACGTGCAGCGCCCAAAAGTTCACGTGATGCAGTAGGCTCTCCAGCAGCAAAGAAAATGCAGTCGCCATTTCCAGCGCCGGTGACGGCGAGTAGCCCTTCGCGCTCAGCGTCACTGATATTCTTAGCGACAGGACCTCCAATAGTGCCGTCTTCCGAAACCGTCACGTATGCTAAACCTTTAGCTCCACGAGCTTTCGCCCATTCCTGCCACTTATCGAAAGTGCGGCGAGGTTGAGAAGCACCGCCAGGCATAACGACAGCTCCAACGTATGGAGCTTGGAATACGCGGAATGGAGTGTGCTCAAAATATGCTGTGAGATCAACAAGCTCTTGCCCAAAACGCAGATCTGGTTTATCTGAACCGTATTTTTCCATTGCATCTTTGAACGTAATATGCGGAATCGGCGTAGGCAGATCGTAGCCAATTAACGCCCATACTTCTTTGAGCACATCTTCAGCTACTTTCATCACGTCTTCTTGCTCTACGAAGCTCATCTCTACGTCAAGCTGGGTAAATTCGGGCTGACGATCAGCGCGAAAATCTTCGTCACGATAGCAGCGGGCAATCTGGTAGTAGCGTTCCATGCCTGCTACCATGAGCAGCTGCTTAAAGAGCTGTGGGCTTTGCGGCAAGGCATACCACGAGCCTGGAGCCAAGCGGGCAGGCACAATAAAATCGCGTGCCCCCTCAGGAGTGGAACGAATCAACGTAGGAGTTTCAACTTCCACGAAATTATGCCCATCGAGCACGCGGCGAGCTGCCTGTGAAACCTTAGCACGCAAGCGAATAGCTCGCTGCTCAAAGCTGCGGCGCAAATCGAGATAACGATACTTGAGGCGTGTTTCTTCGTTCACCTGCCCGCCGTCGTCAGCATGATCGCTCACCTGGAACGGGAGCGGAGCGCAGGAGTTGAGCACCTCGACATCGCTTGCTTCTACTTCAACATCACCTGTGGGAATGTTCGCGTTGGCATTGCCTTCTGGGCGTTCATTGACGATACCCGTCACTTTAATAACGAATTCGCTGCGCAGCTCGTGTGCTACTTCTTCTCGAATCGTCACCTGTGCAATTCCAGACGCATCGCGAAGATCAATAAAAGCAATACCGCCATGATCGCGCCTGCGATCTACCCAGCCAGTGAGCACAACTTCGCAACCAATATCTTCTTTTCGCAGAGAACCTGCCATTCGAGTGCGCAGCACGCGAACCTCCTAGTGATTTGATCCAATTCACCCGCGAGACGAGCGGGCTACAGCGCTTCGCGAGACGGGCGAAACGCACGAGCGTCATTTTACGCCCTATCCAATCTCATTGAAAATGCTGCCAATCAAATCATATTTCAGCTTTTTCACTTCAAAAACTATAGCTTTATGAAAGTAGGTGCTAATGTACGGCAGAGTCTGGTATCTCTAGTTTTATATCAGTTATTTTGTGTTGCAGCTGATAATTGAGCAGACTTGATGAATAGGATGCGCGATGCACAGATATGATTTCACTATGGCTAAAAATGCTACCTTAAGCTCCCAGCTTTCCCCTAGATAAGGCATCATATCTGTGTGTAAAAAGTTCATTATCTCAGTATTTTAAAGCTTATTGCTATGTGCCACATGAAAAATCTTGTATTGATTGCAGGCTAATATCTGCCACAAATATTTTCTGCGCGAAGTAGTTATTTTTTCTTTAAATGCATTGCGGAGCAGTTCTTGCAATAGTCTCTGATACATCAACATATACGCCATAATTATCAATTTTTGCCATATTGCTGGTTGTAACCCATCTTCATATTGCTAGCTATAACCCATCTAATAATCCGCAACTAGGCACTAGGAGTGAGGGAAAGAAACAAGAATACTGTAAATATACGAGTTCTTATTCGAATATATTGTGCGCCGAATCGACGCTTTTATCTCGTGTGGATGTGCCTTGGCTAACGCGAGTATAAGAGTTCGGAGGTAAGGAAAAACCGCGAATTATCAACTTATCTAGGAGTCGAAAACATCACATAAATAAACTTTGACTATCTATCTTTTTTCAAAGAGAGTAGTAGGCATGTCGGAAATAACTCAACAAGATCCAAAACTCCTGCTCAGCGGGCGCCTTGCTGCATGGTTTAAAATTATATCGGTCGTTATGATTTCCCTTGTAGCATTTGAAGTAGTCGCAGTCTCAACGGCTATGCCATACGTGGTTGAAGATCTTAACGGTAAGCAATATTACGCTCTTGTTTCTGGCATTCCGCTCGCAATGCAGCTGCTCACCACAGCACTTGCAGGTCCTTGGTGCGATGCCAAAGGTCCTAAACCTCCGCTTTATATCGGGCTTGGACTTTTTATCACAGGGCTTCTTATCGCAACCTTTTCGCCATCAATTCTTTTTCTTGTGCTCGGGCGCGGCATACAGGGGTTAGGCGGAGGCCTTACCATCGTTCCGCTTTACGTTATGGTCGGTGCGCACGTCAAAGCCAGCAAACAGCCTGCATTTTTTGCAGCATTTGCGCTGGCATGGGTACTTCCTTCTCTTATCGGTCCGCTCGTAGCAGGATTTTTTGTAGAGCATGTGCATTGGCGTCTCGTCTTTGGCATCTGCCCGATTTTTTATGCTGCGCTTCTGCCCTTGGCTGCATCAAAATTTAAGGATTTTCCTCAAATTCACGAGCCACGCCCATTCGTTATTTCTCGCGCGCTCCTTATCGCTTCGGCAATTTCAGGAGTATGCGTGGCAGCTTTGCAAATAATTTCTGGCACAAAGCCTGAAGATTTTACTCCGTGGCTTATCGTCACTGCCCTCATAATTTCGATTGTGCTCTTTACAGCTGCACGAACTCTCTTTCCTGAAGGAACTCTTGTAGCTCGCCGCGGAGTTCCTGCCACCATCGCTCTGCGCGGTTTACTCAACGGCACTACAGTGGCCACAGAAATCTATTTAGTTCTCCTTTTAAAGGAAATACACAATTGGGGAGCTACTCAAGCTGGATTCGTGATGACGGCAGGATCGCTGACGTGGGCGCTTGGCTCGTGGATTCAAGGAAAACTCTCAGCACCTCGTCACCGCGCTCTCTTGCCTATTATCGGACCGTCGATGCAGCTTATCGGCATGATCATCACTATTTTCGCACTATTGCCGCACACCTCTGGATGGATTGTGATGATTGGCTGGCTTCTTGCAGGGTTTGGCACTGGCATGATTTATCCTGCCACCACTGTGCATGCACTCAACCTCACTCCTGCTGAGCGTCACGGCGAAGTTTCTTCTGCGATCAGCGTGGCAGATACGCTCAGCGCTTCCGTGCTGATGGCGTATCTGGGGATTATCTATGCTCTTGCATATGGGTTGGGTGCTGGCGCGTTTGCGCTTGTTGTTGGCTTCTCTGCAGCACTCGTCTTGCTTGCATTATGGGTAGCAACTCGGATTACTACTGGTACTCGCGCATTCTAGAGCGATCGATTTCTTCCAGAGAGAAGCTCCCTCGAAGTACAACCCTTTATTCTTAACTTTGTGAGCTGCTGATATACACATACGAACGTATATGTACGTTTTGAGTTGCAGCGTTACGGCTATGTGCTGCGCGTGTAGCCGTAACTTTCTAAACATCAGAAAGTAAACATCAGGAAGCTATAAGCACTGGGCGCATATCATCGTGCGGCGGGCACCAGCTCGACGGATCAGCGCACATTTGCTCTCCAGACCGAATATCTTTTACCTGCTCGCCCTCGTCGGTTGTAAACCAGACGAAAGGAATGCCGCGCTTATCTGCGTATTTAATCTGCTTACCAAATTTTGTGCTGCTCGGGCTTACTTCAGTTGAAATCCCGCGAGAGCGAAGCATATATGCAGTTTTTTCTGCGTGACGACGCTCTGCTTCACTATTGACAGCAATCAGAACGGCGGTAGGCACCTTGCGGCTCGGCGTCACCAAATCAGAACCAATCACTCGTGCAAGAATACGGCTCACGCCGATAGAAAGCCCTACTCCAGGATAAGAACGTTTGCCGTCACTGACGAGCGAATCGTAGCGCCCACCAGAGCAAACTGATCCCAGATCTTCATGCCCAAGCAGCGTGCTCTCATACACTGAGCCAGTATAATAATCTAAGCCTCGCGCAATTTTGAGATCTGCAATAAGCGAGCTAGGCATAAGCTCATTGGCTCCCTCAACCAAGCGTACAAGCTCCTCTAAACCTTCATCGAGCAGCTCATTTTGGTAACCAAGCTGCATGATTCGATCAGCAAAACTCGCATCCGAAGCAGTAATATCTGCAAGGCTCAAAGCGAGGCGAGCCTGATCCTCGGTCGCTCCCACTTTTTCCTTCAAAAGCTCTACTACAACGCTTGCCCCTACCTTATCGAGCTTATCGAGGATACGTAGCGTCTCTTCCACGTCTGCAATGCCAATTGCTTCGTAGAAACCTTGAGCAACTTTTCGATTCGATGCACGAATAAGCACTGGCGGAATAGGGAGTTTGCGCAATGCGTCAACCATAACGAGCGGAAGTTCGATTTCGTGATGGAAAGCAAGCTGATCTGCACCCACTACATCTACATCAGCTTGTATAAATTCACGGAAACGCCCATCTTGTGGGCGCTCACCTCGCCAGACTTTCTGAATTTGATATCTGCGGAACGGAAAATCGAGATGCCCTGCGTGTTCGAGCACGTAACGTGCAAGAGGAACTGTGAGATCAAAATGAAGCCCAAGCTCGGCTTCCTTCTTTGCTCGATCATCTTTCAGCCCCTGCAGACGGGAAAGTAGATAAATTTCTTTTGACGTCTCTCCCTTAGAGAGCAGCTGATGCACTGGTTCAACTGCGCGCGTTTCAATTCCAGAAAAACCGTGCAGTTCGAAAGTCGAACGCAAAGTATCGAGAACTTCCTGCTCAACGATACGCCCACTCGGCAGCCATTCAGGGAAACCAGAAAGAGATGCAATTTTAGCCATGCGCCTATTGTCGCATTATGCACGGAGAATCTCTAACTCGCTGCCTATCATTGCGAAACGCAGACTAACTCATCGCTGCGTGAAGGAAAGAATTGTGACGTGTTTCGTGAAACATCGTCGTATGCGTTCCATGGCCAGGAAGAATATAAACATCAGGTTTGATTGCGTTGACGAGGAAACGCAGTGACGCTTCCATCTCTCGCTGATCGCCTCCAGGTAAGTCGGTGCGTCCCACGCTGCCAGCAAAGATGACGTCTCCTGCGAGCATATATGTGCGCACACTAGAGCTGCAGAGCGTATCGCTGAAGGCTTCGCTCACACAGCCTTCAAAAAGAAATACTGATGACCCCTCTGTATGGCCTGGAGCTGCCACTGCTCGCAGAGCCAAACCGTCAATAAGCTGAATGCTTGATGAATAAATAGCACTAGGAAGAGGGCGAAGATTTTCTGGTTTTATCCATTCACTTGATGCTCCCATCCTGCGAAATCCCAGATCAATTCCTCTAATGCCGAGATTATCAAGCGGATTTTCCAGACGATACAGATCGGGCTGAGGCACATAGACGGGCGCATTACCAGCTACTGCTGCTACGTCCCACACGTGATCGGCGTGCCCGTGAGTGAGCAACACTGCCCCAATATCGGCGTGCAACCGTTTAAGTTCATTGTGAATCCATGCGGCAGACCCAGCCCCTGGATCCACCACAAGAGCCTTGCGATTCTTCTTCTCATCTGCGCAAATACTTCCAGTTGAATCGTCGTCTGGAAGAATGAGGTATGTATTAGCTTGAAAAAAGGTTTGATCACAACGAGAAATAATCATGCTTCCACGCTACCTGAGATAAAGCCAGCGTGCTTAAAACACGCAAAAGCGAGTACACTAGCACTATCCATTCGAGAACGGTGAGGAAAACCTACCCCGTCTATAAGGAGTAAATAAAATGACTGAGTCCACCCCACGCCCAACTCCACACCCACTGCCGAAACCAGGTCACAATGCTCAGGTTTCGGTCGGTGTATCGGTTCCACAGCCAGTGATTGACGATGCAGCTGCTGTCGAAGCTGCTGCTTGGGGGCGCGTTGATACAGATGGCAACGTGTGGCTACGCGGATCTGGCGATGAGCCTGAGCGTATCGTTGGTCAATATGCTGCAGGCGGCACATCAGATGATGCACTGATGATGTACGTGCGTCGCTATTTAGATTTACGTTCCAGTATAGCGCTGCTGGAAACGCGCCTCAGCTCTATTTCTCCCGAAGATGCTAAGAAATCACTTTCAGCAATTAACGAGCAGCTTGTTGATCCAGCTGTGATCGGCGATATTGCAGCATTGCGGACCCGAGCAGAATCTCTTACAGGCGCTATTGCCGAACGGCAGGAGCAGGTAGCTCAAGAGCGTGCTGAAGCAAAAGCAAAGGCGCTTGCTGAGCGCACAAGTATTGTCGAAGAAGCTGAAGCTATCGCAGCGCAGGATACTGCGAAAACTCATTGGCGCGATTCTCACCAAAAGTTTTCTGAACTGCTTGATCAGTGGAAATATGCACAGCGTCACGGCGCTCGTATTGACCGTGCGAGTGAAGAAGCGTTGTGGAAGCGTTTTTCAACTGCACGCACGCAGTTCGATCGCCATCGTCGTCAGCACTTCTCGGAAGTAGAGGCGCAACACAAGAGCGTGATTGCCCGTAAAGAGCAGATCATTAAAGAAGCTGAAGCGATTCAGAACTCTACTGATTGGGGCAATACGTCTGCTACATATCGGCGCTTGATGGACGAATGGAAGAGCGCTGGGCGTTCCACCAAGAAAGATGACGATAAACTCTGGGATCGTTTCCATGCAGCACAGCAGATATTTTATGATGCACGCAATCAGCATAATCAGGTGATCGATGAGGAATACTGTGCAAACCTCGAACGCAAACTCGCGCTCGTAGCTCAGGCAGAAAAGCTCCTCCCCGTCTCTGATGTGGCGGCTGCTAAAGCAGCTATTCGCACGATTGGCGAAGAATGGGATTCTATTGGGCGTGTGCCGCGAGCAGATATCAATCGCACTGAAGGGCGTATGCGAGATATTGAACGTGCTATTCGTGACGCTGAGCAAGCTGTCTGGCAGCAATCAGACCCTGCGAAAGAAGAGCGTTCTCACGGTATGGCAGCTCAACTTCAAGCTCTTATTTCAGAGCTTGAAGGGCAGATTGCACAAGCTGAAGCTGCAGGAAATAGTGCTAAAGTGAAAGAATATGAGGACGCTCTAAAAGCTCGCAAAGCGTGGCTTGCTGAAGTCCTTAAAGACTAACTCTCTGGTTCTTTATTTTCTATCTGATGCGTCATGGTTTTTCCGATTCTTGAGCCAACATCGCTAGCGCAACGCAACGAGATTGCGAATGCGCCATATATCGGTGTGCGCTTAGCTGGGGATAAAGCCGTGGCGCATCAGTGGTGTGCAACGCCGAATATGAGAGCCTACATAATTAAACAGTTAAACCCTAGAGATTTCACTGCAACTCACGAAACTGCTCTATGGATACATACAGGCATTGCGAGCCTCGCTCTTGAACGAACTCTTCATTTTGCACAGCCCACAAGCTCAAGAATTGCAGGAGCAAACCGAATGTTTGTGCCCGATCAGCACACTACGAGCATTGCTGAGCAAAAACTCACAACCCCAGAGCGCACAGCAGTTGATTTACTTCTAGCTGATATCGAGACGGGAATTACCTATCTGCGTGAACTGATGGCTCACTGCCCTAGCATGACGCTGAGCAGTACTCTCGATTGTGCTCACACTGTACGCTCTAAAAAAGATATTGGGTGTGTACGCTGTATCTTAGAGCAGCTTCAGCTCTCCGAATAGAAAACAGCGTATGCGTTTATCCGCATCAAAAAATCAGGCGATTCTTACTCAGCAGCATTAGAAATACCTAGATGCAACTCAGCTGATGCAACACGATATATATAAGGCGATCGATCCTATGCCGTCGTCAGCTGCTGATATCCTTCACGTTTACCAGGTGTCACACGATAAGCATCGTAGACTCCCTCAATTTTACGCAGCTCGCGTAGTACGTGCTTAAGCAAATGCGGATCAGCCATTTCAAATGTAAACGTTGAATGCGCCAAGCGTTCTGAGCTTGTATTAATTGATCCTGAGAGCATATTTACTCCGTTATCAGCAAGAACACGCGAAATATCGGCGAGCAAGCCATGCCGATCGAGCGCTTCGATCTGCACTTGCACAAGGAAGATACCTTCAGGAGCGCCGTCCCATGCAATATCGATAAAGCGTTCGGGTTCTTTACGCAGGCTCTCCACGTTGGGGCAATCTGCTCGGTGAACTGATATACCTTTTCCGCGCGTCACAAAGCCAACGATCACATCAGGAGGCACGGGCGTACAGCATTTTGCGAGCTTCACAAGCACATCTGTATCTTCAATATCGTTTACAATCACAGCAGAATTTACGTTGCCCTCGCGGCGGTGATGAATACGCGTTGGAGTGACAGCTTCTGCCATCGTTTCTTCGACGCTTGCGCGCCCTCCTTGCGAAGAAATAAGCGTACGCACAACCGTTTCTGCTGAAATCGTTCCTTCTCCGAGACAGCGATATAGCTCACTCACATCAGCAATATGCAGATCATGGGCAACAGCACTCAAAGTGTCATGGCTCATTAAGCGTTGCAGCGGTTCATTCTTACGGCGAATAGCTTTCGCCAATTTTTCTTTACCTGAATCAATAGCTTCTTCTCGGCGACTGCGTTTAAACCATTGCTTAATTTTTGCTCTCGCACGCGCAGTAGCTACAAAATCAAGCCAGCCTTGTGAAGGGCCCGCATCCGAATTTTTTGCTGTAATAATCTCAACATTATCACCTGATTCGAGACGATGATCGAGAGTGACGAGTTTATCATTAACTTTTGCTCCGACTGTACGATCGCCCACTTGAGAATGAACAGCATATGCGAAATCGACAGGGGTTGATCCAGCCGGAAGTTCCATCACCTCACCCGCCGGGGTAAAGACGTATACTCGATCCCCGCTCATTTCATAGCGCAGAGAATCGAGAAATTCGGCAGGATCTGCTGTCTCACGCTGCCAATCAACGAGCTGACGCAGCCATTCCAGCTGAGTATCTTGCGCACTTTGAGGAACACTTCCTGAGGTTTGATTTGGATTCTCTTTATATCGCCAATGCGCTGCTACGCCAAATTCTGCTCGACGATGCATATCATAGGTGCGAATCTGCACCTCAACAGTTTTATCGCCAGGTCCAAATACAGTGGTATGAATCGACTGATACAGATTAAATTTTGGTGCTGCAATATAATCTTTGATTCTGCCTTGGATAGGAGTGAAAATCGTATTGGCAACCCCAAGTGCCGTATAACAGTCTTGTACTTCATCAACGAGTACGCGCAGACCGATAAGATCGTAAATATCTTCAAAATCCCGCCCGCGTAAAATCATTTTTTGATAGATGGAGTAATAATGCTTAGGACGCCCAGTGATGGTGCAATGCACATGAGCTGCAGCCAGCTCTTGCTCTAAAAGTTTTTTAATCTGCTCGATATAAGCTTCTCTTTCTGGGCTGCGCTCGGTGACCATTCGCTCAATCTCTGAATACACAGCTGGATAGAGAGTGCGAAAAGAAAGGTCTTCAAGCTCCCATTTGATTGAATTCATACCCAGACGATGCGCAAGCGGTGCATAAATTTCAAGAGTTTCTCGAGCTTTATTTTGTGCAGACTTCGATTCCACAAATCCCCATGTGCGTGCGTTATGCAAGCGATCGCCTAATTTGATGAGCAAGACGCGGATATCTTTCGCCATAGCAATTACCATTTTGCGCACAGTCTCAGCCTGGGCAGCATCACCGTATTCAACCTTATCGAGTTTCGTGACGCCGTCTACCAGCAGTGCAATATCGGCGCCAAAATCCCGTGTAAGTTCTTTAAGCGTATATCCTGTATCCTCGACAGTATCGTGTAATAGCGCTGCAACCAGAGTATCTTCATCAAGTCCTAGCTGAGCTAGTATTGTGCATACAGCAACAGGGTGAGTAATATACGGCTCTCCAGATTTACGTTTTTGACCATCGTGAAGGCGATAAGCCACATTGAAAGCGTCAATAATTCGTGCACGATCAATATCTCGCTCAGCAAGAGCTTCCATAATAGGCTCCAGCATTGCAGGATATTGGTCTCCTACATGCGTATGCGATGTACTATGATCGCTGCTTCGAGTTTTGATACTTTTTTTGCCTGCCATGCTCGAATTATACGGCGTATACAGCCTATATGCGATTGTGTTCGCGCATTTTTTGCCAATACATTACTTTCCAAAAAAATATCGTACGAGATAGCTTTGCATTCGGCACAGAGCCGATAAACACACTATCTCGTACGATATAAGCTTATTTTGCGTATGTATGTGCTTCTAGTAGGTGAGGACTGAATCGATCTGAACGTCGTCGCCTAGATGCTGACGCCCTCCTAAATCGAGCAATTCGAGCAAGACACATAGCGCAACAGGCTCACCACCCGCTTGGCGAATAAGATCAAAAGCAGCGCCAGCTGTGCCGCCCGTAGCAAGCACATCGTCGATGACGAGAACTCGCGCTCCATCTTCAACGGTAAAGGGCTGCAGTTCCATGCGAGCAGATCCATATTCCAGTGAATAATCCACACCCACAATTGGCCCTGGAAGGCGCCCAGCTTTGCGGACAGTGAGCATACCCACGCCTAAAGCAATAGCAAGAGGCGCTCCAAGAATAAAGCCGCGAGACTCCAACCCTGCAACCGCATCTACTTTGCCGTGATAGCGCTCAGCAAGCACACGAATAAGCTCTGAAAAAGTATGTCCGTCTGCAATCAATGGTGTGATATCACGGAAAAGAACTCCAGGAGCTGGGAAATCTTGAACTTCTCGCACATGGGATTCTACGAGCTTTACCACGTCACTTGGAAAAACTCCGCTTTCGGTCATCGCTTACTCCTACTCTTACGACGAGGCTGCGCAGACACACCCTGGTGGTGCCCAGATTCACGCTCACCTTCCGTCACGTATTCGAGCATATCGGATTCTTCCTTTGAAAGAGCTTGCCCGTCCACATCGTTAGAAAGTGCTGCACGAACGTCGTGCACATGCTTCGTATGCTCTTTGATATCAGCGTTACGCTCAGCCAAGGTCACAGCCAATGGTGCCGCAATGAAAATCGACGAAAGAGTCGAAAGCAGCATACCTACAAAAATAACGAGAGCAAGATCGAGAAGTGTATCTGCACCAAACACAACTACGCCAATCAGCAGCACGGAAGCCACAGGCATAAGACCCGTCACAGACGTGTTAATAGAACGGATCAGCGTTTGATTGATAGCGTTATTGGCAGATTCTTCGTAGGTGAAACGAAGCTGTTTATAGAGCTGAGCTGTGTTCTCACGAACTTTATCGAAGACTACGACGGTGTCATAAAGGGAGTATCCCATAATCGTCAGCAAACCGATAACTGTTGCGGGAGTGATTTCAAGCCCCCCAATCCAATAGACTCCAAGCGTGATGAGGAAGTCGTGCAAGAGAGCTAGCAGTGCGCCTACAGCGATACTCCACGAGCGGAAATAAATCATGAGCACTACGCAGACAAGCACCATAAAGACGATCATGGCTCGCACGGCTTTGTTCATAATATCCGCGCCCCAAGATGGCCCCACATATGAGGAGGTGACATCGTCCGCAGAAACACCGTATGCCTCTGCCAAACCTTCTTTCACAGCTTGAGTCTGATCTGCATCCAGCTCAGCAGTCTGCACGCGCATACCTGTCTGCCCTAAGCTAGAGACACGAGGTGCAGAATCTTTACCGATTTTAGCAATCACATCGTATGCAGGCTGCTGATCCTGGGTGGCTGCACCTGAGATCGTAAATTGAGAGCCGCCTCGGAATTCAATACCGAGATTCGGAGTTTTGAATGCAAAAGCGAGGAGAGTAATCGCGACGAATACACCTGCGATAGCAAACCAGATTTTGCGGTGCTGAATAATTTTATAGCTGAGACGCCCTGAATAAAGGTCGTTACCAATCGAATACATCGACATCAGGCATCACTCCCTTCGCTCGCGGCATCGTCGTCTGTTTCAGTATCTTTTAACGCTTCCTTAGCTTCACGGCGTTCCCGTGCGCGCCGCTGTGCAAGCGTTTCACTGCGGCTCTCAGTGATAACAGGGCTCGGAGGAATATCCGCATTCTCGGTATCGGTATCATCTGAGGCGTCAATACTGTGCTCAGTAGAACGATCACCAAGCCCATATCCACGCCCGCGATAGAGAGGAGTGCGCTGAAGCTGGCGTTCTTCCAAACCAGAGAAGAGTTTGCCTTCACCAAAATACTTTGTCTTCATCAGTAATACCATCAACGGATGGGTAAACATCATAACGACGATAAGGTCTAGCACAGTCGTGATACCAAGAGTGAATGCAAAGCCACGTACAGAGCCTACAGTGAGTACATAGAGCACAATAGAGGCGAGCAGATTCACCGCATCGGAAATAATAATAGTCCGTTTTGCGCGATCCCAACCGTGGTGCACAGCCCCTGAAATTGTGCGTCCATCTCGAATCTCGTCACGGATGCGTTCGAAGTAGACGATAAAAGAGTCTGCCGTAATACCCACGGAAACGATCATACCGAGCACGCCAGCCATGGAAAGACGATAGCCCATCAGCCACGAAAGCAAGCAAATTACGAAGAAGGAAAGACCTGTAGAAAGAGCAATTGACCCAGCGGAAATCAAACCAAGGGCATGATACTGCCAAAGCAGATAGACGATAATCATTGCCAGACCGATCAAACCAGCAATCAGACCTGCGGAAAGCTGCTCTGTGCCAAGAGTTGCAGAAATCTGCTCTTCGCTTTGAACAGTGAAGTTCAAAGGAAGTGAACCGAATGAGAGCTGGTTTGCAAGAGCTGCAGCTTCTTCAGAGGTGAAGTGACCCGTAATTTCTGCGCGACCACCAGCAATTGCGCCGCTTGGAACTGGTGCAGAAAGCACCTGCCCATCGAGCACAATAGCAAATTGATTACGAGGGCTTTGAAGTTTATGAATACGCTCAGTCACAGTATGAAATGCTTCAGCTCCTTTGGAGTTGAATTCCATATTGACTGCCCAACCGCCAGTTGGTGTACCCTGGCTATTCACAGCAAGGCTTGAAGTAGCTTTAGTGAGGTCAGTGCCTTCAATTTCTGCTGGACCAAGAATATACTTAACGGAATTTGAAGAATCACACGCTACAAAAGGCTTCTTAGGATCATCTGACGTTGCGGCAATACGGGCTGCATCAGTGCCGCACTGAAGCTGGTAGGCATCAAAAAGTTCCTTTTCTGTGATCCATGAGAGATCAGAAGAATTTTCAGGTTCTTTTGCTGGTTCGCTATCAATTGTGCCGTTGCCATTTGAATCTGCGAGTTTAGTAGCTTGAGCGATAAGCTCCTCACCCTCATACGGAGTAGTGCTTGGCTTATCTGCTTTATCTGCATCGTCAGCGCCTGATTCTTTATCTTTTTCACTGCCTTCGGCCGAATCTTTGCTAGAGGCATCTCCTTCTTTACTCTTAGCTTCAGCAGCTGCTACATCAGCAGGAGAGAGCGCATTTGGTGCCATCCTTGCCAATACTGGGCGCAGACGCAGCACAGCAGAAGTACGAACCAGATCCAGCGTCTCTTGGCTTGGCTTTCCTGGAAGAGATACGACGATATTCGAGCCGCCCTGTGAGGTAATTTCAGCCTCAGCTACGCCAGATGCATCTACACGCTGGCGAATAATTTCAATAGCCTGCGCCACATCCGAATCGGTAATTTGCGATCCATCTGTGGCAATTGGCGTGAGAATAAGCTGAGTACCGCCCTCCAGATCTAGCGCCAGATCAGGAGTGAATTTATTGCTTTTCGTTAGTGCTGTACCTGTGCCGAGTGCTGCTACGAGAGCAGCTATCAGGATTGCAAGAACGATAAGGCGCTTCGTTGCCTCAGCGCGGGATCTTGATGCTTTCTTCGCAGACACAATCATTTCTTTTCTTTATTGTTCTTTATGTTTTCAACTGCCTTTATGCGGCAGATACGTTTATATGGTTTCTACTCGCACTTCGGTGTTTGAGCAGTATCACTTGAGGGATCTTCAGCAGCGATACTGGCGTCAGCCTGCTTAGGATCGCTAGATGCTTCATTGCTGGATGCTTCAGATTCTCTATCTTGTGCCTCAGCTTCTTCTTCAGATATTTCAGCCCAAGGAATCTCCATAGTCTGCACAACCGAAGAACGCAGCCACACCGTTTCCATTCCTGACGGCGATTCGAGAGTAACGGCGTCTCCGTCAATATCAACAATAGTGCCAAGGAATCCTGATCGAGTGACGACGTTTGCCCCGAGAACGATAGCGGCATCACGTTCGTCACTTAATCGTTGCTGCTGTTTCTTTGCATTGTGGCTCATCCACCAAAGAAAAACCAGCATAGCAGCAAGCACTATAATAATTGTTGGATCCATGCACAGCTCCAGTGATAAAACAATAAACCGTAGAAAAGTTTACCGTTTTTTGCTCCATTTTCTAATTCAATACTGCAAGCGTGAGAAAATCCTCGAAATAGCAATCTTTAGTTTAAGAATCCGAAGTGCGGCTCAAGAATAAACAGTTTAACTAAGGATGAATTGACTAAGAGAAAAGAGACGCCTGCGCAGTTTCTGGTATCGATAAGCCGAGATGCTGCCATGCAAGAGACGTAGCCATGCGCCCGCGTGGCGTGCGAACAAGGAAGCCTTCACGCACGAGGAATGGCTCAGCAACGGTTTCAACAGTTTCTGGCTCCTCGCCCACGGAAACAGCGAGAGTTGCTAAACCTACAGGTCCGCCGTTAAATCGGCTGCAAATAGCGGCGAGCACTGCCCTATCAAGGCGGTCAAGCCCATATTCGTCTACTTCGAATACTTCGAGAGCTGCTTGAGCGGCAGAAATATCGAGCACGCCAGAGCCTCGTACTTGAGCCCAATCTTGCACTCGGCGCAGTAAACGGTTCGCAATGCGCGGCGTGCCTCTTGAACGAGATGCAATTTCCATTGCGGCATCACTCGTCAGCTCAGCACAGAGTTTAATAGCGTTACGCTGCACGATCTGCGCAAGCTCCTCATGAGTGTAGTAATCTAAATGAGCAGTAAACCCGAATCGATCACGCAAAGGCGCAGGCAGAAGACCAGCACGCGTTGTAGCTCCTACCACAGTAAACGGAGGAAGAGGTAACGGAATAGAAGTAGCGCCTGGACCTTTACCAACCATGACGTCTACCCTGAAATCTTCCATTGCCAAATAAAGCATCTCTTCAGCTGTGCGCGCAAGGCGATGGATCTCATCAATAAAGAGCACATCTCCTTCTTGTAGGGAGCTGAGAACCGCAGCTAAATCTCCAGGGTGCTGAATTGCTGGACCTGACGTAAGACGCAAGGAGCCATTAACCTCAGCTGCGATAATCATGGCAAGCGTCGTTTTTCCTAATCCTGGCGGACCAGAGAGTAATACGTGATCGGGGGCTGCCTCTCGCGCAATTGCAGCGTCAAGCACCAAAGAGAGCTGAGATCGCACAACTTCTTGCCCCACAAATTCTGAAAGGTGTTTGGGGCGCAAAGCAGCTTCCTGCGCACGCTCTGTATCATTAGCGTCTTGCGATGTAATCTCCCATGGCTCCATCAGCGTTTACTCCCCAATATTTGAAGTGCTCGGCGCAGTAATTCTGGCACATCGAAAGGTGCAGGCGCGTCTTCCTTTCGTGCTTCATCTATAGCCGATCGGGCAGCTCGCTCCTGCCACCCAAGATTCACGAGGGCTTCGAGCACATCAGCGTCCGCCGCACTTCCTGAAGAGGGGAAAGCAGCATGAGCGCTATTGTGAGGAGCGCCGAGCTTCGTGCCAAGTTCTAGAATCATGCGCTGTGCACCTTTTTTACCAATTCCAGGAACTCGCGTGAGTGCAGCTTCATCTTTATTGGCAATAGCTGATCGCAAATTATCAGGAGGAAGGACAGAGATGATTGTGAGCGCTATACGAGGCCCGATACCACTCACGCCGAGCAGAGTCTGAAAAACTTCACGTTCATCTACCGTATCGAAACCGAAGAGAGTGAGGGAATCTTCGCGAACTACGAGAGACGTAAAAACGCGTGCATGTTCACCCACGAATAAATGTGAAAGAGTTGCAGGAGCAGCGAGAAACTCCATTCCTATACCCGCAACTGAGATGACGGCGCTACTTATTCCTACAGCTTCAACAGTTCCAGCCAATGAAGCAATCACTCGCACACACCTCCACTTTTTCGAACATATGTTCAAATATATATTATATGCGCACCGCTATACGGATGCCACACCGATAGAAGCCCAGACTAGCCCGCGCACTATTTTTCTATTTTTTCGGAGCGACTGCGCCATGGCGAGTACTCAAGCGTGCAGCCTGCGCCCACATTTTTTGAGCTGGAGTAAGGTCTACTCCCTCAGCGCGAGGGAGCATCCCTGCTCCTCCGTGCTGAGCGCGAGTAGCATCGTCACTTTCCATATGGATTGCTCCCCCACGCCACGCATGGCAGATAGCAATAGCTAGAGCATCTGCTGCATCTTTAGGGCGCGGAAGTTCAGGAAGATTCAAAATTCGCTGCACCATCGTTTGTACCTGCAGTTTCTCTGCACGCCCATTGCCTGTAACGGCTGCTTTCACCTCGGAAGGTGAGTGCGAAGCAATAGGAATTCCGTGCTGAGCTGCAATAAGGAGTACTATACCTGCCACTTGAGCAGTGGACATCACAGAACGCACATTCTCTTGAGCGAATACACGTTCAAAAGCAATAGCATTCGGGCGTTGAAGTCGGATCGTCTCCTCCAACTTGTTATAGATAATGAGTAAGCGCTGCTGAGGGGGAAGCTCTGGCTTTGAGCGAGCCACATCAACATCAACGAGCTTTACGCGCCGCCCAGCATCTGCTTCGATGATGCCTAGCCCACAGCGAGTGAGCCCAGGATCAACACCTAAAATCCGCATAGCAACTATGCTTATTCGCTTTCCTCAAGCTGCGCCGCAACGTCATCTGGAATATCGATATTCGAGTAGACATTTTGCACATCGTCGAGATCGTCGAGTGCGTCAAGAACTTTCAATACTTTCTGTGCAGTATCAAAATCGGCAGTAACTTTCATTGAAGGCACAAACTGAACTTCGGCAGAGTTATAGTCGATTCCTTCAGCAACAAGCGCTTTACGAACCTCTACTACATCATTTGGTTCGCTATAGACACTGAAAGTATCACCTTCATTTTCTACTTCCTCTGCTCCTGCATCGAGAACGGCCATCAAAATAGTATCCTCATCCACGCCATCTGCCGCCGGCACCTCGACCACGCCTTTACGGGCAAACATATATGCTACAGAGCCGCTTTCAGCCAAAGTACCACCGTTGCGAGTGAGAGCTACACGCACATCTGATGCTGCACGGTTGCGATTGTCTGTGAGGACTTCAATCATCACAGCAACGCCGCCCTGAGCATATGCTTCATACATGATTTGCTCGTACTGCACGCCATCTTTGCCTTCGCCAGATGCGCGCTTGAGAGCGCGATCGATATTATCGGCAGGCACAGAATTTTTCTTGGCTTTTTGAATCGCATCAAAAAGAGTTGGGTTTCCATCTGGATCAGGCCCACCAGTGCGTGCAGCAACTTCGATATTTTTAATGAGACGAGCAAAGAGCTTGCCGCGCTTAGCATCGAGAGCCGCTTTCTTGTGTTTGGTGGTGGCCCATTTAGAGTGTCCAGACATTCATTTCCTCCTTAGTGCAATTCGCTTTTTATATTTTAGCGTGTGCGGAGCGCATTCCCGAACTGAAGCGCACCAGAAAATATGCTGGTGTGACGCTATACCTGAAAGCAAGCGCCACACCAGCTAATATGTTCGCTTATGAGCGCCGACTTCGACGGCTCGCCAAAAATGCACCACCAGCAAGCAAGATGCATGCCAACGCCACAGCCCAAGCAGCATTCGAGCCAGTATTCGGCATCTTTGCTGCGTTGCTAGCAGGTGCCGAACCGCTCCCGCCGTCAGGCGAAGTTGCAGATGAACCAGACTCAGACCCAGGCTGAGGATTCACCCCAGGATCTGGATTAGGATCGGGGTCCACACCAGGATCAGGCTGAGGATCTTGCCCACCTGGGGTTTCTTTCAGCTTAATCTCGTATGTAGCCGTCAGCTCACCCCTATGTGTATTGATACCAGTTACAGTAACCATAGCTGTGCCAATCTGCGTATCAGCAGTGTAAGTGAGACGGTAATTCACACCTTCTGTGAGCGCGTTGCCATCTTTATCTTTAACAACCACTTTATTTGGATGAGCAGGATGATTAGCATCAACTGAATCTACTTCAACAACCAAAGGCTCCACGCTTACAGTAAAGCCGAGTGCGGCGTCGTTGAGATCAGTTTGAGGCTTCGGCTCTCGTAAACGCAACTCTGCAGCGCTCACAAACATATTTGGCTTTGTATCGCTTACAGTGGCTGTCGGCACTAGTTTCACGTATTTTGCCGTGTAAACTTTATCGAATTGGGCAAGTTTCCAATCAGTATTATCAGCCCACGTGCCTTGTGCCGCTAGAGTATATTCGCTATTGGCAGGCAGGCGCGTTCCGTCAGCTTGTACATCCCCTTGCGGATCAGAGCTATTGCTCACATACACTTGATAGCCCGTAATAGTGCCGTTATTGCCATCCGAGCGCGGCTGATAGCGCAATGCCTCGAGGTTAGTAGGCTTATCTAGAATCAATACAGCCCACCCTTTGGTAGCAAAATTATCCGCATTTGCGTTGATCGGATTCGCACTGCCCCATGGAGTATGCCACACGGTACTTTGCTTGCCATCAAGAGCGCTATCCTTTGAATTGTTGCCAGAAGAATTTGCTTGGCTTCCCACCTCGATATTCATCTTCTCTACTGGCACATCCCGTGAGGCATCATTAGCTGGATCAGGCTGGTTTTTCCCGAGATATATTTTGAACGTATTGATTGTTTCATGATCTTCTGATTCCACAATCACTCGAGCGATACCTTCATATTCGGGAAGAATAGTGACGGCAGCATTATCTCGTGAAGCTGCTTCAAGCTGTGCAATCTTCTCGGCAGGAGTGCTGTATTCCCAAGAATTTAACGCAGCATCGGAAATTTTCTCGTTATTGACAGATAACGATTCGAGGGCTGACGTTGTGTGAGCAGGCGTGGTCGTTGCGGCTGTTTTAAGCTCTACTTCCGTAATACCTGTGCATGGCTTACGCCCAGAAAGAGTCTCGTTCTTATTCTTAATCTCCAGTTTCACAAAGGTTGCACTAATCGGCTTATTCAAAGAGTACGAATACTTTTTGACGTTTTGCGGAGATTCAGCTGAAGCGATCGTTTCTGTTGCTTCAACAAGCATCCAATCATCACCTTTGGCTTCTTTGACGTAGAACTTAGTTGTGCCCGCATCAGGGAAACGAGCCGAGTAAGAATCTTTGAAGAAGTGTACGTTGAACTCACCGAAAGTCTGCTGAGTCGCATATTCAAACTCAATTGCTGCAGTATCATCCCCATCTTGTGAATTCTTATAGTTCGTCCATGCGGTCGTATTGGCGCCGCCGCTCATATTGGAGCCTACTGCGGTACTGCCGTCTTTGATTGCGTCGAGCGTATCTGATTGCTTATCGGCAGCAATATCTTGAGTAAGCGTTGCTGCTGCGCTCACGCTTTCGCCGATCGTCACGCTCCCCTCCTGCACGCGAACTGTGGCAGTGACGGGAAGCTCCTGATCCAGCACTTTGGCTGTTCCTTTAATCGTGACGATTCCAGCTTTTGCATAAACGCTCTCGTCAGGCTTTTCCCACGTCACGTCGAACTGTACATTGAGAATCGTGCCGTCGGGCAATACTGCTGGGCGGCTGGCGGGAATTGTGGGCGCTACTCCTACAGGCGTCGTAGCGCTATAGTTCAGCACAGCACCTACGCGATTAAGCATTGTCACGTTTGCCGCCACTATATGCCCTTTTGCTGTTTTCCCTGAAACTGTGAGTGATCCAGCTTTTGCGTATTGTTTTTCGGTGATTTCTGCCCAAGCTACATTGGTAGATTCAGTGTTCCCGTCAGTGAAGTGAGCGTCGATTTTTGAGGGAAGAACAGGCTTCGTACCTACCTGCACGTAATAGTTTCGCGGATAGAAATACGAATCAATTACAGCGCCCGCCTCAGATCCTTTGGCAGGGGCCACAGTTAAAGTTTTCGTGACGCTCGGCAGCTGTGGCGCCGAAACCGTCAGCTCACAGTTTCCTGCAGATTTTTTCGCTTTGACAATAGCGAGCACTTTACTGTTGTATGCGTTGCGTTTCTTTGAAAGATACGAGGTGTGATCAGCTTGTTTGCCTGCATCGGTACCAGCGATATCGCATATTCCGTTCGTTGAGAATGTGACTTCATTATCAGCATCCGGAACTGGAGTTCCCTTAGCATCGGTGATGGCCACTTCAGCGTATGCCAGATCCTCATTATTCGCAGTGAGCTTTGTTTTGTTGATCTGTACATCGAGTTTGCTGGCAGCTCCCGCTGTGCTCACAGAGCTGCGGCCTTTCGTATCCTTTATCTCCTTTCCTTGTGCATCATAGGCGATCGCACTCAAGGTGCCATCTGCGTAGGGGACGTCCCAAGAAAGATAGAGATTTTCAGATTCTTTCGAGCTCTTTCCCTCCCCTTCGTAAATCTGATACTTATAGCCTGCCGTCGTAGTTTTTTGCGTAAATTCTTTCTTTCCGAGAGATTTCTTATTTCCTTGACTATCTGTGAAGAATAGTTCCACAGCATGAGCATCGGAGTAGACGACAACTTTTTGATTGCCGTTGCCTTTATTTTGCAGCACGCTCTTATTCCATGCAGGAAGAATATGGAGCGTATGCGCAGTATGATTCCACTGGCTTTGATAAAAATAGAAGGAATCTTTCGGGAAACCTGCCGTATCAATAATGCCGAAATAAGAGTTCTTTGGTGAAGGCCATGCTCCTTGTGCGCCAGGAGAAGTGCCGTTCCAGAAAGTTGGCTCCCCGATATAATCAAATCCTGTCCACACTGCTGTGCCTGCCACGAAATCTCGTTTAATCACTTCAAGCCATGCTTCAGCGGCAGTAGCTCCCCATCCCACTTTAGAATTATCGTAAGAAGTCAGCTGTTTATCAGCTGTCTTGCTGTTATCGCTTGTACGTGAATACACTCCGCGGCTATTTACTGATGATGCAGTTTCTGCTCCATAAAGCATTGCATGTGGAATCTGCTTATGAATGGAATCGTATTGACTACCGCTCGCATAATTAGCGCCAACTGTGCCAGTCGTACCAGCATCAGTGGCCGAAGAAACGAGCGATTTCATGACGTTCATTGCAGATGGGTTGCTTTTAATCGCATTATCACCGCGCGTCACAGGGCGCGTGGTATCAATTCCCGCAGCCCACGTGATCAAATTTGCCTGATGAGAGGAAAAACTATTGATAGTGCACGACGTGCCTTCTTGAATCTCGTTGCCAAGTGACCACATAATCACGCTCGGAGCGTTCAGATCGCGACGCATCGTCGTTTCAAGATCAAAACGTGCCCACGTACTTCCTTCAGCTACGTTCTCAAGTTTTGTATCTGTAGGCACAGGCTTAGTAAAGAATCGTGCATAATCCATCGAGTTGCCGTTTTTAGCGCAATGCAAGCCATCGAAAATTTCTTCGATAAGAAGCATACCTTTCTCATTGGCTAATTCAATAAGATCGCGAGATCCTGGATTATGGGTGATACGAATAGTATTCACGCCCATATCTTTGAGGATATCGATTTGGCGCTCAATTGCATCGCGATAAGCTTTAGCTCCCAGCGCTCCTTGATCGTGATGCATAGAGACGCCTTGGAGTTTCATTTTTTCGCCATTGAGGGCAAATCCAGTGTTGGAATCAAAAGTCAATTTTCTGAAACCAGTTGCTGTCTCTACAGTATCCAGCGCTGTAGAATCTTCAAAAATTTCAGTTTTCACAACGTATTGAGCAGGATTTTTCAAGCTCCATAGCTTTGGTGCTTGGGCAGCAAGAGTGGTTGTATCTGTGAGAGTTGCGCCAGCGCCAAGTTGTACAGACTGCTTTGTTGCTGTGCCAATAGCTTCCCCTCCCGCTTTTGGCATCACAGTATGTTTCACTGTCACTGTTTTTGCAGAGTTTCCGCTGTTAGTCAACATCGTGCTCACATCGAGGTTAAGCGTGCCAGATCCGTTATAGGAATCGATATTCTTTGCAACCACTTTTACGCCGTTATATCCGATATGAACTGGATCGGTGACGACAAGATCCACATCGCGGTAAATTCCAGAGCCAGAATACCAGCGGCTCGATGGCGTCTGATGATTCACTTTCACGGCAATGACGTTGTTTTCCCCGAACTTCACTGCATCCGTGATATCCACAGAAAAAGGCGTATAACCATACGGGTGATTAGCAAGCTCTGTGCCATTCACGTAGATCGTGGCGTCCATATAAATACCGTCAAAATTGAGGCTAATACGTTTAGAGCTTAAGGCGCTCGGAATCTCTACGTTTTTGCGATACCAGCCCACACCGCCTGGCAAATATCCGCTCTCACCTTCCATAGATCGAGAGAAATCTTGCTCGATACTGTAATCATGCGGCAGATCAACATTTCGCCACTGAGCATCGTTGTATGCTAGAGCCTCAGCACCCGAGGTATCGCCAAGATTGAATTTCCAGCCGTTATTGAAATTTTGCGAACGTGCCTTCACATCAACACTATTGACTGGCACATTCTCCGCTGCAGACACCATTTGAGCTGCAGTGCTTAGCGGCGAATAATCCGTTTTGTCTGTTGCAAACGCTGCTGGCGAGATTCCCATAAACCCGAGGGTGCTGGCAGCTGCCGTAATGAATATACGTTTCGTCATACGTTTAAAACTATCTGTCATAATTCTTTCCTGCACGTCATTGTGTATATGTTTAGTTGCTATGCGCACAGCGCATTATTGTGCACTTACAAGATTCTCTTACCTACTCCCTGCTCCCCTGCCTCGACGTATACGAGATGCGCTGGCATAGCAAGCAATACCGCTACCCAGAAGGAAGAAAGATCCAAGAATTACTGATGCTATCGTCGCACCAGAAGAAGAAAGCTGTGGACGATCTGCTGGCGCTACTGGCTCTAACCCTTGTACGCCAGATGATGAACCTCCACTGGGCTGCTGTGGATTGCCAGAATCTGCAGCATTGTCCTGCGGATTATCTGGAGTGTGCTCGCTTGAATCAGGAAGCTCAGGGCACGGCGTAGGTGCAACATTAAACGTCCACACGCCTTGCGCATTCGGCGCAAGTTTATATCCTGCTTTCAGCACAGCCGTCACCGTCGCCTTATCGTCTTCGATAGTCTGTGTGTACTTCTCTACGCCTTCGATCAGCTCAGGAAGTATTACCTCAGCTTTTTCTGCGCACTTTGGAGTAGAGAGAGTCGGCACTTGCGGCGTCACCTCTTGGATCTTTATGAGTGTGTAGGTGTGCCCTGCTTCTGTGGGGAATGTGACGTGATCAGCATCAAGCGTTGAAACGCTCACCAGCTTATTAGCAGTTTTATCGAGGAATACTGCATCGCCTGCACCCGTAAATTTGAGCGTTGCCTGCTTACCTAATACGGAAGTAACGGAAAGATCAGAAATCGTGCCATTTTTCCATTTCATATCTACAACAAAGTTACCCCGAGCAACCAGCCCCTGCGCTGAACCTTTGGCAGACCACGCATCTGGCAGCGCAGGAAGAAGGTTCATGTAGTTGGCGTACTGCGTATCTCCTTTCGTATATGTTGCGTTAGATTGCAGCAGCATTTCGTTAATACCAGAGGTATTGCCAAAGTTGCCGTCAATCTGGAAGGGCGGATGAGCATCGAATAAATTCGGATACATCGCATTTTTGAGCTGTTTTTCAACGAGTTGATATGCATGGTTACCGTCTCCTGTGCGAGCCCATGCGTTAATACGCTGTCCGACTCCCCAGCCAGTGGCGTCGTCACCACGATTCCGTAGAGAAACTTTTGCTGCATCCATATACTGCGAATTATCGGCAGTAATTAAATCTCCAGGGAATAAACCGAGCATATGCGAAAGATGGCGGTGATTCTTTTGATAGCTGCCAATTGGGCTGCCATCAGTCTTTTTACCCAAATCACCTTCAAAGTACCACTCTTTAATTTGCCCGCTGCTGCCGACTTCAATAGGTTTGAGCAGCGAAAGCGCACAGCTCCACGAACGATTCGCATCAGTACGTGTGAACGTACCGTTATCGTCTTTTGCCCAGTTATCTACCGAGCACGTGCTTGAATTGCTGACGAGATTAGCATCAGCGCCCAAAGCATTTGCAGCTTCAATCGAATCGTTGAGCAGCTGCCAGACGAGCGAACTTTCATAAGTATTGCCATCAGTACCAAGCGGACCATGCTCTGGAGAATACGCCACACCAGTGGTAAGACGATACGAGCCATCAGCAGCTTTCTGCCCGCCTTTATGAAGCATATAATTCACATAGAAATTAGCTTCCTCTTTCAAAAGCGGATAGATCGTATCTTTCAGCAGAGCTTTATCGCCTGAAAATTCGTATGCTTCATATACGTTTTGCAGCAGCCACGGCATCGCTGCAGGGCTCCACCCCCACGAGAACGTATGCCCGGGAGCCGTCCACCCGTATGCAGTATTTTCTGTGTGTGCCATATAGCCTGCGCCCTCGCCAATAGGAGTTCCCGTATCGGTGCTAGCTCCAGCGTAAGTTTTCGCTGTCACACGCCCTGGCTCTACTAAGGCTTTAGCGTAGTCAATTAGCGGTTTTGCTAATTCTCCAAGATTTGCCGAATAGGTTGGCCAATAGTTCATCTGAAGGTTCACGTTCATATGGAAATCCGAGCCCCACGGAGTTGCTCCATGAGCGTTATCATCTGCAGTGCTCGACCATATCCCCTGCAGATTTGAGGGCAACTGACTATTTTCTCGCGAAGAGCCAATCGTCACATACCTCCCATACTGATATACCAGCATTTCCAAAGCGCGCTTTTGAGCAGTACTTGCTGTGCCTGCCTTATAGGCATTGAGCAATGCATCAGTTGCCAGAGATTTTTCTCCCGCAGTTGAATCCTGCCCCAGATCGATAGTAACCCGCTTATAGAGCTTTGAGTGATCGGCAATATGAGCATTCTTCACTGCAGCGTAGCCTTTATTTGCTGCAGATTGCACATATCCGGCCACCCGCGCATCTAAGCCGCCAGCATCTTCTCCGTTGCGATAGTTCGGATACTCCTGCTTATAGTTAGTTGCTGCAGCTATATAGAGAGTCACTCCAGTGGCGCCAGAAATTTTCAATGCACCGCGCGTACCAGCGCCTACACTTCCCACACCATCGTCAAGAACGGCTTTAATTTTTGCATCATAAAGCAATCCATTATTGGCAAGAGCGCCTTTGACTGTGAGCGTATCTCCTGAAACTGTGGTTGTTTCACCTGTTTTAGAAAAGCCTGTATTGCTTGGGAAAGTGATATTTAGATTGAGAGCTTCTGTTTCGCTTGCGCTCAAGCGCACAACCATCACGTTATCGGGATTCGACACAAAAAACTCGCGCGTATACGTCACATTATCTCGTGTAAAAGTGACGTCTGCTTTTCCACGGGAAAGATTGAGAGAACGTTTAAAATCTTTGGCGTCAGAATTTGCTGAAAATCCATAATCAATATAGATATTTCCCCAGTTTTGATACGAGCCTTGCTCTTTAGGATTTTCACCGCCGGTAAGATTGCCGGGATTAACGGTCTGCGCACCAGCTTCAAGCTGTTTATTGAGTGCACGTAGCGTAGCGCCGTCACGCCCTTTTGCTCCGTTATTGCCGCCATTATATGTGCTAGTGGTGCCAGGACCTCCCGTCCAAAGCGTTTCCTCATTGAATGTAATGCGCTCCCTGCCGATCTCGCCCCACACGGTACCACCAACTTTACCGTTACCAATGGGCAGAGTGTGGCGCTGCCATGTGTCGTTATCTCCGCTAATTGTTCCTCCCGAAGCAACATTTCCATTTGAGGTCTGAGAAGCCGGCTGTGCATACCACATCACGTCGTCACCAGAAATATCGCCATCATCTGCAGCGCCAGACGTACCAGCAACTGTTGCCGTCATACGCGTTGTTACTGTTGGATCAGATACAAGAGCGATAATAATCGGATAATTTCCAACGTTATCTTTAGAAAATGCACTGGAATCGATTGTGTATTGATCTGCAGAAAGAACGCTGGTTGCGTTTGTGGCAGTATCTTTCTTGGTGACGACAATGCCTGATGGGTCAAAATCTTCACCGAGCTTGTAGCGAAGCTTCGGATTTTGCGTCACAGAAATCGTATATGGAGCAACTTGAGGAGTGACGACCAGCTGAGGAGCCATCTCAGAGGTTGCGCCTTTGAACGATACTGCCCCCTCCGAAGAAATAAAGCGCATCTCCGCACCCTCAGATTCCTGAACGGCAAAAGTAATCGTCTTGTTTCCTGCAGCGAACTGGGCTTTCACAATATCGGTGACGTCTATCTCAAGTGTCGTTGTTTTGGTGGGATCAATAGTCAGTGAATCATTCGTATAATAAACACCGCTCTTGAGCGTCACTTTTTGCGATTTAGCGATCACAGCATCTTTGCTGGAAAAATCTGGACGCGTTGCCCACGTGGCCGAAGCTGGTGGGCAGCTGGCTGCATTATTCGTGCAGCTGCTCGTACTAACTGCCATCACGTTGACACTATCTGTGGCAGCATCGCTTGGATTGCCTCGGTAGCCAATATACGTGAGCTTCATCTTTGCGCTCGTTGGCACTTTATCGTATTTGCTCAAATCAAAGGTGATAAGCCCCATTTTGGCGTCTGTGCTATCAGACGTATCTGCGGAGATAAACCCCTCACCAAACGTTCCATAATCTCCAGAAGGCTTCAACGCTCCCAGATAGGGTTTATTTACCATCGACTGAGTTTTCTCAGATTGCCACGATTGTAAGGTGGTATCTGCAGAAGCAAAAATATCTTCGGGCGATTCGGAAGCAGTATCGGCAAAATCTGTCGGATTTGATTCTGGCTGTGTGAGCTCTACGGGATCAGCATAAGCAGCTTGGGTATGCATTAGTGCATATCCTCCCGAAAATCCAAGCGCAGCCGAAAGAAGTGCAGCTGCGAAACGTGACGCCATTGTCGTTTTCATATTTCCCCTTTTATTGCTTCATTGCAATGATTTGTGAATTCTACATCGAAATTTTTCGAATACTCTAGGAAGAAAGGCTGGTGCCGTAAGATCGATCAGCTCTGCTGCATACAGCACCAGCTTTCCCAACTATTCGTGCTGACGATGTTTCACCAGCAGTACGCTACCAGCCAGCAAAACAAAAGAAATCAATGCAATAAACCCAGTTTGAGATCCTGTAGACGGCATATGGTGAATAGACGCAGAATTTCCATTCTTCACGCTTGATGTAACTGTGCTGTGCGAATCTGCTTCAGGCGTAGGGTTAGGCTCACCAGACTCACCAAGATCAGGCTGATCAGGATCCGTGCCTGAATCGGGAACGCCTGGAGGGCATTCTTCCGATACCTTCACAGCCATATCTGCTGCATTCAGTGCCAACTCAGGTGCACGATCCTTAGCAGGAATCGTTCCCGAGATACGAAGTGTTCCCTCAGTGACAGCATGTGCTGGAGTACCAGTGCCGCCAGTGCAAATTGGCTGCGTGAGCGTAGCTTTTACCCGAATAATAGAGTTCATCTGCCGCCCAGTAGTTTTTCCTTCATCGCTATAGTTGAATGCTCTATCCATCGTATAGCTTAAATGCAGCTGGTGTTCGATGCCCTGCTTATCTATCAGGGAAGCAGTGAGCGGTAAGCGAGAAGTATCGGCAACTGCGACGCCTGGCAGAGCCAATAAACCAATATCTACTGCCTGAGTGCTACTTAATGCAGCATTTTTCGCTTGTGCTAGGAAACTATAAGCACCAGCCCATGCCACTGCGTCTGTATCGTTTGGCGCACTGAGGCGGAACGTCACTCCGCGGTTAATAAGGTCGATACCTCGAGCAGCTAAACGGGAGCGGAAATCATCATAATCTTTAGCGTTATTCTGACTCCACGCCACTTCTGCTAGAGCAAAAGTGCGTGGAAACATCACGAATTGAGCATCGTGGTCTGTGCGCAGATGCTCTTGCCACAGCGCGCTTTCCACACCAAGCACAGAACTTTCTGCTACCCCAGCTTGCGCCGTAGGATCCCAGTTGTACCAGTTACTAAGCGTGCATCCTTGCGCACAAGCCCATGTAGGACCAACCACATCTGATCCTGGGCGCTGTGGATAATAGGCGTTGTTTACAGTGCTCATCAGCACCTTTCCGTTTTTATTTTTTGTAAAACCGGAAAGCGCAGCAGTTGAGCCAGTCCAGTGCTGCACCACAGATCCTTCAGCTAAGTTATCGGGAGCTTTTTCCAGCGCGTCATTCCACACAATTGGAGTAAAAGATTCTTTACGCGCTATATCACTCAGCGTGCCGATATAGTTTTTATATCCTTCGCCAGCGCCTGTGGATTCATCGCCACCAATATGGAAATAAGGAAGGGTGACTTCTGCGCGCAGTGCACTATTCGATATGCTCGCCAATGCATCACTATGCTGCTTAGCGATATCGGCAATCACATGCCGCATGAAGGTATATGTGGCTTCGGATTTCAGATCGAGAGTGCCAAAGCCATCTTTCCCGTCAACAAATGGAGCAGTAGTTGTTGCTCCAGCTGGCGGCTTTGGGCTAGCGCCAGCAGTATTAAGCTCTGGGATAGCGTGCAGCGCCGAATTCGTATGCCCAGGTCCATCAACTTCAGTGATAACTGCAATACCTCGGCTCGCAGCATAACGAATAATATCTGCATAATCAGCTTTAGTGTAGTAGCCAGTGCGCCCAGCTTCGGGAGCCATGTGAGAACTGCCTGCCATATAAGAGGTAAGGCTTGATTTCTTAATAAGCTGCTCGTAATCGATTGAATCGCCAGCGTCTTTTCCATCATTGGAAATTTCTAAACGCCACCCTTGATCTTCTGAAATATGCATATGCAGCACATTGAGCTTCAAAGCGCTCATTAAATCAACATATTTTTTAATTTCATCAACTGGAATAAAAGAACGGCACGGATCGAGCATCACTCCACGCCACGCATACCGCGGAGCATCAATAATCGTTACTTGAGGCACAGTAGCAAGCTCAGCTACCTGAGCTTGTGCAGAAGCCCAAGGGCCGATCAGCTGAATCAACGACTGCACAGCCCACATTGCGCCGCGCACGCTTGATGCAGTAATAGCAATATCTTTATCGGTGACGACGAGTTTATAAGATTCATTTGCTTGCCCTTTAGGCGCTTTGAAATTAGGGTCAAGGTCTATACGCATTGCACAATCGCTGCGTACAGGAAGTGCAAGACTATAAGACGCTTCCAACGTCTCACGCAAAATATCTGATGCTGGTTCGAGATCTTTCGAACTTAAAGAGATGCACGTATCTGACGCAAAAACGAAAGGATCTGCACTTTTGCTAATATCTACACTCAGCGGCTTTGGCGTAATACTATTTGCATCATTGGTCAGCGGCTGCCCGATCATTTCTCCATTTACTGCCAATTCCCACAGCGAAAGAGAAAAGTTTTGACTTTTCTTAGTTGCAGTCAAACGAAGATAATGCGCAGTGACAGGACTTTGCAGCACTGTCGTCACTTTTTCCGTCTGCTTAGTAGCTTTTAAACCATCTGCGATTTTTTGCCACGATACGCCATCTTTCGAAACTTCAAGATAGTACGAGGTTGCAAACGTATTGCCCCATTGCGCTGCTACAGAATCGATGCGAACTTCAGCAGGAAATTCATATTGAATCCACCAAGGCCCATTCCCACCATTGGCACTCCAGCGTGAAGCATCGGCAGCATTATGAATAGCAGGAGGCACAGCATGCCCATTTGCTGCGCGATCAGCAGGTGCCCATACGCCGTCTGCTGCACGTGCAGGAGCGAATTTTCCTGCAACTTCTTGCCCACTTGCCGTAACGACAGCTTTTAATGCAAGATTTTCAGATTCCTCTGCAGCAGCAGGAATCACCATTAACGCGCTCAAACTAAGCAGTGTGAGAACGCTCGTAAGAGTTGCTGCCAGCATACGCTTATACACAGATATTATCCCCATTGATCTTTCCCCTGTCTCGCACACCTTACTTCACATTTACGAAGATGCGGAGCTTATATATTTTGCTAAGTTGAAGCTGGTGCTGCGCATAAGAGTTTAGGCGCAACACCAGCTACATCAGCTATTTTTGCCAGCGCCGACGGCTCGCTAAGAAAGCACCTCCAGCAAGCAAAGCAAAGGATGCTAGCGCAGCCCATGCCATATCTGAGCCTGTGGGCGGAGTGCTTCTCATAGAACTAGACGCCGTTCCTGCCGCACTATTATCACTTGGGACGATCGGCTGTTGAGGCTTAGTATCTGGCTGCTCAGGATCTGGTTGTGCAGTTCCTGGATCCGCAGTGCCTGGATGCTCGGGATTTGCCTCAGCAGTTACCAGAGCTTTTACAGCAGCACGAAGTTCAGCGAGTGCTACGTTCACCGCTTCTTGAGATGCGCCCTCATCTGCAGCAACTTTCTGTGCTTTCTTCAGCGCATCGGCCGCAACAGCCCAAGATTGCTCTGTATAGCTGGCAGGGGTGAGCATATCCAGGCTCTTGATTGTTTGTTTAAGAAGAGTGAAATCAGTGCTTTTCTCAACAGGAACTTCTGGTTTCGGCTCTTCAGGCGTGGTGCCGCTGCCGTCTTTCAAACCTTTGATTGCACTGTTAAGGAACGCCGTTGCTTCATCAACCTCAGTTTGAGTAGCTGCAACATTATTGAAGACGTCACGCGCAGACGTCAATGCACCTTTCAAAACTTGCCAAGAAAACACAGTATAGTCGCTCTCGTTTTTCTTATCTGCAAGATCAATCGCTTGTGCTAATGCATCTTTATTAGCCAAATCTTTTGCTGCCACGGCTGAAAGTTCAAATACTTTCCACCATTTTTCAGATTTTGCACCATTGACGATACGAATAGCTTTCACACTGCGCGATTGAGGCAAAATCAGATTTTGCACTTTTGCACCGTTCACGTCTGCTACTTTCGCCCAGTCGTTACCATCAGCAGATACCTGAATTTCACCTTTCGTGATTTTATCGCCACCGTCTTGAGCGAATACGATAGCACCAGCTTCGATTGGCTGAGAATAAGTCACAGTAATTGATGATCCGATTTGAGGCACAGCATTCGTCCACACAAATCCACCTGTAGTTTGAGTATCAGTGAGTGCAGCATCATTCGATCCCTGGTAGCGCCCAAGCCCTTGAGAGAGAGCAACTGTGGAGGAAATTACCTCTGGCGTATCTCCTGCGTCAGCTGGGCGTGCGGAAAGCTCTGCTATCTTCCACCAGCCTGCTGTGCGCTCAGTATTGCGGATTCGAATTGCTTTTGCCTGCACTGGCGTATCAAGGGTTTTATCCAAGGATTCGCCATTTTTAATTTCCGCCAGCTGAGTCCAGTTATTCGTGCCATCCGCAGTATACTCAATCGCGCCTTTCGTGATTTTATCTCCGCTAGATTGCGTGAAGACAATACGTTTCATTTCGAAAGATTCTGGATACGTCACTGTGACGGCCGCATCGGCAGGCGTCATATCTTTGATCGTATTGTAATCAGGAGTGGAAGGATCAAGCTTTGGTTTCGTCCAAAGAATCGAGTTTGAATCTCCATCCGAAGCATTTGATAAAGAGCCTTGGTAAACGGCCAGATTATCGGAAATAGAAACTGTGCCCTGCGGAAGGCTTGGGAGATTCTCTGGATTCACAGTAATCTCTTTTACCTGCAGCCATGCATCGCGCGTATTGTCTGCAGTAGCGATTAAGCGCAGTCCTCTAATAGCTTGAAGATTGAGGTCTTGATACAACATTGGTGAAGTTGTCGCTTCGGCAGCACCTGGGACTTCTTGCCACGTATTGCCATCTTTGGTGTACTGCAGCTGCCCGTGATCGAAGTAATCTTTACCGCTCGCAGCTCCGAGCACGAACTTCACACTATTAGCATCAAAAGGCTTCGTATCCACTATTCCAATATATGTACCTTTAGCAATTTTATTCGGACTCTTATAGATGACGCCAGTAGTTTCATTGCCATCGAGCACAGCAGATACGTTTCCTTCTGGTGTATCTGTGCGGCTCGTAATAAAGCGCCTGAAGGAGGCATCTGGATTAATAGCGACTGCTGCTTTGGCTTTCAAATCGTTGGCGAGCGCTTGAAGCGTAGGAGTGAGATATGCTTTGCCTACTTTCGCATATTGGGTTTCATTCACATAGTTGAAACCGTGATTCTTATAGCTTGCCATCAGGGCGTTTCCTGCCTGATAGTTATTGAGCAGATCGTCATTTTTTCCAGCCAGATAGGCATCATAAGCATCAAAATAATAGGTAGCTGCCTTGATTAAATCATCGAAAGCGTCAAGCCACGGCTTCATTTGCTCTACCATTGCCGGAGTTCCTCCATGCGCACGGAATGTATCCACAGCTGGCTGAATATCGGTATAAACTTTCCTTGCTTGAGCTACTTGATCGCTGCTCAGATCGCCAGTATTCAAAGTGCTTTGTACGGCAAGAAGCGTATCTTTCACTGCTGCAGATTCACGAGCCTCCCATGCGACCCCACCACCGTACATACGGCGTAGATGTTCCGAAAGAGTGCGCAATGCATCAGACGCTTTATTAGCAGATGGAGAATTGTGATCTACATAAGAGAAAGAATCCTGCCAAGCCTTATCTGCATGATCCAAAGAATCCCAAAGATTCCAAGTGAAATCGGCGTTCATAAAAATCGCCTGCTTGCTCGGCTCGGACTGCTGCATCGGGTTCATCACCAAACCCTCAAGATCTCCTGGCTGCACGTCTGTGCCTAAGAAGTTTTCATAATTCGCCATATGCAAGGCGTCTTTATCGTTATCCGAGCAGGGAAAATTCATCCACATAAACGTTGGGCGCCCAGAATTATTTTTAAACGATTGGAAGAAAGAATGGGTAGCTTTTCCCCATACTCGACCGCCCGTATTGATCACCTGAACTGTCTGAGGAAGATCTCGATACCACGATTCACCATTTCCCATATAGTTCACTGGGCAAAATACAATTGTATCTTTAAGCCCTGGATATTTAAGAGAACTGTCGCCATTCGTCTGCTTTTGCAGATCTTGCACCCATGCCGTCATATCTTTCATAAGGCGTGTGTAAAGCGAAGAGCCTTGATTATGAGCATCATCAGCAAGAATCGCTATTTGCCGCACGCCGTTATCAATCACTTGCAAGAATTTAGCTTTGACGATTGCAAGGCTTTCATCATAATTTGCATTTGTGATGGGATTATTCATAAAAGGATGCAGTGCATAAATAAAACGAGTCTTGCTCCTATTTCCAGCTTCTGCAAGCGGAGCAATTTTATTGCGCAGCTCCTCATCCGTATAAAGCTCACGCCACTTTGCATTATGCTTCGGATCGTCTTTAGGCGCATAGAAATATGAGTTAAGTTTGTGATAGCCACCCCAAGTCATCAAATCAATACGATTCTGAGTGCTCCAAGGATTGCCATAATAGCCCTCAATAAAACCACGATTTCGCACGTCGGCGTAGTCTGCAATCGTCAACTCACGCATCTGCGAGCCGGTAATCTGCTGGAAAATACGATAAAGGCTCGTGAGACCATAGAAAGCAGCATCGGTATCTTTACCGAGGACGATAATCTCGGAACGAGCGCCGTTTTTCCCTGGAAGAACGGCAAGCAGATACGAATCAATATGATCAAAAAGCGTAGCGTCGTACTTAATCTTGCCCTGGGCAACGAGATCTGCCACGTGTTTGTCTACAACGCCATTAGAGCCTTTGATACCAACAAGCACAGAAAGCCCCGCACCGCTCGGAATAGATTCTTTCCCTTTCCAAGTAATCCCTGGAATTGCTTGCGTCGAAAGCACATCATCTAAGCGAGTTTCAGTATCTGCATCTATCCCTTTCTCTACTACTAAATCTGCTTTGCCTATATGCAGTGCCCCATCACCATAAGTCACGCTATGAGGTGTTGGATAAATCTGATATTCGTTTTCTGCTGCTTGTACGGGCGCAGCTCCCACAGGAGCAATCACCGATCCGAGAGCGAAAGCGGCAAGAAATGCCAATGCCCTGGCCCTGATTTTTTCTAGCTTTTTCATTACTTCCCCTTATTGCTTCTTTGCAAATAATTCATCTAAAACCTATGCGATGCTAGAGCATCTATCGAGCAGAGGTTGGTGCGCTACACACGTACCGCACCAACCTTTAACTCTTCACTCATATCTTCTGCGGCAGACCATCAGTGCACCGCAGCTCAACAATGCACATGCCAGAAGTACAGCCCACGCAGCTTTTGCACCAGTAGGTGGAATTGTAGGGTGAGCAGCGCTTCCCATATTTCCGGGTTGAGCAGAATCTCCGCTTGTTGTGCCAGCACTACCACTACCCGGCGCAGATTCCTCTCCTGGATTAGGATTCTCGCCCGGGCTAGGATCCCCACCAGGCGTAGGTGTTGATGGTTGAGTGAGCTGCAGTCTAAACGTGCTTGTTAAAACGGTATCTCCTTGTTTGAAGTTCACGTGCACGTCGCCGTCAAAAGCAGCATCTGCAGATCCTTCAATTGCATTAGTCTGCGGATTATAAGTAAAGCCTTCTGGCGCTCCCGATAGGCTTACCGTATACGGCATCAAGGTATCTATACCAGAGATTCCCACAGGAATAGACAGCGCACCAGCGCCAACTTCCGCTTTCGTATCCTTCAGCTGAAGTGCAGGCGTGCCGCAGATCACGCGCGCATTTGCCCAATCAGCATGATCGTTTCCATTTGAGCCGTTTGCGTTTCCTACCTGCAGCTGCAGCTTTTTCACACCCGTAATATCAATATCGATGCTCTGGGTGCCGCTAGCTTTGCTTACTGTCTCAGATTCGTATTTCGTCTGCCCATCGCCAATCACTTTGAAGGTCACATTTCCGTTTGGCTGTGTATCGTTTACGCCCACAATTGCACGCATAATTGTGCACTGCTTATCGCTAAGATCAAAAGTGATATTAGCCATGCTAGAACCACCCATCGAGTGCATACCTAGACCTTTGGCGTATTCTGTGCCTCCAAGAGTGATTGGCGTGCCGTCATTGCTCCCTTGTTCGCCATTTTCCTGATCGCGCTCCACTGGGCCCCAACCATTTTCTTCATCTGCCCATGGAAGATCGGAAAGGAAGTTCATTCCTGGGCGTACGCCGCGCACTACCTTTACCTGTGTAGTTGTTTTCACGGAACGCGTCACGCCGTCATTATCTACATCGTAATTTACGATGTAGGTCAGTACGCCATCGTCTGCTCCAACTGGAACATCAACATTCCATTGCTGGGAAATGTTTGCATCGATGCTCGCCGGATCGCCTTTCTTCGTAATAGTCCATCCTTCAGGTCCAGTGAGGCTCGTGACGATATTCGTTGGAGTTCCTTCTTCAAAGAAGTCCGTCGTGGTCGTCACTGCAGTACTCTCACCTTCAGATACAGGCGATTGCGTAGCGTTTATTTCTGGATCTGCATTTCCTGGAAGAGATTTCGGATTCTCATCGAGAAGCTCCACACGGAAATTATCGATTGTGAGATCAGAGCCTGCACTACCGCCTGCTTTATTGATCCCAATCCAATAATTTCCAGAGGTGCCAGTTGTGAACTCCAACGATATAGTCTGCGTTCCTTTGCCATCAACGCCTGTGCCGCGCGCTTGTGGAATTGGCAGCGTCTGTACTTCACTGGAAGCTATCCCTGAATCCGTCAGTCGGTCTCGCCCAAGCACAAACACATACTCTCCTGCATAGGCATTCTGATAATCCATTGACACACGGTACGTCTTGCCAGAATCAAACGGCACTGACGCTTGTGTGGTACGCAAAATCAGCCCTCCGTTTTCTTCATGCGCAAGCAGGCTCCATTTTCCATCGAGTACGTTATCGGTAAGTTTCCCTTTTTCTACTACTTGCCCGGCAGCATTTTTGCCATACCAGCCAGCATTAGAATACGGAGGATGATTTTCAGCCATCTGCGTGCGCGCATCGCCGCCAACTTCTGCTTTGCCCGTCACGAATGGCCAATAGCCAGTATCAACGCTTTCAAAATCGTCAAAGAAAACCGTTTTCTCTGTGCGGGCTTTATCTTCTGGCGCACTGTATTTCACTACGCGAAGATCATCAATGAGCACAGCAGCTTCGCCTTCACCAGCACTCACTTTGAAGGTCACACCTGCTCCATCTGTATGGAATGTGACGCGCACGCGTTGGAAATAGGTGCGAAGCTTCTCGTCGGAAGCGGTTGCGTTGATAGCTGTGCTCATAGTGATTGAACTCGTCGGCACTCCTTGAATGCTTCTCTGGTTGCCAATAGCTTTAGCGTCCCCACTCACAGATACGCTCACTGGGCGCTCTTTCCCTGGTTCGATTTCTACCCACGCCCACATAGAATAATCGCCTTTAGGCAAAGATATGTGTTGAGCTAAAGAAGCAGCGCCAGATCCAAATTTAGCCACTCGCCCAAGATTGCGCCCGCCGTTCGCAGAGTAATTTTTATCCACTGAAACGTTACCTGTTGTGGTGTATCCTTCAGCTTTCAGATCGCCAGAGTAAAACCCTGGATCAGAAATATGGCTGCCTTCACCCCACTGAGGATCCGCAGTTTGCGCAGCTGTATTCGGATACAATACGTAGGCAGTATTAGCTTTAACACTCGCAGGAAGAGTCACTGCTCCACCATTGTTTGCCACAGTTACGCCATTTGCTCGCCCTGTATCGGTGAGTTCATAGAGCGTAAAGTTTGGCACTTGAGCAAACGCAGGTGTGAGCTGCCATGTGCTCGCTCCCCCAGCAGGGTTATAGTGATACATCTTCGTACCGCCTGCTTTACTATCGCCTACACCTTTTGCATCATTCCACGGCAGTAGATATTTTCCTTCGGTGTATACGGATTTTCCGCCATACGTGATAGTGCGATCTGTGCCTAAATCTGTGCCTGTGATGCTGGTGCGTGACGATGCCACTTCAGTGCCGTTCTTAAATGCTGCTTTATCACCAAGCTTATAAGAGAGCAGATCAGATTGCTGCAAGAACTTCGTTGGCAAGTTTCTTTGCCAAACGTTATTGATAAAGTTGTTGTAGTCGGTCTGCCCTGTCCAGCCTTCAAATTCTTTGGTATTTGCATTGCCGAGCAGCGGATCTGGATTCCACGTATCGCGCCATGAATTTTGAATAAAACGAACTAACGTAGAGTTGATGCCCTTTTCTGACTGCCCGCCATATTTTTCGTCGTTTGCCCAGTGGCTCCACAGAGAATAATCTGCCATCGCCCATGCCCATTCAGAGCCAACACGCCAGCCCTGCTTTTGCATTTCTTCGGCAAGACGACGCCCAATCCAGCCTTTTTCGTAATAAACGTCGAAATAGAGCCAATCCAGCTGGTCTGCAGCACCAGCCTTTGTGAGTTCGTCACGGAAATTTTGGAAACGATTCACCACGTTTTTACTTGTAAGATCCTGCACGGAATCCATGTAATACGCCTGATTCATCCAACCCCATGCGGCGGCAGGAGGCATCTTGATTGTGCAGGGGTTCTCATAGTTTGCGCCCTTCCCTGCAGCAGCGTGCTTTCCGTCAGAGAAGCATTGCGCTTCAGAATAAGACTCAGTAGCATTCACGTGTACACCATATTTTGCATTAAAATCTTTCGATGCTTTCAGCATGGTTACGAGATCATCAAAACCTCCAGCTCGCTGATTGTAATGACTGCCGTAATCTCCTTGCGCTGAATCATGCCCTTCTGCTTGATAGCCCTTCAACAGCACCATTTGCCCAAGATTATCTGTGGCGAGAGAAATACGCTTCGTATCGTCAAGAGTGCGCAAGAATGGGTGCGTAGCTTGCGAGACGATATTAAACGGAATACGCTCAACCACGTTATTAGCTGTATCTGCATAGCCGTTTGGCAACCCTGCTTTTTCCATAAGTTCACGAGTAGCAATTGCAGAATCCTGCCAATCAACCGCCCCTGTAGAGTTATGATCTGCCACAATTTTTACTTCGGCAAAAGGAAGCTGCTCTGCGCCAATTCGATTAGCACCGCGTGCATTCGTGCCGTAAATAACCCAGGAGCCTGGAGAAATCGTACCAATTTTTGCATTGCCGTTAGTGCTGATTGCTCCTTCCCAACGGTTCTTCACGTCAGTTCCGTCTGAATGTGCGTCTTTATCCACGGAAATAGCATTGGAGCGTAAACCAGCAGCAAGCTCATTATTGTTGATAGCTGCAAACCAACCGCCTGCTTTTGTATTTGGCGCAGACTTAGCAACGTTAAGAGTTGTGTCTGCAGGCGTCGTCCTGCTGGTGCCATTCACGCCCAGCATAAGCGATCCAGATTTTGCGCCGTCTACCGTCACAAGATCAAGATTAGGAATGAGTAAACGATCAATTTTTTCTTTGGGATCGTTAATATTTGTGATTTCCCAGCGAACGACCTGCCCATCGATCGAAATTTTCACAGTAAAATCTGCAGAAATATCTGCGATAGACACTTTGTAGGTTGCAAAGGCACCTGCAGTATCTACAACGCCGTCTTCGACAGCAACATTATAGGATGTTTCATTAACGCTAACGCTTGTGAGAGGGGTTCCCAGATGCCCTGCAAGTTTTTTCCCTGCATGCTCATATACTGCAATTTGAGGAAAGTTTTTATAAAGATATGCCTTGTTTGCTCCGCTTGCAATAAGAAGTTTATCGGCAGTTTCTGGCATAGTGAGTTCATCACCTGCACTGGGAGGATCTGCAGGATCAGTCGAAGCTTTTGCTTTAGCATCCATCACCGAAATTTCAGTGATTTCAGATCCCCAGACGCCAGCTTTCATAGCGATTTTTTCGCTCATCTGCGCTTTCATATCCGTATACGGGACGCTAAATGCTTCCTGCCCGTTTAGATACAGTTTCACATTTGTGCCGTCCCATTCGATACGCACAAGAATACTGGCATCAGCTTGCGGAGCAGCTACTCGATCTCCTTCCATCCAAGGATTATTAGGTGCGCCATAGCGCTGCCAGAACCACCCTTGAGCATCGTAGCCAATGAATAAACCGTGAGCTGGATCTTTATAGCCTAGATAGAAACCAAAGCGATTCTGTTTGCCTTCTTGCGGAGATTTCACAGTGGTTTCGAATGAACCATTTTTCGTAAAATCGTAGGAACCTTCGTGAATCGCCACCGAGGGATACTTATCAGCCGTTGTGCCATTTTGGCTAGATGAAGACGCTTTGAAATGCGTCCATCCGTCTTCTTCAACATCGAGCACCACACCAGTTTTTTCTGTTGCAGAATCAACGCTCCACGAACCAGCTGATACATCAGCAAAAGCTGGAGTTGCCATGCCGGTGATCGTCACAGCCACAACGCCGAGGCTTGCAAGGATCTTCCTCAGTTTCATCTTTCCCCTCACTATTCAGGCGATGAGAACACTCATCAAGCAGGGCAAAGCACACACTCATATCCGCTTCCCCTGCAGATTTTTTGGAATTTTGGAAAAGCAACACTGCGTTCCCTAAATTCCGACACAGCAGACACAGCTGTGTATACATGAGCTTCATAATACATTGCTGCACAAAAAATAAGCACTCTTTTTTCAAAAATATTACGTTAATATAACGAGCAACCAGAAGGTAAAATCGATTAACCAGCGCCGCATAGTCCTTTAGTACTATTTTTGACTTTTTTGAGCAGCTCAACAGCGCATATTTGCGTTCATCTTCCACAGCCTCCTCATTTATACTGACAGATATGAAGAGAAGGCACATCCAAGGCATAGCGGGCTGCATTCTTGCACTCGGCACACTGCTGACGCTTCACACCCTCACAACTGATGCAAAAACTACAGGCGATAATCAGCAGCTCCTTTCAAACCATACTAATACTCCTGCACCTTCATTTCCGAGTATCGCGATCGGCAGCTACACGGTATCGGAAGAAGAAATTCAGTATGCTCTCACTAGAGTTCGAAATACTGTTATCAAAGAAACTGCACCTAAAGAAACGAGTATCGGATCTGATTATTTTCTTTCCGATGCAAAAAATTCACCGTCGGCGCGTGCAGCCGCACAGGCTCTCGACTATGTGCATCGCCGTTTTTCGTTCTATTCAACTGCGTACGAAGCAAAGCTCGTTGATTCACCAACATGGGATAGCCTAGTTGAGCGTTATAAAAAGGAGAATCAAAAGCGCAGCGAGATGCTTAAATCGCATACCACCCCAGAAAGAAGCATGGAAGACGGTGCCTCTATGCCCAAAGATACTCTCTACGGTGTGCAGCAGTTTAATCTCGATACATTTATGAGTTATGAAATGAGCGCTCTTTCGCAACGCTACTGCGCTGATGAGAACCTACCGGGAATGAATATATCTGAAAGCGATATCCAACAGTATTACGCAAACCATCAGTGGGAAACCGATAGTACTGACGGTACTGCCACGCCTAGTCTTGAAGAAATACGCCCAAACGTTGTGGCAGCATTGCGCGCAAGTATTTTTGAAAATATCGTAGAAAAACGCATAGAAAGTGAAAATATTAAAATTGCAGACCAAAAAGCGCTCATATCTTATGCCAGTGCATTTCTATCAAAATAGCGTAGGCGGCACCTGTCTGAGTAAGATGCCGCCCTTTTCTATACTATTTGCTGCCCTAAAAGTGTTCGATAGAACGGTTGGTTTTTAAGTTCCTGATGAGTACCTTCCGCAACCACACGACCATCGTCAAGAACTACAATATGATCTGCGATACGAATAGAAGCCAGCCGATGAGCAATAACGATAGTAGTACGGTCAGCGATGTCTATGGAGTAACTGCAAAAGAGATTGAAGATGATAACGTCAAACAATTTATTTTCAAGCCATCAGTAGAAACAAACTAGCTTGAGAGCAGGTGAATATTTTAGCTGAAAGTAGAACTAGTCGCAGTAACTACCTTCGTCAAGAAAAAGTTCTGGCTATAAGTGATTTGATATCGCATCGCAGCTTTAGGGATATACGAAGCAAACATTGCCAAAAATATCCCTAAAGCTACGATGCTCCCCTTTATCGGCACTTATCGGAGCTGGTTCAAGCGCCGTCGAGTTAGCACTAATGCACCGCCAGCGAGCAAAGCAAACGCAAGCGCAGCCGCCCACGCCATATTCAAACCTGTATTCGCCATCTCTTTCACGTCAGCAACTTTTTTAGCAGAAGGATCTGCTTTACTCGACGTATCTGGATTCGATTGCGCTTTTTCTGAATCTCCGCCTTGCTGAGAATCCTCTGGATGATCTGGCTGCGGATCAGGCTTCACAGAAGCTGACTTATCTTTCACTTCAATCGTAAATGATGTAACTGCCTCAACTCCGTCAGCATTTACAGCTTTTACCGTCACAGTATAGGTGCCCGCTGCCGTAGGGGTACCAGAAATCATAGCATTTGCTGCTTCGAACTGAACGCCATCAGGCAGACCTTCCACTGCCGTCACCGAGCCATTCCTCACCGATAGATCAATATCAGCAATCGCACTTCCGACACCTGCTTCTACGTTGGGAATTGGATCAATCACAGCTGTTGGCGCTTTCACCGTCACATACGTGATAACTGGAGAAATATGGATTGAAGGTTTCTTTGGATTGCCGATACTCTGCGCTACAACGCGAATATAATCTCCTTTCTTCACGTCAATCACAGAATCAGCATCAGCGAAATTCTTCCATTGCGCTGGTACTTCAAACGAATTTTGAAGAGTTGCTGTCTGCAGTGCTTGGTCGTTATGCATCAAGCTCAGTTTGACGCTTCCACCCGAATTATCCGCTTGGCGCAAATAAGGTTCGCCCTGCGAAATTTCAAAAGTAACTTTCCCGTCTTTCGGTGCTTTGAAAACCATCGCAGTTGCTCCAGCCGATTGCGGAGAATCGGAGAGCAAACCGTGAATACTTGCGCGTGCATCTGCAGCGGGAAGATTCACATCTCTATAATCCAGACCTGGGCCAAACCACTGATCAACTTCCCAGTTTGGATAGCCTTGCTTGCCGTATGAAGTAATATCTTTCCACGGCGCATCAGCGCCAGGCTGATACTGGGAATACCACACAGGGCCTTGCTTATTGTTTTCGAAATCTTTCACCCACGAATGTGAATCTCCTTTGATAAGAGTAGGGCGATTCGGATCATCAGGTGTGGTTTCAGGCTTTGGAGCTTCCCCATCAATCTGGATTGCGCCGATATCGGGAGTGCCGCTGATAGTGGCGCCCAGAAAATCCTTGCTAAAGGAAAAACCGTGAGCATCGGTAATAGGCATACCCGTATTTGCTGCAGGCGACCCTTCCACAAGCTTATAGCCATCAAATGCACCAGTTTCTAGCCCAGCAGAGCTTTGCGCAGCTGCGTCAGGCGTAAAATGCGTAGTGAAATCTTGCTTTGCAGCTATCGGACCGCTTCCTGGATTTTCCATTACCTTCGTACCTGCAGCAACGCGAATCGGATGCGTATCGTTGGTAGGAATATTAGCGTAGTTGTAGTAGAGATTGTTTTCGTATTCTTTTGTGCCACTGCCTTTATGCCAGTTTTCTGTGCGAGGAGAATTTCCTGCGTAATAGAAAATATTATTTTCTATCTGGGCATTTCCATTTTCGTTGTGCTTTGAATGCAGCACTGGCACACCTTCTGGAATATAGAACGTGTTGTTGTAAATATGCGCCTCTGGGAGATTATCTGGCACATCGATAGCGCCAAGAAGATCGTTTTGAGAGATATTGAAACGGTATGTGCTGTTGAGAACCTGCTGCCCGCAGAACATCACGCTTCCGCCGCTATTCCCGTGCGAATAGTTGTACTGATAGACAGTGCCATCTCCATAATCGGCATCCCACGCCATACCATCCCCATTACCTTGGGCAGCATTTTTTGTGTCGTAAGCTTCGTTATATTGGAAAAGAGCATTTTTGGTTTTCCATGCCCATATTGCAGCCGCTACTCTATGGTTACTGGTGTGCGAATAATCGGTTAGGTTCATCTGCCGAGCAGCCCCATCAGAAACGTTGTATTCAATAAGCGGCTTATCAGCATAGAAGACTGTGATAGCGTCACCGCCTGCGTCTTTGACGAAGTTACCTCGTACAACCACATTCGTCTGCCCATACGTTTGAGCAGTTTCATGCGAAATCTCAGCTTTTGCGAATTGAGCAGAATAGCCAGTGTATCCCACACCGATACCCCATCGATTTACTCTTTCCACGCGGTTATTGAGCACCTGAACATCGTCGAAACGAGCAATTCCCGTTGCTACTTCGTTAAGAGGCTTATGAGCAATCACGTAAATTCCGCCATTAGCCATGTGCTTATCGTAAACATTGCCATCAACATCATGAATATAGAGATCTTTTAATACAACATGATTGACTGTACCGATATTTTCTGCAATCACAGCTACACCAGTGCGGTTCATTGCGTCTACATCATTGTATTTCCCTGGATCAGTATCTTGACGATCGTTCGTAATCTCAAGATGAGAAACTTCAATATACTCTACGTCTTTCAGTAAAACAGATGAAGAAACTGTGCCTTTGAAACGATGCGATGAAGAATCAAGCTTCGTATGGTAATCCTCATACCATGTTCCTTTTCCATTAGTGTTAATCACAGGAAGCGGTTTTGAGCTATCTCCGTAAGCAGAAATTTTAATTGGCTTTTGTGCGCTTCCAGCGCCTTTAAGATGCAGGAACTGATCGTTAAACACATCTCCTCGATGAAAATACACTGCATCTCCAGCACTTAAAACAAGCTGATTGACTGGCGCAGTCGTCTTCCATGCTTTTTCCGGGCTAAGACCATCATTTGAATCATCGCCATCTGCTGCCACATACCACGTGCGCCCTGGATTAGTGACGCTAGTAGCAGCATTGAATTCTGCAAGGCTTGAATCCGTCATTTCAGATCCGTCAGAACCATAAGAATTTTTATAAGTGACGAGGACGCATCGCGCTTCAACCGCAGGAAAATCAATCACAATATCATTAAAACGCGCTGAAGTGGTGTCTTTCGCAACTGTTCCTGCTGCTACTTGAGTCCAGTTTGCTGAATTTTCCACAAACGTTTTATCTGCAGAAGAGCAAGCACTATTTGTCGAAACCGAAATAACATAATCGCGCAAACGCCCCGAACTATTGCTCTGACGAGGAGTGAGGCTCACACGCCCAAGATTTTGTACGCTTGCACCTAAATCATAAGCGAGATAATGCGGAGCTTTTGCAGGAGTATGCCAATCTGAATGCCAGTACGTCGCTTTATTGCCATCAAGAGTGCTTTCTTTTGTGCCTGGAGTTTCTGACGTATCTTCTGACGATACATACACTGCCTTCATATCTTTTTGTGACAATGGTGAATAAGTGACGTCAGCTGCTGCAGGGATTGCAGATATACCTGCAGCAGCTAAAATTGCGCAGGTAAAACCCGCCAGTATTTTCTTCGTGCCCATCACACTCCCCTTAATAGTTTTTCTGTACCAATTTTCTTCACATTTTTATACATATGTTGCTCTGCGTAGTATGTATTGCTCTACGTAGATCTGCGCCATCAAACGCTCACGTTCAAAACAAGATCGGCACTACTGTCTGATTCAAAACGTGAGTGTTGCTTATATGCGCTGAAATTTCGACACTGCAACGCTTTAGGGAGACCCACAGCATCAACACTGCCAGATCTCCCTAAAGCTACGATGCTCCCCTTTATTGGCGCTTATCAGCGCTGTTCAAAGCGCCGACGATTTATCAGCAACGCACCGCCAGCGAGCAAAGCAAACGCAAGCGCAGCTGCCCATGCAATATCCGAACCTGTATTTGCCGTTGTTTTCACGCCAGCATCTTTAGAAGAATCTGCTTTACTCGGCATATCAGGATTCGATTGTGTTGTTCCAGAATCTCCACCTTGCTGAGAATCATCTCCGGGCATATCAGACGTTGCAGCCTTTATAGTGAGCGTAAACGTCTGCGTCACTTTCGACGATCCCTGTGTGAGAGTGACGGTGATATCACCTGAAAATGCCTCGGTTGGCGTTCCCTGGATCTTTCCATCCGTGTAGTTCACACCAGCAGGAAGTGCAGGAGAGAAATCTAGGCTGTAGCCTTGAGCTTTATCAGCAGTGATTCCCACTTCCATAGGTTCAATTGCACTACCAACAGTGCCAGATACCGACTGAGCACCCAATGCCAAGCGAAGGTTACTTCTTCCTTCTCCAGGAGTAGAGGAATCAGGTAATTTTTCACCCTCTTTTACAGGATTTTCTGGTTGAACTGGAGCAGTCATATCTGCAGGTTTCACTTGCGATGCCACACAGAAAGCTGCAGCTGAAGCAAAGGAATCCTGCTGACCTGGCTTTTCATCATGCACATCGGTAATTTCGATTTTCACATACTGCCCCTCGGTATTTGCAGGCATCGTAATGGTCTGCCAGTCGGCATTATTCTGGAAATTACCGCTTACTACTGCTTCACCCCAGCCATCAGCATTTCCTGCCAACTTAGTTTTAGACAGGTAGATCTTGTAGGTATTGATACGACCATTCACTTTACCTACACGCGGACGGTACTCAATTGTGGTCATGTTTTTGCCATTGAGAGCTTTTGTTGGGTTAAAGACAACCCAGAACGGGAAGGAATCATTACCTCCCTGCCACTTCGTGTGCCAGAAAGTGTTTTCATTAGCAGTGCCATCATCTTTTACATCGAATGCTGCAGCTATATGCCCATTTACTGCACCTTCGCCAACTTTTTCTTCAGAACTGGCAGAAATATCTTCAAATCCAGCGCCGCACAAACGCGGCCCAACTATTCCAGAAAGTGAAACAGTACTGGTAAGGGTTTCATCTCCTACTTTCCACGTAAAGGTGGCAGTGCCAGTAGTTGACGTGATGTTTTGTACCTTAAATTTCGCTGTTGCTGTTGAATTAGCAGGCATCTTCGGCAAGGATATATCCGTATCAGGAAGAATCTTCCACCCCTCAGATACGCTCGCACGCACGCTTGACGCCGCAATCTCTTTGCCGGAAGGCGCATATAACGTCACCGTAATATCTTGCGGATCAGAAGGATTCACATCAGTAACTGCAGCAGAATCGGCAACCATACCTTTTTCACGCGCCATCGTAAACAGAGCGTTATCATCGAGTTTGCCGCCTGTGCTCACTAAATCGTGCGGGAACTGCGCGGCAGTGCCAGCTGCCACATGATTGCCAGCTTTCGATAGCGTCTTAGCAAGCATTTGTGTATTATTCTTTACCTCATTTGCAGATACACCTTGAATATCCACATGCTGTTCATTGCCGTCAGCAATAGCGAGATACTGATTCGTAATAGCATTTCGCAAAGAAACTTTATCTGCACTTCGCTGCACTACTTGCCACTTTTGATGTGTGAGTGCAAGAGAGGCGTCAGAACGCTGTGCATATTGCACTGAAATATCGGCGCAATCTGCAAGCTTAGCCTTTGCTCCAACTTCGGTAACGGCGTTTAGATGCTTAGCAGCATCCCGATCTATAGTAAGGCACTTATTGCTAGCAACATTCTTCACTTGATAGTAGCCATCATACGTTTTTGTGAGGTGCCAAGAGCCAGCTGCTACGTCTTTCAATTCAGATAGTGCATATACTCCATTTGGCAAGTTCGCTTCAGCTACTGCACTGCGCATATACGGTGTGCCTATCTTGTCGATAGCAGCTTTCATGCCATCAGCACCTTCCCACTTTGGCCAAGGATTAGAAGCACTCCACGTCATCTGCGCTAAGAAAGCAATAGAATCAGAAGTCTGCATCGTCACTTCATTTTCAGTCATAATAGAAGTATCGGGCCAAAGAGAGATACGCGCACCAAGCAATTTATCGTAATTAGGATCAATCTGTTTGCCGCCGTCAAAAGTACCTACATTCCATTTGCTGTTGTAGAGATTTTGTGGATTTACTCCATATGCTCGCAAACGGCTCCAATAAAGCGATTGAGTAGTATTCATCAACGTGTAACCGTCATCTGCGAACTGCTGTGGAGTATAAAAATCTTTATTAACCCAATAATCAATGATGACGTCTTTATCAATCTTACGTTTTGCATTGCGATGCACACCATCGTTAAAGATACGTAGAGTCTTTCCTTTACCTTTCACATAGGTATTGATTTCATTGATAAAAGCGTTAAATGCATCGTCAGCAGTCGCATCTTCGCCAAAAGATTGCTTCGCGTATTGAGCAAGCTGAGGATAGTTAGAATAACTATCGTTAATCATGTATTCGTCTGCACCCATGTGCCAATACTTGGTGGTGAATACACCATCGTATTCATCGATGAGTTTCTTGATAAAAGCGCGTGCTTCAGGTTTAGAAATATCCAAACGTTCAGGTGAATATTGCCCATTGCTCTTCACCAACTGATACTGCGGAGTATTTTCCAGCCAAATTCCCATATGCCCTGGAGAGTTAATCTCTGGGATTACGTCAATATTGAGTTTATTGGCTTTTTCTACGAAACGTTTCACATCATCTTTCGTGTAGTAGCTCCACGTATTCGTATCAGGATAGTTTTCGCTCTTCACCTTCATTTCCATCAAAATCTGGTTGATATGCAAATCAGCTGCATCATCAAGGAAGCGCTCAATCCATTCAGGAGAAATATTGATCTGGCAGGCACATAAAATCACGCCGCGCTGTTGATATTTGGGCACGGATATAACGGATCCTGCAGGTAGCGTAAGCTGCTGATCTCCTCTGCTTTCCTGGCGCAAAAGCTGAGAAATCGTCCTCGTAGCATAGAAAATACCAGCATCTTTAGCTGCTACAGCCTGCACGCCATGCTCTCCAACCTTTAGCTCAAACCCTTCACTGCCAAGGTCAGAGCGCTGTGCATCAAGAATAAGCTCCACGTCTTTATTAGTCGATGCAGCTCCTGCAACTGCAGGAACGGGCGAACCTAAAAAGGCGCCCAACTCTGTACTAAGCATTTGCGCACGAGTAAGCTCATCAGCAGAAGCAATAACGCGCGCTCCTTCTACGAGAGTCCATGTGCCGCTATCGGAGGCTTTAAAACCATCAAGGCTTGGAACCGTATCTGGCAATGAAATTTTTGCTGCATCTGGCTTCCATGCCGAATCTTCAGCTGCTGCCGCTACTCCAACTGGCAGCAAAGCTGCGAACGCTAATGCCGCACAGCTAAAGATACTCACGAAACTACTTCGTTTCATCTATATTCCCCTATCAACTTGCTTCTTTGCAATTGTTCACAAGTGTAATCTATACATTCACATCGAACTAGGTATTACGACCGTATTCGACGCATCTTTGAAAAGCGAAATTACCTGTGTGTATCTTCTGCACTCATATCCCGCCAATTTATCCCCTGCACTTATATGTGCTGCGCTGACGACTCATCAAGAATCCTCCGCTAGCAAGCAAGACGCATGCCAGAACGGCAGCCCAAGCAGCGATTGAGCCAGTATTCGGCATCTTTGCCACACTGCTAGAAGAAGATGAAGCACTCTCGCCGTTAGACGAAGTAAGAGATTGATCAGATCTCGCTTCAGCTTGTGGTTGAGGTTGCGGTTTAGGCTCAGGTTCAGGATTCACGCCTGGGGCTGGTTGAGGTTGAGGCTCAGGCGTTACGCTAGGATCTGGCTCAGGCTGAGGTTGCGGATCAGGCTCAGGTTCAGGATCCACACTTGGGTCTACGCCTGGGTCAGGCTGCGGCTGAGGCTCAGGCGTTACGCCAGGATCTGGCTCAGGCTGAGGTTGCGGTTGAGGCTCAGGCTCAGGCTCAGGATCCACGCCAGGACCCGGTTGAGGTTGAGGCTCAAGATCGCACTTCAACTCCTCGCGAGTCGGAGCAGTCCACTCCCATTCACTCGTCACTCTCTCAGCAAATGCATAGCGCGCTTCAGGCATAGCAACCACTTTCAGCGTGGCGCCATAGCCGTAAGCATAAGTGCCATCGGCAGAAGGAGCAGCCACTTCACCATTAATCGTCACCGTATATCGAACGCCTGGCACGGAAAGAACTTTCGCCCACGGAGCAATACTGCATGAAACAGGCTCTGCGGCACCTTCCTGCGCGTTTGATTGAGCAGAAGGAACTACGATAGTAGGCTGCGGATCTGGATTATTGTCCACTAAAACTTGAGGATCGTAATAGTTCAGCTTAGCAATCGGCTTAGCGGTGGGTATCGTAATACCACTTTGCGTAAGTAAGAATTTACCCAGCATGAGCTGCCCTTTATGATTAAGCTCCCCATGAGTAAAAAGCTGTGCAAACTGCTGTGCATCGTTCGTTTGCTGCAAGCGTTTAAAGTAATCGTAGGCATCAATAAAGCCAGCATCTTCTTGCGCAGCAATCTCTTTTGCAGCCTCAGCATAAGGAGCAGCCGCACTTTCGCGCTCTGGCGGGCTAACTAAAATCACAGCCATACCATCTGCCTGAGCTGCTTTCACAATAGCTAGCACATTTGCTTTATACGCATCTAAGGTTTCGAGAGGATCGCCCCAAGCATCAAGTACGTCAGGCATGAGATAAAGTACCTGCGCTTTATACTTCCCTACTCGCGTATCATAATTCGCGAGCATCTCTGCGCTTGTTTGCTTCAGAAACGATGAATTTACGATAAAACGCGAACGGGCTTCGAGGCGCAGATTACTGCGGTGCGTATCACACGATGGCGTTCCGTTACACTCCCAACGGATCACTTCATCAAATACTTCGATGGCGTTTTTCGCGTTAATATCGCCAATAGCTCCATATCCTGTGCTGCCGCCAAGAAAAACCCACGTATTTGCCTTATTGGAATTTTTGTTGTGCGTATAAGTGCTGATTTTTCCATACACACTAGTATCTTTTTCTGGTTGTGGAGCCACGGCAGCAAGTTCTTCGTCTGTTAGAATCCGATCTGCCACTGCCACATAATCGACTACTCCTCCAAACTGGTTTTCGTAGGTATCCTCACCAGATCGCGCAGAGCAAAGAGTGATTCGATCTACTGAAAAGCGATTCAATGCTAGCGAAGTAGCACCCTTAAAATGCTGATTATTGGTAAAGTTCATTTTCTTTTCACCGTCAATCGATACAACCAGCATGCCTTCTGCAGCATTTACACTCACTGTATGGAAGCGCCCATTATTCACAGCAAATCGAGTTGTGAAACCATCAAGGCTGCCTCCGCTCGCGAATTGACGCAGCACCTTTATATACCCGCCATTTACAAGATCAATACGATACTGAGCCTTCGAATCGGCATCTGAAAAGGAAACGATCGTGCCTGTTTGATTCGCGTCTGTTGTTTTGAAGCGAAAGGTTATGTTGCTGGCCGATGCGTTAGCAATCTGCGCAGCATCACCGTCTTTACTCGATGGCGTACATACCGTGCTCGTATCCGTCGCAAGTGAATAATTCACTATTGCTGTGTGCATAGGTTTAGATTCTAACGCTTCAGGCTCTTGCTCAGGCGGCTCAGGAGGAGCGGGCGCAAGAGGCACAGCTCCGCTCTTTTCCACAGCAGCGCTGTGAGTGCGAGCAAGCTCTGACGCTTCATCCCACATATCAAGCTGCTTCAACACAAATTTTGCCCACTCCACATAACCTTGGGCGGATGGGTGAACGCCATCCGTCACCATCCACCCATCCGAGTTATCACGCGTATGGGTATCGTCCCAGTACTGGTTTACATCAAGAAGAATCGCATTCTTCTCTATAGCTACATTCCGAATCGCATCTTCATATTTTTCAAAATCAGTGTGCCGCCCATCGGTCGGATAGTTTTGTGTCTGCAAAACTGGCAATGCGCCAGAAGCACGAATTTGATCCACAAAATACTCAAGATTTGCTTTGAACGTTTTAATAGCCACGCGTTCAGCTGCAGGTGCATTCACAGAATCATTCATGCCTAGCGCAATAGAAACAACATCAGCATTTTTATCGAGCACTGAAACTTGAAATTGTTCTTTCAAATAACGGGTAGTGGAATTACTAACCCCTGTATTTATCACGAGATCATTCGCACGAGAAATACCGCGTATAGGCGTCGTATGGAAATAGTTATTGATGTATTCGCTATAGCGGCAAAGCCCTGCACTCGTTTGCGCTCCATGCGTGATGGAATCTCCCGTAAAAAGCCACGTGATTTGCTCAGATGAATCGAGCATCTTACGCAGTTGCGTCCAATCGTCAAGAGATTGATTACGTTCACTCCATTGAGTAAGAGTAGATGGCGCAGCAGCATAAGCAGGAGCTGAAAGAGGCAGACTTGCCGTCAAGAAAATCCCGCATGCTGCAGCGTAAGCAACACACACCCCAATGAGCGTACGCAATTTCTGCGCCGCATTCTTTACAAAATAACTATCCACAATATTCCCCGTTGAATACATACCATTCCTATTGAACGTACGATGCCAGCGCATTACTTGCAAAGATAAACTCAGCGAGAATACACCCTCATCTTTGAGTGCACTTTTCCTATCAATAAGCTTCATTGTATGAAGAGAACTCTAGATGTAGCTGCGCCCATCTTCATCGACGCGCGTAGAGCCTGTCTACACATACAGTTTCCTCTTAATACGAATGCTCTGCCAGCTTATCAGACAAGTTCCAGAAAGAAGAAAATCTCACTTAAAACGAAGCTGGTGCGAAGTAGAAGAAGCACTATCAGCAAACGCACGAATTATGCTGAAAATTTAAAGCATATCGAAACGATTTGAGTGATACGTTGCTGCGGTGAGCCGATACTGGAATACCAGCACTTACTGTTAAATAACTGAAAACCAGAAAATATCGTATAGATACAATACCGCCTAGCCAATTTTAGAAACGATCCTATCTATGTGAGAGTACGAACGATACTGGGCAGCTGCTCGGGAAATACATGCTCGCCTCTCGAAAGCGCCTCATCTAGTTCGTCAGCACTCAACCAAGCAGTACCATCTAAAACTTGCTTTTCCAGCTTTGTAAAGGTTCGCCCGCTGCCACTGCTTATAAGGAGTGCTTCATCAAAAGAAACGCGCAACAAAAAGAAATGTTCATCTTGTTTGCGAGTGCTTCCGATAAAATTAAATGTAGCTTCACGATAAAATACCGAACCTTCTAAACGGTTCACGCAGATACTGAATCCAGTTTCTTCCAGCAATTCCCGAGCAGCTGCTTCGCGCGCGGTCTCACCAGGAATAATTCCTCCGCCAGGCGTGAACCACCACCAATAATCTGAGCTGGCTGCATCGTGCCCACGAATGAGAAATACTGCCCCATCTGGGCGTACAGCCAGCACGCGTGCAGCCTGCCGATGAGGAAAACCTTGCGAATCAAGCGGCCATTCAGCTTCAATTGCTTCACGATCTGCCTCAACAGCTGCTGTATCACTGCGCACTGCGCGCCTCCGCTCCCCTGCTTTTCAGCTACTGGTTAATGTGTTCATCAATCGCGCTAACGATTCGCTCAACTGCTTGATCAACGGATACGCCGTTTTCCTGAGAGCCATCGCGCAATCGGAAACTCACAGCGCCTGCCGCTTCATCGTCACCGCCAGCAATAAGCGTGAAAGGAATTTTATCTTTAGCGCAGTTACGAATCTTCTTGCCGAAACGATCATCACTCTTATCTACTTCTACACGCACGTTCTGAGCGCGCAGCTTCTGCGCTACATCGTCACAATATCCGTAGAAAGCTTCAGCTACGGGCACAAGGCGTACCTGCGTTGGCGCAAGCCATACTGGGAACGCGCCTGCGTAATGCTCAGTAAGCACACCAAAGAAGCGCTCAATAGAACCGAAAAGAGCACGGTGAATCATCACAGGGCGCTGGCGTGATCCATCAGGAGCAGTGTATTCAAGCTCGAAACGCTCAGGAAGATTGAAATCGAGCTGAATTGTGCTCATCTGCCATGTGCGCCCAAGAGCATCTCGCGCCTGCACTGAAATTTTCGGACCATAGAACGCCGCACCCTCAGGATCAGGCACAAGCTCCAATCCAGATTCTGCTGCCACCTGTGCAAGCGTATTTGTAGCTTCCTCCCAAATCTCATCGTCACCCACAAATTTATTAGGGTTCTTTGTGGAGAGTTCGAGATAGAAATCATCGAGACCATAATCGCGAAGCAGATCGAGCACAAAAGAAAGCAAGGTGGAAAGTTCATCTTTCATCTGTTCACGAGTGCAGTAAATATGCGCATCGTCTTGAGTGAAGCCACGCGCGCGAGTGAGCCCGTGAATCACGCCGCTCTTCTCATTGCGGTAGACCGTACCAAATTCAAACAGACGCAATGGAAGCTCGCGGTATGAGCGCCCACGCGCCTTATAGATCAGATTATGCATGGGGCAGTTCATTGGTTTGAGATAATAATCTGCACCCTGCTTCGTGATATTTCCTTCAGCGTCGCGCTCCTCGTCCATGTGCATAGGAGGATACATTCCCTCAGCATAAAAATCGAGATGCCCTGAGATTTCATAGAGATTGCTCTTGGTGATATGCGGAGTGTTTACAAAACTATACCCGCCCTGAATATGCTTCTGGCGCGAATAGTTTTCCATCTCCATACGCACAATTGCACCTTTTGGATGGAATACGGCAAGCCCTGATCCTATTTCATCTGGGAATGAGAAAAGATCCAGCTGTGCACCGAGCTTACGGTGATCGCGCCTCTCAGCCTCTGCGATGCGTTCTTGATATGCGGTGAGCTCTTCTTTGCTTGGCCAAGCAGTGCCATAGATGCGCTGCAAGGAATCATTAGCTTGATTTCCGCGCCAATATGCGGCGCTCGCACGAGTGAGAGCAAATCCATTACCGATAAGCTTCGTATTAGGAAGATGCGGACCACGGCAAAGATCCGTCCATATTACGTCACCATTACGATTGACGTTGTCGTACATCGTCAGCTCAGCGCCGCCCACTTCTACGCTTGCCCCCTCGGCAGCTTGGTCACGATCAGCGTCACTTGCACCTTTAAGCCCTACCAGTTCAAGTTTATAAGGTTGATCTGCAAGCTCCTGGCGTGCCTCATCGTCGCTCGTCACACGGCGCACGAAGCGCTGCCCGGATTTCACGATACGCTTCATGTCTTTTTCAAGCTCACGCAAAAGCTCGGGCGTCACAGAAGGGATATTGCCGAAATCGTAATAAAAACCGTCAGTGATAAAAGGCCCAATACCGAGATTCACCTCAGGGAATTTGTTTTGCACAGCTTGTGCCATCACGTGCGTGCAGGAGTGGCGCAAAATATTAAGCCCATCTTGTGAATGGATATTCACCGTTTCCACGGCAGTACCCTCAGGAAGGCTTGTGAGCTCCGTAGAAAGATCTTTTAATTCGCCATCTATCCGCAACGCTACGATATCGCGATTGTCTTTAAAATAATCAATACCGTTAATCGCTTCAGAAATCTCATGATTGCTGCCGTCGATGATGAGCTGCATGGAGCCTCCTTATTATCTGCTGCGCGATACAAGGGCGCCGCAGTATGTTTCGCTGCGTGCCTACCTCGCCCGCAGCATTTTCCTTACCCAGCAGATATTACTCGCCTTTAGAGCACCGCCCAACTTGCGCGGTCAGATATTGCTTATAGGCATAAGCATCTGCATATTTCTATGCATAGCTACCAGCAATATCAATCTTTCAGCAATACGGCATTTTTCTATACCGCTTGTAAAATAAACGCATGACTCTCAGCGTATTTGATCTCTTTTCTATCGGTATTGGTCCTTCAAGCTCCCATACGGTAGGTCCAATGCGCGCAGCTCGTATGTTTGTATATGAACTGCAAAAAAATGGCACCTATGCAGACACGTCACGCATATGCATCACGCTTCATGGATCTCTTGGCTCTACAGGCAAAGGGCATGGCAGCGATAAAGCTGTACTGCTCGGGCTGATGGGCGAAACACCTGAGCGCACAAACCCTCGCGAAACGCTCTCGATTGTGCGACGCATCAATCAAAGCAAACGCCTCACTCTAGCTGGTGGGCGCACAATAGATCTCCTGCCTGAACGAGATATCGTTTTTGATGGTCTGCACGAACTTCCTCTTCATTCCAACGGCATCACATTTCTAGCACAAGATTCACGCGGCACGAGCCTTTGCGTGCGTCACTACTATTCCGTTGGCGGAGGGTTCGTCGTCCCTGGTGACGATACCGCTACTGATACGAGTGCCGATACCTGCAGCAGCGCTCTCAAATCAGCGAAAGATAGCGAAACTGCTTCGCTTATCACCTCCGCTAGTGCCGTAACTGCTGATTCTCCAACTGCCAGCGTACCCTACCCCTTCACAACTGGTGTAGAACTTTTAGACATATGCCGTAAAACTGGCTATTCAATTGCCAAAGTGATGATGGAAAACGAGCTAGTCTTCCGCACAGAAACTCATATCAATAGCAGTCTTGATGAGATATGGAATGTGATGAATGAATGCATTGACGCTGGTTGCCGCACAGAAGGAATGCTTCCTGGCTCCTTGCGCGTTTTGCGTCGCGCTCCTAGGCTATATCACAAACTCTCTGTTGAAGGTCGCACGCCAGATCCTCTTGGCGGTATGGATTGGATCACTCTGTACGCGATGGCAGTGAACGAAGAAAATGCTGCTGGCGGTCGAGTAGTAACGGCGCCAACTAACGGTGCTGCTGGCGTCATTCCTGCAGTTTTGCGCTACTACACACAGTTCATTAACGGAGCTGACGCTGCAGGTATACGGCGTTTCCTGCTCACGGCAGCAGCAATATGCATCATTGTAAAAACTAATGCCTCAATTTCTGGAGCCGAAGTAGGCTGCCAAGGGGAAGTAGGTGTAGCATGCTCGATGGCCGCTGCTGGGCTGACTGCCGTGCTCGGAGGATCGGCAAAACAAGTAGAAAATGCTGCAGAAATCGGTATGGAGCATAATCTCGGACTCACGTGCGATCCCGTAGGAGGATACGTACAAGTGCCATGCATTGAGCGAAACGCCATAGCTGCAATTAAAGCAGTTGCAGCCGCGCGCACTGCACTGCGCGGCGATGGTACACACATTGTCTCTTTAGATGACGTCGTAAAGACAATGCGTGATACTGGTCGCGATATGCAGAGCAAATATAAAGAAACCAGCCTCGGCGGGCTCGCTGTGAACGTCACCGAATGCTGATTTCTCTATCACGTGCAGCTAGTGCTCTATGAACTTATACTCTGATGATTTGCAAAATGTCTAGCGAGCTGCCGAGCCATCGGTATAGTCGCTATCTTTTTGCCCCCACGCAAACATTTTGCGCAGCTCACAGCCAACTTTCTCGATAGGATGAGCTTCACCCGCAGCACGAAGCTCCTTAAATTCACTAGCTCCCCCATCTTGATCTGCAATGAAACGCTCAGCGAATGCACCATTTTGAATATCGGTGAGCACATCTTTCATGTGCTCTTTATTCTCTGCCGTCATCACGCGAGGACCGCTCACATAATCTCCATATTCGGCAGTATCTGAAATACTCCAACGCATCTTGGAAAGTCCGCCTTCATTGATTAAATCAACGATGAGCTTCATTTCATGGCAGACCTCGAAGTATGCGATTTCTGGTTGGTATCCAGCTTCAACAAGAGTTTCAAAACCGCTCATAATGAGTTTACTCAAACCGCCGCACAGCACGGCTTGTTCTCCGAAAAGATCCGTTTCGGTCTCTTCGGCAAAGGTAGTTTTAATGACGCCGGCACGAGTGCCGCCGATTGCTTTCGCATATGCCAACGTAATATCCCAGGCATGCCCAGAAGCATCTTGCTCTACAGCTACAATATCCGGCACACCTCGCCCTTCTTCAAACTGACGGCGAACCGTATGCCCTGGCCCTTTGGGGGCTACCATACATACATCATGTCCAGCGCCTGGTTTGATGTACCCAAAACGGATATTGAAACCGTGAGCAAAAAAGAGTGCCGCATCAGGCTTTAAATTTGGCTCAATTTCCTGTGAGTAAATCGTGCGCTGATACTGATCAGGCGCTAAAATCATCACAATATCTGCCTGTTTGGTAGCCTCTGCCACACTTGCCACAGTAAGCCCCTGCTCCTGAGCTTTTGCGATACTTGCCGAGCCTTCACGCAATCCCACAATCACGTCAATTCCTGAATCACGCAAGTTGAGCGCATGCGCGTGCCCTTGCGAGCCGTAACCGATCACAGCTACTTTCTTCCCATTCAAATGCGCTAAATCTGCGTCATCGTCATACCATATCGTTGCCATAATTTCTCCTTATATATTCCTCAATTGTTTATATATTCTTCAATATATTCCTCGATTATCGAGGTTGCTTTTATCTTTTGCTATTCACCTACTATGCAAGAATCGCCTAGCTCATCGACTCTATCTGGCTGCCATGCCCATGCTTGCGCCTCACGATCTGCCGCAATTTGTGCGCTTGTTTCTTCACTCATCGAAAGTGGACCGCGCCCGATAGCAACGGTGCCGCTTTGCACAATTTCTTTAATGCCATACGGCTCCAGAGCTGCCAGCAATGCAGTAATTTTCTCTTCAGAACCAGTTGTTTCAACCGTCACTGTACAAGGATTCACATCGATCACGTGGGCACGAAACATTGATATAACCTGCAAAACGTTTCCCCGATTTGAATCGTTTGCCGCCACTTTCACAAGCACGAGCTTACGCTGCACAGAGGCGCTCACTTTAAGCTCTTCAATGCGAATGACGTTGAGCAATTTATCGAGCTGCTTAGTGATCTGCTCAATCGGAGATTTTTTTGCATCGACAACGAGTGTGACGCGAGAAATTGCATGATTTTCTGTTGTCCCCACCGCAAGGGATTCAATATTAAAAGCACGCCGCGCATATAAGCCCGATATTCGCGCAAGGACGCCAGGACGATTTTCCACCAGCAATGAAATCGTATGCCGTTTTCCTGCCATCTGCTCACTCCTCCACATTGCTAAAATCTGGACGCTCACCGAGCGCATATTCAATAGTGTCATTTGATGTGCCTGCCGCAACCATTGGCCAAACCATCGCATCTGGGCTTACCACAAATTCAACAACGACAGGCCTATCATTGATAGCCATAGCTTCCTGAATTGCCCGATCTACATCAGCGCTCTTTTCAACACGGATTGCCGCACACCCCATAGCTTGAGCGAGCATGGTGAAATTCGGAACGCCAACCGTATTCGCTCCATCGTGTAAATCTGTGAAAGAGTAACGATGATTATAAAAAAGAGACTGCCATTGGCGAACCATACCCAAGCTTGAGTTATTGATAAGCGCTACCTTGATAGGAATATTGTTGAGGGCGCAGGTGACGAGTTCTTGATTCGTCATCTGAAACGAACCGTCGCCATCAATACACCACACAGTTTTATCTGGGTTGCCAGCCTTTGCACCCATAGCTCCAGGCACGCCAAACCCCATTGTGCCAGCTCCGCAGCTTGTGACGAGTTGTCGCGGATAATTGAGCTTAATAAACTGTTGCGCCCACATCTGATGCTGCCCTACACCCGTCACGAAAATTGCTTCTGGATCATTGACGCCAAGGCGCTCGATCACATATTGGGGGCTCATAAGCCCATCGGACGGCTCTTCATATCCTGGGCGGTATCGAACTTTCAGATCATTGAGGAAATTCCACCATGCGCTTAGATCAGTGCGTTCATGCCTTTCATATATGGCGCGAAGGGCGTGCCCGAGCGCTGCAGCCGTTACCTTAAGATCGCCGATTAAAGGCACCTGCGCATGGCGCAGCTTGTTAATTTCTGCAGGATCAATATCGGCGTGAATTACTTTTGCATGAGGCGCAAAAGATTTCAGATCGCCAGTGACGCGATCGTCAAAACGCGCTCCCAATGCAATAAGCACATCAGCTTTCTGCATGCTGATAACAGCTGGGACTGTGCCATGCATACCAGGCATGCCTAGGCAATGCGGATCTGAATCAGGAAAAGCTCCGCGAGCGTTTAAGGTGGTGACGACAGGTGCGTCTGTGAGTTCAACAAGCTCTCGAAGCTCTTTGGAAGCTTGTGCACGAATAACGCCGCCGCCAACGTAAAAGACTGGGCGCTTGGCGTGGGCAATGAGTTGCGCAGCCTCATGCACACTATTATTTTCGGGATTTACCTGCGGGCGATAGCCGGGAAGATCAAACTTTGGCGGCCACACAAACTCGCAGGTTTGATTTTGCACGCTTTTAGGAATATCTACGAGCACAGGTCCTGGTCTGCCGCTGCTCGCAATATAAAATGCTTCAGCGATACGAGCTGGGATCTCGTTTGCGTCTTGCACGAGGAAAGAATGCTTTGTGAGAGGCAGCGTTGCACCAATAATATCAGCCTCCTGGAAAGCATCTGTACCCATCGCATCGGCTGCTACTTGCCCTGTGATCGCAACCAGCGGCACAGAATCAAGGTTGGCATCAAGAAAAGGGGTTGCGAGATTCGTCGCCCCTGGGCCACTCGTCACCAAAGCAACTCCGACGCGACCAGTAGAGACTGCATACCCTTCTGCCGCATGCCCAGCTCCTTGCTCATGCCGACACAGCACGTATTGGAGCTTAGTAGAATCATAGAGAGCATCGAATATCGGCAGAACTGCGCCGCCTGGAAGCCCGAAGAGCCGATCAACACCAAGGTATTCGAGGGTCGTGACGATTGATCGCGCCCCCGTTGATTTTTCACGAACGCTTGGCGCCTGTGCACATATACCAGCTGAACACGTCAGGCGTTCATCTGAATGCTCAACCGTGGTTTGCCGAGCCATCATCATGCCTCCTTTATCTACTTTCTTTATGCCGCTATACGATTTTTTGGTAATAAAAACGCCCCGCGAGAAACAAGGGGCGCGCACCGAGTAGACAGATTCACCGATCGGTGCGCCGCTGTACTACTAGGTAAATAATCATCACGGCTTAAGAGTAACCGCACCACATTATCTATGAGACAGAAGTATCACAGTATGGACACTAGTTCCTGTGGCGCACACACAGCGTTGAAACAGAAAAACTCACCTGCTCAAAGACGATAGCCCCCATGAGCGTCGGATTCTTCTTATCTCTTAAATCTATCGCTTAAATGAAAATCCAAAATTCCAACGTATTTTTCGCAAATATTATCCAACTGAGCAATTAATCTCACAGATATCAAAATCGGGCTAATAGTCTGGCACTTTTCCCGTATCAGCTTCATAGAATTATGAATATGAAAAATCTGGAAGAGTTTGAACACGACATTTCGTCTGCCCATATTCGCCTAGCTCACCAAACGGCAGTGGTGATGCGCCTAGGGATTATGCTTCTTACTTCTGGCGCTTCTTCGTACCGAGTCAAAGACGGTATGGCGTGTTTAGCACGAGCAGTAGGAATTGAAGATATTCACGCGCAAGTCACCTACACTGAAATTTCGCTCACCACATACGCTAATGGCACATTTCGCACAGAGGTTGCTGAGCAGCGAGTTCTTGGCGTCAATTCACAACGTTTAGACGCACTCGCACATTTCGTAGCAACTCTTCCAGAAAAAGATCTCCTCGCAGAAGATGCACATCGAGCTTTAGACAAAATAGAGCGAAAAGGCGTTCTATACTCAATCCCTCTTTCAGCTTTTCTTTCTGGTATTGCCTGCGCTGCGTTCGCATTCCTTAATAAAGGAGGCGTGGCAGAATGCTGCGCAGTATTTGTGGCTGCTATGCTCGGGCAAGCTCTGCGTCGAGTCTTAATGAAGAAAAAAGCCAACCATTTCGGCACGTGGTTTGTGTGCGGCTTAGCTGCGTCAATCGCTTATATCGCAATTATTACCACTGCTTACGCTTTCAATATCGTCGATACTTCTCACCAAACTGGCGTTGTAGCAGCCTTGCTTTTCTTGGTACCAGGTTTTCCGCTCGTCACGGCAATTCTTGATCTTATCCGCCAAGATTTTTCTGCTGGGATCTCCCGCTCCTGCTACGTTGCTATGCTTATGCTTTCCGCAGGTACCTCCGTATGGTGTGCGACTGCTCTTTTCAATTGGTCTACCATTTCAGATATTGATGGCTACACTCTCACTCCTGCAGTATTACTCATTGCTCGCGCTCTCGCCTCATTTATTGCGGCCTTTGGGTTTGCTACTCTCTTCAATGCCCCAGTTCGCGCTGCCACTATTGCAGCGTTCAATGGCGCTTTTATCAACACAGCGCGCGTGACGGCGCAAGATGCTGGATTCCCGTGGCTCGCTGCAGTGGGGTGTGCAGCTTTAGCTGCTGGGCTTATCGCCACTATCGCCTCTCACTATAGTTACCATTCACGAGTCTCTCTATCCGTGCCGGCAGTTGTACTCATGATTCCAGGTGTTCCTTTCTATCGCGCTATCGGAGCTATTAACAACGGAGACGCCACTCAAGCCGTAGGAGAAATCGTCACTATTTCTCTCGTTATTGCTGCCGTAGGAGCAGGGCTTGCAGCGGCGCGTATGCTTACAGACCGCGAATGGCTGCTTGATCACGCACCAAAAGGTCTTCCCAAACTGAGCTATTCTGAGGTGACGATTCCCGATCAGCTGCAGAGCTGATAGCTAGTGCATGAAGCAAGCCTGCCAGCACCTTTAGATATGCCGATAAATATACTGATAAATATATCGACTGCGCGTATGCTGTGAGTATCGCAGATTGCGCGCTGTGCGCTGCCGATATTTCCCGTGGCATCGTTCTATTCGTGGGAGTATATAGATCGACAGATCGCGTATATGCACGGCAGGTATTTTCGCATGGCATCATCTATTCGTGTGCGCACGCAGACTGCACGTATACGTTGAAAGAGTGAAAGTGCTTTTCACCTTCACCACTATGATATACAAAAAAGATGGCTCTAACACATAGCTAGAGCCATCTTCTAATAAATAATGCTCGTTACTTAAAGCAAGCAGCATTTATTCATTCGCTTTTTCCATCATTTTCTTCTTACGAAGGATTGTAAGCCCCGCAATTGAGAAACCTAGAGCGATGAGTATGCCTGCAAACGATGTTGACGCACCTGTCTTAGAAAGACTGTCAATGCGCTTTTCAGTCTGTGGCTCAGGAACTGGTGCCTGAGGCTGTGGCTTGAGTTCTGGCGTCGGTGGATTCGGAGTTGGATTAGGCTCTGGATCCGGTGTAGGTGGGTTTGGAGTTGGATCTGGATTTGGTACAGGATCTTTCGTGTAAATAGCGTATACAGTCATATCGCTATTTACTAAGGTTGCTCCCGTAAATGCCTCCCCCTTGCCGCCTTCCTTCGTGTTCCACTCTTTAAACGTATAACCAGCCTTCGTTGGATCCTTCGGCATAGACTCATCAGTCAACGCATCAGTATCAATAGCCTTACCAGTTTCTACCTTTACCGTTGCATGCGTCTTATTGCCGTCTTTGAAAGTAACTGTGCTTTGAGCTGACTTCTTCACTTGGAATGTGTAAGTTATCAAGTTTGGTTTTTTCGCATCTGCCGTGCTATCACGCCCAGCATCACCTTGCATAGCTGCCATCATGTGATAAGTTCGATTGACGTAATTATTATTACCAATAATTACATCGTTATATTTCCCATATACACGGTCATAAGCACCATACGCATAACCAGTGATAGTCAAGTTCTTTTCCGTTTCTACCGAATCTTCAATTTTGACTTTTGAAATTGTTAAAGCAACTTCATTTAATTTGTTGATAGTTTCAAAAGCTGTTTTTAGTGTCTGAAGATCTGTACTACGGTTTTTACGAGCATGAACAACTAAACGCTGTTCATCGAGTTTATGAGTTACAGTAAATCCATTAAGCCCTGAGAAAGCGTATGTAGCGTTATCATCTACAGTCACACCTTTCGGCAGATCAAGCACAAACACGAAGTCAATATCCGAGTCGTATAACGCACCTTTCCAAACATCTCTAAGGTCCCCTATATTGGAACTATGATTCCAAAGTAATACTGCATTGAGTACCTTTTTTACATTAGTAGTATCAAGACTGAACTTAAGATTTACATCACTACCTTTTGTAAGAGAAGCAACTGTGTCATGCTGCGTATCACCATTTACGGCTATATCGCCATAAACAAATTGATCTTTATCCTTATCCAAAGGAAAATTTTTCTTAACGTCCATATTGAACGCCTTGTACAGCTCCATATTAAATTGCTTTTTCACATCATCAGTATCAAGAAGTGACGGATCGTCAGCAAACATCTTATAAGTGGGGATTAACATTGTGCCCATATAATCCATGCCTAACACATCTAAAACCCCTGCTCTATCTGTTCTAATGCCAGTATTAGGGAAAAAAGATTTATCGTCATTGGTTGAAAAATCTATTCCATTAAGCGAGCTTTCTTCAGGTGTCATTAGATATTTAGGTATTGGATTGTTGCTCTTATATTCAAGTTCCGCCCAGTAATTATCTTTCACAACTTTTTTCATATCGTCAGGCATACCATCGAGATTACTCTCAGCAAATGCTACTCCTGACGAAAATGTTGAAAGAAGCAAAACAGCTAACATTGTACTTAAAATCTTCTTCATAATAGTTATTCCCTTAACGTTCAATATTTATAACTACTTTGTTTGTTTTAATATCAACAATTTGCTTGTGGAAAATGAACTTCTTATAAAATAATTCGCATTTACCTTCTGCTGTTATATCGCCTAAAGTCTTAACAGAATTATCCTGAACTTCTACCGAGTATGGAATATTGATAGAAATAGGATAACCTGTCATTCCAGCTTTCTTTTCTTCTTCATATATGTTGAAGAAGCCTTCGTAATCGTTCCAGTTTCCGAGTTTAAAAGTAAAGGTCACCGAATTGGTATCTTTGTCGTAAGATTTTTCTATACCACTAATCGTGGATGTATGTGCTGAACACGTAATTTCATCTAAGTTAAACTTAAAGTTTTTAGGAAAAGTAACAGTATATTTTGCAGTCGGGAAATTTTGCCCTTTATCAAACATCACCAAATGATCAATCTACTTACCCATAATTTTTTTACCCTTAAAATCGGCAATATATTTTTGGTATGCACCTTCTATAAGATCACTTGTTTCAACAGTTCCTGAAACAACACCCTCGTAGTAAAGCTTGCCATCTTTGTTGACATCCTTACCTTCATTTTTCACTACGTCAGTTAAGGTAATCGTTCCCTTGATCATGTTTTCAGATTGTTGATCATATTCACTTGTTACATTACTTCCAGCCGCAAATGCCTGTATAGTTCCAGCCATTACACCAAATGCCACTAATGTGGCAATCAATAGACCCATTGTCTTTTTTAGTAATGATTTCATCTTATTTTTCTTTTCTTGAATGAATGATTATTACTAACGAATACTTCCATTCGAATATCTTTATCTATACAGATTCTTAATACCTCTTTTTGAAAAATTGCATAAAAATAGGCGGAAACACATACCTACCCATCAGGTATATATTTCTGCCAATTAAAAAAGTCTATGTTAAAAAAGACAGACTTATTCTGTCTGTCTGTC
>ERZ1034969.8-NODE-8-length-181112-cov-11.207669_pt1 | contig 181112 bp, 141 predicted proteins | sample MGYA00520624_ERZ1034969 | MGnify/ENA primary metagenome ERZ1034969 (study PRJEB33766, sample SAMN09781776) | gut metagenome | biome: gut microbiome | host: Homo sapiens | place: Madagascar | study: EMG produced TPA metagenomics assembly of the PRJNA485056 data set...
GCTAGTACACATAGCGGTCGGTGTAGCTTTCCCCGTCCCCGACGTTCGCCCCGCCTCCCGTTGCCGCGAAGGTCAGGTCGATGCGCGACCAGGTGTTCGGGGAGACGCTGAAGCGGGCGCTTTGCCAGGTGCCGTCGATGTTCACCATGATCCAGGCGTGGTAGATGCCTTGCGGCGAGACGGTGCCGGTGACGATCTTCGCGGGAACCCCCTGGCTTCGCAGCATAGCGGCGCCCAGGCTTGCGTAGTCGAAGCAGATGCCTTTGCCCGACTGCAGCGTCTCGTCCGGGTCGGGGATGTATCCGGTGGAATCCTTGAGCTTTGCGGCCTTGTCGTCGTCGTAGGCGACGTTGTCGACGATGTAGGTGCAGATCGCGCGTAGGGCCTCCCCTTGGTTCTCGCAGCCTTCGACCAGCTCGCGGGCTTTGGCCACGCAGCTGCTGGAGGCGGTGTAGCTGCAGTAGACGTTCGGGTGCAGGAACGGGGCAAACTCCGAGGTCAGCGCGACTTCGATGTCGGCGCTGCACAGTTCAACGTAGTTGTTGCCCGACGTGTTGCGCATAATGCGCACCGTGTACGGGCCGTCGCCGAACGCCAGCGGGCACGCGATGGGCGTGCCGTCTTGGGGCATGTCGAAGCTGGAGCTTGCCTGGCCGCTGATGACCTGGGCTTTTATGCGCGCGCTCGAAGCAGCGCTCACGCTGACGTAGCCGTCCTGGGCGCGAGATGCATCGATGAGCGCGTCGTTGGCGCCCGTGGCGGCGCTCGCGTCGAACTGCGTTTCCTCGACTGTTGCGGCAGGGGAGAACGCGGCGCCGGTGGCCTGGTCCTTGCCGGCGCCTCCCGCGCCGCCGGATCCGCTGCATGCGGTAAGCCACAGCAGGGCGCAGAAGGCCGTCGCCGCGATGGCGGCGATGAGCGGGGAGGTGCGCCTTGTCTGTGCGGATGATTCCATGATGCGTCGATTATACGCGTGGAGGGTGGGGTTTCGGCCTGCGCAGTTAAACGGTTTTGACACGAGATCGTTCGTTCGCTTCATCGTTCGTCACGTTGTCGGGAAAGCCCGGAAAACCCTTCTATCGGAGGGGTGACAGTTCTGCGGACATGCAAAAGGCGCGTTGTTTGTTGCGGGCGAATCGAAGAAATGGGCAGAATCGAATATTGAACTGGGATTTCATATATGAATTTATTTGATTTGAATACAGATAATTAGTGGCAGGGGAGGTACAGAATAGGGGGAATCGTTATATAATTGCCCACAATAGCCTGCACTAGGCCGACTGCGCGCTTCGAATGATCGCGCGCGGCGGCGAGACGGGTTGAAACGGTATTTCAATTGCGAACGTTTCCGACGGAAACGCTTGATGAGGTGAACGATATGAAGGCAAAGAGCAACGAGCTGACGGTGGACAGCATGGCGCAGCGATACTCGCTGGGCCACAAGGCGCTGTCCGTGGCGCTGTCCGTCGTCTTGATGGGATTCGGCTGGCCGGCGGTCTCGCCGTCGCAGGTGTATGCCGGCGACGGCGCCGCGGCCGATGATGCGGCGGCGCAGGTGGAAGGCGCTTCGTCCGGTGCAGCCACGAGCTCGGCCGACAAGGCCGCTGATACGGCGGCAAGCTCCGCGGCGTCCGCGGAAAGCTCTGCAGCGCCCGCGGCAAGCGAGCAGCCTACGTCCACTGCGTCGCAGCAACAGGCCGCCCCGAGCGCCTCCGAGTCCGCGCAGCCCGCTGCGACGCAGGAGGTCGAAAGCGCGAAGCAGGATGCCGAAACGGCCGACGTCGAGCTGGTGCTGGGCAACGCCTCCATTACGTATATGAACCAGGTCGTCTCCGCGCCTGCGAAAAAGGTCACCGTGCCCGTGAAGGACGACTTCAAGTTCACGGTGTCCCCCGATAACGGCTACAACCTCACGAAGGCGGTGCTCAAGGTTTCCGGCAAGGAGAACCCCATCTCACCCGATGACCAGGGCGTTTACACCGTTTCAGCCACCGACGTCGCCGCCGGTGCGACCGTGACGCTTGAGACTGAGGCTGTTTCCAGCGAATCCGGCAAGAATGCCGCCGCCGTCTCCATCGAGGATGATGCTACCGAGAAGACGCAGGCTTCCGTCTCCGGCGCAGGTGCCATCTCCGGCCCCACTTCCGTCGCCCAGGGCGATGAGGTTACGCTCGCCGACTCCACCAAGAAGCCCGACAACACGGACTTCGAGAAGTGGATCTATGTTGGCGAGACTGCAACATACCAAGGGACGAGCGGTAACGAGTGGAGCAACTACAGCAGTTGGTGGTATCCAGGCAAAGACGAAGGCTTTATCTCGTTTGAGAAAGACGGCGATAGCGTAACAGTAACGGGTCAGGCCAAGGGCGATGTAGTCCTAATGCATGGCTATTGGAACAGCAGTTGGCAATGGATAACTGAGAAATTCACCATTCATGTGCTGCCTAAGGCCCCGATAACCTCGCTCGAAATCACTGACTCTGATACCACCGTCGAGCAGTTCAAGAGCATCACGCTTAAGACCAACGCCGATACGGACGTCACGTGGACCTCGAGCGACCCCTCGGTCGCCACCATCGATGCCGCCGGCAAGGTGGTCGGCGTCAAGCCGGGCAAGGTCACCATCGTGGCCACCACGGTTACGGCTGAGGGCAAGGTGCTCACCGCCACCCACGAGGTGGCGGTGACGGAATCGACTGCACAGCAAATAAACGCCAAGCTCTTCTTCCTGAAGAGCCCGACGAACAACCCCGACTCGAATTCGGCGGGCGATTGGTTCCCGACGGGCGGGCAAAGCAACTTGGGTGTCAAGGTAAACGTCGAGGGGGCGGCCTTCAGCGGCCAAAACACATGGGACAACGTTGCGAACCGTGTCGTAAAATGGCCCGACGGCTCCGCCGGATCTTCTTGGACCCTGCCGCAGGGTAATTCCTACTGGGATAAGGTTTTCGATAGCTATAAGTCCGAGATAGAGGACAAGCTGCACGTGTCGATCAGCAAAGACGACGTCGAGGCCATTGTCCTGCATCCGTATAAGATCTCGAATAATAGCGGTATCTATCATCTTGACTGCAAGGTCGAGATCAAGGTCAAGCAGGTTGTGACGGCAACGTTCTGGCTACAGTCTGCGGGCGCGACCGGTTTCGATAAGCAGTATTCCGTTTCGACGCTTGAGGTGAAAGATGGTGCCGCGCAGGTTGTTGCGCCTGCTGCGCCCGAAGCCGAGAAGACCGTCAACGGCGTAACATATAAGTTCATGGGTTGGTATTCCGACAAGGATTGCACGCAGCCGGTGACGTTCCCTGTTACCACGGCCGAGAACGTCTTCTACTATGGCAAATATGTGCCGTGCGACCAGTCGATTCAGGTGAACTACTATCTCGATAACACGAATACCCCCGTTGCTCCCTCACAGACTCTTACCGGCTATATGAAGGGCCAGAAAGTTACGCAAACGCCGATCGACATCCCGGGTTACACGCCTGTGTCCACGGATGCGAAATCCGGTGTGGTGGGCACCGACTCCTCCATCAACTTCTACTACAGAGCAAATCCGGTGGACTATAGCGTCGAGTACTACTGGACGGGTTCGGACGAACCGCTTTCTCCAAGCGAGAAGCATTCGGGCCATGTGGTAGGCGACCAGGTCACCGGGCTTGAGCCCAAGGCGATTGCCGGTTACACGCCGGTCAGCGATAATGTCAAGGACCTCAAGCTCGGTGCCGACGAGTCCAAGAACGTGGTGAAGTTCTACTACCGCCAGAACGTTTCGCTGACGGCGAACTCCGATGATAACAAAACCTATAACGGCTCCGAGCAGAGCGTCGAAGGCTACACGACGAACCTTCCCGAAGGCGCGAGCACCAGCTTCGACGGCGTAACGCTCGAGGGCGGCAAGGGCACGAACGCCGGGGATTACCCGTATACGTTCGCGAATGGCACCATCGGCAAGGTCAGCTCCGATAATAACTATGTCGTGACCCAGACGACGCCCGGCAACCTGCACATCGGCCCCGTTACCGACGAGGTTACCATTACGATTTCCGGTCACAACGGCGGGGAGAAGTACAGCGGTGAAGAGCAGAGTGTCTCGGGCTACGACGTTTCCGGTTTGCCTGCTGGTGTGGGTGAAGGCGATATCAGCTTCACCGGTAAGGCAGAAGCAAAGGGCACTGATGCCGGCGAGTACAAGATGGGCCTTGCCGAAACGCAGTTCTCGCTCAAGGGTGATGCCGCCAAGAACTACGTCAACGTGAAGTTCCGGGTTGGGCGTGATGGCGTGCTTACCATTGGCAAACGCACCGTTATCTTGACATCCGAAGACGGTGATAAGAACTACGATGGCAAAACGCTGCAGCGTCGCACCAATATCGGCGAGAGAGTGAGCGGCGACGGCTTCGCGGGCAAAGATGGCGTCTTGGCTAAAGACAAACTCACCTGGTATGACGAGAACAATATCCTGCCGGGTACGTATGAGAACAAGTTCGAGCCCGCCTACACTTCCAGCACCAACCTTAACAACTATGACGTGCAGCTTGTGTTTGGCAAGCTGGTGGTCAACGCGCGCGCCGACAATAAGAAGTACGAGGTCACCGTCAAGGGCGCAAGCGGTACGTCCGTCTATAATGGGCAGCCCCATAGCGCAACCGGCTTGGAGACGACCTCCTATACTAATAAAGAAGGCGTTCGGTTCTCCATCCGGGCTAAGACGTCCGGTGCCGAGAGCAAGGTGGACGCCGGCACGTATGAGAACAAGGTTTCAGACGTCGTCGTTACCGACCCCCATGGCAACGACGTGACCGATCAATTCAAGATCACGACCGAGGACGGCAAGCTCACCATCGACAAGCGCGCCGTGACGATCACGGCTGGGTCCGCGGAAAAGGAATACGACGGCAGCGCGCTGACCGCCGATCAGGCTGACCCGAAGTTCACTACCAAGGGCTTCGTTGACGGCCAGGGCATCTCCAATGTTACCGTGGAGGGCTCGCAGACCCAGTGCGGCACCTCCGCCAGCACCATTAAGGACAACAGCTGGAAGTTCCAAACGGGGACGAACGGGGATAACTACAGCGTTACCGTGAAGCCGGGAACGCTGACGGTGAAGCATCGTTCGGACGACAAGAAGTATGCCATCACGCTGACGGGCAAGAGCGATGACGGCGCTACCTATGACGGCAAAGAGCACACGGTGTCCGGCGTGGAGCAGGATAGGTGGACCTTCGACGGCGTTGAGTACACCGTCTCGAATTACCGCGCGAACGCTTCAGGCACGGATGCTGGCACCTACAGCAATATTGTCACCAGCGGCGAGCGCGGCTATAAGGTGACCGACCCGAACGGCAACGACGTGACGGAGGAGTTCTCCATCAGCGTCGCCCCGGGCACGTTGACCATCAGCCCTGCCGAGGTAACCGTGACTGCCGGCTCTGCGACCAGGACTTACAACGGGTCCGCGCTGACCGCCGCTGAGGCGGAGCGCGAGTTCATGGCCGATGGCTTCGTGGGCGATGACGGCATCGCGTCCGCCAGGGTTGACGGCTCCATCACCAACGTCGGTGAAACCGACAGCAACGTGGTGCAGGACAGCGTCGTGCTCAAGGATGGCACCAAGGCATCCAACTACAACATCACGTATAAGCCCGGCAAACTTGAGGTGACGCCCAACACCGATGAGGTGGTCGTCACTATTGCCGAAAAATCCGACGCCAAGGAATACAACGGTTCAGAGCAGTCCATCGAGGGCTACTCCTTTGCCAACATCTCGAACAGTAACTACGCCGCCACGGCTGTCAAGTTCGTGGGCTCTCCTGATGATAAGGTTGCCAAGGGCACCGATGCCGGCACCTATGAGATGAACCTCAAGCCCGAGGACTTCAAGAACGGCAGCGCTAACTTCGCCAACGTGAAATTCGAAATCGTCGACGGCTCGCTCGTCATCGCGAAGCGTGCCGTGACGCTGACTTCCGACACGCCGGCTGAGAAAACCTATGACGGCAACCCGCTCGAAGACCATAACGTCAGCGTTACGAGCGGCAGCCTGGCTACCGGGGACAAGCTCGTCGTAGATGTCACCGGTTCTCAGACCGATGCCGGCAGCAGCGCTAACGCGTTCACGTACGAGCTGGTGGATGCTGCGGGTAACGGGCTGGCGAAAGACGCTGAGGGCGCCTACCGCAACTACAACGTCACCAAAGTCGAGGGCGTCCTGAAGGTGAACCCGGTGTCCGATGAGGTCGTGGTGACCATCACGGGCGACCATGCCGAAGGCACCTACAACGGTAAGCCTTTGACGGCTACCGGTTACACCTTTGCGTCTTCCAACGCGCTGTACACCAGCGCAAAGGTCGCTTTCTCCGGCGAGAACAGCGTGTCGCGCACCGATGCCGGCACGACCGTCATGGACCTGCAGGGCAAGTTCGCGAATGCTGATGCGGTCAACTTCCCCAATGTCCGCTTCAATATCACGAACGGCTCCGTTGCCATCTCCAAGGCGAAGGTGACGCTTCGGTCCGCTGACCTTACGAAGGAATATGACGGCACGGCTCTGACCAACAAAAACGGCGGCGAGGGGCAGACCCCGCTTGCGGAGGAGTCTGGCTGGGTCGAGGGCGAAGGCGCCGCTTACGTCTTCACCGGTTCCCAGACGCTGGTGGGCGGAAGCCCCAACGCGTTCAACTACACGCTGAATGGGAACACCAAGGAAGGCAATTACGATATCGGCGTGATCCCCGGTCAGCTGACGGTGACCAATCGCCAGGCGCAGTACCAGGTCACGGTTGAGGCGAACTCCTCCACCGGCAACAGGTACGACGGCGTTGAGCACGCGGCGACGGGATTGAAAACGTCCGAGTTCACGGTGGACGGCCAGAAGTACACGGTCGAGGGCCTGAATACCTCCGACCCGAGGGCCGTTAACGCCGGCGAATATGCGAACACCATCAGCGGCACGCCGGTGGTGAAGGATGCCAACGGCAACGATGTGTCCAGCCAGTTCGCGGTTACGCTGGTTCCGGGCAAGCTGGAAATCGCGAAACGCTCCGTCACGCTGACCTCGGCAAGCGATAGCCGGGTGTACAACGGCGAGGCGCTGACCAACGATGGCGTTACCGTTGGCGGCGATGGCTTCGTTGCGGGCGAGGGCGCTGTCTATAACGTGACGGGCACCATTACCGACGCTGGCAAGGTGGCCAACTCGTTCACGTACGAGCGCAACTCGAACACCAACTTCGACAACTACACTATTACTAAGGAAGAAGGCACCCTTGAGGTGACGCCGGTTGCCGACAAGGTCACCGTCACCATCACGGGCAACAGCGCCACGCTGCCGTACAGCGGCTCCGAGCAGAGTGTGGCCGGTTACGACTTCAAGGCATCCAATCCGCTGTACAAGGAAGGCGACCTTGCCTTCAGCGGAACGGCCGTTGCCAAGGGCACGAATGCCGGCACCTATAACATGAACCTGGCTTCTGGGCTATTCTCCAACATCAGCGGCAACTTCACCAACGTGGAGTTCGTGGTCGTCGATGGCTCGCTTGAGATTACGGGCGGCGATCTGGATGCTGGCAAGGTCGTCTGGGATGTGCACGATGTGCAGAAGGTCTACGACGGCACACCGCTTTCCGCGTATGTCGCAAAAGCCACCGACAAGTTCGGCAATGCGCTCAAGGTAGAGTACAGCACCGATGGCGAGCAGTGGACGGACGATCCGTCGAGTATCACGCTGACCCATTTCGGCTACCAGGAAGTGAAGTTGCGCGCGACGGGCGCGAACTACGCTGCTGGCCAGTATGCGGAAAACAAAGATGGGGAGTGGGTCGCCATTACCAGCCGCCCGGTCAAGCTGACTTCTAAGGGCGATAACAAGAAATATGACGGCAAACCGCTCACCAACGATACCGTGACGGTTGAAACGAAGGGCGAGGGGACCGGCTTCATCGACGGCGAGGGCGTGACCATCAACGTCACCGGTTCCCAGACCGATGCCGGCGAAAGCGACAACACCTTCGACTACACCTTCAACGAGGGCACGAACGCCAACGACTACTGGGTGACGACCGAGTACGGCAAGCTCGTGGTGACCGCTAGCGATTCCGAGGTGGTTGCGACCATCGCCGGCCATAACAAGACCGTTGAATATAACGGCTCCGAGCAGTCCGTCGAAGGCTACGACTTCGTCGAGGAGGCATCCAATCCGCTGTACAAGGAAGGCGACTTCACCTTCAGCGGCGAAGCCATTGCTAAGGGGACAAATGTCGGAACCTACAACATGAACCTTGCTTCCGAGCAGTTCATCAACAAGAGCGATAACTTCTCGAAGGTCGTGTTCGCCGTAACGGACGGCACGCTGACCATTACGCCGAAGTCCATCGTTCCCGATCCCGAGAACCCGAAGAACACGATGTCCGTCGATTCGCCTGCGGATGTCGTCTACAACGGTCAGGATCAGACGTGGACGCCCGTCGTCAAGGATGGGGAGCGCACGCTTGAGCCCGGCAAGGATTACACCGTCGAATACAGCACCGCTGACCACACCAATGTTACCGGCAAGATCACGGTGACCATCACCGGTATCGGCAACTATTCCGGCAAGGTCGAGCGCACGTATCAGATCACCAAGCGCACCGTTGGTCTGAAATCCGAGGGCGGCTCTAAGCCTTACGACGGCACCGCGCTTACCAAGCCCGAGGTTTCCGGCTGGCAGCAGCAGGGAGACACCGGCTTTGTGACGGGCGAGGTTTCCAACGTTCGCGCTACGGGTTCCGTGACCACCGTTGCCCAGGGCGGGGTTACCAACTCGATTGCATACGACACGAACGCTGGCTTCAACGAGAGCAACTACACCATCTCCAAGGACGAGGGCAAGCTGAGCATCACGGCGCTTGCGGCCGAAGATGGCATCGCCATCACGCCGAACAACGCTACCTATATATATGATGCGTCTTCGCATGAGGCGGGTGCCGCAGCGGCTTCGGCTTCCGTTGCGGGAACCGACGTGAACCTTGAGTATCGCGTCAACGCCAGCGCCGATACCGAGTGGCGCAGCAATGCTTCCGCGATCACGGCGATCAACGCCGGCGCCTTGACCGTCGAGGTTCGCGCTTCCGCCGCGAACTACAGCGGCTATAAGTATGCAGAGCAGACGCTTACCATCCAGAAGCGCGACGTCGAGCTGACGTCTGCCAGCGCGTCCAAAGTGTATGACGGTGCGCCCCTTGCGAAGGACTGGGTCGACATGGGCCCGAACCGTCCTGACACGGGCTTCATCTGGACCGACCTTTCCGGTGACGGCCAGGTGCACGCGACGGGCTCGCAGACCGAGGTCGGCTCTTCCGAGAACGTGATTTCCTACCAGCTCAAGCCCGGTGCGGAGAACAACTACAACATCATCGGCGAGCACGTCGGCACCCTTACGGTGACGGCTCAGTCCATCACACCCGATCCGCAGAACCCGGATTCCTATAAGGGCGTCGCGATCGACGAGCCGAACGACCATGTCTACGACGGCACGGAGCACAAGTGGGCTCCCGAGGTCACCGACAAGGACGGCAACAAGCTCGTCGAGGGCAGCGATTACACGGTGACCTACGATACCGACGACTTCGTGAACGTGAAGGTCGTCAACGTGACGATCGCCGGCAAGGGCAGCTACACGGGCACGTGCGTGAAGGCGTACGAGATCACGAAGGCCCCGCTGATCGTGAACGCGGAAAGCGCTTCCAAGGTCTATGACGGTGAAGCCCTGACTGCGGGCGCGACGATCGAAGGCCTTGTCGGCGGCGAGACCGCGGCCGCCCAAGCCCATGGTTCCCAGACCGAGGTCGGCTCTTCCGCCAACACGGTGTCGGACATCACGTTGGATGACATCACGTGGGATACCGCCAAGAAAGGCAATTACTATATCGCTGCGCAGAACGACGGCACGTTGACCGTCACGCCGAAGGGCATCGCCCAGATGACCGTCAGCAGCCTGCCCGACGTTATCTACAACGGTGAAAGCCAGCAGCAGAAGCCGGTCGTGAAGGACGGCGAAAAGGCGCTGACTGAAGGCGTCGACTACGAGCTGACGTACTCCGAGAACACGACCGATGCGGGCACGGTGACCGTGACCGTCACCGGCAAGGGTAACTATGCCGGCAGCGTCGACGTGGAGTATCTCATCACGCCCGCGCCGCTGGCGGTTGCCACGCCGAGTGCCTCCGGGGTCTACAACGGCAAGCCCCTGACCGCCGCCGGCTCCGTCTCCGGCTTCGTCAACGGCGAGTCCGCGCCCTTCGAGACCACCGGCAGCCAGACCGAGGTGGGCACGAGCGACAACACCTACGCCATCGACTGGGCGGCGGCGGGCGCCACCGCCAAGCAGGCGAACTACACGGTCTCCGAATCCATCGGCAAGCTGACCGTCACCGAGTTCGCCGACCAGGTGGTCGTGACCACCACGGGCGGCGCCTTCACCTACGATGGCACGGCTCATGGCGCTACCGTGACGGTCGGCGCCCTGCCCGAGGGCTACACGCTCGAGGCCGCCGCGTCCAGCGCTACGGCGACGAACGTTTCCGACGGCGAAGTGGCGGCAACGGCCGACGTGCTCGTCATCAAGAACGCCCAGGGCGAGGACGTCACCTCCAAGCTGAACGTCAAGTTCGTCGACGGCGCCATCAAGGTCGAGCCGGCGAAGCTGACCGTGACCACTCCGAGCGCCTCCAAGCCCTATGACGGCAATGCGCTGACGGCCGAGGGCAAGGCGTCCGGCTTCGTGAACGGTGAGGCGGCCACCCTCAAGACCACCGGCGGCCAGACCACCGTCGGCACGAGCGAAAACGGCTACGAGCTGGTGTGGGACGACAACGCGAAGGCGGAGAACTACACGGTCGAGGAGAACCTCGGCACGCTCGAGGTCACCAAGAGCATGGCCGGTATCGTGGTTATCCCGCAGGGCGGCACCAAGGTCTACGACGGCACGGCTCTCGAAAGCGCCGGGGTCAACGTGATCGGCGTGCCCGCAGGTTTCGCCCTTTCGGCCAAGACCAAGGGCTCCACCACCGATGCCGGGTACGTTACGGCCGAGGTCGATTCCTATATCATCACGAACGCCGCCGGCCAGGACGTCACCGACCAGTTCGGCAACGTGGCGACCGGCAAGGCTTCGCTCGTCGTGACCAAGCGCCCGGTGACGCTTGTCTCCGGCGACGCCTCCAAGGTCTACGACGGCACCGCGCTCACCGAGCACAAGGTCAGCGTGGAGGATGGCTCGCTTGCCTCCGGCGAGGAGTTCGGCTACGACTTCTTCGGCTTCCAGACCTCCGTGGGCTCCAGCAAGAACACCTTCGCCGCAAAGCCCGGCAACGGCAGCACGAAGGTGGAGAACTACGACATCACCTATAGGTACGGCACGCTGACGGTGAGCGCGCAGTCCATCAACCCGGACGACCCGATCCCGGGCGCGTATGCCGGAGTGAAGGTCAACGCTCCGAGCGACGCCGTTTACGACGCGCGCGAGCATAAGTGGATTCCCGTGGTCACCGGCAAGGACGGCAACGCGCTCGTCGAGGGTCGCGATTACACGGTGACCTACAGCACCGATGACTTCACCAACGTGACGGGCGCCATCAAGGTGACCATTACGGGCATCGGCGATTACACCGGCTCCGTTACCAGAGAGTACCAGATCGCGCCCGCTTTCGTGAAGCTTGCGTCCAACACGCGCGAGTTCTTGTACAACGGCGCGTACCAGTCCGATGACGCGGTGACGGTCCAGGGCGCCGAGGCCTTGTTCCGCAGCCAGGTCGATGACCTGCAGGCGGTCGGCAAGGTCATGACGGTGGCCGAGGGCAAGGTTCCCAACACCATCGCCTACACCTGGAAGGACGGCTTCAAGGTAAGCAACTTCGCCATCGAGAAGAACGAGGGCGAGCTGTCCGTCGTCGTGAAGGATATCGTCTCCTCCGCCGACATGACGGTTTCCAGCCCGAGCGACCTTGTCTACGACGGCCGTGAGCACAAGTGGGCTCCCGAGGTGAAGGACGGGGAGAAGCTCCTGACGGAGGGCGTCGACTACACGGTGTCCTATAGCGCCGATGACTTCACCAACGTGACGGGCGTCATCACGGTGACCGTCACCGGCCAGGGCAACTACGCCGGCAGCGTCGAGCGCGCGTACCGTATCACGCCCGCGCCGCTGACGGTTGCCACGCCGAGCGCATCCGGGGTCTACAACGGGAACGCCCTGACCGCCGCCGGCTCCGTCTCCGGCTTCGTCAGCGGTGAGTCCGCGCCCTTCGAGACCACCGGCTCCCAGACCGAGGTGGGCACGAGCGACAACACCTACGCCATCGACTGGGCGGCGGCGGGCGCCACCGCCAAGCAGGCGAACTACACGGTTTCCGAATCCATCGGCAAGCTGACCGTCACCGAGTTCGCCGGCCGCGTGGTCGCGACGCCCGGCAGCTATTCCGGCGTCTATGACGGCCAGGCCCACGGCGTCGATGTGACCGTGTCCGGCCTGCCCGAGGGCTATTCGGTGAAGGCTGCGCACTCCAACGCCACGGCAACCGATGCGACCGATGAGGCGGGCGTGACCGCTTCGGTCGACGAGCTGGTCATCGTCAACGCCCAGGGCGAGGACGTCACCGATAAGTTGGATATCGAGAGGCAGGCCGGTGCCATCAAGATCGCGCCCGCCGAGTACCATGTCGTGACCGAAGGGGCCTTCAAGGTCTATGACGGCACCGCGCTGACGGCGCCCGGCAAGATCGTCGGCCTGGTCAACGGCGAGGAGGCGTCGCTTTCCGTGACCGGCAGCCAGACTGATGCGGGCTCCATCGCGAACGCATACGCGATCGCGTTCGACAAGTCCGCGAAGGAGGGCAACTACATCCACGGCGCCGATGTCATCGGGACGCTTGAGGTGGCCGCGGCCAAGGCGGAGGGGAAGATCGCGCTGAGCGGCAGCTCCGCTTCCAAGGTCTACGACGGCAAGCCGCTTGCGGCGCAGGTTGCTTCCGCGACGGTCCCGACGCAGGATCCGGTGACCATCGAGTACAGCCTTGACGGCGAGAGCTGGACGACCGACCCCGGCTCGCTCACGGCGACCGATGTGGCAGATTCCGCGACGGTCCAGCTCCGTGCGTCCAGCCTGGGCAACTACGAGGGCTACGTGTACGGCTCGCAGCAGCTGTCCGTCACCAAGCGCGCGGTCAACCTGAAGAGCGACAGCGCCTCGAAGGTGTTCGACGGCACCGCGCTCACCAGGCCCGAGGTTGTCGGCTGGAAGCAGCTCGGCGATGAGGGCTTCGTCGACGGCCAGGTCTCCGCCGTGCGCGCCACGGGCAGCGCTACCCACGTTTCCGACGGCAAGGTGGCGAACACGATCGTCTATACCGAGAGCGAGGGCTTCAACGCGGACAACTACGCCATCTCCAAGGACGAGGGCGTGCTGAGCGTCACGGCCAAGCAGATCGCCGCGGCCGATATGACCGTCCGGGCTCCGGCCGACGTCGTGTACAGCGGCAAGGCCCAGCAGCAGAAGCCGGTCGTGAAGGACGGCGATAAGGTGCTGGTCGAGGGCGTCGACTACGAGTTGACGTACTCCGGGAACGCGACCGACGCGGGTACCGTCACGGTGACTGTGACCGGCAAGGGCGACTACGCCGGCAGCGTCGACGTGGCGTACCAGATCGCCCCTGCGCCGCTGACGGTGACCACCGAAAGCGCCAACAAGGTTTACGACGGCAAGCCCCTGACCGCTGACGGCAAGGTCGACGGCCTGGTCAACGGCGAGACCGTCGCGTTCAAGGTGGTCGGCAGTCAGACCAAGGTCGGCGAGAGCGACAACGCCTACAAGATCGAGTGGAGCGGGACAGCGAAGCGGGCGAACTACAGGCTTGAGGCCGAGACTATCGGCAAGCTGACCGTCACCGAGTCCGCCGACGAGGTGGTCGTGACCACCACGGGCGGCACCTTTACCTACGACGGCGCGTCCCACGGCGCCACCGTCAAGGTGGCCAATCTGCCCGAGGGCTACTCGCTTGAGACCGCCGAGTCCGCGGCAAGCGCGAAGGACGTCTCCGACGGCGAGGTGGCGGCCACGGCAGACGTGCTCGTCATCAAGAACGCCGAGGGCGAGGACGTCACCTCAAAGTTGAACATCAAGTTCGTCGACGACACCATCAAGGTCGAGCCGGCGAAGCTGACCGTGACCACCCCGAGCGTTACGAGGGTCTTCGATGGCGATGCGCTGACGGCCGAGGGCAGGGTGTCCGGCTTCGTGAGCGGCGAGACCGCAACCTTCAAGACCACCGGCAGCCAGACCGAGGTCGGCTCGAGCGTGAACGGCTACGAGCTGGTTTGGGATGGCAGCGCGAAGGCGGCGAACTACACGGTCGTGGAGAACCTCGGCACGCTGACGGTGTCGGCGCAGTCCATCGACCCCGACGATGCCGGCGCGTTCGGCGGCGTGACGGTCGGCTATCTGGCCGACACGGTGTACAACGGCGCCGATCAGCGCTTCGAGCCCGAAGTGGTCGACAAGGGCGGCAAGGCGCTGGTGAAGGGCCGCGATTACGAGCTTTCCTTCTCCGGTGATGTGAAGAACGTCGGCGAGGTGACCGTGATCGTCATCGGCAAGGGCAACTTCGCCGGCAGCGTCGAGCGCACGTACCACATCACGCCCGCGCCGCTGGCGGTGACCACGGGCAGCGACTCGAAGATCTACGACGGCAGCGAGCTCACGAACAGCGAGCTGTCGATCGAGGGCCTGCAGGGCGAGGATCGAGTCACGGCGGCCACCACCGGCAGCCAGACCGAGGTGGGCAGCTCCGAGAACACCTATCGCATCACGTGGGGCGATGTCGATGCTGCCAACTACGTCATCGACGAGCACCTGGGCACGTTGACGGTCACGCCGGCTCCGGTGCCCCCGACGCCGAATCCGGATGACGGCACGACTCCGACGCCGGAGCCCACCCCGAGCCCGACCCCCGGCGACGGCTCGACGCCTGGCACGACTCCGGACGGCACGACGCCCGGTTCGACTCCGAATCCTGGCAACGGCTCGACGCCCGCCTCGGCTTCGACTCCGGCGCCTGCGGCCGCCGGCCCGCTCGATGCGTTGGCCGACGTGCTCGAGGGCGCGTACGAATCGGTGACGGGCGGCCCCGAGGCCGATAACCCGGTCGAGGAGGAGCGGATCTACGACGCCGAGAACCCGTTGGGCAGGGAGTCGGTCGAGGATCGTTGCTGGGTGCACTGGTACATGATCGTCGGCATGGTCCTGACGGCTGTCTATGGTCTTGCGGCGGCGCTTCGCCGTAAGAACCACGAGCGCAAGCTGCGCAACGACATGAACGACGTCTTGGGCGACGGCGACGGCAAGGACCCCTCGGGGTCTCCCGCCGCCAAGCCCGCTGGAATGGAGGCTTAGGGCTATGAGGAAAAGCAACTATCTGGTGCTGGGCGCGGCGGCCATCGTCGCGGCGCTGCTGCTGGTGCTGTGGTACCACCTGGGCTTCAACCGCATCGATAGCCCGCTCGACCTGACGCTGGCCATTGTATGGTGGGTCGGCATCGTGGCCATCGCCGCGATTCTCGTCCGCTTAGAGGAGCGTCGCCGTCGCCAGATCCGCACGCTGTACGTGTCCTCGAAGTCGCTGTACAGCAGCGAGCTCGGTATGGTGGGCATCGGGGAAGCCGGTGCGGTCGAGGCCATGCGCGGCATGCTCGGCCAGCTGAAATACGGCTTCGATTCGAAGGGCCTGCCGGACCGCAAGAAGTTCGACTACCGCTTCGTCGTGCGAACCGACGAGTTCAAGGAGCACGATAGCGAAGACGGCAAGCCCGCCGATGACGCGGCGGCAGCCTTGGCGGCCCAGCGCAAGGATCCCACGTGGAAGGGCACGGTCATCAAGGTCGACCGCCAAAACGGGAACAGCGAAACCCCGTTCGACGGCATCGATCAACTGAAGGCGGCGCTGGCCTAGCCGGTCGCCCCGCGCAATCTCGTTTGCCGCCCTCGGCACCAAGCGAGGGTTGATTGGGCAAGACCCTCACGGGCCCGGGAGAAATCCCGGGCCCGTCTTATATCGCAAGCTGGATGAACACCCTCCTGGAACCTGTTCATGTCCCAGCACGAGGGCGGTTGGCCTGAACAGGTTCCAGGTACCTGTTCACGTTCGCTTGAACGGGTTCCAGGAACCTGTTCGCGTTCGTGTGGGATCGGATGAACACCCTCCTGGAACCTGTTCATCCACAAATGATGGTTCGGCGCCGTGAGCTGCAAGGCGCTTCGGGCCGGGGAGGGCAAAAGTCGGGAAAGTTAACCATCGTTCACGGTTTCTTCACGTTCGCTTGACGCGTTCTGTAAACTGGGAACCTGACACACGGAGCGCATGCGACGCATGCGCAGGCAAGGGCACCTTTCGATCGCAAGGCAAGGTTCATGGAAGACATCACGCATCTCATCGGGCACGTTCTCGAGCACTCCGTCGAGGACACGCTGTACCTTATCCCGTTTTTGTTCGTCACCTATCTGGCAATGGAGTGGCTCGAGCACAAGGCGGGCGACAAGGCCGAGGAGGCCGTGCGCCGTGCAGGCGCGGCGGGGCCGGTAGTCGGTGCGCTCGTGGGCATCGTCCCGCAATGCGGCTTCTCGGCGGCGGCGGCAACGCTGTGGGCGGGCCGCGTCATCACGCTTGGCACGCTGTTCGCGGTGTTCCTGTCAGCCTCCGACGAGATGCTGCCCATCTTCCTGGCCGAGCAGGTGGCGCCGATGACCATCCTGAAGATCATGGGCGTGAAGCTGATAATCGGCATGGTCATGGGCTTCGTGGTGGACGCGGCCATCCGACTGGCGCGCCGCGACCGCGAGAAGCTGCGCATCCACGAGCTATGCGAACGCGACCATTGCCATTGCAACGGCGATTGCGAAACTTGCGAGCAGCAGCCGGAGCTGGCGTACGATTTCGAGCACGATGAGGAACACGAGCATCATCACGAGGGCGGCTCCATCTTGCGCAGCGCCCTTAAGCACACGGTGCAGGTCACGGTGTTCATCTTCGTCATCACCCTTGTGCTCGACGGCGCGCTGGAGCTGGTCGGCGAAGATGCGCTCGGCGCGTTTTTGGGCAGCAACCCGGTGCTTTCCGTGCTGGGCAGCGCGTTGGTGGGCCTTATCCCGAACTGCGCGGCAAGCGTGGTGATCGCGCAGCTCTACGTCGAGGGCGCGCTCGGCGCGGGCGCCATGATGGCGGGCCTTCTGGTGTCGGCCGGCGTGGGCCTGCTGGTGCTGTTCCGCACCAACCGCCGTCTTCGCCAGAACCTCATCGTGCTGGCGGGCCTGTGGGCCACGGGCGTGTTCTGGGGCCTCATCATCTCTGCGTTCGGCATCGCGTTCTAAGGCGTCGGAACCGCGGGTGCGGGGCTGAAGCGGCGGTGCGCGGAAGGGCCGCATCCGATTCCCGCCAGGCGGGGGACGGGTGCGGCCCCTGCCGTTTTATGCGCATGGCCGAGCGCCGCGCCGCTGTGATAGCATGGATGTCAACGATGAAAGGAGCATGCAATGGCAATCCTTGATGCCGGGATCGCCCGCGAGGAGGCTTTCGATCTGCTGAAGGCTCACAACCAGGACTCGTTCCATATCGAGCATGGCGAGACGGTCGAGCAGACCATGCGCTATTTCGCGCGCGAGTTCGATGCGGAGAACGAGGGCTTTTGGGGCATCGTCGGCCTGCTGCACGACCTTGACTGGGAAGAGCACGACGACGACCCCGAGAACCACACGGTATATGCGGCGGAGCTGATCGCGGCAGCCGGCGGGTCGCCCGAGCTCATCCGCGCCATCCAGACGCACAACAGCGATTTCAACCCCAGCCTGCCCGAGCCCGAGCTGCAGATGGAGAAGGTGCTCTTCGCCACCGAGGAGCTGACGGGGCTTATCGGTGCGGCGGTCGTCATGCGCCCGAGCAAGTCCGTCATGGACTTCAACGTGAAGTCGCTCAAGAAGAAGTTCAAGGATAAGCGTTTCGCGGCCGGCGTGAATCGCGACGTCATCCGCCGCGGCGCCGACATGCTGGGGTGGGAGCTTGGCGAGCTGTTCGAGCGTACCATCACCGCCATGCAGTCGTTCGCACCCGATCGCGACACGTTCGTAGTGGTGGAGTAGCGCCTCGACGCCTTATCCGCCCAAAAGAAGGAAACGCCCGGCGCCCTCGATGAACCGCCAACCCCATTCAAGAAATAGGGGGAGCGGTCCAAACGGGGGTCGCCGGGCGTTTCGCGTTCAGCGCCTGTCGCCCGCGAGCTCGTCGTCTTCGCGGCCTCAGCCGCTTCGCTTTCGCGTTCGCAACCGCTTCGCCTTATGGCCTGCGGGCCTACTTGTTAGCGCCTGTTGAAGGGGCGCATGGTCACGGGGATGCCGTTCTCGCAGATCAGCTTCGGCTCGCCTTGGATGAGCGGGCGGAAGTAGTCCAGCGCTTCGTCGGAGACGCCCTGGTAGTTCGGCAAGATCCACTCGCTGGGGAAAGGGCGCACGAAGTTGGCCAGATCGGAGGCGGGGCAGGCGAAGAACTCGGTGTTGTAGCCGCCGTCGACGCCCTGGCCGCGGCGGATGCCCACCACCTGCCCGGTGAACTCGGGCTTCGCGCTGCGCATGTGCGCGGAAACGCCCAGGTCGTAGGACTCCTCAAGGTCGACCAAGCTCATGGCGAAGTTGCTCGAGCGCGCCACGCGCGACAGGTCCTGCACCACGCAGCGCGGCACGATGCCGGCTTCCACGATCATGGACTTCAGCCGCCCGGCGGCCCCGCCCAGCATGGCGTGGCCCAGCCCGTCGGCGGCCTTGCCGTTGGCGGACAGGTACGTGCCGTCGTACCAGCGCGCGCCCTCCGACACCACCACGTAGCAGCTGCCCTGCTGCTCCATCTTCGCGCGCACCTGCTCCAAGAAGATGCTGCGGCGGAAATCCACCTCGGGCAGCACGAGCAGGTCGACGTCGCCGGTCAAGCACGTGCTCGCCGCAAGCCAGCCCGCGTCGCGGCCCATGGTCTCCAGCACGAACACCTCGGGGCGGGTGTAGGCGTCGTAATCCATGCGCGTGGCGTGCGTTATCTCGCACGCCACCTTCGCGGCGCTGGCGAATCCGGGGCAGTGGTCCATAAGCCCCAGGTCGTTGTCGACGGTCTTCGGGATGCCGATGAAGCGCTTGTCCAGGTTGCGCTCGGCGGCCCAGGCGGTCATGGCGGCGACCGTGGACATGGAGCCGTTGCCGCCGATGTAGAACATGGTGGAGATGTCGTTCTCGTCCATGACGTCGATGAGGCGCTGGAAGTCGGCCTCGTCGGAGAACTTGTAGCGGCATGTGCCCAGCGCGCACGAGGGCGTTTGCTTGAGCACCTCGATCTCGTGGCCGCTCAGGTCGGTCAGGTCGAACAGGTTGCCCGCCAGCGTTCCCTCGATGCCGTGAAGGCCGCCGAGGACGCGGTCGTAGAGCGGGTTGAGCTGGTTTGCGCGGATGACGCCGGCAAGGCTGGCGTTGATGACGGCGGTAGGGCCGCCCGATTGGGCGACAAGGCAGTTGGCCATGCGATGCTCCTGCACGTTGTTCAGGGTAGGAAGGCCCCATTATCGCACGCTCGCGTCAGGCTGCGGGCTAAGGGCGAAAGGCTGCAAAAAAGCTGCGAACGGGGCGGCTGCACATGCGGTGGCCGAGGCGGCAGGGATGCGGCGGCCGGTGCGGCGTCGCGCGGCAACGGGTATGGCGCGGACGCGGCGCCCGTGACGGCATCGCGTGGCCGCGCCCGTCCCCGCGCGCTTCCGCAGCGCATCCGGGCGCGTCGCCCGAACCGCTTGCCACGTTGCCCGCCGACCGCGGCACTTCCCGGCAGCGCCGCCATCCACTTGTGCGACAATAGAGGCGAACTATAGGAAAGCACTGCAATAAGTAGGTACCCACCATGTCTGCCAGATTCAACATCAAGGCGGCAGAGCCCGAGGCGGTCGCATCCCTGCAGCGCGAGCTGCACATGCCGCACTTCATCGCGGCCACGCTCGTCTCGCGCGGCATCGACACCTCGGAAGCCGCGAACCGTTTCCTCACGCCGTCGCTGGACCGCGACTGGCGCGACCCCTACATCATCCCCGGGCTGTCCGAGGCGGCCGATGCGCTGGAGGCGGCCATCCGCCGCGGCGACCACATCCTCGTGTTCGGCGATTTCGACCTGGACGGCATCTCCGCCACCACCGTCATGACGCGCGGCCTGCGCGAGTTCGGCGCGCACGTCACGCCCTTCATCCCGCGCCGCTTCGAGGAGGGCTACGCCATCACCCCGGCGGCCATCGAGCGCCTGTCGCAGGTCAAACCCGATTTCCTGGTCACCGTCGACTGCGGCATCGCCTGCAAGGCCGAGGTGCGCCTGCTGCAGGAGCGCGGCATCGAAGTGGCCGTCACCGATCACCACGAGCCTTCCGACCTGGTGCCCGAGGGCGTGCCCGTGGCCGACCCGAAGCGCGACCCCGCCTGCCCCAGCGCCATCCTGGCCGGCGTGGGCGTGGCGCTCAAGATGGTGCAGGCGCTGGGCGGTCGCTTCGGCAAGCCGCACCTGTGGCGCCAGTACACCGACTTCGCCACGCTCGGCACCATCGCCGACCTCATGCCCATGCGCGATGAGAACCGCGCCCTGGTGGCCGACGGCCTGCGCCGCATCAACCAGGCACCGCGCCCGTGCATCGCCGCGCTGCTCGACACCTCCGGAGCCTCCGGCAAGCAGGTCACCGCCACCAACCTCAGCTTCTCCATCATCCCGCGCCTGAACGCCGCCGGCCGCATGGGCGACGCGCAGCTGGCGCTCGACCTTCTGCTCACCGACGACTTCGAGCAGGCCAACCAGCAGGCGCAGCGCCTCGAGAGCGTCAACGACCAGCGCCGAGCCATCGAGGCGGAGCTCTCCGAGATCGCCAAGGCCCAGGCCGCCGAAACCTACAAGGGCCAGCGCGCCCTGGTGGTGGCCGGCGAAGGGTGGCACGAGGGCGTGAAGGGCATCGTGGCAAGCCGCCTGGTGAACACCTACGGCGTGCCCTGCCTGCTGTTCACCATCGACGGCGACGAGGCGCGCGGCAGCGGCCGCAGCGTGGGCCAGGTCAACCTGTTCAAGGCCGTGGAAAGCTGCTCCGACCTGCTGCTTCGCTTCGGCGGGCACGAGGCGGCCGTGGGCGTGACGCTTCCCACTGAAAAGCTCCCCGAGTTCGAGCGCCGCCTGTGCGAGTACATGGACGCGCTTCCCGAGGGCGCGTTCCATCCGCTCATCACCATCGACGCCTGCGTGAACCTCGACGAGCTCACGCTGCGCAACGTGGCGCAGCTCGACGCGTTGGCCCCGTTCGGCCAAGAGCATCCCGTGCCCGTGTACCTGGCACGCGACGTCACGCTGCTGCACAGCCGTGCGGTGGGCGCCGAGCGCAACCATTTCTCGTGCTCGCTTTCCAACGGGCGCACCACGGTGGCCGGCATCATGTTCCACTGCAACGACATCGAGGCGCTCATGAAGACCGACAGCGTGGTCAACGCCGCGTTCGAGGTGCAGATAGACGAATGGAAGAATCGCCGCAGCGTGAAGGCCATGCTCAAGTCGCTGTCGCCGGCGCGCACGTGCGCCGCGCTGGAGGCGTGCCTGAACCCGGAGAACCTCAGCTTCGTGAGCGACCTGTACGCCACGCGCGACGAGGAGCTGTGCGCCGACGCGCCGCACGACCCCGAGGCCATCGAGGAATACGAGAACGAGCTGGAGGTCAACCGCGCCCATTGGGAGGCCATGGCGCGCCAGGACCCGCAGCGCCTGCGCGAGCACATCGTGCACGCCATCATCGGCGACGGCCAGCTCCATCAGGCCCAACGCGACATTTTGGATAACCTCGCCGAAGGCAAGTCGGTGCTCGGCGTCATGGTCACGGGCCGAGGCAAGTCGCTGACCTTCCAGGTGCACGCCACGCTGCGCGCCCTGGCGGCCCGCGAGGCCAGCCTGTTCGTGTACCCGCTGCGTGCGCTCATCGCCGACCAGGCGTTCCATCTGCGCGAGGCGCTGGCGCCCTTCGGCATCACCGTGGTCACGCTCACCGGCGAGTCCACGGTCGACGAGCGCCGCCAGGCGTTCGCGGGCCTGGCCGACGGCAGCGTGGACATCGCGCTGACCACGCCCGAGTTCTTGGCATGGCATGCCGATTCGTTCGCTTACACCGGGCGCGTCAAGTTCGTGGTGGTCGACGAGGCGCACCACGTGGGCCTGGCGCGCGCCGGCCAGCGCGAGGCGTACGCCACCATCGGCTCCGCGGTGCGTAGGCTTGGCAACCCCACGGTGCTCGCGCTCACCGCCACCGCCGATGACGAGTGCGCCCAGGCCGTGCGCCGCGAACTGCCCATCGATGCGTGCGTGTTCGACGCCTCCGATCGCCCGAACCTGCGCCTGGACGACCGCCGCAACGTGCCCAGTCGCGACAACTACCTGGCCAACCTGGTGGCAACCGGCGAGAAGACGGTGGTGTTCGTGAACTCCCGCGAGCAGTCCGTGGCCGTCGCCCGCGCGCTGCGCAAGCACGCGCCGCAGGTGGCGCCGCTCATCGGCTTCTACAACGCGGGCTTGTCGCGCAGCGAGCGCAAGCGCATCGAGCAGCTGTTCCGCACCGACGCGCTCCTGGTGCTCATCGCCACCAGCGCGTTCGGCGAGGGCGTGGATATCCCGAACATCCGCCACGTGGTGCTGTACCACATGCCCTTCAACGAGATAGAATTCAACCAGATGTCGGGCCGCGCCGGACGTGACGGCAAGCCGGCCTGCGTGCACCTGCTGTTCAGCCGCAACGACTGCGCCCTCAACGAGCGCATCCTGGCGGACATGACGCCGTGCCACGACAGCTTGGCGCAGGTGTACCGCAAGCTGCGCGCCATGCAGCGCGCCTCCGACACGCTCTTCTTCACCACCAGCGACGCCGAGCTGGCCAAGAACGTGTCCACCGATATCTTCCCGGTGAACACGGCGTCGGTCACGTGCGCCGTGGCGGTGTTCCGCGAGCTGGGGCTTATCGAGGCGCACGCCATGTTCGGCCCCGATGGGCTGGTGCGATCCATTCATGTGAAGGACACGCAGGACAAGGTGCAGCTCACCGACAGCGTGCGCTATCGCGAGGGAATGGACGAGCGCGAGATCTTCCATGCGTTCCGCGATTGGGTTATGCGCAGCAATGCCGCCGACCTGCAGAAGCGCGTATCGCATCCCATCCTGCCCACCACCGCCGTTGCAAAGGAGGCTGGAAATGAACAAGTCGAATAGCCGATCGGACCAGAACCTGCTGGGGGCACAACCAGACGTGGTCCGGCAAACCGTCGACGATAGCCTGCTGGGCCGCCCGCACGTGGCGGAGAAGGCGTTTTCCACCGAGGCCACGAAGGTGATGCCCAAGGGTGAGAAAACCCCTGACGAGCGCTTCGCCGACCTTCAGGATATGACGCGCGGCTACCTGACCGACGAGGAGGAGGCCAAGCTCGAGAAGGCCTTCCGCTTCGCTGCCGCGGCGCACGAGGGCGCGTGCCGCAAGTCGGGCGAGCCGTTCATCGCGCACCCGGTGGAGGTTGCCATCATCCTGGCCGACCTGCGCATGGACGTGGAAACGCTGTGCGCGGCGCTTCTGCACGACACGGTGGAGGACACCGACGTGACCAGCCAGCTGGTCGATCAGGAGTTCGGCCCGCACGTGGCGCAGCTGGTCGACGGCGTCACCAAGATCACGCGCATCGAGGTGGAAACCCTCACCGACGAGCAGGCGGCCACCATCCGCAAGATGTTCGTCGCCATGAGCAAGGACATCCGCGTCATCGTCATCAAGCTGGCCGACCGCCTGCACAACATGCGCACCCTCGCCGCGCTCAAGGAGGACCGTCGCATCTTCAAGTCGCGCGAGACGCTTGAGATCTACGCGCCCATCGCGCACCGCCTGGGCATCAACTCCATCAAATGGGAGCTCGAGGACCTGAGCTTCTATTACCTCGAGCCCAACAAGTTCAAGCAGGTCTCGCGCATGGTCACCGAAAGCCGTTCCGAGCGCGAGGAGTACCTTGACCAGGTCATCTCCGTGCTGCGCGGCGAGATGGACAAGGTGAGCATCCAGGCGCAGATCATGGGTCGCCCCAAGCACCTGTACAGCATCTATCAGAAGATGGCGAAGAAGGGCAAGGGCTTCTCCGAGATCTACGACCTGATCGCTGTGCGCATCATCGTCAAGTCGGTGAAGGACTGCTATTCGGCACTGGGCGCGGTGCACACGCTGTGGCACCCCATGCCCGGGCGGTTCAAAGACTACATCGCCATGCCGAAGTTCAACATGTACCAAAGCCTGCACACCACGGTCATCGGCCCCGCCGGCAGGCCGCTCGAGGTGCAGATCCGCACCGAGGAGATGCACCGCCAAAGCGAGTACGGCGTGGCGGCGCACTGGCGCTATAAGGAGAAGGGTGGCCGCGGCGGCAACGACTCCATGGACAAGCAGCTGGCCTGGCTGCGCGAGATGGTGGACTGGCAGGACGAGACGCACGATTCGCGCGAGTTCCTGAAGGACCTGAAGGTGGACCTGGCGCCTACCGAGGTGTTCGTGTTCACGCCGAAGGGCGAGGCCATGAGCTTGCGTGCCGGATCCACGCCCGTTGACTTCGCCTACGCCATCCACACCGAGGTGGGCAACCATTGCGTGGGCGCGAAGGTCAACGGCGCCATCGTGCCGCTGGCCTACGAGCTGCAGCTGGGCGACCGCGTGGAGATCCTCACGCAGAAGTCGGCAAGCCCCAGCCGCGACTGGCTCAACATCGTGAAGACGCCCAGCGCGCGCAACAAGATCCGCGCGTACTTCAGCAAGGTCACCCGTGCCGACGACCTGCTCAGCGGCCGCGACAAGCTGGCGCGCGAGATGCGCAAGCACGGCCTGGGCATCTCCAACACCCGCTCCGAGCGCGCGCTGCGCACCGTTGCCGAGCATCTGGGCTACAAGGATGCCGACGACATGCTGGTCAATATCGGCACCAGCAAGGAGAGCGTGCAAAGCGTGGCCAACCGCCTGCTCGCTGAGCTGGGTCGCAAGGGCGATCAGCAGCCCGATCCGCTGAATCTGGGCACGGCGGCCATGACCACCGGCAAGCTGCCGCCCATGCTCACGCTGGTGAACAAGCCGAAGAAGCACGAGACGAAAAGCTCCAACGGCGTGGTGGTGGAAGGCGTGGAAGGCGCGCTCGTGCGCCTGTCGCGCTGCTGCAACCCCGTGCCGGGCGACGACATCATCGGCTTTGTCACGCGTGGCCGCGGCGTGTCGGTGCACCGTCGCGACTGCCCGAACGCCAAGGAGCTCATGGCACAGCCCGAGCGCATTATGAAGGTGCATTGGGAAAGCGACCTGCCGAAGAACACGTCGTTCAAGGTGGAGGTCTACATCGAGGCGCTCGACCGTCTGCAGCTGCTTTCCGATGTCGTGCTCGTGCTGTCGGGCATGGGGGCGAACGTCCTGTCGTCGAACACGGTGTCGCACCGCGATGGCATGGCAGAGATGCGCTTCCTGTTCCAGGTCAGCGACATCACGCACATCGACATCATCCTCAGCAAGCTCAAGGCGCTCGAGGGCGTGTTCGATGCCCGCCGCATGGTGCCGAAGGTAGGCGGAGGGAAGGATTCCGCCCTGCTGTAGCAAGGGCCTTGCGGGGCCGCCGCCTTGGGGGCTCCGAGGCGGCAGGTTTCCCGCTCCGGTTCGTTGGGGAAGGGTTGTTTGGCGAAGGGCCCTTCCCGTTGCAATGTTGGGGGGGCGGTGCGTCCGCCCTCGACGCTCGAAGATACTGATTTAGGAGGACAACATGGCATATAAGGTGAAGGGAACGTGCGTCGACGCGTCGTTCCTGGTTCTGGGACCGTATCAAACCAACGTGTACGTTGTGTCGGACGGCTCCGCCACCTTCGTGGTGGACCCCGCAAGCGATGCGAAGAAGATCGCGGCGGCTTTGGGCGGGCGCAAGCTCGATGCCATCGTGCTGACGCATCGCCACTCCGATCATGTGGCGGCCGCTGCCGAGCTGCGCAGCCTCACGGGCGCCACCGTCATCGCCTCGGCCATCGACGCCGACATGATCTGCGGCGACAAGCCCGTGCCGCGCGACGACCAGAAGTTCCCCGCATGCCCGGTCGACCAGCGCGTCAACCACGGCGACGTGGTGAAGATCGGCAACATGCCGTGGAAGGTCATCAGCACCCCCGGTCACACCGAGGGCAGCATGTGCCTGTTCCTGGATTCCTCGCTCACCGAGCGCCTGGATGCCAAGCCGGTCCTGATCGCCGGCGACACGCTGTTCTTCGGCTCCATCGGCCGCACCGACTTCAGCGGCGGCAGCATGTCGGCCATGCGCAAGTCGCTCAAGCGCCTGGCGGTCCTGCCCGACGACACGGTGGTCCTGCCCGGTCACGGCAACCTGACCACCATCGGCGGCGAGCGTCGCCGCGTGTTCGCCTTCTATGCATAAGGCGCAGCCTGGTCGCAAACTTGCAATCACATGAGAAAGGCCCGCATGAGCGGGCCTTTCGCGTTTCTATGGGTTTGTGTGGCCTGTGCCTACACGTTCTTCAGCATGATGGTGTTCATGACGTCGGCGGCAAGCTCGCATGCGTCGCAGCAGGCTTCCATGCTGTCGAACAGGTTCGTCCATACGTACACGCGCATGGGGTTGTCGTAATCTTTCACGTGCAGGTCGCGGATGACCTGGGTGTAGAGCTGGTCGGCCTGCTCCTCGAGGTCGTGGACCTTCACGATGAGGTTCACGAAGTTCTTCGACTTCTTGAAGTTGTGGAAGTCGCACATGGCGTTGTCGAGCGCCTCGCAGCTGCCCTGGATGAGCTTCGCGAACTCGATGGCCTGGTCGTGCATGAAGTGGATGTCGTACATGTAGAAGCGCAGCATGACGTCTTCGATGTCGTCGACGATGTCGTCGAGCGCCTGGCACATCTCGATGATGTCCTCGCGGTCGATGGGGGTGATGAAGTCGGTGGCGACCGTCTTGAAGATCTTGTGGTTGATCGTGTCGCCCTCGTGCTCGATCTCATGCGCCTTCTGCGTGTTCTCTTCGAGCGCGGATGCTTCCGTGAACTGCTCGATGGTTTCAACTAGCAACGCCGACTCGGCGACGGCCAGCTTCGAGTGCTGCTCGAATGCGCCGAAATAGTCGAACTTGTGCTTCCTGCCCATGGGGTCTCCTTCTAAGAACAAGTACCTACCACGTTCGCACGTGCGATTCCAAAGTGTAACGCAAGTTAACGTGCTGGAAACGGGGAATCCACGGTGGCGTTGCGAAAGACGCGAACCGTCAACATCCCGTTATATTGCAAGCCCCGTTTCCGCAACAGCTGGGGCGGATGCCCCAGCTGGCAGCCGAGACGAGGCTGCCAGCTGGGCGCCCGGGGCCGTGGATGCTTTTGCCGGTGGAAGTCCTAACGGACGGGGCGGCTGTCAGTCGGGGCCGCGCACGCTTTCCCGATGGAACTCCCGGCAGACGCCCGGCGTGGCCTGCGGGGCTCCTTACGTCTCGCTCTCGGGGCGCGGGGGCTGGTCGTCGCTTTCCGGGTAGCAGCGGTTCTCGCCGTCGGTGCTGGTAACGCCGTTGCCTAAGGCGCTATCCAGCGACGAGCCGTCGGCTGCGATAGGGGCCATGCTGCCGGTTGCGCTCGGAGAGGTGATGGGCGGCATGCTGCCGGTGACGCCCTTGGCGGTAACCGGGGGGATGGGGCCGGTGAGGCCGGTGGTCTGAGCCTGGAAGCCGGTGGGGCGGCGACGGGCGCGCACGCGGTTCGCCATGCGCTTGACCGGTTGGGCGACGGCCTGCGTGACCACGTCGGAGTAGTCACGCGCCGGGCGGGTTCGCCAGCCGAACGCCAGCGAGGCGTAGCGGATGCCCATGACCAGCACGACGCACGTGATGGCCGCATACTGGTCGAGCAGGTGGTTCTGCTTCATGACGGCGAAGGCAAGCGCTCCGATGAGCGCCGCGCTCACGTACACCGTGCCCGCTTGGAACGCCTCTGGTTCCCGGTTCATGCAGATGTCGCGCACGATGCCGCCGCCGTTTGCGGTGATGGTGCCCAGGATGACGGCGGGCACCAGGTCGAGGCCGGCGGAGAGCGCCTTGCCCGTGCCGATGATGGCCCACAGCGCCACCGACAGGTTGTCCAGGAAGTCCATGAACGGGTCGAAGTACGTCATGAGCTTGCCGAAGTAGAACGCCACGATGCCGGCCACGATGCAGGCAAGGATCAGGTTCGGTTTCTGGAAGGCGTAGATGCCGTAATCCTGCAGCAGGATGTCGCGCGTGATGCCGCCGGCAAGACCGACGACGATGGCGATGCAGCACACGCCGAAGATGTCGTATTTCGCCCGTACCGCGCTGAGCGCTCCGAAGATGGCGCCCGCAATGGTTGCGGCGAGCTCGAGCCAATAGGGGATAGCCAGGGCTACTTCCAGCATGAATACCCTTTCATATGGGAGTTGTTATATAAGATGAGGTTGCCGCCCGCATCGCTGCGGGCGGTCTGATGTTCGGATGTTCGGACGTCCAGGTTGCGCCGCGGGTGAGCAGGCGCCGGCGTGCGTGGCATGCGGACCGGCGACGTGCGAGCTGCCGGGTGCGCGGACCGTGCCGCGGGTGGATGCCTGCGTGCGGATCGCAACCGCTACTCTACCACCAGCACCTGGGCTTGCGTGGGGCGGCCGGAGAAGTCCAGCTCGCCGGTCAGCTCGCGCGTCCGCTCGACGGTGAAGCCCGGCTGATCGAACGCGGCGATCAGGTTCTTCGCCTTGTACTGCGCCTGATCGTAAAGATCCCAGAAGCCGGTGGTGCGCACGTCGCCGGTGAAGGGGTTGGTCCAGGCGTCGTGCTCGTGGTTGTCGAACACGCTTTCGGCGGCGGCCACCGGGCGATGGCTCATGGACTGGTAGAACGAATGCGGGCGCGCCAGGCGCTCGATGCGGCCGATGAGGTCGCGCTTGATGCCGGTGGGCGACCAGAACAGGCGCTGCACCAGGCGGAACCCGTGCACCGACAGGCGGAACAGGTTGTGCGGGATCACTTCGCCGTACACGTTCAGGGCCAGGTAGGCGTACATCTTCGACACGGCTCCGAGCACTGCCTCGCTTGCGTGCAGGATCTCGCGCGAGGGGTTGAACGCGGCCACGGTGTCGCCGCGCTTGGCGAACAGCACCATCTCGTCCAGCTCGCTTTCGATGACGCCGTGCACCTCGCTGCCGTCATCGCGCGTTAGGCCCGGCTCGCCTGCATCACACAGCGCGTGCTCGTGGCAGTACACCAGCGGGTGCACGGTGGAATCGAGCGCGTAGTGACAGAGGAACCCCAGCGCATAGGCGCGTCCGAGCGGCTTCTCCTCGGGGTCCAGGACGCCGAGGGAGTCCTTCAGCGCCGCCAGCAGCTCGGCGGGCTTTCGGCTGTGCATGGTGTTGCCCAGCTTGTGGTACGCCGTGGCGCGGAAGTCGGCCACTGCGTAGAACAGCGGGTCGGGGCCTTGGTTTCCCAGCAGGAACGCGTCGGCTTCGTCGCGCGATCCGCCGATGGTCTGGAACAGCGCGTCGTACACGTCGCGTCCGAAGAAATCATGGGTGATGATTGCTGGCATTCCGTATCCCCGTTTCTCGTGTGGCTGACATTCATTTTACGTGGACGATTATAGCCATCATATACAATGGTTTGCGCGCCGCTCGGCGGCGTTCAACGTACATGCACGATTCGGTGTTCGGAACCGCACGGGCCTGCGCGTCGGCGGGTTCCCGCGGACGGCGCGGGCCTTGCCGATAGCAAGGAGCAGCCATGGGATTGGGCCTTCGCAGCCTGTCGAAACGCGAGCGCAGCTGGGTTTTGTACGACGTGGGAAACTCCGCGTACGTCATGTTGGCGGCAACGCTCATCCCCATCTATTTCTCGGCCATCGCCGAACCTGGGTCGTCCGCCGTGGTGGCCTGGGGTTATGCGACCACGGTGGCCTCGCTGGCGCTTGCGCTGCTCATGCCGTTCCTGGGCAGCCTGGCCGATCTGAAGGGCAACAAGAAAAAGTTCCTTGCGGGCACCATCGGCACGGGCGCGGTGTCGCTCGCGGTCATGGGCGTGCCCGGCAACGCTATGGTGTTCCTAGTGATATACGTGTTCTCGTCGGTCATGCTCAACGCGTCGCTGGTGTTCTACGATGCGTTTTTGGTCGACGCCACCGAGCAGGAGCGCTACGATGAGGTCTCGTCGCAGGGCTACGCTTGGGGCTACATCGGATCCTGCATCCCGTTCATCGTGTGCCTGGTCATCGTGCTGTTCGGCAGCAGTTTCGGCATCGGGCAGCTTGACGGCATCCGCATCTCGTTCGTCATCACCGCGGTGTGGTGGCTGGTGTTTTCCGTGCCCGTGCTGCGCGACGTGCATCAGACGCACTTCAAGGCGCGCGAGGCGCATCTGTTCCGTCATACGCTCAAGGGCCTGGCGGGCACGTGCAAGAAGATCGCCCGCGACAAACGCCTGCTCATGTACATGCTGGCGTTCTTCTTCTACATCGACGGCGTGCACACCATCATCACCATGTCCACCAGCTACGGCACCGACCTGGGCATCGACTCCACGCAGCTGGTGCTCGCGCTTCTGGTGACGCAGTTCGTGGCGTTCCCGTCCGCCATCGCCTACGGGCGCTTGGCCGGGCGCTTCGGCACCAAGCGCATGCTGCTGATCGCGGTGTTCGCATACTTCTGCATCACGCTGTTCGCCGCATTCTTCCTGCGCTCCGCCGCCGAGTTCTGGGTGCTGGCCGTGTGCGTGGGCCTGTTCCAAGGCGGCATCCAGGCGCTGTCGCGCAGCGAGTTCGGCAAGCTCATCCCGAAGGAGAACGCCAACGAGTACTACGGCTTCTTCGACATCTTCGGCAAGTACGCCACCATCATGGGCACGTTGCTCGTAAGCGTGTTCACCCAGCTCACGGGTTCAAGCAGCTACGGCGTCCTCAGCGTGGCCGTGCTGTTCATCGTAGGCTTCATCCTGCTCTGGAAGATGCCCGAGGAGGCCGCCCGCTAACGCGATGGGCGGGCGCAGGCGCGTGGGGCGAGGGCGTTGCCCCGTGTTCGCAGGCGCCTGCTGGTCGGCTGCCGCAGTTGCCGCCCGCTAGCCACCCTTGCAGCTCGCCCTCTCGCCTGGGCGTTTTGCCGAGGATGCCGGGGCCGGCCTTCTCGTTGGGAAGGGTTTCGCGAAAATATGGCTGAGATTGTGAGTTTTCCGAATCTTAGGCACCGCTTACTCGCTTCGCGCTGATGGTGGGAAACGAGTGACCTGGGGAAACGCAGGGAAGTGACGTCGTCGTTCGTTTTCGCGCTCGGAATTCTTGGTGAATCTCGTCATCAAATTCGGAAAACTCGCAATCTGTGACACGAAACGCCAAAAACCTTCCCTAGCGGTAGGCGCGAGTTCGGCTTCGACTGCTTGCGAGGGGGCGCAACGGGCCTTCGCTGATTGCGCGAAGGGGAGGCGAGTCCGCTGTCGCTTTCTTCTCTATCGCTTTTATATCTCCGGGCCGCCGTTTGGCCGAAGGTGCGCATTCGTGAAGACGGGATTATTCGTGCATTGTTTTCGGCTATTTCCTTCGGAAACCCTTCCGTCGCCCTCATATCTCTGGTTCATCGCGCAGTCGAAGGTGCACATTTGCGAACTCGTGACCATCCGTGCGCTTTCTTCGCTTTCTCCTTGGTGGCCCTCCCATCGCGCTCATATCCCCAGGTCATTGCGCAGTTGAAGATGCGCTTTCGTGAAATCGGGGTCTTTGTAGCGTAGCCTGTGGTTTGCTAGAGCGGCCAGCTGCTTCGCAAGTTCGTTGAACGCCCCGCTATTGCGCACCTGCTCCGAAGCGACGTTGACGGACGTGATCCCCATGGCCTCGAGCGCGGCTCTTCGGCGGCTATCGAGCAGCATTTTCTCCTCGTGTGCGTGGAACGCGTTGCTGTCGTATTCGACGTCGAGTTTCAGCTCCGGCCAATACAAATCAAGCACGTACCGCTTTCTCGCTCCAAGATGTTTCGGTAAGTCAACGACATAATTAAGTTTCGGTGCCGGGAACCCGTAACCGCCGTGGCGATAGGGAAGCGAAAGCATCATGGCGAGCTGTGTTTCGCGAGGCGATGCCGACCCGTCGATGACATGCCGTATCGCGCGCTGTGCGGCTTGCTTGCCTTGGAAGCTGGCCGACTTCTCGATGAAGCCGGATATCCTCGCGACGTTTGTCAACGGAATGGCCTGGTAGGAGGTTTCCTCTTGGCCGAAGGAGGAGTACGTCCCGCAAAGCTCGAATCCGAGCATGACCAGCCGCGTGAAGCTAAGCTGCTTCGCCATCTGGACAAACGCCAGCTCCGGCGAGGCCGCGGCGTACTCCGGCCCTATGCGCACGAGCGAGCTCGGCGGCAGCGCGGCGGTTCGCAGGTGCGTGACGACTGACGCGCTTTCCGTGCGGGCGCGTTTGTCGGTGATCATGACATGCAAGGGAGCCGTGCATTCCGGTGGCGCATCGTGCAGCCGGGCAGGGGTTTGACGGATGCCGATTCCAGCGCCAGCTTCGTATCCGCCCAGCGGGTTTTCGCCGTCCCCAGGAGCTGCTCCCGGCTTTTGCACGAGCACCGTGCAAAAGACCAGTATTGCAGCGCGCTCAATCCGTGAAGCGTTACGAGCCTACGAGCGCCCGTGCCCTTCGTCGCCATTGCGCCCCTTTCCATTCTCGTCCCGTCGAAGTTTCGCTTCTGCCCTTTGAGCTCCCGTTCTTGCGTTTCGGGTTTCCGCTTCCGTCCCTTCGAGTCCGTGAACCATATCCCTCGGACATGCTCGCGTCGATGGATCGGTCGTTCTTGGCACCGATCCGTAACGCGCGGCGGTGCAAACCCCTTCGTTGTCTTCGCTGATGCCTCCGATTGCGAAGATACGGTGAAGAGACGTCCGGATGCGTAGCGGCGTTTCCCGGGAAAGCGCATTGGCGTGCGGCTGGGCATCCCGAGGCAAGGCGAATCGGGTTTTCCGGGGAAGCGCGGCGGCGCGCGGCTGGCATCACGGGATATAGAACACCCCGGGTCTTTCATGGAGGAGTTCGGTTGCTTTTCGGGGCGCGCATGTTTCGGCTCGAGATGTCTCGGTTTTCTAGGGCACGACAATATCTGCGGCGGGATCTCGTTGACCGCGCAAGCTGGAGAGATTGCGTTGTTCGGGATATGGGGGGGGTGGGGTTGAGTTTGGGGATGTTTGTGGCCTTCCCGAAATGCGGAAAGGCGCTTTGTCATGAAGCCTTATCGGTAACGCGGGCCGGCGAGTGCGCGGTGGGGGGCGATGCGGACAGGTGTTCCGACATGAGATCTTGCGGGGATGCGGCAGGCTTTGTCGGACGGTGCGGCAACGTTTCTTGGGGGCTTCAATCTCGGGAGACCTGCGGTTTCTTCGCGTGCGGTTGGAGTGCGATGGGGCCTGATGCTCTTGCGATGCACGGTTCTTCGACTTCCCAAGAAGAGGGTGCCACGACGTGCGGCCCCAGGTAGTGAGGAAGGGAAAGGCGTCACGGCGCACGGCCCCTGGCTTCGGGCTGTGAGGAAGGAGAGACGTCGCGATGCGCGGCTCTGGCTTTGGGGAGGGGGCGTTTTATCGCGCGGTCTCCCTGGCTTCGGGGAAGGAAATCGGCCGATTGTGTCTCAAAATGCGAGTTTTCCGAATTTTTGCAGATGGGTTAGCGGGGGTTTGGGTGCCTCTTTGTGGACGTCGCCGAAAGCCGCGAAGATCATGCCTGGTGAGGGCGTCGTCGCTTTGGACCCTATTGAGATTCACCGATTTGCCCCAAAGCTAACTTTCGGAAAACAAGCGATTCGAGCCGTGAAACGCGAAAAACCTTCCTTGTGAACGTTTCGCGGCCCGCGCAGAGCGTGCGTTGGTCCTCGTTGAGCGCGCATCGGTCGGCGTTGGGGGATCAGTTAACCCTCTCCGAGCGTGATTCGGCTTGCGCCGAGCGCATATTGGCCCGCATCGAGCGCATGTTGACTTGTACAGTTGCTTGGGATGGCGAAAGGAGCTCTTCTGCCCTGCTTGCGACGACTCGGCATGGACGGAGCTCTCGCCAACATGCTCGCTACGGCTCGAAACCAAAGGGAAGCTGTTGCCGGCGCTCTCTCGGACATTTGACGACGGCGGGTTTTTGGTGCGGAATCGGGCGGAGTGCCTGCTGGCGGACAGGTACAGGGGGTCGGGGATGCTGCCGCCCGCTAGCCACCCCTTGCAGCTCGTCCTTTCGCCCGGGCGTTTCGCCGCTCGCATCGCTCTTTCCGCCCCCGCACGTGCTAATCTGACAGTTGCGGTTTTTTCCGCATATGTTGATTCGACTCCGGCCGCTCGCGCTTGCACGGGCGGCCGACGCGCTGTGGGGGTGCGGAAGGAAGAGGGGGCGCGCCGCAACACGCGCATCCGGAAAGGGGAAAGGGCGGAATGGAAGCGGCTATCGAGCGTTTCTTCAAGATAGGCGAGCGCGGCAGCTCGTTGGGCACGGAGGTGATGGCGGGTCTGACCACCTTCCTGACCATGGCCTATATCGTGGCGGTCAACCCCGCCATGATGGAGGCGGCGGGCATCCCGTTCAACGCCGCGCTTACGGCTACGTGCTTCGGCGCCGCCGTCATGACGGCGGCCATGGGCCTGATCGCCAACCGTCCCATCGCGCTGGCGTCGGGTATGGGCATCAACGCCATCGTGGCCTTCACGCTGTGCGGGTCGATGGGGCTCGACTGGCGCATCGCCATGGGCGTGGTGTTCTTGGAAGGCGTCATCATCCTGGTGCTGGTCATGCTGGGCTTGCGCGAGGCCGTCATGGACGCCATCCCCGTGGCGCTGCGCCAGGCCATCGGCATCGGCATCGGCCTGTTCGTGGCGTTCATCGGCCTAAAGGGCGGCGGCATCCTGGCGCCCGATTCCTCCACGCTCGTCACCATGGGCAGCCTGACCGAGCCCACGGCCATAGTGTCCGTGGTGTCCATCGCCCTTGCCATCATATTGACGGTGCGCGGCACGAAGGGCGGCCTGCTCATCTCCATCGTGGTGGCCACCATCGTAGGCATCCCGCTCGGCGTCACGGCGCTGCCCACCGAGTTCGACTTCGTCCCGGACTTCAGCGCGCTGTGCGCCCCGTTCCAACAGCTGCCCGACGGCAGCGGTCTGGCTATCGTGCAGGTGTTCGTGCAGCCCGTGCTGCTCATGTTCGTGTTCAGCCTGCTCATGAGCGACTTTTTCGACACCATGGGCACGATGATGGCGGTGGGCCAGCAGGGCGGCTTCGTCGACGAGGACGGCAACGTGGAGAACACGCGCGAGATCCTCATGGTCGATTCCGTGGGCGCCATCGTCGGCGGCTTCGTCGGCGCAAGCTCCATCACCTCGTTCGCCGAGTCCACCTCGGGCGCGGCGGCGGGCGCGCGCACGGGCCTGTCCAACATCGTGATCGCCCTGGCGTTTTTCGTCTGCGCGTTTTTGGCTCCCATCATCGGCATGGTGTCGAGCTCGGCCACCTGCGGCGCGTTGGTGGTCGTGGGTTACCTTATGATGAGCGACATCGGCAAGATCGATTGGGGGAGCCTCGAGGCGGCCGTCCCCGCGTTCGTCACCATCATGGGCATCCCGTTCACCTACTCCATCACCAACGGCATCGGCTTCGGCTTCATCACCTACGTGGTGGTGAAGGTGACGCAGGGCCATTGGCGCGACGTCAAGCCGCTCATGTGGATCGTGTCCGCGGCATTCCTGTTCACGTTCGTCGCGTTCTCGTAGACGGCGGAGCTTCCGGGGCGCTGCAAGGCGCGCGGGGGGCGCAAGGCTCGAGTTGCGTGTGGCGAAGGGGTGGCGAAGGGGGCGGCGAGGATCGCGCGGCGGCGCCTGCTCGCGTCTCGGACGGCGCCTGCCGGCCGATCGCGCCCCCCGGCCGGCGCTCGTCGTGCGAGTCTCGCGTTCCGAGCCCTCATCCGGCCCCGGCTATCCCGCAAACCGATAGCGCGTAGCCGTTCGGCCCGATATCGCCAGCTCGTCCATACGTTCGCTGTGAAAAAACAACCTCGCAACCATCGTTTGACGCGGTGGTTACGAGGTTGTTTGCTATAGTGGCAGACAATCGAAACCCCGTCCGAAAAAGGAAACGCATGTCGCTAATCGTATGCAAATTCGGGGGCACGTCCGTTGCAAGCCCCGAGCGCATCCAAATGGTTGCGAAGAAGCTGATCGCGAAGAAGCAGGCCGGCCATGACGTGGTCGCCGTGGTGTCCGCCATGGGCAAGACCACCGACGAGTTGGTGGGCCTGGCAGCCGCGCTCAACGACAACCCGCCGCTGCGCGAGATGGACCGTTTGCTCTCCACCGGCGAGCAAGTGTCCATGTCGCTTCTGGCCATGGCCATCGAAGCGCGCGGCTACAAGGCCATGAGCTTCACCGGCCGCCAGGCTGGCATTGAGACCGACAAGTTCCACAACAAGGCGAAGATCGTCATGGTGCACAGCGAGCGCGTGCGCGATGCGCTCGAGCGCGGCGCCATCGCGGTCGTCGCCGGCTTCCAGGGCGTCGATGCCGACGGCGACATCACCACGCTCGGCCGCGGCGGCTCCGACACCACGGCGGTTGCCGTGGCACACGGCCTGAACGCCGACGTGTGCGAGATCTACTCCGACGTGGACGGCGTCTACACCGCCGACCCGCGCATCTGCCCGCGCGCGAAGAAGCTCGACGTCATCAACTACGACGACATGCTGGAGCTTTCCGGCTCCGGCGCCGGCGTCCTGCAGATGCGCGCCGTCGAGTTCGCCCGCAAGTACAACGTGGTCATCCATTCCCGTTCGGCGTTCTCCGACGCCGAGGGCACCTATGTCAAGGAGGAAACCGACATGATGGAGGAAGCCGTCATCACCGGCATCGCACACGACACGTCGGAAGTGAAGGTCACCATTCGCGGCGTGCCCGACATGTCCGGCGTGGCTGCCAAGCTGTTCAGCGCCTTGGCGGGCAATCAGGTGAGCGTGGACATGATCATCCAGAACGTGTCCGAGGACGGCATCACCGACATCAGCTTCACCTGCCCGGGCGCCGACGAGAAGCGCGCCTGCGAAACGGTCGAGCGCATCCTTCCCGACGTCAACGCGCGCGAGTACGTGGTCGACGAGGACATCGCGAAGGTCAGCATCGTGGGCACGGGCATGAAGTCCAGCCCCGGCATCGCCGCCAAGGCGTTCCAGACGCTCGGCGAGAACAACATCAACATCCTGGCCATCTCCACGTCGCCCATCCGCCTGTCCGTGGTGGTCGACGGCGCCCAGACCGCTGCCGCGGTGCGCTGCCTGCACACGGCGTTCGGCCTGGACTCCGACAGCGTGTTCGAGGAAACGCAGCTGTCCGCGGAGGAGATCGCCGCGAAGATGAACAAGGGCAGGTAGGTGTAGCTCCGCCTGCCTGGCGGCAGCCGGACTGCTCGACGTTGCGGCCGCCTGCGGCACCCCGCCTTCGCACGAGCCTAAGGGCTTACGTACCAAAGGCCGCCATACGGCGAACGGACCGCTTGGAGCCGCGGGGGCGAGAAGCATCCCGCGGCTCCTTTCCCATTGCGCGCAGGCAGGTGCCGGCGCGCATCCCCCAAGGCAATATGGGGCGCAAAAGCACCCATCTTGACGATATATCAACCCGGAACGTGAACGAGGAGGACCTCATGGCTTGGACGAAAGTTATGCCGGCTAACCCGGTGGTTGCGGTTTGCGGCGCTACGGGCGCCGTCGGCAACGAGTTCTTGAATGTGCTGCACGACCTGGATTTCCCCGCGTCGAAGGTCATTGCGCTGGCTTCCGCGCGTTCCGCCGGTAAGAAGCTGCCGTTCAAGGGCTGCGGCCAGGTTCCCGCAGGCGAGCTGACCGTGCAGGAGATGACCCCCGAGTCGTTCGAGGGCGTCGACATCGCGCTGTTCTCCGCCGGCGGCTCCGTGTCGAAGGCCATGCGCGAGGCCGTGGTCTCCCATGGCGCCGTCATGATCGACAACTCCAGCGCGTTCCGCATGGACGAGGATGTGCCGCTGGTGGTGCCCGAGGTGAACCCCGGCGACGTGAGCTGGCACAACGGCGTCATCGCCAACCCGAACTGCTCCACCATCCAGATGGTGGTCGCGCTCAAGCCGCTCTACGACCTGGCGCGCATCACCCGCGTGGTCGTCTCCACGTACCAGGCCGCGTCCGGCGCCGGCGCCCTGGCCATGGCCGAGCTGTACGATCAGACGCGTGAGTTCCTGGACGGCAAGCCCGAGGACGAGCTGACCATCAAGGCGTTCAAACACCGCATCGCGTTCAACACCATCCCGCACATCGACGTGTTCCTGGACGACGATTCCACGAAGGAAGAGTGGAAGATGGTCGCGGAAACGAAGAAGATCATGGGCGACGAGGGCGTGCAGGTGGCCGCCACCTGCGTGCGCGTGCCCGTGCTGCGCTGCCACGGCGAGTCCATCAACGTCGAGTTCGTCGGCGACGTGCCGCCCGAGGCTGCTCGCGAGGCGCTTGCCGCCGCGCCGGGCGTCACCGTCATGGACGACCCTGCCAACGACGTGTATCCCATGCCGGGCTTGCTGGCCGGCACGAACGACACTTACGTCGGCCGCATCCGCCGCGACCCCACGGTCAAGCACGGCCTGGCCATGTGGGTGGTCGCCGACCAGATCCGCAAAGGCGCTGCACTCAACGCCGTGCAGATCGCCCAGCTGCTGCTTCCGCAGGAGTAGGAAAACGGCGAAGGGCGTGCTCGAAAGGGTCCGTCCGAACAGCTTATGAAATACGAACGGGGAGCCGCGGCACGACGCCGAGGCTCCCCGTGTTTTTGGCGGTGCGTCCTTGCTGCTTATCTTCCGAGTCGACGATGTGCTCCCCCCCCCGGTTCTCCGGCAAGACGGCGAATTCTCGCGAAAGGCGTTCTTGCAATGCCGATGGGGCGCTTCCTGTTTCGCCGATGCCGGAAAACCGCCGCAGATGCGCTCGAGGCATCGGATACCGAACACCTGTGGGCGATATTCCGGTGGGGCGGTGCGTTTACCTGCGGGGTTGATAGGGTCTTTCGCTATAATGGGCCGCATGACTAAGAAACCGAAAAAGATACGCTTGGATGAGCTGCTGGTCGAGCAGGGGATGTTCCCCGACGCCGGCACCGTGCTGCGCGCCGTTTTGGCGCACGAGGTGAAGGTGGACGACGTGTACGCCACCAGCGCGGCCATCAAGGTTGTGCCCGATGCCGACATCGTGGTGAAGGGCCGCAAGAAGTTCGTCTCGCGCGGCGGGCACAAGCTGCAAGGCGCGCTCGACGCGTTCGGGCAGGACGTCTCGGGCATGCGCTGTATGGACATCGGCAGCTCGACGGGCGGATTCTCCGATTGCCTTCTGCAAGCGGGCGCCGGCAGCGTGGCGTGTGTGGACGTGAACTACGGGCAGCTGGCGTGGAAGCTGCGCCAAGACCCGCGCGTGGCGGTGTTCGAGCGCACCAACATCAAGCTGGCCGACCCCGCCGAGCTGGGCGCGCCGTTCGACCTGCTGGTGGCCGATCTCAGCTTCATCGGCCTGGCAGCTCTGGCGCCCACGTTCGCGCGTTTCGCGCAGGCGGGCACCATCTTCATCGGCTTGATCAAGCCCCAGTTCGAAAGCCAGCACGACGAAACCGACCACGGCATCGTGCGCGACGAGGCCGTGCGCCTGCGTACGGTCGACGAGGTGCGCGCGGCCTTAGAGGCCGCCGGCTTCGAATGCACGGGCGTTACCGAAAGCCCCATCACCGGCCACGAGGGCAATGTGGAGTACCTGGTTCGCGCGGTTTTTCAGGGGTAGCAATCCGTCTACACGCGGTACACGGCGATGCCCGTGAAGTTGAATATGCGCTTGCCGTTGTCGTATAACGCCACATATGCGCGGCCGGTCGTCCCGTCGTTGTTCACGATGGGCGCATAGTATTTGTGGCGATAGAGATGCGACGGATGCTTCATCTGACGTTCATCGATAAGCGGCAGCTGATAGGCAACGAAGGGCGCCCCCGTGTCGCGCGGCGCGGCAAGGTTGCCCTCGCCTTCGCCGAACAGGATGTCCGTGAGCGTCTTCTTCTTGTCGTAGTCAAGGTACATGTTGACCAGCTGATCTTGCGCGAGCACGCAATGACCTGCGGAATCTTTCATGAGCTGCTTTTGCGTCAGGCCGCCGTCCTTGGTCGTGCGCACGTTCGCGGCGTTGGCGGCGATCTGCACCTGATGCCCCGGCACCTGGTAGTAGCGGATGTTGTCGGCCCGTTTCACCAGCTTTTGCGCGGTGGCCATCGCCGCGACTTCGTTGGAGACGCCCGTTGCGGCGCCGTCGGCATCGTCGCCCTCGGCAAGCAAGGCCAGCGCCGTCTCGGGCAGCGTGGCCGTTCCGAACAGGCCTTTCCAAAAGCCCAGCCATTCGGCAAGCTCGGTCTTCTTCTCGGGGTCGTCTTTGATGACAAGGTAGTGCTCGTTGAGGCAGAATGTCGAGTAGTTGATGAGCGCCATGAAGTTCGACAGCACCGAGCTTTGGAAGTTGGCGCGCATCTCGTATCCGTGGTGCTCCCATTTGTAGCTCAGCACCATGAGCTCGTCGAACGCGCCGAACAGGTTCTTGTTCGTGCCGGTGTAGCACTGCATGATCTCGTTGCCCAGGACGCCGGCCATGTCGTAAACGTATCTGCCGCACACCTGGTAGCGGGGGTTCGAGTACAGGTTCTCGGCGAACTCCTTGCGGCGGGCTTCCTTCTCGTCACCGTCGGGCAGCGCGTCGATGGATTCCGTCATGCTGCTGAGCTTTGAGAGGTCCCATCGCATCTCGGCGGAGAACTTGCTGAGGTAATTGTTCACCTGCAGGTAACAAGCCTGCTTGTCGAATTGGGCTATGACCTGCGCGATCTCGCGCTCGATGTCGTCGAGCTGCCCTTGGATCTCGGTAAGCTTCGAGATGATCTGCGCCGATTCGTCGTTGCCGCCGAACACCAGCTCGAGCAGCGACGAGCTTCCGTACTCGAAGGCGCGCCCCGCCGTCTGCTCGCCGATGAATTTCAGGCCGGCGATCAGCAGGTCGATGGCCTCGATTGCGACGTCGGCCTCGGGGGCGGGGTCTTCCGCGCCCAGCGCGGCCACATCTTGTTGGAAGTCCTCGGTCGATTGATCGTCGGATGACATGTCGGGCTCGCTGTCGGTTTCCAGGGGTTCCCCGGGCGTGAAGGACAGCAGGTTCTCGTCGTTGTCGTCGTCGGCGGCCGTATTCTCCGTGTCGATGACGACGTCGCTTGCCGCCTCATCCGCGTAGGCGGTTTGAGGGGCGAAGGGGTTGGCGGAGGCAGCGGTGGTGTTGGCGGCGGTTGCGGAAGCGGCGGTGGTCGCGGAAGCGGGGCCGCTCCCGGCGGGCGCCTTCGCCTGGTGGACGGTTGCGGTGCCGGCCAGGGCGGCGACGGCATCCTCCCAGGCGGCATCGTCGTTCGCGGCCTCGAGCAGCGTGCCGTGGCGCTGCTCGGCGGCCCCTTCGTCGCCGGTGATGGTCACGCGCGCGCCGTCGGCTCCTTCGCCGGACACCTGGGCCTCGAAGGGCGCGTCGACGTCGCCCACGGAGCTGTTCGCGTTGATGACCAGATCGGCGCACGAATCGCCCAGCGTTGCCTGCCCGATGCGTGCGCCATCGTGAGCGACGGCGTCGCTTTTGCCGACGACGATGAGATGGTCGACCGACCCCTCGATATCGGCGGTTTTGATCGAACCGAGGCTCAAAACGCTGATGGCCGCGTCAGGCTGGATGGAAACGACGCCGTCGGAGTTCACGCCATCGACGTTGAGCATGCGCAGCGTTCCCGTCACGATGACCGGGGACCCAAGCGACGCCAGCGTTGTACAGCAGGGATCGGGGTTTTCGCTGTCGCGATAGCAGAGCGCTATGGTGCCGTCGGCAAGGTTGGGGACCAGGGAAAGCGCCGCGCCTGAGAACGCGGTTCCCGCGGCGTCGCCGTCGATGAAGAAGCGCTGGCCATCGACGTGAAGGGTGACCTGGTCGGAGTCGTTTGAGAAAGCGCCGCCTCCGATGTCGTCCGCGCTGCATCCGAGCGAGGCGACGCCGGTGAAACCGAGCGCGCACGAGCCGATGAGCACGGCGGACGTTTTGATCATGGTGCGGCGGGTGAGGCCGTTCCCGGCGGGTCGAGCGTCGAAGCTTGTCATAGGGGCTCCTTCTCGAAGGTGAAAACGTTGCGCACATGATATGACACGCGCGATCGTTTTCGGAAGAGGGATGCCCGCCTTTTTCGGCGGCGGGCGGCAGCTCGGGCTAGCCGCGAAGATGGGCGGCAGGCCGTGGTGGTTCGGGCGCCCCTCATGTTTCCACCTTCGAACGATGTTGTTTCCAGCTGGTTAAGCGCAGCGGCGGAAACGCTTGCGTAACACGCGGCCTGCACACTGAATGCGGGCCGCTTACGGTTTCAGGCGACCTTTTCATCCAGACGAAGGACCGCATATGAACGCTGAACTTACCGAACAAGCCGAGGCAGCCCGCGAAACGGGGGCGGCCGCTGGCTTCACCGGCGCGCAATGCGCGAACGAAACGGCCGGTTGCACGCATGCCGCACCCGCGGCAACCGCAGCGCGCACGCCCGGCCTGTACCGATCCAGTTACGAACATGACGCGTGCGGCATCGGCGCGCTGGCCCACCTGAAGGGCCAGCGAAGCCACGCCATGCTCGACGACGCGCTTTCCGTGCTCGTGAACCTCGAACATCGCGGCGGCACCGGCTTGGAGCGCAATACCGGCGACGGCGCCGGCGTGCTGTTCCAGATTCCGCATCGTTTCTTCCGCAAGGAGGCCCAGAAGGAGGGCCAGCTGTTGCCCGACGAGGGCGATTACGGCGTGGCCATGCTCTTCTTCCCGCACGACGATCCCACGGGCGTGCGCGACGCGAAGCGCACGTTCGAGGAGGGGTGCGCGAAGTGCGGCATCCCGCTGATGTTCTGGCGCGAGGTGCCGGTCGACCCGCACGACCTCGGCTCCACCGCGCAGGCGTGCATGCCCACCATCCTGCAGGCGTTCCTGCGCCGTCCTGCCGACGTTGACGCAGGTCAGGCGTTCGAGCGCAAGCTGTACGTGTGCCGCCGCACCATCGAGCGCGCCGCCGACGCCAACCCGGCGCTTGCGGGCAAGATCTTCTACGTGTGCTCCATGTCCTCCCGCACCATCGTGTACAAGGGCATGTTGGTGGCCACGCAGATGCGCCGCTTCTTCATCGACCTCAACGACGCGGCGGTGGAGACCAGCCTGGCGCTCGTGCATTCGCGCTATTCCACGAACACCACGCCCAGCTGGGAGCGCGCGCATCCGAACCGCTACATCATCCACAACGGCGAGATCAACACGCTGCGTGGCAACATCAGCTGGACGCGCGCTCGCGAGCCGAAGCTGTACAGCCCCGCGCTGGGCGATGACCTGCGACAGGTGCTGCCCATCATCAATCGCGAGGGCTCGGACTCAGCAATTCTGGACAACGTGCTGGAGTTCTTGACCATGAACGGCCGCCCGCTCGACCGCGCCGTCACCATGATGATTCCCGAGCCGTGGGACCACAACGACCGCATCTCCGACAAGCGCCGCGCCTACGACGCGTATCAGTCCATGCTCATGGAGCCGTGGGACGGCCCGGCCGCCATCGCGTTCACCGACGGCCGCATGCTCGGCGCCGCGCTCGACCGCAACGGCCTGCGTCCGGCGCGCTACTACGTCACCCGCGACGACTGGCTGATCTTGTCGTCGGAGGTGGGCGCCATCGACGTCGACCCGGCCAACGTGCTGCAGGCCGGCTGCCTGGGCCCCGGCGAGATGCTGGAGGTCGACCCGGGTCAGGGCCGCGTCATCTGGAACGACGAGATCCGCAACCGTTACGCCAACGAGAAGCCGTACCGCGATTGGCTGGACGAGGAAACGCTGGCGGTCGACGACCTGGAGGCCCCGGCGCCCGGCAAGCTGCCCGTCGAGCGCGACGCGAACGTGGGCTTTACGCGCCGTTTGGCGAAGCTGGGCTACCATTACGACGATGTGCAGGAGCTGGTGCGCCCCATGGCCGAGCAGGGCAAGGTGCCGCTGGCGTCCATGGGCACCGACGCTCCGCTGGCGTGCCTGTCGAAGCGCCAGCGCAGCTTCTTCGACTACTTCAACCAGCTGTTCGCCCAGGTCACGAACCCGCCGATCGATGCGCTGCGTGAAAGTTTCGTCACCAGCAGCGTTCTGTACGTGGGCAACCACGGCAACATGCTCGAGGACTGCCGCGACACGTGCCGCCTGGTGCGCCTGGAAAGCCCCATGCTCACGCATGACGAGTTCGACCGCCTGTGCGCCATCGACCGCGTCGGCTTCAAGACGCAACGCTTCGTGTGCGCCTACGACCGCGATGCTGCCGAGGGCGCGCTCGAGGCGGCGCTCGACGAGCTGTGCATCGACGTCGAGCAGGCGGTGCGCGATGGCGTGAACCTGGTCGTGCTGACCGACCGCACGGCGGAAGGCGAAGTGCCCATCCCCAGCCTGCTGTCGCTGGCGGCCGTGCACAACCACCTGATCGCTGTGGGCCTGCGCACCGACGCCGACCTGATCGTCGAGACCGGTGACGCGATGCGCGCGCACGATTTCGCCTGCTTGGTGGGTTATTCCGCCTCGGGCATCTACCCGTATGCCGCTCACGAGTGCATCCGCGACCTGTGCGAGCGCGGCGAGATCTCCATCCCGGGCGATGAGGCCGTGGCCAACTACGATCGCGCCGTTGTGGCCGGCATCACCTCCATCATGTCGAAGATGGGCATCTCCACGATGCAGGGCTACCATAGCGCGCAGATCTTCGAGATCTTGGGCCTGGACGATTCTCTGGTGGAGAAGTACTTCACGCACACCTCCACGCGCATCGGCGGCCTGGATGCCTCAGGCGTGCAGCGCGAGCTCAACGAGCGCTACGACAGCGCCCTGGCCCTGGAGAAGAGCCCCTCGCCCGAACAGCTTCCCACGCTCGGCGTTACCGCGTGGCGCCCGCTTGGCGGCGAGGAGCACCTGATCAACCCGCAGACCATCTACCTGCTGCAACGCGCTTGCCGCGAGGGCGACTACGACCTGTTCCGCGAGTATAGCGCCGCGTGCCACGTGCCCGGTCGTGCGGTCACGCTGCGCGATCTCATGGACTTCGCGCCGACGCGCCAGCCGGTGCCGCTGGACGAGGTCGAACCCGCGAGCGAGATCGTCAAGCGCTTCAACACCGGCGCCATGAGCTACGGCTCCATCTCCAAGGAAGCGCACGAGTGCCTGGCAATCGCCATGAACCGCCTTGGTGGGCGCAGCAACACCGGCGAGGGCGGCGAGGACCCGGCGCGCGAGACGCCGCTGGTAAACGGCGACAGCAAGTGCAGCGCCATCAAGCAGGTGGCGTCGGGCCGCTTCGGCGTGACCAGCCGTTACCTGTCGAGCGCCATCGAGATCCAGATCAAGATGGCCCAGGGCGCAAAACCCGGCGAAGGCGGCCACTTGCCCGGCAAGAAGGTGTACCCGTGGATCGCGGAAGTGCGCCGCTCCACGCCGGGCGTGGGCCTGATCTCCCCGCCGCCGCACCACGACATCTACTCCATCGAGGACTTGGCGGAGCTCATCTTCGACCTGAAGAACGCCAACCCCGATGCGCGTGTGTCCGTGAAGCTGTGCGCGCTGGCGGGCGTGGGCACCATTGCCACCGGCGTGGCGAAGGGCGGCGCCGACAAGATCACCATCTCCGGCCACAACGGCGGCACGGGCGCGGCCCCGCGCGACTCCATCTACCATGCGGGCATCCCGTTCGAGATCGGCCTGGCGGAAACCCAGCAGACGCTTCTGCGCAACGGCCTGCGTAGCCGTGTGGTGGTGGAGACCGACGGCAAGCTCATGTGTGGCCGCGACGTGGCTATGGCGGCCCTGCTCGGCGCCGAGGAGTTCGGCTTTGCCACCATGCCGCTGGTGGCCATGGGCTGCATGATGCAGCGCGACTGCCAGCAGGACACCTGCCCGGTGGGCATCGCCACGCAGAACTGCAAGCTGCGCGGCTGCTTCACCGGCAAGCCCGAGTACGTGGTGAACTTCATGATGTTCGTGGCCGAGGAGCTGCGCGAGATCATGGCTGAGCTGGGCTTCCGCACCGTCGACGAGATGGTCGGCCACCCCGAGTGCCTGCGCCAGGTGGAGGTGCCCGGCAACTGGAAGGCCAACGAGATGGACCTGTCCGACATGCTGGCGCCCGCGACCTGCGAGTTCGGCCGTGCCATCCCCGGTGCGGACGGTCGCCACTTCCTGCCGTCCATGGCGGCGGATTGCCAGCTTGACAAGTCGCTCGACGCCACGCTGTTCATCCCGTACACGGCAAGCGCGCGCGAGCACCTGGAGCCCATCCGCTTCCGTGCCGACATCGATAACGTGAACCGTTGCGTGGGCACCATGCTGGGCAGCCAGGTGACGCGTCAGCATCCCGAGGGCCTGCCCGAGGGGTCCATCACCGTGGACTGCGACGGTTCCGGCGGCCAGAGCTTCGGCGCATTCTTGCCCCGCGGCGTGACGCTCAATATCACCGGCGATGCCAACGACTACTTCGGCAAGGGCCTCTCCGGCGGCATCTTGACGGTGCGCCCGCCCGAGACCGCGACGTACAAGTTCGACGAGAACGTGGTCATCGGCAACGTGGCGTTCTACGGCGCCACCAGCGGCAAGGGCTTCGTCAACGGCCTGTCCGGCCAGCGTTTCGCCGTGCGCAACTCCGGCGCCACCGTGGTGGCGGAGGGCGTGGGCAACCACGGTTGCGAGTACATGACCGGCGGCGTGGCGTTGATTCTGGGCGAGGTCGGGCCTAACTTCGCGGCCGGCATGTCCGGCGGCGTGGCGTACGTGTACGACAAGTTCGGCACGCTGGCGGCCAACTGCAACCAGGACATGGTGCGCCTGTGCGAGCCTTCCGCCGACGAGATCGAGCTGATCCGCAGCCTGATCGAGGAGCACGCCGAGCGCACGCAAAGCCCGCGCGGCATCAAGCTGCTGTATCAGTTCAACACGCTGAAGCGTCACTTCGTGAAGGTCATCCCGCGCGATTACGAGCGCGTGATGAACGTGGTGGCCGAGGCAGAGGCGGCAGGCAAATCGCGCACCGATGCGCTGCAGATCGCATTCGATGCCATGACGGAAGGGAAGTAGGAGATGGGAAAGCTCGGAGCATTTTTGGAACACGGCCGCTGCGCCCACAGCCTGCGTCCCGTGCAAGAGCGAAGCCGTGATTTCGACGAGCTGTATGAGCCCGTGCCGGAGGAGCGGACGCGTGAGCAGGCAAGCCGCTGCATGGCATGCGGCGTGGCGTTTTGCCAGGTGGGAGCGCCGTTTGGGAAGGCAAGGCCTTCCGGTTGCCCGCTGCACAACCTGATTCCCGAGTGGAACGACCTGGTGTGGCGCGGCCAGTGGGAGCAGGCTGCCGAGCGCTTGGCGCTGACCAGCCCCATGCCCGAGTTCACCAGCCGCGTGTGCCCGGCCTTGTGCGAGGCGGCGTGCAACCTTGCCCGCAACGACGAGGCCGAGACCATCCACGACAATGAGCGCGCCATCTCCGACTGGCAGTGGGCCCATGGCGGCCCGCGCCGCTTCGAGCCGGCGGGTCAGGATGCGCCGAGCGTCGTCGTGGTCGGCTCGGGCCCGGCGGGCCTGGTGGCCGCGTGGGATTTGGCGCGCCGCGGGGCGCGCGTGTGCGTGGTCGAGCGCCACGACCGCGCCGGCGGTCTGCTCATGTACGGCATCCCGAACATGAAGCTGGACAAGTCGGTGGTCAAGCGCCGCGTTGATCTGATGGCCGAGCTGGGCATCGAGTTCCGTCTGGGCGTCGACGCGGCCAATGCCGACGTGGCCGCGGGTTTGGCTGCCGAGTTCGATGCCGTGGTGGTTGCCGCGGGAGCCTGCAAGGCGCGCGGCGTGGGAGCTGAAGGCTTCGACGCCGGCGTTGCCGCGGGGGATGTGGTGTACGCGGTGGATTACCTGACCGAGCAGACGCGCGCGTTGCTCGAGGGTCGCAAGCCCGTCATCAGCGCCGAAGGCAAGGATGTGGTGGTCATCGGCGGCGGCGACACGGGCAACGACTGCATGGGCACCGCGGTACGCCAAGGCGCGCGCACGGTTCGCCAGCTGGAATATGGTCCGCGTGTGCCGAAGGAGCGCGCGGCGTCGAACCTGTGGCCCGAATGGCCCAACGTCGCCAAGACCGACTACGGTCAGGAGGAAGCTATCGCGCTCCAGGGCGATGACCTGCGCGAATGGTGCGCCGACACGCAGAAAGTGCTGCTGGATGACGCCGGGCATGTGCGCGGGTTGCAGGTGCGCTCGTTCGATTGGTCGGCCGGCAAGCCCGAGCCCGTGGAAGGCTCCGAGCGTGAGGTCGATGCGCAACTGGTGCTGGTGGCCTGCGGCTTCGCGGGCCCGGAGGGCGGCGTGTTCGACGCGTTCGGCGTGACGCTGGCAACGCAGGGCCGCCCGCTTCCGGTGATGGCGGCCGGCGATTCGCATCGCGCCCTGCGCGCCGCCGCGGGCAAGGATGATGCCGCCGTGTACGTTGCCGGCGATGCCCGTACGGGCAGCAGCCTGGTGGTCAACGCCATGGCCGACGCCCTCAAGTGCGCCGCCGAGGTTGCTAGCGACCTGGGGTTGTAGGGAGCTGGCTGCAGCTTCTTCGCCTAGCGCGACGGGGCGATTTTGTTTTGCTTGGCCCGGCGACAACGAGCGCGTCGGGCTGATCTGCTTTCGAACGAAGCATTGTTCTGGAAAGCCCTTCATCCTCGTTGAGGAAGAAGGGCTTTCCCGTTTGGTGCCTATGTCATGGCGAAGTTAGCCGAATTTCGGATGCATAGTTGCGCTTCTCTGATTCGTGCAATAGCATATTCAGCTACTGCTAATCACAACGAAATCGGAGTCGCATGTCACGTCGTCAAGCCACCTCACGCATCCTCTTCATCTGCCACGGTAACATCTGCAGGTCGACCATGTGATGGTGTATAAGTGCGGGTCAGAAGGGAATAGTTAGATTTCATAGGTAGTTCGTTGCGACGATCTTACAACAAACGATTCGAGTCCAAACACGACAACGCGATAACGAATTGCCTCAAGGTGATTTGGGCCGTACAACGCATCCCGATGTTTGAAGCGCGGGAGCTAATCGTGGCGATTTTGACGCAAAGGGTGGAGAGACTGCCTTGCCGATGCTACAATGACGGCACTAGCGAAGCCCGCTATGGTTTAAGTCACTCGGGCGACGCGGATTGGTTGAGGGGTCGTAGTTCCAGCTACGGCCCTTCTTTGTCTCCTACCTTGTCACCTGCTTGCTGCTGTTTTACTTCCTATCGTCGAAATATCGCCACACCTCGAAGAGGAATGCCCCGATCGTGGCCAGGGCTGCAACGAGATAAATAGTCTGCTCGAACATAGGCTTCGCCTCCTTACGAAAGCGCCGCCCGCTACAGGCTTGCTAGTACCGTGGGTGGGATTATATCGGCTAATTACGAAGAGCGCTATGCAGGGCAGTCTACGATTCGGGCGAAGAAGGCAAAGAGGCTTGCTTCTCGAAGCAAAAGCGTGCATCGATCCAGAAAGCGAATTGCGATGAATATGCGGCTGAAACTATGTATGCATTGATTCAGACGTGCGATCCTTCGCTGACCAAGGACGAAGCCCACGCTATCGGGAGCGAAGTCATCGCCAACTACGAGTCGCTCGGTTCGGGCAAGGGAATGGGCCAAGCCTCAAAGAACGGAATTACCTATTCAATAGCAAGCTCAAGCGGCCGGATCGTGAGCGCAAAAGTAGGGTAAGCGGGAAGAAGCTGGCTGGCGTTGTGACTGTTGGCTTGGCTTCGAGGAGCATCGGAGACCGTTTTTCGAAGGTATTCGTCCTGTAGTTCGATGTGTCTTTCGCGGTGTTTCCCATTATGGTAGTTTGGCGTAGGGCGTTGGCCCCCCTTTGTAGGTTATCGGCCTTTTGTCGTGTCCAACAGTTGAGTTTCTTTTCGAGTGAGTCTTTGAGCTGGCAAGATGCGAATATGATTTGGGCATGCGGTCGGTATCGCTCGGTGGTTGCGTAAATGCGGAATTGGGGGAATGTTGGACAAGGAAGAGAAGGAACAGGTCGAGACCCAGCTTGCGAATGATGCGGTGGATGGGGAAGCGGCATCTTCGCAGCCTTCGAAGGCCGGCGGAATTCGGCAGTGGTGCGCCGATAACAAGAAGCCGTTTGCGGCGATAATCATGCTTTCGGTTTTGCTCGTGGCTTCTATCGCGGCAGGGTGCATCGTCTATACCGCTGAGCATAATGCGCTTGCCTCCGTGAATGAAGAGTGCGCTGAACTGCGAGTCGACCTTGACGAGGCCAATGCGAAGATCGCCTCTTTGCAGAAATCAAACAAGGAATTGGAAGGCAAGTTGTCTTCGGCGGAGAAGGAGCGCGATTCATTTAAGGCTGAGGTTGGCGGATATCAAGATCAGCAGGCGACTATTGCTGACGAGAAAGCAAAGCTCGAGGATTTGCATGCTCAGCTCGATGCGCTTCAAGCGGAGCGAGATTCCTTGCAAGAGCAAATTGATGCCAAGAAGCTTGCCGAGGAAAAAGCTGCACAAGAGAAAGAGCAACGCAGAATCGAGAAGGAGAGCAAAAGCGCCGGGAATTCGCAAATCGTTTATTGGGTGTCCGGGGGCAAGGTCTACCACACCACTCCGGATTGTCCGACGCTGAAGCGTTCGTCGGGAATCCATAGCGGGTCGATTTCCGCAAGCGGGAAAAGTCGGTGCTGTAAAGTTTGCGGTTAAGAGTTCTCGTGGCGTCCGCTTAATCGATGCGTAGGGCGGCGCTCTGGTTGGGCCGCCCTATGGTAAAGCACACGACACAACATTTCAGATACGCTTGCTGAAAGGGTTTGTCCCCGCTTCCCCGTTCGATGCCTAAGCTGTGGCGAAGTTAGCCGAATATCGGATGCATTATTGCGCTTCCCTGATTCGTGCAATAGCATATTCAGCTACTGCTAATCACAATCGAATCGGAGTCGCATGTCACGTCGTCAAGCCACCTCACGCATCCTCTTCATCTGCCACGGCAACATCTGCAGGTCGACCATGGCCCAGTTCGTGATGCAGGACCTGGTGAACAAGGCAGGGCTGGCCGACGTTCTGTTCGTCGACTCTGCCGCAACTACCAACGATGAGATTGGACATCCGCCGCATCACGGCACGGTCGACAAACTCAAGCAGGTGGGCGTGCCGGTGCTGCCGCATCGCGCTCGCAAGGTCCGTGCCGACGAGTACGATGAGTGGGATCTGTTCGTGTACATGGACGACGAGAACGAGCGCCACCTGAGCCGCATCTTCGGAAGCGATCCGGAGACGAAGTGCGTGCGTCTGCTCGCGTTCGCGCCCGGTGCGGGGCTGGTTGGCGAGGACGGGAAAGCCCTTCCCGATGCGCAGGATTCGCGCACGATCGCGCAAGCCGGCGCGAACGCCGCCGACGTGGCCGACCCCTGGTTCACCGGCAACTTCGATGACACCTACCGTGACGTGCTGGCCGGCTGCAAAGGCTTGTTGGCCTGGTGCCAAGCGCAATAACATACGCTCGTTAAACGGGGCCGCCGGCAGATACGCCAGCGGCCTCGTTTACGTTCCTGTGAAATCGTTCGCTATGCTCGCTGTTTGCCGGTGAAGCGGTCGATGTCGATGCAGTAGATGTTCGCGCGGGCGAGCGCCTGGTCGGTGAAGTCGGTCGAGGCTTCGGGCGCCAGGTGCTGCATGATGCGTGTGAGGCCGTAGCGCTTCGCTTCGATCCCCTGGATGCGATGGATGGTGCCCGTGCCCATGATGGAGCGGTACGCGTACGAATACGCGCAGGCGTACGTGCCCGTGATCACGCCTTCCTGCACGTCCATCTCGATCGCCACGCGCGGCTCCCGATCGAACGCGTCCACCTTGCGGCCGACGCCGGCCGAGTGCACCCACAGCGCCAGGCGCGGCGCGTCGGCGTCTATCTCCTCGGGGTCCGCCCAGTCGTAGCCGAAGCTCATGGGCACGATGAACGGCCCCTCCTCGTCCACGCACGCGATGCGCACCGTCTGGCAAGCCTCGACCACCGCATGCAGCTGCGTGGTGCTGCGAAGCTGACGACCCGCCTGTCGCATGGGGCGATGCGAAACAGGCATGGCGGCCTGCGCTGCGACACCGGCCTGGGCCATGCCGGCGATTTGCTGTGCCTGCGCGGCCTGCGCCATGGCGGCGGCTTGCTGCTGCGCCGACGCGGTTTGCGGCTGGGGTGCGGTGCTCTCTGGGTAGACGGCGGGGATGTTGTGCAAGTTCATGGTTGCTCCTGCGGGTTATGCGGGTGTTTTCGTTACCTGCATGGTATGGCCTGGAAAGCCCGCCGTGCCCAAAATGCCCGCTGCCTGCCCCAACATCACACGAGTTCGGGGCTTCTGTTCTATTTGCGCTATAACAAAAGCCTGAAATCTGTTATAGTATGGCTATAACAACTACCTGACAGCCAGAATCGGGGCGCCGGGAAGTCGCGCGTAGCGAATCGGCTCTGCGTAGAAGATTCCCGCGAACCGTTACGGCCGGCGTGTGCGGAAAACGCGTTGCAGCAGGCGTGCTTGCTGTCGGGCGCACGCTCGCTGCGGGCTCGAGGTTGTGGCAGCTTATGGAATCCGGTGAAGGGAGGCTGCATGTTCATACGCATAGACCAGGCGTTGCCCGATCCGCTGTATCGGCAGATCCGCGATGAGGTTGTTCGCGGCATCGCGCAGGGCGAGCTTGCGCCGGGCGACGCGTTGCCCAGCGTTCGCAACTTAGCTAGCGACCTGGGTATCAATCTGCATACGGTGAACAAAGCCTATGCGTTGCTGCGCGACGAGGGGTTTGTGCTGATGCGCGGTCGCTCAGGCGCGTTCGTGGCGCAGCCGAGGGAGCCAGCGGGCGCGGGCGATGTCGAGAACGGCCCATTCGCTCGCGATCTTCGCCGCCTGGCGTTGGCGTTCAAAGCGGCCGGCGGTGGCAGGGAAGCGTTCGAGCAGTTGGTGAAATCCCAGCTCGATGACGTGTTTTAGCAAGAACGGCAAGTTGTCGTTCGCTATCCGCGCGATGACTTCAAGGGCCGTGGTGCAAGCTTGCCGCTTTGCGTGGCCCGTCGCCTTCGCCTTACGAAGGAGGGCTGCCTCAAGCGCAGGCGCGGGGGCAAGAGAAGGGAGCCGAAAGTGTCGAATAACGAAGTGCGAGCGATCATGCTGATTCTGGTGGCGTTCATTCCGCTTGTGGGGCTGACCATGGCGCTGACGCCGCGCCTGCAGCCGCGCGGTGAGGTGTTCTCCGTGTCTGTGCCCACCTCGGCATGGGACGACCCGCGCATTCGCCGCCTCATGAATCGCTATGTTGCCATCGTGATAGCCGCAACGGCGCTGTTCACTGTTGCTGCGCTGGCGTTATGCCTGATGGGAAATGCGGAAGCGTCCCTGGCGGCAGTGGTTGTCGCCTCGCTTGCCCTGATGGTGATCGGTTACGGGCTCATCCTGCGCTACCGGGCGAAGGTTCAGGGCCTCAAGCGCGCTTGCGGCTGGGTTGCGCAGTCTCAGCAGCATGTTGCGACCATTGGCGAAGGGGTCGAACAGGCCCCGCGTCCGATTTCGCTTGCGTGGAACTGGCTGTATGTGCCGCTTGTGGCGCTGACGGCAGCGGTTGTTGCCGTGGGCTACGGTTCCATGCCCGATATGATTCCCATGCATGTCGATGTTTCGGGCAACGTCACCGATATGGTTCCGAAAAGCCCGATGGTTGCGGCGTTCCCCGTTGCGCTGGAGGTGTTTTTGGCTGCCGTATTCGCGTTCTGCCATTGGATGGCGCTGCGATCGAAGAAGGGCCTGGAGCCGGGCCGCCCGGCAAGCTCCTCGTGGGCGTACGGGATGTTTGCGTATGCGCAAACGGCGTTTCTGCTGGTCATGGGCCTGGCCTGTACGGTTGCCTGCGGCTTGGGCATGGCACTTGCCATGATCGGTATCGTCTCCATGGGCGTGGCGACGGCGGTCATCATCGGCGTGGCGCTGCTTTGCGTCGTCGGCAGCCTTGTCGTAGGGGTCAAGTATGGGCAGTCGGGGTCGCGCGTGTTTCGTATGGAAGCGTCGGACACGCTGCTTTCTGACGACGACCGCTTCTGGAAGCTGGGCATGCTGTATTGCAACCCCAACGACGCCAGCCTGTTTTTGCCGCAGCGCTCGGGCATTGGCTGGACGGTGAACTGGGGCCGGCCGGCGGTGTGGGCCATGGTGGCAGCGCTTGTCCTGTTCGTGGCGGCGTTCATCGCGATTTGCATAGTGATGGTCAGATGACGTCGGGCAGCGCTTTCCCGTCGGAAGGGCAACGGATGCGTGCCGTGCCTGCGCCCGCAATGAATGGCTGGTATTCTGGCAGCAGGGAATGCGCCGCAGGGTAGCGGCGCGACGATGCGAAGGAGCTGGCGCGTATGGTGCTGCCGGAAAACGTGAAGGGTGTTGCAAGCGCGGGCGAAGATGCTGAGGGGCGTGCGGGCAAAGCGGCGGAAACGCATTGCGGCGCGCAGCCTGCGCCTGAGCGTTTGCAGTCGTCCGACCTGCACGCGCATCCCGAGCTGCCGGCGGACCCGACGGGCATGGCGTGCGCGATTCCCAAGCCCGATGCGCCCGCGCTGTGCGCCCTGGTCACGGGCGCGACGGGCGGCATCGGGCGCGAGCTGTGCGCCGAGCTTGCCCGCGACCACGGCGTGCTTGCGCTGGTCGGGCGCAGCCAGGCCAAGCTCGACGAGCTGGCGAAGAACCTGGCGGAGCGCTTCGACGTGAGCGTGCGCACCTTCGCCGCCGACTTCGCGCAGCCGGGCGCCGTCGATGTGCTGGTCGCGCAGGTGCGGGCGGCGAACCTGCAGGTGGAGACGCTCGTGAACAACGCCGGCTTCGGCTACGACGCGCCCTTCGCGGAAAGCAGCCTGGAGCGGCAGCGCGCGCTCGTGCAAACCAACGGCATGGCGCTCATGGAGCTTTGCCACGCGTTCGCGCCCGGCATGGCGGCGCGCGGGCACGGCGGCATCCTCAACGTAGCCAGCGTGGCCGGGTTCGTCCCCGGGCCGTACATGTCCACGTACTACGCCTCGAAGGCGTTCGTCCAGTCGTTCTCAAGCGCGCTGCATATGGAGCTACGCCCGCATGGCGTGCACGTGACCGCATTGTGCTCCGGGCCTGTTCGCACGCCGTTTTGGGACAACGCCGACGCGGGCGGGACCGCGCTGGCGAAGCTGACCATCGGCGCCCCGCGCGTGGCCCGCGCGGCCATCCGTGCGCTGGGCTGCAGCCGTCTGCTGTGCTGCCCGGGCGTTCTGGCGAAGTTCATCGTGTTTGGCAGCCGTTTCGTTCCGCGCACCTGGGCCGCCGCCGCGGCGGCAAAGCTTCAGAAACCGAAAGGGTAGGGGGCGCCCGTTTGAAACAAATGGTTTCGCTATTACGGTCAAAATTTTGAGTAATGTAGCTTCCCATGGTTGGGGCAGAGGCTCATTGCGACCGTTTCATTATTCAAAGTACTTGGGAATGCGATTCAGACATGTATTCGTGACAAATACATGCTCGTTTGCGATATATGAGCTTGTAACTCAAGTTACACAAAGCCTTTTTTGACTGCAAATCGGATATGAGTTTTTCGCGCTTCACGTTATTCCCGTGAGTGAAGCGGCTCTATGGCCAGGTATGCCAAGGCTTGATAGAATAGGCGGACGCACCAAGTCCGAAACGCGGGCGGGGTCTTCGATTCAAAGGAGGCTTCGCCTATGAACCAAGTGTATGAAATCTTGCAAGCCCTTGCCGCATCGGCATGCATCGCCGAGTTTCTGATTCAGCGATGGCGGGACTATAAGCGTTTGACGGATGAGGTCGAAGGAAAAGAAAAGCCCGGCGGCCACCGGGCTTAACTAAACCGTAAACACGACCCCGCCCGCCACCTGTAAGTTACCCGGGCTTGGTGTGCACCCGAAGTATAGCATGGAGCGGCTTGGCTTTGCCATACGCAAGCTGCTCGATCAGAAAGGCAACACGCATGGCAGAGTTCATCTACCAAATGTACAAGGCGCGCAAGGCGCACGGCGACAAGGTCATCCTCGATGATGTCACCCTGTCGTTCTATCCCGGCGCGAAGATCGGCGTGGTGGGCCCGAACGGCATGGGCAAGTCCACGCTGCTCAAAATCATGGCCGGAATCGAGGAGGTCAGCAACGGCGACGCGCGCCTGACCCCCGGTTATTCGGTGGGCATCCTGCAGCAGGAGCCGCCGCTGGACGAGGACAAGACCGTCCTGGAGAACATCGAGATGGCGTTCGCCGACGTGAAGGCCAACATCGCCCGCTTCAACAAGATCGGCACGCTCATGGGCGAGCCCGATGCCGACTTCGACGCGCTCATGGAGGAGATGGGCAAGCTGCAGGACGCCATCGACGCGGCCAACGGCTGGGACCTGGACAGCCAGCTGTCCCAGGCCATGGACGCGCTGCAGTGCCCTGACCCCGACATGCCGGTGAACGTGCTCTCCGGCGGCGAGCGTCGTCGCGTGGCCCTGTGCCGTCTGCTGCTCGAGGCCCCCGACCTGCTGCTTCTAGACGAGCCCACCAACCATCTGGACGCCGAGTCCGTGCTGTGGCTGGAGAAGTTCCTGCACAAGTACCCCGGCGCCGTGCTGGCTGTCACGCACGACCGCTACTTCCTGGACAACGTGGCCGAGTGGATCTGCGAGGTCGACCGCGGCAGCCTGTACCCGTACAAGGGCAACTACTCCACGTACCTGGAGACCAAGGCTGCGCGTATGGCGGGCCAGAAGCAGCGTGATGAGAAGCTGCAGAAGCGCCTGGCAAGCGAGCTCGAGTGGGTCCGTAGCTCCCCGAAGGCGCGTCAGGCGAAGAGCCGCGCCCGTCTGGAGCGCTACGACCAGATGGCCGCCGAGGCTGCGCAGTCCAAGAAGCTTGACTTCACCGAGATCCAGATCCCGGCCGGCCCGCGTCTGGGCGCCGAGGTCCTCAGGGTCGAGCACCTGCACAAGCAGTTCGGCGACCGCGTGCTCATGGACGACCTGTCCTTCGAGCTGCCGCGCAACGGCATCGTCGGCGTGATCGGCCCCAACGGCGTGGGTAAATCCACCCTGTTCAAGATGATCATGGGCATCGAACAGCCCACCTCCGGCAGCCTGAAGCTCGGCGAGACTGTGAAGGTGTCCTATGTCGACCAGGGTCGTGCGGGCATCGATGGCGACAAGAACGTGTGGGAAGTCGTTTCCGGCGGCCTGGACTACATGATGGTTTGCGAAACCGAGGTGCCCAGCCGCGCATACGTGGCGAGCTTCGGCTTCAAGGGCTCCGACCAGCAGAAGCCCGCGGGCGTGCTCTCCGGCGGCGAGCGCAACCGCCTGAACCTGGCGCTGACGCTCAAGCAGGGCGGCAACCTGCTGCTCCTCGACGAGCCCACCAACGACCTGGACGTGGAAACGCTGTCCAGCCTGGAAGAGGCGCTGCTGCGCTTCCCGGGTTGCGCCGTGGTGACCAGCCATGACCGTATGTTCCTCGACCGCGTTGCCACGCACATCCTGGCGTGGGAGGGTACCGATGAGAACCCGGGCAACTGGCACTGGTTCGAGGGCAACTTCGAGAGCTACCAGAAGAACCGCATCGAGCGCCTGGGCGAGGAGGCGGCAAAGCCCCACCGCCTGCACCGCAAGCTGACCAGGGATTAAGCTCAAGCGCATAAACGCAAACGAACGGCTCCCGCAGCCTTAGGGCAGTGGGAGCCGTTTTGCGTTGGTGGCGAGGAATCGTTTGCCGCCAATGTGTGGAAGGTGCGATAGCGATGCATGTTCGCAGTCCTGGTTTTCCCGGTGGAGCTTCGGCTAGACAAACCGAGCCGCGTCCATTTCTGATCGCTATCTGCGCCCGGAGGGGCGTGAGGACTATCCCTCTTCTGCGGCAAAAGAAAAGCGGGGATTCCGAGTGCTCGGAATCCCCGCTTGCGTTCGGGTGATGTTTGCCGCGTTCGCTAGTTCTTCAGCGAGTTGATGGGGGCGGGCATGCGGCCGCCGCGGTGGGCGAACACGGTGCCGGCGTGGGTGTTCACGGGCATGACCGGCGCGTAGCCGAGCAGGCCGCCGAAGTCCAGCTTGTCGCCGACCTTCTTGCCGATGGCCGGGATGACGCGCACGGCGGTGGTCTTGTTGTTGATCATGCCGATGGCGCATTCGTCGGCGATGATGCCGAAGATGGCCTCGACCGGTGTGTCGCCGGGGATGGCGATCATGTCCAGGCCGACGCTGCAGACGCAGGTCATGGCCTCGAGCTTCTCCAGGCACAGCGCGCCGGACTCGGCGGCGCGGATCATGCCGGCGTCCTCGGACACGGGGATGAACGCGCCGGACAGGCCGCCGACGCTGGAGCTGGCCATGACGCCGCCCTTCTTCACGGCGTCATTGAGCATGGCGAGTGCGGCCGTGGTGCCCGGACCGCCGCACTGGCCAACGCCGATGGCTTCCAGGATCTCGGCCACGGAGTCGCCCTCGGCCGGGGTGGGGGCCAGCGACAGGTCCAGGATGCCCTTGGCCACGCCCATGCGGCGGCTGGCCTCGCGGGCCATCAGCTCGCCGGCGCGGGTGATCTTGAACGCGGTGGCCTTGATGGCCTCGGCGACCTCGGTCATGTCGGCGTCCTTGGGCATGTTCGCCAGCACCTGGCGTACGACGCCCGGGCCGGAAACGCCCACGTTGACCACGGCATCGGCTTCGCCAGAGCCATGGAAGGCGCCTGCCATGAAGGGGTTATCCTCGACGGCGTTGCAGAACACCACCAGCTTGCCGGCGGCGATGCAGTCGCGGTCGGCCGTCAGCTCGGCGCACTGCTTGACGATGCCGGCCATCTTGAGCGCGGCGTCCATGTTGATGCCGGCGCGCGTGGAGCCGACGTTCACGCTCGAGCACACGCGCTCGGTAGCGGCCAGCGCATTGGGGATGGAGTCCATCAGCTTGTTGTCGGCCGCCGATGCGCCCTTGTGCACGAGCGCGGAGAAGCCGCCTACGAAGTCGACGCCCACCTCGGCGCCGGCCTTGTCCATGGCCACGGCGATGCGCGACAGGTCGGTGTCGGGCACAGCGGCGCAGATCTCGGCGATGGGCGTGACGGAGATGCGCTTGTTCACGATCGGGATGCCGAACTCGCGCTCGAGCTGCTCGGCGGTGGGCACCAGCTGCTCGGCGGCCTTCGTCATCTTGTCGTAGACCTTGCGCGCCATGGTGTTGATGTCCGAATCCGTGCAGGAGCGCAGGTTCAGGCCCAACGTGATGGTGCGGATGTCCAGGTGCTGCTTGCTGACCATAGCAAGCGTTTCGGCGATTTCTTCCGGGGTGATTTGCATGATGCTGTCCTTTTAACGGGCGACGCTTTTGCAACAGGATAGCAAATTGCGGCCGTTACCGGGCGCCGCGCCCAACTGTTCCACGAATGATTGACGCTCGGCGGTGCTATTTGCGGACTTATTCGAGTGCTTGGCGGCGCAAAGCGCGATACGTCTGCGTCTGAATTCAGGTGTTCCGAGTAGCCAATAGTAGTCCGAGCCTGTGACCTGGGACTTTCTGGCGGGCATAAGCTACCTACTCGCCAAGGCCCCATTTAAACGCAGACGTATCGTGGTTAGCCTTGCGTGCGGCAGTATTGGGCGGTTGGGATGGCATTTGCCGGCGTGGATTCGCGTGAACAGGGGACGGAGGTGTGTTCAGGATGGTTATTCGGGAGATGCGAACGCTCTCCCCTGAACACACCTCCGTCCCCTGTTCACGCGAAGGAGCCTTTGGGCAACGAAAAAGCGGGCCCACGGGCCCGCTTTTCGCGATTGGTTCTTGGTTGCGGCTTAGAAGACCGGGACGACGGCGCCCTCGTAGGTCTTGTTGATGAAGTCGCGCACGGCGTCGGACTTCAGGGCCTTGGCCAGAGCCTGGATCTTCTCGGAGTCCTGGTTGCCGTCCTTGACGACCAGCACGTTGGCGTAGGTCTCGGCGGCCAGGGAGTCGGTGGCCTCGACGGCCAGGGCGTCCTTCTCGACGGACAGGCCGGCAGCCTGGGCGTAGTTGCCGTTGATGCAGGCGATGTCGACATCCTTCAGGGCGTTGGGGATGTTGGCGGCCTCAAGCTCCTTGATCTGCAGGTTCTTGGGGTTCTCGACGATGTCCTTGGCGGTTGCGGTGATGCCTGCGCCGTCGGCCAGCTTGATCAGGCCCTCCTGCTGCAGCAGGAGCAGGGCGCGAGCCTCGTTGGTGGTGTCGTTGGGCACAGCGACGGTTGCGCCGTCGGTCAGGGCATCAAGGGAAGCGGTCTTGCCAGCGTACAGGCCGAAGGGCTCGAAGTGAACCGGCTCGACGGAGACCAGGTGCGTGCCTTTCTCTTCATTGAAGGAATCCAGGTAAGGCTGATGCTGGAAGTAGTTGGCGTCGACCTCGCCCTCTTCGGTGACCGTGTTGGGCTGGACGTAGTCGGTGAACTCCTTCACCTCGAGCGTGTAGCCCTGCTCTTTGAGCTGATCGGCAACGGCGTTGGTGAGGATCTCGGCGTGCGGGGTGGGGCTGGCGGCGACGGTGATGGTCTTGTCGTCGGAGCCGGAGTTGGAACCGGAGCCTGCGCAACCGGCCAGGACGCCGGCGGCCAGGACGCCTGCAGCGGCGAACGCCGCGAGCTTCTTCAGTGCGGACTTCTTCATGTAGGGTCTCCCTCCCATCGTTTCGCGCTTGGACGGCCCCGTGAGTTTGCGATCGGGGCAGTGGCGCCTTGTTTTGCGTGACGCCTAGTATACCGAGCGTGGATTTTTGGGCAATAGCTTTGCTCATACGAAAAGGCGGGTGGACGATATCTGCAAAATCGATAACCTGGTCGGCTATGGCGTAGAACAGGGACGAACGGCGGCAAGGCGACGCCCAACGGCGTCGCGGTGTCGGCAGAGCGTCGGAAGCCACGTTGCTCCGCCGATGCTGCCGCTCGGGAAATCGCGTCGCATCGATGCTATTTTGCAAAGCACATTGCGCTGGACGTTGCTTCGAGGCCATGCCGTGCTGCCGACGTTGCTCTGTGAAACGTACCGTGGTGGAAGGGCCTTCGGGCGTCGCCTTGCATTTCGGGCGCCGTGCAAGACCCACGGCTACCTATATATGTAGAGGTTGCGGGACTCGTTTGCAGGCGTGTTGCGCTCGTTGATTCCCACCTGCGTGGTCGGTAAAATAACGCTATTGAACAACTTGTCCATTATTGCCCGGGTTGTTCAAAACGCAAAGCGCAGCAAGCTGCGTCGCGAGGCCGTTATCGTCCGGTCATCGCGTGTTCGCAGCCTGCATACGCAAGGAAGGGGGCATATGTCCACGCAACGAAGCTCCGCTTCGAACTCGGCGATAGCGTCTGCGGATACGCCGCTTGCCGCCGAGGATCGGCGCATCACGCGCTCGAAGCGCGCGCTGCGCGATGCGCTCGTTGAGTTGATCGAGGAACGCGGCCTGACCAACTTCAGCGCCAGCGACCTGTGCGCTCGCGCGGACCTCAACCGCGGCACGCTGTACAACAACTTCGGCGACATGGAGGGTCTGCTCGCCGCCCTTGAGGACGACATCATGGACGACCTGGAAAACCTCCAGTCGTGTATGCAGCAGCTCAGCCTAAAGGACGTGCTGCGCTATCGCGTGAACAAGAAGCCTATGCCGTTTCTGGTGAAGCTGTTCGACTACCTGCGCGAACAAGGTGACTTCCTGCACGCGATCATGGGCCCGAAAGGCGACCCGAGCTTCGGCCCGCGCGTGCGCGACGCCGTGTGCACCGAGATCATCCAAACCATCCTGCACGAGCGCTACCGCAGCGACCCCTCGCCGTTCGTGCAATATTACGTGGCGTTCTACGCCAGCGCGTATCTAGGGGTCATCACCCACTGGATCGAGACGGGCATGAAGGAAAGCTCGCAGGAGATGGCCCTTGTGGCCATGCGCCTGTTCTTCATCAAACCCGGCGACCCCATTCGACTGTAAGGAATAAGGCGGAACATGAGCGAGAACAACCAGAACGAGAACCTGCATATCGGCATCGACGTGGGCTCCACCACGGTCAAGCTGGCCATCTTGGACGACGCGGACCAGATCCGCTACGCGGTGTACCGTCGTCACCACGCGGACGTGCGCGCCACCATCGTCGAGGTGCTGTCCGAGGCTGCGCGCGACTTCGGCGACAAGCGCATGACCATCGCCATCACCGGATCGGGCGGCTTGCTTTTGGCCCAATGGCTGGGCATCGAGTTCGTGCAGGAGGTCATCGCCAGCAAAACCGCCGTCGAAACCTTCATCCCGAAAACCGACGTGGCCATCGAGCTGGGCGGCGAGGACGCGAAGATCATCTACTTCGACAACGGCATCGAGCAGCGCATGAACGGCACGTGCGCCGGCGGCACCGGCGCGTTCATCGACCAGATGGCGGCGCTTTTGAACACCGACGCCGGCGGCCTGAACGAGCTGGCGCAGCACGCCACCACCATCTATCCCATCGCCAGCCGCTGCGGCGTGTTCGCGAAAACCGACGTGCAGCCGCTGCTCAACGAGGGCGCGCGCCGCGAGGACATCGCCGCGTCCATCTTCCAGTCCGTGGTCACGCAGACCATCTCCGGCCTGGCGTGCGGGCGCCCTATCCGCGGCTACGTGGCTTTCCTGGGCGGCCCGCTGCAGTACCTTCCTGAACTGCGCAAACGCTTCTATGAAACGCTGAACCTGGACGAGGAGCACCGCATCGTCCCGCAAAACGCCCACCTGTTCGTGGCCGGCGGCTGCGCCATCGCCGGCGCGGCCAGCGAGACGGTGAAGGCCGAGCTGCTCTCAGACGTGCTCGAGCGCCTGAAGAACCTCGGCGACATCCAGGGCAGCGAGGTCGTGCGCCTGCCCCCGCTGTTCGTCGACCAGGCGGAACTGGACGAGTTCAACGCCCGCCACGCCGGCGAGCGCGTGCCCCGCGGCGACCTTGCCAGCTACCGCGGCACCGCCTTCTTGGGCATCGACGCCGGCTCCACCACGTTCAAGGCCGCGCTCATCGGCCAGGACGGCGAGCTGCTGTGGACCCATTACGTGTCGAACAAGGGCGACGTGCTCGGTTGCGCGAAGGCCGCCATCGCCAAGCTCTACCGCGAGCTGCCGCGCGACGCCGCCGGCAACCCGCTGGTGACCATCGGCCATTCCACGGTCACGGGCTACGGCGAGCACCTGCTGCTCGAGGCGCTGCGCGTGGACTCGGGCGAGATCGAGACGGTTGCGCACCTGCGCGGCGCGCAGGAGATGCTGCCGGGCGTTGAGTTCATCCTGGACATCGGCGGTCAGGACATGAAGTGCCTGCGCGTGAAAGACGGCGTCATCGACCACATCATGCTCAACGAGGCGTGCTCCTCGGGCTGCGGCAGCTTCATCGAAAGCTTCGCCAGCGGCCTGAACCTGGACGTGTCCGAGTTCGCGAAGACCGCCATCGGCGCGGAAAACCCCGTCGACCTGGGCAGCCGCTGCACCGTGTTCATGAACAGCCGCGTGAAGCAGGCGCAGAAGGAAGGCGCCACCGTCGGCGACATCGCCGCGGGCCTGGCCATCTCGGTCATCAAGAACGCCCTGTTCAAGGTCATCAAGATCCGCGACCCGCATGACGTGGGCAGCAAGGTCATCGTGCAGGGCGGCACGTTCCTCAACGATGCCGTGCTGCGCGCCTTCGAGCAGCTCTCGGGCGTGAACGCCGTGCGTCCCGACATCGCCGGCAACATGGGCGCGTTCGGCGCGGCGCTTCTGGCCCGCGACCGTTTCAGCCGCCAGGATTCGCAAGTCAGCGGCCTGCTGTCCCTTGATGCGCTCGAGGCCCTTGCGCCCACGCACAGGACCGTGCGCTGCAAGGCGTGCTCGAACCACTGCCTGCTCACCGTCAACGACTTCGGCGTCGACGAGGCCACGGGCAAACACCGCCGCTTCATCACGGGCAATCGCTGCGAGAAGGGCGCCGGCGCGCTTGGCCAGGCGACGAAGGCCGACAAGGTCCCCAACCTGTTCGAGTACAAGTCGAAGCGCCTGTTCGACCACTACACGCCGCTGGCGGAGCAGGACGCGCCGCGCGGCACCGTGGGCATTCCGCGCGCGCTGAACATGTACGAGAACTACCCGTTCTGGTTCACCTTCTTCACGAAGCTGGGCTGGCGCGTGGTGCTCTCGGACCCGTCCACGAAGAAAACCTACGAGGCCGGCATCGAGTCCATGCCGTCGGAGAGCGTGTGCTACCCGGCGAAGCTCTCGCACGGCCACATCATGAACCTGCTGGACAAGCACCCCGACTTCATCTGGTTCCCCTGCAGCAAGTGGGAGCGCCAGGAGGACGAGGGCGCCGGCAACCACTTCAACTGCCCCATCGTGGCCAGCTACGCCGAGGCGCTGCGTCTCAACATCGACGAGCTGCGCGACTCCGACACGCAGTTCCTGAACCCGTGGCTGCCCTACGATAAGAAGGAGCACCTTAAGAAGCGCCTGTTCGTGGAGCTGATCCAGGCGCATCCCGAACTGTGCGGCAAGGGCGTGGCAGCGCCCACGCAGGCCGAGGTCGACGCCGCGGTGGACGCCGCATGGGCCGAGGACGAGGCGTTCAAGGCCGACATCCGCGAGAAGGGCGCCGAGACGCTGCTGTGGATGGAGAAGACCCATACGCACGGCATCGTGCTGGCGGGCCGCCCGTACCACAACGACCCCGAGATCAACCACGCCATCCCCGAGCTTCTGACCAGCTTCGGCCTGGCGGTGCTCACCGAGGACTCCATCGCGCATTTGGGCACGCTCGAGCGCCCCATCCGCCTGGTGGACCAGTGGATGTACCACACGCGCCTGTACGCCGCGGCGAAGGTGGCGTCGGAGCGCAAGGACCTCGACCTCATCCAGCTGAACAGCTTCGGCTGCGGCCTTGACGCGCTGACCACCGATCAGGTGCAGGAGATCTTGGAGCAGGCTGGCAAGGTGTACACCGTGCTGAAGATCGACGAGGTGTCCAACCTCGGCGCCGCGCGCATCCGTGTGCGCAGCCTGCTTGCGGCCCTGAAGGACCAGGCCGACGAGGAGGCCGAGGCCCGTGCGGCCGAGCAGGCGCGCAACGCCGCGGGCTGCGGCGCATGCAGCCTGGATGTGGAGCAGCTGCTGGCCGAGGCCGAGGAGCGCGCGGCGGGCAAGCAGGCCGGCGGCGCCGATGCCGAGGCCGTGCAGGCCGCGGCGGCAGCCATCAAGCCGCCCGCAAGCTTCACGGAAAAGGCTGCGCCCGAGGTGCAGGCCGAGTTCAAGCAGCGCGACAGCGGTGCTTCGACGGAGTTCCCGCGCGCCCAGTTCACCGAGGAGATGCGCGATGCGGGCTACACCATCCTGGCTCCGCAGATGGCGCCGTACCACTTCGAGCTGCTCGTGCCCATCTTCGAGCGCTTCGGCTACAACGTGGAGCTGCTGCCTTCCGTGGACCACGGGGCGGTGGATGCGGGCCTGAAGTACGTGAACAACGACATCTGCTACCCGTCCATTCTGGTCACGGGCCAAATCATGGAAGCGGTCATGTCCGGCAAGTACGACACCGACAAGCTAGCGGTGCTCATCACGCAGACCGGCGGCGGCTGCCGTGCCACGAACTACATCTCGCTCATCCGCAAGGCGCTCAAGTCGGTGGGCCTGTCGCATATCCCCGTCATCGCCATCAGCTTCAAGGACTTAGGCGAGGTCAACCCCGGCTTCTCCATCACGCCGGCCATGCTCTACCAGGCGGTGTCGGCGCTGCAGTACGGCGACCTGCTCATGATGTGCCTGTACCGCACGCGCCCCTACGAGGTGGAGCCCGGCAGTGCGAACGCCCTGTTCGACCACTGGATGGCCGAGTGCAAGCGCCAGCTGAAACGCGGTGTGAAGCGCGGCGAGTTCAAGCGCACGGTCAAGCAGATCGTCGAGGACTTCGACACGCTGCCGCTGCAAGGCGAGGGCACCAAGCCGCGCGTCGGCGTGGTCGGCGAGATCTTGGTGAAGTTCCACCCCACGGCGAACAACCAGATCGTCGACGTCATCGAGCGCGAGGGCTGCGAGGCCGTGGTGCCGGGGCTTATCGAGTTCTTCCTGTTCGGCGCGGCGGGCGGCATCTTCCAGAAGGACCCGCTCGGCCGTTCGGCCAAGGGCGCGTTTGGCAGCAAGATCGCCCTGCAGGCGGTGAAGGCCCTGCGCGCGCCGGTGACCAAGGCGCTCGAGGAGTCCACGCGCTTCAACCCACCGGCGAGCATCTATGAGCTGGCCGAGTACGCAAGCGAGATCTTGAGCCTGTGCAACTCCATGGGCGAGGGCTGGCTGCTCACGGCCGAGATGGTGGAGCTCATCCGCACGGGCGCGCCGAACGTGGTGTGCACGCAGCCGTTCGCCTGCCTGCCGAACCACGTGGTGGGCAAGGCGGTCATCAAGGAGCTGCGCCGCCGCTACCCGGAGAGCAACATCGTGGCCGTCGACTACGACCCCGGCGCGTCCGAGGTCAACCAGCTCAACCGCATCAAGCTCATGATCGCGGTGGCGAAGAGCAACCTGGCCGACAAGGAGGCCGAGGCCCGCGCGGCTCGCACGGCGGCGGCCACGCCGGCGGTCGAGGAAGCCGGCGCGCTCGACGTGCAGGAAACGAGGGCGTAAAGCCGTCATCAAGGGGGGCGATGGGAGACCGTCGCCCCTGCATTTCGTTTGCGAGAACGTAAGTGATTGTGGGTGAGCGCGGGAGCTGAACAGGGGACGGAGGTGTGTTCAGGAAGCAGCTTTGGGAAACGCGAACCTCTTCCTGAACACACCTCCGTCCCCTGTTCGCCCTGTTCGCCCCCCGTTCATCTGGGTACGACACCTCCGCAATGAGGAAAAGGGCGTGGCTGGCAAATCGATCGAACGCCGCCCGCCCTCATATCCGCGTTGCGTATCACGATAGGAAGGAACGATATGGCTGGCAAGCTGATCATCTGCCCGACGCCCATCGGCAACCTGGGCGATATGCCGCAGCGTGCGCTTGATGCGCTGACCAGCGCCGATGTGGTGTGTGCGGAAGATACGCGCGTCACCGGCAAGCTGCTGGCGGCGTTCGGCATCGGCAAGCGCTTGGAGCGCTTGGACGAGGCGCTCATCGGCTCGCGCGCCGACGGCATTGTGGCGCGCGTGGAGGCTGGCGAGGTCATCGCGTATTGCAGCGATGCCGGCATGCCGGGCGTATCCGACCCGGGCTTGCGACTGGTTCGCGCATGCCGGGAAGCGGGCGCGCCGGTGGAGGTGCTGCCCGGGCCCACCGCTACCGCCACGGCGTATGTGGCAAGCGGTTGCACGAATCCGCGCTTCTACTTCGGCGGCTTCTTCCCGCGCAAGGCTGGCGAGCAGAAGGCCGCGCTCGATGCGGTGCGCACGCTGGATGCGGCGCTTATCTATTACGAAAGCCCGAACCGCATCGCTGGGGCGCTTGCTGTGCTGTCCGAGGCTTTCCCGCTGCGCGAGGCGGCCGTGTGCCGCGAGCTCACGAAGCTGCATGAGGAAGTGGTGCGCGACGCGCTGCCTGCGTTGCGCGACGAGTTCGCCGCCCGCGAGGCGGCCGGCGGCATCAAGGGCGAGATCGTCATCGTGATCGACGGGCCCAGCGAGGCGGAGGGGCAGGCTGCTCAGGAAAGCGCCGAGGATTCCGCTCGCGTCCGTGCTGCCCAGCTCAAGGCCGAGGGCGCGCGCAACAAGGACATCGCGAAAACGCTGGTGGCCGAGTTCGGCCTGCCGCGCAACGCCGCGTACGAGATCGCGCTGGAGGCGTAGGGCGTGGCCAGCGATAACCGCTCCGGCCCGGTGCGCACGCGCCGCGTTGACCCGGGCGAGCTCAAGCGCCAGGCGGCGGGCGGCTCGCGCGGGGCGGGTGCCGCGCCGCAGCGGCGTTCGGCCGCTTCCGGTCGCGGGAGCGACGAGGCGGGGAAGGTTGCGCAGCGCCGCCGTCCGTCCGGTGTCGGGCGCACGGCGGCCGGGGCAGGGAAGGCGGGTTCGCAAGCAACGCGCCGCAAGCCCGCGCGCCCAGCTGCGCCCGAGGTGCTTCATGTCGACGGCATCGAGGTTCGCTTGCAGCGCAAAAAGGTGAAGAACCTCAACCTGCGCATCGCCCGCGATGGCGGCCATGTGGACGCATCCGCGCCCTCCTGGATGGCGCCGGCGGATGTGGCGGATTTCGTGCATCGCAAGCATGATTGGATAGAGGCCCAGATGGAGCGCGTGTCCGCCACGCCCATGGCGCAGGCATCGCAGGCGTCGAAGGCCGAGGTAGCGCAGTGGCGCGCGGTGGTGCAGGCATGCGTGCCGGCGCTGGTGGCGGCATGGGAACCTATCATGGGGGTGAAGGCGGGCCAGCTGGCGTATCGCAACATGACCAGCCGCTGGGGCAGTTGCCAACCTTCCACGGGCCGCATCTGCATCAACGTGCGCTTGGCGCTCTACCCGCCGGAATGCCTGGAATACGTGGTGGTGCACGAGCTGTGCCATCTGCTCGAGCGCGGTCACGGCCCAAGGTTCCACCAGCTCATGGACCGCTTCATGCCCGACTGGAAACAGCGCCGCGACAAACTGCGGTAGCGCGCGCTGCTCCCGAACAGGGGACGGAGGTGTGTTCAGGAGGGGGCTTCCGCTTTCCGGAGCTGTTTCCTGAACACACCTCCGTCCCCTGTTCACCCAGTCCGTCCGCGCATGTTAGCGCCAGTAGCGCTTCACCCGTTATTCTCATGCCTCCGATATGCTGCTGAGGGGAAGTCCTGTCAAGCGTTGAATTTGCCTTACGCCTATTCCGTTGTCTTTCAGCAAGCGAATAGCCGTACGGCGTTCCTCGCGTGGGGTTTGCTTCAAGGCGATAAGCGCATCTTCGCCAATGAGGTTTGCCGCCATCGCGTAGGCTTCCTCGTTTGTAAGGCGTTTGACCTGCATAGAAGCTGACGGTATATCTATTGGCAGCTTGCCTTCATGCTCGAGTCGGTGGAATTTTTCAAATGCGTCAATCCCTCCAAGCATATTCAGAATCAAATCCCGATTCGTTATCCCTGGTTTGCCCAGATAATCCTGGTAGCTGCTCCATTTCCAATCGGCTGCAGGGGATAATCCAGCAACGGCAGGGTTGTTGTGGATATAGCGAACAACGGTTAGAAGGTAGTCGTCGTCTTCGATGGGCTCGCTTCGGAATCGTCCACCGAAAAGATGTCCGCAGCGACGATGACGCTCATTGAACCACAAGGCGTAAGATCCCAGCAATCGACGCATGCCGTTGGAGATGCTGGGCAGCGGCGCTTGGGCCAGAACGTGAAAATGGTTGTCCATGAGCACGTACGCAAAAATGGAAATGTCAAACTTGCAAAACAGGGAATTCATGAGCGTGGTGAACCGAATTCGATCAACGTCGTCTTCGAAAATGATCTGCTTAGCAGTTCCGCGGGCCATCACGTGATATGTATTGCAATCAGATTCCATTCGAGCACATCGAGGCATAGGCGAGTCCTTTCGGCAAAAGATGAGAACAGGTCGAGCATCAAGGCACTTTCGTGAATAGAATGAACAGGGGGACGGAGGTGTGTTCAGGAAGCAGCTTTGGGAAATGCGGGTCCTCTCTCTGAACACACCTCCGTCCCCCTGTTCATCTGCAAGCTGCCTTGCCTTCTTTGGTCGCCAGACTATAGCAGTGTGCTGTTCCGTGACTCGTTTGGGGGAGGGAAGTGTCGCGAATTTGTTGTTTTCACCTGGGCAAAAGCCTCTCTTATGCAGCTTTGCCTTATCGGTTGTGGCTGTTTTCTGTTAGTGAACATCCGCTGTTCGCAAATCAAGTTAGGGATAACCGCAGATTGGGTTCCAAAGACAGCCTGCGGGCGTAAGGCATCGAGAAAATCGAAGGCATTTGATGTCGGAACATACGAGCACGCTGAAGGACGCACCTTCGAATAGCGGCGTATTGGACGTGACGGGCTGCTGCATTACGATTGCTTGTGAGCGGAACGGTGAACAGGGGACGGAGGTGTGTTCAGACGGAGGCCTGCATTTCTCTAAGCTATTTTCTGAACACACCTCCGTCCCCTGTTCACGCAAGCGACAGCGTTCGCCGAACACACCTCCGTCCCCTGTTCACGTGGCGAGCCGCCTTCCTCCCTTCCGTGCGCGTTTCGTGCGCGGGCGGTTGCGGGTGCGCTGCAACTGCTACCATCGCGGTATGAATACGAACGAAATCAACTCTACGGATGCGGCGAACGCGTCTTGTTTGAAAACTGCTGCGCCGGCTGCTGTAGCCGACCCCGAACCCGACTCCGAACCCGAGCGCGACGGCTTGCCGCTGCGGCAACGCCGTGTGGTGCTGGGCATCATGGTGTCGGGTACCACGGCGGCGTGCATCTCTCAAAGCATGATGATCGCCGCGTTGCCGGCGGTCATGCACGAGTACGGCATCAGCGCAAGTTCCGGCCAGCTGCTCACCACGGCGTATATTTTCGTGTTGGGCCTGATCAGCGCCATGACGGGCTATCTGATGAATCGGTTCGATTCCAAGAAGCTGTTCTTTGCGTCCATGGCGTCGTTCGCCGTCGGGTGCGCTGCGGCCATCTTCGCGCCGAACTATCCGTGCCTGCTGGCGGCGCGCCTGTTGCAGGCCGGCGGTGCCGGCATCTGCCTGCCGCTCGTGCAGCTGGTGGCGCTGAACATCTATCCGAAAAGCCAGTACGGCCAAGCAACGGCCATCGTAGGCATGATCATCGGGTTCGCGCCTGCCATCGGCCCGACCATTAGCGGCTTCCTCATCGACGCGTGGGGCTGGCGTTCCATGTTCTGGATGCTCGGAGCCATCGCGCTTGCGGTGATGGTTCTGACGGTTCTGCTGCTCGACGACGTGGTGCGGCGCCCCGACCATTCGGGGCATTTCGATTTGGTGTCGGCGCTTCTGTATTCCGGCGGCTTCGTACTGGTGATGGTCGCGGCCACCATGTTGGAATCGGGCGGGTCCGTGGGCGCGGGCTTCGTCGCCCCGTTGCTGGCGGGTGCAGCAGGGCTTGTCGTGTTCGCGCGTCGTCAGCTGCGCGTTCCCGAACCGTTCCTGAGGCTGCAATGCTTCCGCGACAAGACGTTCGCCATCTCCACGCTCATCGTCATATGCGCGCACATGATGTTCATGGCGCCATCGATCATGGTGCCGCTGTTCGTACAGGATATCCAGGGGCTTTCCGCCACGGTGTCGGGCCTGACGCTTCTGCCCGGCGCCATCATGATGGGCGTGATGAACCCCATCACCGGGCGCTTGCTCGATCGCCGCGGCCCGCGTCCGCTCATCGCGGTGGGCTGCGTCACGGTACTTGCGGGCACGGTGGCGTTTGCGCTCATCCCCGCAAGCGTTCCCGAGTGGGTGGTCACGGTGCTTTACGGTGTCCGCGCGACGGGCATCGCGTGCCTGATGATGCCGCTGACAGCGTGGGCGTGCACCACGCTCGATCCCGACGAGCTGGCGCAGGCGTCGGCCATCATCACGTCCGCGCGACAGCTTATCGGAAGCCTTTCGGCATCGGTGTTCATCGCTGTGATGGCGTTGACCTCGCAAAACGCGCTGGGCGTCGACCTCGGCGGCTTCGACTTCAGCTTCTGGCTGCAATGCGGCGTTCCCGTGCTGGCGTTCGTGCTGGGCATGTTCGTCCTGCCGGCGAAAGGGAAGCGCTAGGTCGCGTATCGGGCCCCCGTTGCCTGGCGGCAGATGGCGAAGGGTGTGGCACGAAAGCCCCTGGCGTGTGGAACGAGAGCCCCGATGCATGATGGCGATGCCCAGCGCATCCGGTGGTGAAGGGTTCGGGGCTCGATGGCGGCAGGGAGATGCGCCGTGGCGAAGAGCTCAGCGCCCAATAAAGAAACCCTAGCGCTCAATGGTGAAACAGCAGCATGCGCGACAGCGGGGTCGACGCACCCCGCTAGCAAGAAACCCGGCGCATGGCCGGGTTTCCTTCTAGATCATATTCATCTGCGCAAGCGTTGCGTTGTACCAATGCTCCCAGTTCGGCGGGCAGTACCTCTTGGCCACCTCCACCGAGATGGTGTAGCCGTAGCCGCGGGCAAGGCCGGCAACGTGGTCGCGGATGGCCTCTTCCCAGCTTCCCCAGCTGCAGCCGCCCCAGCCCCAGGCGTTGCAGCTGCCGGAGCAGTACAGGCCCTTGGAGCTTTCGGTGTTGGAGATGGCGGGCGACCAACGCGGGTCCACGCCGTAGTCCCAAGCGGCCTCGGCGAACACCTTGCCCGTGCCTGCCATAGGCGAACCGGCCAGATATGCGTCGATGCGGCCGGCCCACTGCGCCACGAACACGTCGCGCTCGCTTGCCCAATCGGCGCCGTCGTCGCTGGGCGCCTCCACGGTGCCCGCGGAAGATCCGCCCGCTGCCTCGGCGGCAGCCGGAGCGCTGGCGGAATCGGCCTGCTCCTGCTTGTCCGCCTCTTTTGTGGTTTCGGTCTTGGCTGCCTCGGCTTCAGCAGCCTTTGCGGCCTCTTCGGCCTGGCGGGCAGCTTCCTCCTGCGCTTTGCGCTGGGCCTCCTGGCGCGCCTGCTGGGCGGCGGAAAGCGCCTGCTCGGCGTTGGCTGCCTCGGCGTCGGCGTCCTTCTTCGCCTGCGAAAGGCCGCGCTTCGTTTGGTCGAGCTCGTCTTTCAACTCGCTAAGGCGCTTGATCTCGGCCTGGTTGCTGCTGTAGATGTGGGACACGTACTCAAGCGACGTGAAGAAATCCACGATGTTCTCGGAGCTGAGGACCATTTCCAGCAAGCCGGGCGTGGAAGCCTGGGTCTTGTACAGCTTCACCGCGGCAGCGGAGCTGCGCTCCTGCTGAGTGGGAAGGGTGTCCTCGATCTCGGCGATGCGCGCCTCGTTGTCGGCGATCTGCTGATTCAGATCGTCGATGCGGCTTATGGCCTGGTCGTACTCGGCGGCAGTGCGCTCGACCTCCTGCTGTGCGGCGTCTGCCTGCACGTTCGTGTCGATGTCCTCTGCCCATGCGGTTCGCTGAGCCATGCCCGCGATCGGCACGCTTGCGAAGGCCAGCGTCGCGCTCAAGGCGACGGTCAGCGGCAAGCGGTGGCGAGGGCGGCTGCTCGGGTTCGTTTGAAGTTTGTTAGAAAACATCCGCCATCCTTCGATTTATAACAATTACCGTTAATTATACCGGGCGGATATGTGCAAACCGTGCCGCTCATTAAACGTGCACAAGCGCTCGAGCCCGCCGGATCGCCCGATGATTGCGTGGTGGCGGGTTTGGGGGCAGGCTTCGCGCCGTCTCCGCGTGGTACAATCGGGGGCACTGCGAAAACCCAGGTTGGCGGGGCATCATTCGCCCGACTGCGGCCGCGAGCAAAAGGAAGCACCATGTCAAAGGGAACCTACTCGTTCACCACGCCCATCTATTATGTGAACGCCGAGCCCCACTTGGGCACGGCCTACACCACCGTCGCCGCCGACACCGTCGCGCGCTACCAGCGCATGAACGGCTACGACGTGGCGTTCGTCACGGGTATGGACGAGCATGGCCAGAAAGTGGCCGATACCGCCGAGTCGAAGGGCATGACCCCGCAGGCCTGGTGCGATTCCATGGAGCCGGCGTTCCGCAACGTGTGGGACCTGCTCGACATCACCTACACCGATTTCGTGCGCACCACCCAGCCGCGCCACGCCCGCACCGTGCAGAAGTTCTGGCAGGACCTGTTCGACAAGGGCTGGTGCTACAAGGGCAGCTACGAGGGTTGGTACTGCGTGCACGAGGAAACCTATTACGCCGAGTCCGACCTTGAGAAGAACGAGGACGGCGAGCTGGTGTGCCCCGACTGCCATCGCCCGGTGCAGAAGGCCGGCGGCGAGGAGAACTGGTTCTTCAAGCTTTCCGAGTTCCAGGAGCCGCTGCTGAAGTTCTACGAGGAGAACCCCGACTTCATCCGTCCCGAAACGCGCAAGAACGAGGTGGTCACCTTCGTGAAGAGCGGCCTGAAGGACCTGTCCATCAGCCGTTCCACCTTCGACTGGGGCGTGCCGCTGCCCTTCGACGATGGCCACGTGGCCTACGTGTGGGCCGACGCCCTGCTGGCCTATCTCACGGGCATCGGCTACGGCGACGAGCAGCGCGCCGGCGAGTTCGAGCAGCGCTGGCCCATGCAGTACCACTTCGTGGGCAAGGACATCACGCGCTTTCACTGCGTCATCTGGCCGGCCATGCTCATGGCCGCCGGCCTGCCCATCACGCACACCGTGTTCGGCCATGGCTTCCTGCTCACCAAGGGCGAGAAGATGTCGAAGTCCAAGGGCAACGGCATGAAGCCCGCCGACCTAGTGAAGATCTTCGGCGTGGACGCGTACCGCTACTACTTCATGTCCGACGTGCAGTTCGGCCATGACGGCAACATCTCCATGGAGCGCATGGTACAGGTGTACAACGCCGACCTGGCCAACACCTGGGGCAACCTGTGCAGCCGCGTGTTCAACATGACGAACAAGTACTTCGACGGCAAGGTGCCCGCTGTGCCGACCGACGCCGCCGAGCGCGTTGCCAACCCCATGCTGCCCATCGTCGAGCAGCTGTACGCGAAGTACGACGCCTGCATGTCCCAGGTCGACTTCACCGGCGCTGCCGTCGCGGTGCAGGAGCTTGCCGGTCGCGTGAACCTTTACGTCGAGGAAAGCGCTCCGTGGAACCTGGCGAAGAAGGAAGAGACCCAGGGCGATCTGGCCGCCGTCATCTACAACGCGCTCGAGGCAATCCGCATCATCGCGCTGTACATGGCCCCGTTCATGCCGAACACCTCCAACGAGGTGTTCGATCGCCTGAGCCTGGGCAAGGTCACCGACGTGGTGGACGTCGAGGGCGCCACGAAGTGGGGCCAGCTGTCCGCCGGCAACACGGTCACCGTGGGCGACCCGCTGTTCCCGCGCCTGAACATGGACGAGATCCAGATCGAGGAATAAAAGCGTTCCGCCTGCCAAACGGCAGGCGGAACGCTTGATGCTGCGGCGGATCGCGGCGAAGGAGCCTCCTTCGCCGCGCCGCACATCGCGACACTTCAAGTCCTGACATTTCGGGGACGTAGCGTTAAGTGTCAGGGCGAAGGGGAGACCCTTCGCCCTGCTGCATATATATGTATAGGGAAGGGATGCATGGCCGAGGAAGAGCAACAACCGGTTTTCGCCGACGCGCTGTTTCGGCAGAAACGCAAGCATGGAAAGTTTCGCCTGGTGGAGCCGCCGCGGCTTGCCGGTCCGGTGGCGGACACGCATGCGCATGTGCACCTGCTTGCCGATCCGGCACTGGAGTTCGCGCGCTGCGCGGCGTGGGGTGTGGATTTCGTCTGCGACATCATCGACGTGCAGGAAGATGCCCCGGATGTGTTCGAGCGCTTCGATGGCTGGTTTGCCGAAGCGCAGTCTCGCTTGCCCGAAGTGGTGGAGCGCACGCGCGAGGTGTTGGCCGCCGGCGGCGATGAGCTGACGCATCTGCCCGATGGCGCCGATGCGGCGCGTTTCGCCTTGCCCGACGATGCGGCGTCGCGTCCGCTGCCGCGCCTGCGTCTGGCAGCCGGCGTGCATCCGCATAACGCGCGCTTCTACGATGACGCTATGGAATCTCGCCTGGTCAATCGCCTGGCCGACCCGCGTATATGCGCCGTGGGCGAGATCGGCCTGGACTACCATTACGACCTTTCGCCGCGCGAGGATCAACGGCAGGCGTTCCGCCGTCAGATCCGCTTGGCGCACGCCACGGGCCTTCCCGCGGCGTTGCACGTGCGCGAGGCGCATGACGAGGCGTTCGCCATCCTGCGCGAGGAGGGCTTCCCCGAGGCGGGCACGTTGCTGCACTGCTTCGACCTGGACTGGGAAACGCTCGAGCCGTGGGTGGATCGCGGCTGCTTCGTGGCTTTGGGCGGTGCGCTCACATTCAAGCGCTGCCAGGACACGCGCGACGCGGTCGCGCGCACCCCCCGCCACCTGTTGCTCACCGAAACCGATTCGCCGTACATGACGCCCGAGCCTATGCGCGGCATGCCGTGCGGCCCCGCGCACACCGTGTTCACCGCGGCGTGCATGGCCGAGGTGCTCGGGTGCGAAACCGAAAAGGCCAGAAGCCAGATGCTGGCTCAAATCGCGCAAAACGCGCGCGCATTGTTGGACCGCCCACCCACACCCTGGCAGATCGAACATGCGCAAACCGCCGCAACTGAAAGGAATTGCGAATGAAACGCCTGATCATCGTCGGCTCGCCTCGTGTCGAGGGGCGAAGCGGCGCGCTTGCGGACCTTTTGTTCGAAAGCTGCATCGAGGAGTGCCCGGAAGACGAGGTGTATTTGGCGCCCGTGTCCACGCTCGATGTGGCCGGCTGCAACGCCTGCGATTTCTGCAAGCGCAAGGCGCAGGGCGCGATGACCGAGCAGGAGGCTGCCGAGGATGAGGCCTTCGAGGAGCAGCGCGCCGAGGACGAGGCGCCGCGCCGTTGCGCCATCCGCGACGACATGGACGACGTCTACCCGCTGCTTGAGGATGCCGACGAGCTGATCGTCGTGGCGCCGGTGTATTTCGCCGGCCCATCTTCGCAGCTCAAGTGCATGCTCGATCGTTTCCAGCCGTACTTCTGGACGCGCACCCGCGCCCGCAAGCGCCCGTGCACGCTGCACGTGGTGGGAGAGGGCGGCGACCCGCACGGTTTCGATCCGCTTGTGGGGTGCGTCCGCTCTGCCGCCGCTGTGGCGGGCTTCCGCTTGGAGCGTGTGCTGGATTGGGTCGGCAAGATCGATGAATCCGGCGAGATCGTCGATGAAGCCGACGAGTATCCCGTCGAGGGGCCCGTGGTGCGCGCCTTCGCTGGGGGCAAGATGGCCGACCAGGGCGCTGGCGAGCAGGAGCTGCTGGCGGAAGATGAGCCGACGGAACAGGCCGACGAGTTCGAACCCGAGGCGTTCGCTGAGAACGATTTCGCCGCTCAGCTGGCCTCCCAGGCGCAGCGTCGCCAGAATCGCGCGCGCCTGAACCTGGGCGAGAACGGTGCCGAGCGCCAGGTCATCCAGCTTGACGAGGATGGCCGCCGCATCGATGCGGCGCAGCACGGTCGCAAGCGTTCGGCTCAAAAGAAGCACGCCAACGCCAAGCGCGGCACGAACGGCACGGTGCAGGCTAAGCACGAGAACCCGCATGCTCCTAAGGGCAAAGGCGGGCAGGGCAGGTCCGGCAAGGGCAGCTCGAAGCAGGGCGGCGGTCGCGGCAAGCAGGGGAAGCGCCGTGGGTAGCGTATCGTCTTTGGCCAACCTTTCGGTCACTCGGCAGGTGCTGGCAGATCACGGGCTTTCGGCAAAGTACTCGCTCGGGCAGAACTTCCTGGTCAACGAGGCGATTGTCGCGAAGATCGTGGCGCTGGCCGAGCTCGAGGGCGCGGACAACGTGCTCGAGATCGGTCCCGGCATCGGCACGCTCACCATGGCCCTGCTGCAAAACGCGAAGCATGTCACGTCCATCGAGCGCGATACCGACCTGCCTGCGGTGCTGGCCGAAACGCTGGAGCCGTGGTGGGATTCGTTCACGCTCATTCAGAAGGACGCGCTTGACCTGCAGCTTTCCGATTTGGACGGGCAAGAGGCCCCCAACAAGCTGGTGGCGAACCTGCCGTATGCCGTCGCTGCCACGGTGGTGCTTGACTATTTCCAGCGCATCGAATCGCTTGAGTCGGCAACGGTGATGGTGCAGAAGGAGGTGGCCGACCGCATGGCCGCCGAGCCGGGCACGAAGAACTACGGCGCCTATACCGTGAAGCTGCGGCTGTATGCGCAGCCGGCGGGGCGCTTCCCGGTCAGCCCGAACAACTTCTTCCCGCCGCCGCGCGTGGACAGCGCGGTCATCCGCCTGAACCGCACGCCCGTGCTCGATAAGCAGGGCAAGCCTCTTGACGGGGAAGTGGTGCGCGCCGCTTGCACCATGGCCGACGCTGCGTTCGCCAGCCGCCGCAAAACGCTGTCGAACTCATGCAAAACCTACTTCGCCGGTCGTGGGGCCGGCGGTGCCGCGGTGGCTCCGCACCTGCCCGAGTTGTTCGAGCAAGCGGGCATCGATCCCAAGCGCCGCGGCGAGACGCTCTCGCTGGCGGAGTTCGTGAACATGGGCAAGGCGCTGCTGGCGCTGCAGCAGGGCCTATAGTCAAAATATGGCCATTGTGTGGGAAATGCTATGCAATTAGGTGCAAAACATGGAGAAGTAAGCGTGCATTGACCCGCATGATACAATTTTGAGCTGTTATCTGTGTGTTATGTAGGAAAGAGCAACTATGGACTTAGCGAAACAAGCGCAAATCGTCGACTCCATTCATGATACGTTACACGATTTCGTCGGTCAACGCCTGAAAGTGCGCGCCAACATGGGCCGCTCCAAGATCGTCGAGAGCGAGGGCACGCTCATGCAGGTGCACCCGCAGCTGTTCATCATGGAAGTCGATCGCAAGCGCGGCCGCACCGCCCGTCAGTCGTACCAGTATGTCGACGTGCTCACCGGCATGGTCGAGCTGTCGCAGAATGGCGAGCCGCTGTTCGAGCCTTTCGTTCCCGAAGGCGACGAGCCGGGCGTTGAGTCTCCTCTCGTGGAGGAGCGCGTCCTGTCGTAAGCGGTTTTAACCGTGAACTTTTTGCGGATGCCCGCGAAGAAGTGTTTGACAAACAGCGTTTGAACGAGGAAAATGCTTTCTCGCGCAAAGCGCAATACCCATGGGGATGTAGCTCAGCTGGGAGAGCATTACGTTCGCAACGTAGGGGTCGTGGGTTCGAATCCCATCATCTCCACCATGGAAATGCAAGGGCTGCTGGTAATCCGGCAGCCCTTTTTCTTTTCCCAGACACTTCGGGGACGTAGGGCTAAGTATCCGACCCGGCCGGAATCGGCGGCATGTCGATTCGGGAGACGTAGCATTAAGTGTCCGGATCGATGGGAATCGGCGGGAGAGCGGTTTCGATGGCGTTGGCGCAACTCGAAAGCGGTCGCTGTTGCTGTCCGTTGGTTTGCGGAGCGGGCTTATATAGATAAATAAGGAGCATCATGGCTGGTTTGAAAGCGGTTTTGTTCGACAACGATGGCACGCTGGTGGATTCTCGCGAGCTGCTTTTGGCGAGCTTTCACTATGCGGGCCCTGCGGTGCTGGGCCGTCAGCTCAGCGACGAGGAGTACTTGCAGAAAGTGGGGCAGCCGCTGGCCGTGCAGGTCAAGGACTACACGGACGACCCGGTGCTGCAGGAGCGGTTCTGCGAAGCGTATCGAGCGCACAACAAAACGGTGCACGATAAGATGATCAAGGCGTTCCCCGGAACGGTTGAGGCGCTGGCGGAGCTCGCAAGCGCGGGCCTGAAGCTGGGCGTGGTCACTTCGAAGCGTCATGCGGTTGCCTGGCGCGGGCTTGAGGTGGTGGGTGCCGCATCGTATCTGGATTGCTGTGTGGGCTGGGACGATATCGAGCGCCCGAAGCCCGATCCCCAGCCGGTGGTCCGCGGTTGCGAGCTGCTGGGGTTAGATCCTAGCGAGTGCCTGTACGTCGGCGACGCCCCGTTCGACCTGCAATCCGGCAACGCGGCAGGCGCAAGCACCGCGGCGGTGACCTGGGGCATGTTCAACGAGCCCGCTCTGACGGCCGAGCACCCATCGTTCGTCTCGCACACCTGGGACGAGCTGATCGCAAGCACGCTGGCGTTGCTCTAGCTTTCGGCATCTACGGGGCGTCGGACGCTTTGGGGTCGCGGCTCCGAAGCGTCCGATTTGATGATGTCATCCGGAAGGATGGCGGTACGTTTCCGAAACGTCTGCTGGCGTTGCTCTGGGCGCTTGCGGTTATCGTGCGGAAGCTTGCTTGCGGGTTTTGGCTGCGGCTTTGGGGCGGTATACTTGCCGCGTGATTGATGGACAGTTCGAAAACCTCCTGTCGGTAAACAAAACTAGGTACCTTGCCCGCTGATCGCGGCGGGCGTTTTGCGTGACAACGCGATTCTATCAGCGGGGGGCGAACAGCTCCTGCTGCATCGTTGCAGGTTGCCGCGCATTTCGAAAAGGGCCTTTCCGACGGCGGTTTTCGCTTGATGGAAGGGCTTTTACTATGTATGGGCTGAAAACGGAGAGCAGCTTCGACGCTGCGCATTTCCTGACCGATTACCACGGCAAGTGCGAGAACCTGCACGGTCATCGCTGGCGCGTGGTGGCGTATCTCGAGCAGGCCGAGCTGCAAACCGAGGGCACGCACAAGGATATGGTTATCGACTTCGCGGACTTCAAGCATGCGCTGCGCGACCTTACCGAGGAGCTCGACCACTCGTTCGTGGTAGAGGAGGGCTCGCTCATGCCCAAAACCCTGGATTGCCTGCGGGAGGAAGGGTTCACGCTGTCGATGATGCCCTTCCGCACCACCGCGGAGAACCTGGCGCGCTACTTCTTCGGCAGGCTTGCCGAGCAGGGTTTCCCCGTGTCGCAGGTGGACGTGTACGAAACGCCGAACAACTGCGCGATTTACCGCGCGTAGCGAAGTCATGACCTGCGAAAACGAAAACGCAACGGCAACCTATGGCAGCCTGCACGACGCGTTCTCGGCCTTTAAGCGCGCCGATGGCGCGCAAGCGCCCGCATCCGGCGCCGGCAAGACGTCGGCGCCCGCGCCGGCCTCTTCGCTTGCTGCCGCCGTCAGGGCATCGCAATGCCGAAGCGCCGACCAGTCCAGCTCCCAGGCGACCATGCCGGTTGCGGAGCGGTTCGTCAGCATCAACGGCGAAGGGGCGTGCGCGGGCAAGCTGGCGGCGTTCATCCGATTTACCGGCTGCAATCTGCGTTGCGGTTATTGCGACACCATGTGGGCGAACGTCCCGGGTGCCGCGGCGAAGGACGAAACTCCCGAGCAGTTGGCGGCGTGGGTGCGGCAGACCGGCGTGGAATGCGTGACGCTCACCGGCGGCGAGCCGGTGCTGCAGTCGCTGTTGCCGCAGCTGGTGGAGCTGCTGCTGGGCGAACCCGGTCCGAGCGGGCGCGGCCTACGCGTGGAGATCGAGACGAACGGCGCCGCCGACTTGAACGAGCTTGCCGGGTTGCGCACGCGTATCGGCAACGCCGCGCCCGGCACGCTCTCCTTCACCGTAGACTGGAAGCTGCCGTCAAGCGGTATGGAGCAGCAGATGCTGCCCGCGAACTTCCGCCTGCTCGACGCGCGCGACACGGTGAAGTTCGTGTGCGGGCAGGGCGATCTGCCGCGCGTTTTGGAAGTTGCCCGGCAGCTCGATCTGCCGGGGCGCGTGCCGGTATACCTGAGCCCGTGCTTTGGGGACATCGAGCCGGCGCGCATCGTTGAATTCATGCAAGAGAACCAAATGACCTGGGCAACCGCTCAAGTGCAGCTGCACAAGGTCATTTGGCCCGATGTTGAGAGGGGCGTGTAAGGATGGGCATTTTCGAAGGACAGGCGTTCTCTTCTTTCGCGGCTGCGGCCGCCAACGCGCGCGAGAACCTGCGCGTGCACGGGACGCTGGGCGAGGATCCGGCCCCGCGCGACGAGAACGGCAAGGTGTGCGGCGAGAACCCGCAAAAGGCGCTCGTACTCAGCAGCGGCGGCGTGGATTCCAGCACGCTTCTGGCCTTGGCGGTCAAGCGCTTTGGCGCGGAGAACGTGTTCGCGCTGAGCATCTCCTACGGTCAGCGTCACGAGAAGGAAATCGAGAGCGCGAAGGCGGTTGCCGCGCATTACGGCGTCGAGCAGCGCTTCCTCGACCTTTCCGCCATCTTCGCCGATAGCGACTGCAGCCTGCTCGAGCACTCCTCGCAAGACGTTCCCGAGGAAAGCTACGCCGAGCAGATCGACGAGGCGGACGGCTCCCCGGTCAGCACGTACGTGCCGTTCCGTAACGGGCTGTTCCTGTCGAGCGCTGCGTCCATGGCGTTGTCGCTGGGCGCGAGCGTGCTGTTCTACGGTGCGCATCATGACGATTGGGCTGGCGATGCCTATCCCGATTGCTCCATCGAGTTCGTGAATGCCATGAACCTTGCCATTACGCAGGGCACGGGGGGTCAGCTGCATATGGAGGCGCCGTTCGTGTCCTGGTCGAAGGCCGATATCGTGAAATGCGGTCTTGAGCTGGACGTTCCCTACGAGCTTACCTGGAGCTGCTACGAGGGCGGCGAGCGTCCGTGCGGCAAATGCGGCACGTGCATCGATCGCGACCGCGCTTTTGCCGCCAACGGCATGCGCGACCCGCTGCTCGACAAGCTGGACGCCCAAGGGTAGGACGCTGCCGCTAGGAAGGTCGCCTTCCACTGCGCGGCGGCCGTCCGCTGTGTAGCGGCCGTTTACCTAGCAGTCCCGAATCCATGCAACCCGCGCGGTTTTTTCGGCCGCGCTTCCCAAGGAGGATCTATGACCAACGAGAAACCTATGCGCGCCGGCACCGACGACCTGTCGCTTCTTGGAAACCAGGGTGTGCAATATCCGCAAACCTATGATCCCAGCGTGCTGGAAACGTTCGACAACAAGCATCCCGGCAACGACTATTTCGTGAAGTTCAACTGCCCGGAGTTCACGGCGCTGTGCCCTATCACCGGCCAGCCCGACTTCGCCACTATCTATATCTCCTATGTGCCCGACGTGCGCATGGTGGAGAGCAAAAGCCTGAAGCTGTACCTGTTCAGCTTCCGTAACTATGGCGATTTCCACGAGGATTGCGTGAACGTGATCATGAAGGACCTCATCGCGCTGATGGACCCGAAGTACATCGAGGTGTGGGGCAAGTTCCTGCCGCGCGGCGGCATCTCCATCGACCCGTATTGCAACTACGGCAAGCCCGGCACGCGCTGGGAACAGGTTGCCTGGGATCGCCTGGCGAACCACGACCTGCATCCCGAGGCCGTGAACAACCGCTAGTAGCGCTTGACGCCCGCAGACATCGCCGTCTGCGGGCGTTTTTGTGCGGGGCTGCAACATTTACGCGTTTTGGTCGGAACCTAACGTGTGCGTTGACCTGGGGAAACATTGCGCCAGACCAGGTCATCCGCCGATTTTCAAACGTATGCGAGCGCGTGCGCTTTGGCGGTCGGATACAATGCTGGCATGCAAAAAACCACTTACATATCTATGACCGATGCCTTGCGGGCACGTCCTGCGCTGGCGCGCGGCGTATCGCTGGCGAACAAGATCATCACCAACGCGGTGTATGTGGCATATCCGTGCCTGCTCGCGTGGCTGGCATATGCCGCGGCAGCCGGTGCAGCCGGTGCGGCGAGCGAGCTGCTCCGCGCCGTGCTAGTACCGGGCATCTCGTTTGCGCTGGTCACCGTGATACGCAAGGCCAGCAACGCACCGCGTCCGTACGAGGTGTTCGGCGCCGCTCCCGTCATCCCGAAGGATACGCACGGCAATTCGTTCCCCAGCCGGCACGCGTTCAGCATCTTCGTCATAGCCATGACGTTTTGCGCCTGCTGCCCGCTTGCGTGGGTGGGGCCGGTCATGCTGGCTGCCGGGGTGTTGCTGGCGGTTATCCGCGTGGTGTCGGGCGTGCATTTCCCCCGCGATGTCGTGGTGGGGGCTTTGCTGGGTGTGCTTGCAGGTTTTGTGGGTCTCTGGATTCTTTAGTGGCAGGCTGATACAGTTATTGATATCGAATATCGATATAGGTTAGCCGATACCGTCCGTTTCGTTTCAGAGGGGGTAGATATGCTGAAGGTTTCGAAGCGTACGTTGCTTTTAGTCGCCGGCATTGTTTGGCTTATCGCCGGCGGGAACATCGCCTGGCTGGGTATCCAGTCGTTCGCTCAGATGGATCAGGGAATCTGGTGGCTGCTCGCTATCGGCGCTGCCGTGGTGTTCACGCTGTTCCACATCAAGGTTTTCTCGAAGATGGTGGGCAAGCATGCCGCTCGCATCGCCGGTTACGAGGCTGACCGCGTGGGTGTGTGGCACTTCTTCGACGTGCCGGGTTATGCCATGATGGCCATCATGATGAGCGGCGGCATCTCCCTTCGTGCGTTCGGCCTGGTTCCCGCATGGTTCATCGCGTTCTTCTACACGGGTCTGGGCGTTGCTCTGGCGCTTTCCGGCGCAAGCTTCCTTATCCGTTTCGCGCGTCGCGGCAATCGTCCCGCCCCGTGCCCGCTGGTTCCCGGTGCGGCTTCGCGCGGATAACCGTTGCATAACCGCATTCATCACGAAGGCCCGCTCAGCTGAGCGGGCCTTCGCTTTGCTACCGGGAAATCCTGGCAAGGGGTTGTTTCGGTCAGGGGCATCTCGCGAAACTGCCCCGTCGCGGCTATGGCGCGCGCCGCTGGGGAAACGGAAGCGCCATAGCCTTCGGGGTGCCACCTGGCGGCGCAATCCCGCTTCCGGCCGGGGAAATAGGAGCCGGTAGCGCGCGTCGCCATGGGCGATTGCCGCTGGCGGGCTACTTGATGGCTTCGAAGCCAGCTGCCAGGTCGGCGATGATGTCGTCGATGTTCTCGGTGCCGATGGACAGGCGCACGGTGGTGGGCTTGATGCCTGCGGCAAGCAGCTCGTTCTCGGTCAGCTGGGAGTGCGTGGTGGATGCCGGATGGATGACCAGCGACTTCACGTCGGCCACGTTGGCCAGCAGGCTGAACAGGCTCAAGGACTCGGTGAACTTGCGCGCGTCGTCGGCGGTGCCCTTCACGTCGAAGGTGAAGATGGAGCCGGCGCCGTTCGGGTAGTACTCATCGTAGAGCTCCTTGGCGCGGCCGGTTGCCAGCGCCGGATGGTTCACGGAAGCCACCTGCGGATGGTTGTTCAGGAACTCCACCACCTTCAGCGCATTCTCCACGTGGCGGTCGACGCGCAGGGACAGCGTCTCCAGGCCAAGCAGCAGCAACCATGCGTTGAACGGGGAGAGCGTGGCGCCCTGGTCGCGCAGCAGCGTGGCGCGGGCCTTCGTGATGTAGGCTGCGGGGCCTGCGGCCTCGGTGAACACCACGCCATGGTAGCTGGGGTTGGGCTTGGCCACGCCGGGGAACTTGTCGGCATTGGCGGCCCAATCGAACGTGCCGGCGTCGGTGATCACGCCGCCCATGGCCGTGCCGTGGCCGCCGATAAACTTGGTGGCGGAGTGGACGACCACGTCGGCGCCGTGCTCGATGGGGCGTAGCAGGTAGGGCGTGGAGAACGTGGCGTCCACGATCAGCGGCACGTTGTGGCGGTGTGCGATATCGGCCCAAGCCTTAAGGTCGAGCACGTCGGAGTTGGGGTTGCCCAGCGTCTCGGCGTACAGCAGCTTGGTGTTGTCCTGGATGGCGGCCTCGACGGCGTCCAGGTCGGCCGGGTTGACGAACGTGGTGGAAAGCCCCTGATCGGCCAGCGTGTGCTCGAACAGGTTCAGCGTGCCGCCGTACAGGTTGGTGGAGGACACGATGTGATCGCCGGCGGTGGCGATGTTCTGCACGGCGATGGTGATGGCGGCGGAACCGGTTGCCACGCCCAGGGAACCCACGCCGCCTTCAAGCGCGGCCACGCGCTCCTCGAAGGTGCTGACGGTGGGGTTGGTCAGGCGGCTGTAGATGTTGCCGGGCTCGGTCAGGCCGAAACGGCCGGCGGCGGTGGCGGCATCCTTGAACACGTAGGACGAGGTCAGATAAATCGGCACGGCGCGGGAATCGGTTGCCGGATCGGGCTGCTCCTGACCGGCATGCACTTGCAGGGTTTCAAAGGCGTACTTCTGCTTCTCAGACATCTGGTTATCTCCTAAATCGATTGCAATGGCTTTCTCATTCCCATATAACTTGGTGACGGTTTGTAGTTATACCGAAGCATAGGAAGCGGGTCAATAGGAATATAGGAGATTCGGTCTGCGGGGTATTTCGAAATTCAGATACCTGGTTTTTCGTACCGCCGATAAGCCTAGCAAATAAATGGGAAATAATGCTCGAATATGCCCCATGGGGGTATACAAGTGCTATGATTGCCTTGTCTGTTAACCAAAGCTAAGAAAGGTGGGACCATGGTCGCGACCGTGATCATCTGCATCGTCATCGCCGTTGCCGTCGTTTTCGCAGCTAGAAGGGCCGTTCGCACGTTCTCGGGTGATGGCTCATGCTGCGGCGGGAAGAGCGCGAAGAAGGTCAAGCGCACGCATGTCGAGGATACGGATGAGGCGAACTATCCGTATGCGACGGATGTGCCGATCGGCGGTATGACGTGCGAGAGATGCTCCGCCGCGGTTGAGAATGCGCTGAACGGTATCGACGGCGTGTGGGCGCGGGTCGATTTGGCGGCGAAGAACGCGCACGTGCTGTCCAAGCAGCCGCTCGACATGGACCGCGTGAAGGATGTCGTCCGCGAAGCCGGCTACTACGCGATCCAGCGCTAGCTGCGCGCCCGTCGCAAGGCGAGCGACCGCATGCGGCGGCCCGTTTCGCTGGGCAGGTTGCGCGATTGGCGAGGTGGATCCCGGCTGCGGCATTATACGGAGCGGCTTGTCCGCTAGCGCGAAAAAGGGCCTCCCTTGGGAGGCCCTTTTTCATGGTTGATCGTCGGTTTCGCGAACCATAGGGGTTCGTAAGTTGCGCTATGCCAGCAGCGCGCCTAGGCGCATGCACTCGGCGGCGGCGTCATCGTCGGGGTAATCCTTGGCGATGACGCTGTCCACCACGTTCAGGCCGGCCTCGTCGGCGCGCTGCTCCCACAGCTCCATCCATTCGCCATCGTTCCAGTCGTAGGAGCCGAACAGGGCCACCTTCTGGCCGGACAGCGCGGGTTCGACCTCGTCGTACATGGGCAAGAACTCGGTGTCCTCAAGCTCCTCGTCGCCCATGGCCGGGCAGCCGAAGGCGAACGCGTCGAAGTCACCGATGCGGTCAGCGCTGAAATCGTTGCATTGCACCAGGTCGGCGGTACCGCCCGCCGCGCGCACGCCCTGCGCCACCAGATCTGCCATGGCCTCGGTGTTGCCCGTGCCGCTCCAATACACCACTGCTACTTTGCTCATCTGCATATCCTTTCGTTTGCAAGGGAAGCGTCGGTCTTGTGCCGAACGGTCGAGGCGCTTCGGGCGAGCGCATCGACCGTTCGGCGCGAATGCGGCAAGGGTGCGTTCCGCCGCCGGCGTTCCATGCTTGCGGCGTTTGCGCGCTTGCGAGCCTTTCGCGCCTACGGACGCAGGTTACACCGCTGCCGCGAACGCCTCCTGAGCGGGGAAGTTCTCGTCGATGGAGGCAAGGCAGTCGATGGGCACGCCCTCGTCGAACAGGTCCTCGTAGGCCGCGGTGCAGGTTTTGTAACAGCAGAAGCACGCCTGCGCATCGCGGGCGCGGCTGTACACCTTCCAGCAGCCGCTGCACAGGCTGTTCTCGCCCTTGTTCTCGATGAAGCCCACCACGTCGTCGTAGGGGTAGCCCAAGAAGAACCCGATCTCGTGCGGGAACGCACAGCTGCCGGAAAGCGTGGCGGCCAGGTCGGTTCCGCAGATGCGGCGGTGCAGCTTGGCGATGCAGGCGGAAAGGTCGGAGGGGTCGTAGCCCTCGTCTTGCAGATAGCGGAATACCTCGGGCTGCGTAAGGTATGCCCTCAGCATGGTTGGACGGTACACGTACAACAATAGGCCGGTCTTTCGCCGTGCCAATATCTCGATACGCACTCCGCACGGTTCGAGTTTTTTGCGGCAGATGCCCAGATCATGGGCAAACTTGGTTGAGTCGAGGGCACTGAGCGCGGCGCTTCCGTCAAGGTTTTCGCCGGCGTCGGCGCCTTCGCGGTATACGAACATGTTCGCCGGCTTCAGGCCGGCAAGCGCAGGGGAGCAGTGGTGCACCAGCTTGCGCTCAAGATCGGCGGTGCGGCTCGGCCTCGCACCTGATGCGCCTATGATCATAGCGGCTCCTTCCCATTCATGTAATCCGTGGCTAACATAGTAAGCATAAGTAAACCGCAGTCAACATGTTTGGGGAATCTTCGCAAAAGATTTTTCGCCGAAGGCGCGTGCGGCTGGAAAGCGGTGGCGCCAGCGGGCACGGCAGGGAAGCGGCGCTGGTCCGCAAGGCGCCGACGTGCGGACCGGTGCCTTGCGGACCAGCTCGCCGGCAGCGGGCCTGCGAGCCGTCAACGTCGAGGCGCCGGCTCCTTGCCGTCGCCGCGCGGGCCGAAGCGCTATACCAGCGTCAGCGCGATAAGGGTGGCGGCGATCACGCCAAGGATGATGGTGAGGGCGTTCGCGAAGCCGGCTAGGCCGCCGTCGCCGCCCGACATCTGGGTATACATAGGCGCAAGCGCGCTTGCCGGGCTCCACACCAGCAGCGTGAGCAGGGCGCGCATAACGTCGTCGACCGGAAGCGCCAGCCAAACGATGCAGGTCAGCACCACGCTGAACGCTGCGCGCAAACCTACCAGGCGGGCCACCTTCGCCATGCGTTCGCGCGAGACCGAGAAGCTCATCATGAGCCCCAGCATGAACATCGCCAGAAACGAGTTGGCATTGGCGATGGGCTCGGTGAAGGCCACCAGCTCGGAGGGCAGGCGCACTCCCGCCACCGACAGCACGATGATCAGCAGGTACGTGTCGAAGGGCAGGCTGGAGAACAGGCGCTTGGCGACGAATCGCACCGGATGCTCGATGCGCTTGCCCCCGGCGATCAGGCCGGTGAGCGCATAGGAGCCGCCGGCCATCATGAACGCGTTGCCGGCGTCGTAGAGGCAGGTGGCCACGGCCATAGTGGGCGAGAAGATGGCCTGTACGAACGGCAACGCGAAGCATCCCAGGTTAAATCCACAGGCGTTGAGCAGGTAAAACGCGCGTTCGCTGCGCTTGGCGCGCGGGGTGATGGCGAAGGTGACCAGGTATGCGCCGAAGGCAAAGGCGAAGCCGAGGGGCACGAGCAGCAGCATCTCCGGCGAGAAGTCGGCAGCGCCGAACGCGTGCAGCACCGCGCAAGGCAGCGTGAACGTGAACACGATCTTCGACACGAACTCGCCGGGCATGTTGCCGAGCTTGCCGGTGTGGCCCATCCAGTAGCCTGCGATGATGATGCAGACGAAGGCGAATACTTTGATGAGTGCGGTTTCCATGCTGTCCTTTCTTCCTAGGCCCCTTTGAGAAGCCCGTCGGCGTTTTCCCTGTGTAAAACGGGAAAACGCGCAAACCCCCAACCAATCGAATCCCGAAAGAAACCGGTCAGGGGCCTGCGCGTTGTGCGACTTGCGTATGCGGTTGTAGGGCAAGGGGCTTATGCGACGCTTCGTTCCCTCGTCGGGTTTGCCTTACAGATGCGCGTTGATGAGCTTCGGGCGGAAGCCTTCGCCTTCGAGCGCCTTGACGATCTGCTGCTTGTGGTCGGTGCCGAACGCCTCGATGGTGACGCGCAGCTCCACGGCGGCTTGGCGGTTCGTGGTGACGAACTGGTTGTGGTCCAGGCGGATGACGTTGCCCTTGTTGTCGGCGATGACCTGCGCCACGCGCACCAGCTCGCCGGGGCGGTCGGGCAGAAGCACCGACACGGTGAAGATGCGGTCGCGCTGGATCAGGCCGTGCTGCACCACCGAGGACATGGTGATGACGTCCATGTTGCCGCCGGAGAGGATGGAGACGACCTTCTTGCCTTGGAAGTCCAGGTGGCGAAGGGCGGCCACGGTGAGCAGGCCGGAGTTCTCCACGACCATCTTGTGGTTCTCGACCATATCCAGGAACGACGCGATCAGCTCGTCGTCATCGACGGTGATGATGCCGTCGAGGTTCTCTTGGATGTAGGGGAAGATCTTGTCGCCGGGCTCGAGCACCGCGGTGCCGTCGGCGATGGTGTTGGCGCGCGGCAGCTTCACCACGTGGCCCGCCTCAAGGGAGGCCTTCATGCATGCGGCGCCGGAGGGCTCCACGCCGATGACCTTGATGTGGGGGTTGAGCAGCTTGGCCAGCGTGGAGACGCCCGTGGCAAGCCCGCCGCCGCCGATGGGCACCAGGATGTAATCGACCAGCGGCAGCTCCTGCACGATCTCCATGGCGATGGTACCCTGGCCCGTGGCGACGCCCAGGTCGTTGAAGGGGTGGATGAACGTGTAGCTGTTCTCCTCGGCAAGCTTGAGCGCGTGTTCGTAGGCCTCGTCGTAGACGTTGCCGGCCAGCACCACGTCGGCGCCCAGGGCCTTGGTGCGCTCGACCTTGATGAGCGGGGTGGTGGTGGGCATGACGATGGTGGCCTTGACGCCGTAATGCTGCGCGGCGTAGGCGACGCCCTGCGCGTGGTTGCCGGCGGAAGCGGTGATCAGACCGTGCGCACGTTCCTCGTCGGTCAGCGTGCTGATCTTATAGTAGGCGCCGCGCACCTTGTAGGCACCGGTGCGCTGCATGTTCTCGGGCTTGAAGAACACGCGGTTGCGGGAAATCTCGCTGAAGTAGGGGCTTTCAATAAGCTTCGTCTCCTGTGTAACTTCCTTGACTTTGGCTGCGGCTTCTTCGAATGCGTCCAGCGTCAGCATAGTTTCACCCCTTTTGTTTTCGGTTCGCGGCGGTTTAGTGTCGGTGAACATCATAGCCGTGCGAGCGCTACAATGGGGAGGTTCCATATCAGCGCGACAAAATTCGACGCTTTGCCTAGGTTTAAGGCTTGGGAAGGGTGCGAAAATGCTGTCCGGTTTCCGGACGGTTGGCGCTACGTCCCCGTGCGGCCCATGTGGCAGTTCGGGGCGAAGCGTGCAAAGCGCTGCCGTTCCGCGCGCATAAGCGCGCATGTTGGGGCGCAAAGCCCCGGAAAGGACGACCATCATGAAGGTCATCGCCACCCCGAACGCCCCCGCGGCCATCGGCCCCTACGTGCAGGGCCGCGTGTGCGGCAACCTGCTGTTCGCCAGCGGCCAGATCGCGCTGTCCCCGGAGACCGGCGAGCTTGTCGGCACCACCATCGAGGAGCAGACGGCGCAGGTCATGAAGAACGTGGCCGCCATCTTGGCCGAGGCGGGCACCGACTTCGACCACGTGCTGAAGGCCACGTGCTTCCTGGATGACATCGACGACTTCGCCGCATTCAACGCCGAGTACGCCAAGTCCTTCGGCGACGCCCGTCCGGCCCGTTCGGCCGTGGGCGTGGCCAAACTCCCCAAGGGCGCCCTGGTGGAAGTAGAGGTAATCGCAGAAGTGTAACGGTTTCGCCGTTCTGCCGAACGGCGAATTTACTCGACACTGCGGGCCGCTGCGGCACCCCGCCTTCGCACGAGCCTGAAGGCTTGCGTACCAAAGTACGCGGCGCCTTCACGCTCCCGCGAATTCGGGGCACCGCAGCGGCCCTCGTTGACTTTGCCGCCACCTGCGAGTGAAGTGAAGCTGGCGCTTCCGGGGAGGGTTGACGCTACGTCGTTGCTCATGTGCTTACTTGCTGCGAACGGCGCTGTGCGCAGGGCGAGCGGCTGGCGCGTTAGAGATTGTCTGCAGCCTTGGTGCGCGCGTCGGACGCTGCCCTACCATGTACGCGATGAAAAGCCCGACCAGGCAGCTCGGCTTTGAGCGTTCGCTCCCGCCGTGCGATGCTTTCGGGCCGCAACCTACCTGTGAGGAGCAATCGCATGTGCGGAATCGTCGGTTTCACGGGCACGCGCCCGGCGCAGGGCATCCTGATCGAGGGCCTGTCGCGCCTTGAGTATCGCGGCTACGACAGCGCCGGAGTGGCCATCTACCAGGACGGCAAGCTTGAGGTGGTGCACCGCAAGGGCAAGGTTTCCAGCTTGGCGCACACGCTGGGGCACTTCAACTTCGAAGGCGCATGCGGCATCGGTCACACGCGCTGGGCAACCCACGGCCGCCCGAGCGAGGCAAATGCCCATCCGCACACCAGCTGCGACGGCCGCATCGCCGTGGTGCACAACGGCATCATCGAGAACTTCGCCGACCTGCGCGAGGAGCTGCAAGCCGCGGGGCATTCCTTCACCAGCGACACCGACACCGAGGTGGTGCCGCATCTGATCGAGCAGGCGTTGCGCGACGGCGCGCCCGACCTGCTGTCCGCAGTTCGTGCCGCGTGCGAGCGTTTGGTGGGCGCCTATGCGCTGGCCGTCGTGTCTGCCGACGAGCCGGGCACCATCGTGGCCACGCGCAAGGACTCCCCGCTGGTGGTGGGCCAGGGCGCCGAGGGCGCCTACGTCGCCAGCGACATCATCGCCATGATCGACGCCACGCGCGACGTGGTGGTCATGAACGACGGCGAGCTGGCCAAGCTCACGCCCGAGGGCGTGACGTACTACACCGCCGCCGGCCAGGTCATCGAAGATCCCCGGGTCACGCACGTTGACTGGAACCTCGACGTGGCCGAGAAGGGCGGATACCCCGACTTCATGCTCAAGGAGATCCACGAGCAGCCGCGCGTCATCCGCGACACGCTGGCGGGCCGTCTGGTGGGCGGCGCCCTTTCCATCGATGAGCTGGACCTTTCCGTGGAGGAGCTCAACCTCATCGACCGTGTTTACATCATCGCGTGCGGCACCAGCTACCATGCCGGCCTTATCGCGAAGAACCTCATCGAGGGCTGGGCGCGCATCCCCTGCGAGTGCGAGGTCGCAAGCGAGTTCCGCTATCGCAACCCCATCATCACGCCCACCACGCTCGTGGTGGCGGTTTCCCAGTCCGGTGAAACGGCCGACACGCTGGCGGCCATCCGCGACGCCCGCGTGAAGGGCGCGCGCGTGTTCGGCATCACCAACGTGGTGGGCAGCCCCGTGGCGCGCGAGTCCGACGGCGTCATCTACACGAAGGCTAACAAGGAGATTGCCGTGGCCTCCACGAAGTCGTTCCTGGGCCAGGTGGTCTCGCTCACGTTGCTTGCCATGCTGTTGGCGCAGGTCAAGGGCAAGTTGAAGATGAGTCAGATCCGCCTGCTGTTCCGCGAGCTCGCCGACACCGCCGAGCAGGTCGAACGTATCCTGGCCGAGTGCGGCCCGGCGGTCGAGGAGGCGGCGCAGGCGTGCAAGGAAGCCCGCAGCGCGCTGTTCGTGGGTCGCGGCATGGGCGCGGCGGTCAGCCGCGAGGGCGCCCTCAAGCTCAAGGAGATCAGCTACCTGCACGCTGAGTCCTATCCGGCCGGCGAGATGAAGCACGGCCCCATTGCGCTGATCGATGAGGGCTTCCCCGTCATCGCCGTGGCGACGAAAAGCCCCGTCTACGACAAGCTGGTGTCCAATCTGCAGGAGAGCAAGGCGCGCGGCGCCATGGTGGTGGCCATCGCCACCGAGGGCGATGAGGAGATCCGCAAGCATGCCGATCACGTCATCTACATCCCGAAGGTGCGCGACGCGTTCTCGGCCATCACGGCCAGCGTGCCGTTGCAGCTGCTCGCGCGCGCCATCGCCGTGGCCCGCGGCTGCGATGTCGATCAGCCGCGCAATCTGGCGAAAAGCGTGACGGTGGAGTAGGTTCGCGTACAATAAGGGCAACGTTGGTGCGGGCGCCGTTCGGGCGCCCGCTTGCTTTACAGGGAGGTCGCTTGTGGTCGAGGACGCGAAAGTAGCGGGCGAAAACCGAAACGACGACGCATCGTCGCAGGTGGAAGCTGCGTTCGGCGCCGTCGAGGGGGCGGTGGGCCTTGGCGTGGACATCGTGGAGATCGAGCGTATGCGCAAGATCCTCAAGCGGTCGCCCGCATTCGCGCGCAAGGTGTTCAGCGCCGAGGAATGCCGCTATTGCGACGCCACCGCGCAGCCGGCCGTCCATTACGCCACGCGCTTCGCGGCGAAGGAAGCGGTGCTCAAGGCGTTGGGCACGGGCTTCTCCCAGGGCATCGGCGTGCGCGATGTGGAAGTGCGTCGAACGTCGAAGGGCCGACCATACGCCGTGCTCACCGGCCGTGCCAAGCAGGTGGCGCAGGCGCTCGGCGTGCGCGAGTTGCCTCTTTCGCTGTCGTACACGCACACCGATGCGGTGGCGTGCGCCATGGCCATCACCGAGGGGTCGGTGCGCGCGCAGCAGGAGCGGCGCGACCCCATGGAGGAGCTTGCGCGCCAGTTCAAGGAGGCGCGCACCATGCTCGACGACCTGGATGCGGCAGCGCCCGCGCCTGCGCAGCCCCAGGTGCCCGACGCGCATTCGGCCATGGGCATGGTCCGCGATGCGCAAGGGGAGAACGGCAGGTAACGTTGGGCGCGGGTTTCGGGGGCTGCGCGCTGGTTTGGCCTCCGCCGGCTCTTGCGTGTCCGTGGCGGCGTCCTGCTTGCGAGCCCGCAGCCCGTTTGCGCACGCGTTCGTTTGCCGGGCGATGGCAGGCTGCGGTTCGCGCGTCCAGGCTTGCGGGCCGTTTGGCGCCCAAGGCACCCGGCTGATACGATTCGCCGCCATTGTTTACCCGCCGCTTACATTCCTGCGCTACACTTTTTCGGAAAACGAAGCGGGGAGGCAGTATGCAGCGCACGAAGAAATACACGTTGGAGCAGGTGGCGGCCTTGTTGCCCTGGCCCGACGAGGCGGCTAACAAGTACTCCCGCGGCAAGCTCGTGCTGGTTGCGGGATGTGCTGACTACCCGGGCGCGGCATGCCTGGCGGCGACGGCGGCCCAGCGCATGGGCGCCGGTTACGCCGAGGTTGCCTGCGATGCAAGCTGCGTCGCCCAGGTTCGCGCGGCAAGCCCGTCTTTGGTGGTGCGCCCGTGGGACGAGCTGGCCGATTACGCCCGCCTCGACCCCGATGAGCGCGGCCTGAAGGAGCCGCCTGTCGTGCGCACCGCCCCGGCGGCCCGCTTGGCGGCCGCGCGCCCGATGCATGCGGCTCCCCGGCCGCGCGTGCTCGGCCCGCTGGCTCCGCATCACCCCTTGGCGTTTCTGGTCGGCAGCGGCATGGATGCCGGCGACCCGCTTTCGACGCAGCTTGCCTGCACGGTTCTTGCCGATGCGCACGCGCCGGTGCTCGTGGACGGCGGCGGGCTGGGTGCGCTCGCAACGCCCGAGGGCCGCTTGCTGCTGCGCCGCCGTTTCGTGGAGGGGCTTGCCACGGTCATCACGCCCCACGCCGGCGAGGCGGCTCGCCTTGCCGAGCCGCTGAAGCTTCCCACCGAAGATCCTGCGCGCCTGGCGCAGCTGCTCTCGCTCGCCTACGGCGTGACCGCCATGGTCAAAGGGCCCGTTACCTATATATCCAATGGCGAATCGGTGTTCCGCATGACCGACGGCACCCCGGCGCTTGCCAAGGCGGGAACGGGCGACGTGCTCGCCGGCATGACCGCGTCGCTGCTGGCGCAGGGCCTCTCGCCGGTGGACGCCTGCGCACTGGCATCCACGCTGCATGCTCGCTCGGCGCAGGCGGCGGCTAAACGCTTGACCAGCATCTGCGTGACCGCCGAGGACGTGGTCGCCGCCATCCCCGAGGCCATCGAGTCGCTGTCCTAGCGGGCGACGCCGCGCCGGCGGCCCGGTTCCTGCCGCCGAGCCCTGGTCGTCGTCGCGGTTTGGCGCCCGTCGCGACGTCGCGCTCGCGGCCCGGTTCTCGTCACCCCTCCCCTCGGCGGTTTCGCGACGGCTTGCCGATTCAGGCGTACGCGTGTGGGGGGAGTTCGGTATAGTGGACGCGTGGGGTGCGCAACGCATCGTCGATGTCGAGTATTTGGACGAAGGGGAACGGCATGGAGCCGGTAAAGTTGCAAGATGGCGCAACGCCTGCGAACGACTCCCGGGATCTTTCCGTGGGCGAAGGGGCTGCGGCCCCGCGCCGTTCGCGGAAACGCCGCCTTGGCATGTTCGCCGCCTGCTTCGTCGCGTACCTGGCGGTCCTTGAAGGCTTTCTGGCGGTCCCGCAGTTCAATGACATCGTGCAGATTCGTCCGGCGTCGGCGTTGGGGCCGGTGCTCGGGCTGTTCTTCGGCTTGCCGGGCATTTTCGGATGCGCGACGGCAAACCTGGTCTCGGATATCCTGCACGAAGGCGCCACGCCGTTCATGCTGGCGGGCTACTTCATGATACAAATCATGTACAACGGCCTGCCGCGCTGGGTGTGGTACCTTGTGAACGCGAAAAGCCCGCGCCCGTACCCGCGATTCGACTCGGCGTCGAAGACGGCGCTGTACATGGGGCTTGTCCTGGTGGACAGCGCGTGCGTGAACCTGGCCGTCTATCTGTTCGTCGGCGCGCCGCCCGAGTCGGGCCCGTCGTTCGCCGCGCGCGGCTTGAATAACGTGTGGATGCTGCTCTACATCGGCCTGCCCTTGCTTTACGCGCTCGAGCGCAGCCCGCTTATGCCCAACCCGCCGCGTTGGATCCACGTCCCGTACCGCAACATCAAGAAGGCGAACCTCACGCAGCGCTTCGTCATCTGGTTCGTTATCGCGTCGGCGTTGCTGATGCTTCTCGTTTCGGTCTTGGTCATCGCCTTCGCCTCCGGCGACGAGGAGGGCTTCCAGACCGTTGTGCACACCATGTTCCACGAGGCCGCCATCCTCATAGTGCCCATCTTCCTGCCCATGTTCGCGTTCCTGCACATCCTGGAGCGCCGCTTTACGCGCCCCATCGAAGTGCTCGCCCTCGACCAGCAGACCTTCATCGAGCGCATGGAATCCGACGTCGAGCAGGGCAGGCACGACATGCGCATCGCGGTCGATGAGCGCGGCACGAAGCCCCGCTACGAGATCGCCGAGCTGTACGAGTCCACCAACAAGATGCGCCGTGACATGGTCGGCTTCATCGAGCGCCTGTACAACGTCACGGCCGAGCGCCAGCGCACGGCCACCGAGCTTGACGTGGCCAGGCAGATCCAGATGAGCGCCGTGCCGCACGACTTTGATTCGCTCACGGAACGCTTCGCGCTCGATATCGCCGGCTTCATGCGCCCGGCACGTGAGGTGGGCGGCGACTTCTACGACGTGTTCGAGGTGGGCGAGCGCGGCGTGGCCTTCGTCATCGGCGACGTGTCGGGCAAGGGCGTTCCCGCGGCGTTGTTCATGATGCGCGCGCAAAGCCTGCTGCGCCAGTACCTGCTGGAAACCGACGATCTCGGCACGGCGTTCACCCTGGCCAACCGTCAGCTGTGCGAGCGCAACGACGCCATGCTGTTCGTCACCGCGTTCGCGTGCGTGGTGGACACGGCAACCGGCGAGGTGCGCTTCGCCAACGCCGGCCACAACCCGCCGGTGCTCAAGCAAAACGGCAAGCTCGGCTATCTTGCGTGTCGCCCGGGGCTGGTGCTCGGCGCCATGGACGTGGTGAAGTATCGCGAAGGCAGCTTTATGTGCAGCCCGGGCGATGGCCTGCTTTTGTACACCGACGGCGTGTCGGAAGCGGCAAACGCGGCTGAAGAGCTGTACGGCGAGGAGCGCCTGCTGGAAACGCTGGCGCGAATCGATGCGTCGGGTGGGGAAGGCGCCCACGTGGTCTCGGACGTGCAAGCGTCGGACGTTGCGGCGGCTGCGAGCGCAGCGGCTGCATCTTCGGCCCAAACCGCTGTAAACTCCCTGGCGGCAAGCGTGGACGCCTTCGCAGGCGAAGCGCCGCAGGCTGACGACATCACCATGCTCGCCTTCCGCTGGAACCTTCCCGTGCAACGCCTTACGCTGCCGGCCGACGATGCCGAGCTTGATAGCCTGTTCGCCTTCCTGGAGCCTCTCTGCGAGGGCGAGGGCCGCACGCCGAAGATGATGGCGCAGATGATGCTCGTCTGCGAGGAGGTCTTCGTCAACATCTGCCACTACGGGTTCCCCGACGGCCAGCCGCGCCTGCCGGTGGACATCGAGGCCGCCGTCGACGAGCGCGCGGGCTGCTTGCACCTCGTGTTCAGCGACCAGGGCATTGCCTACGACCCGCTTTCGCACAACGCGAAGAAGGTCGACCCCACCGATGAGCAGCGCAAAGGCGGGCTGGGCATCCTGCTCATGCGCAAGTACATGGACGACTTGCGCTACACTCGCGCCGACGGGCGCAACATCTTGCGTATGACGAAGCGATTCGTTTAAATACGGGAAGCGTTCGAGAAAGGACCGCATATGGAGATCAAGGCAACGAAAAACGGCGACGCGCTCGAGGTGGCCCTGTCTGGGCGCTTGGACACGAACACGTCCCCGGATTTGGAGAGCTATCTGCGCGAGAACCTGGAGGGCGTCGCCAGCCTGGCCATCGACCTGGCCGACACCCAGTACGTTTCGAGCGCCGGTCTGCGCGTGTTCTTGTTCGCGCACAAGGAGCTGTCGAAGGTGGGAAGCGGGCTGGTGCTGCGCCATCCCAACGAGTACATCGCCGACGTGCTCGACGCCACGGGCTTCACGGAAATCCTGACCGTCGAACAGTAGGGGGCGGCTATGGCGAATGACGAGAAGATCTCGGAACTGACCGGCAACGACGCGCATCACGAGCAGCCCGCATCGGCGAGCGCGCCCGCGCAGATGCCCGATGTGGCAACCCTGCGCGCCATGATGCACGAACGCCAATACGCGGCGGGAAAGGCGCTCGAACAGCAGCTTGAGGCCGACGTGCTGCATGCACGCGAGGTGCAGGAAGAACTGCTCTTCGAGATGATAGAGGCGAACAAGGACACGCCGTTCGGCCGCGATCACGGCTTTGCCGACATCAAGACGGTCGAGGACTTCAAGCGCACCGTTCCCTTCACCAACTACGACGATTACGCCGGCTATATCTACGAGGTGATGGAGCACGGCACGCGCGGTGTGGTGACCACCGAGGAAATCGTGCACTTCAATGAAACCTCGGGCACCATGGGCAATCCCAAGGGCATCCCTTACACCAAGCGCATGGCGGAGATTCTCATGGGCTATTCGGGTGCGTACACGTATTACCGCAGCTACGTGGGCGCGGGCGAAGGCTTGGCCGGTGGTCGTATGCTCACGCTTATCGAAAGCCACTACAGCACGCTGAAAAGCGGCATCTCGTTCGGGTCGCTGTCGTGCAAGGCCATCGCCGACGCCCGTCCGTATCTTGCGGCGACCACTACCAGCCCCGACGAGGCCGTGTTCACCAAACCCGGCACCGACACGCGCTATCTACATGCGCGCTTTGCCATCGAAGAGCGCGACATCCGCGACATATCGTCGGTGTTCATCACCGGCGTGCTCGACCTTATGCGCTACATCGAGGACAACTGGGAGCTGCTCGTGCGCGACATCGAGCAGGGAACCATCGACGCGTCCATCCAGATGCCGGCCGACGTGCGTGCCGGTTTGGAAGCGCGCATCGAGCCCAACCCCGAGCGCGCTGCCGAGTTGCGCGCCATCTTCGAGCGCGGCTTTGACGAGCCCATCACGCCGGCCATGTGGCCGAACCTGCTGGTCGTTCGCAGCGTTGCCGGCGGCGGTTTCGCGCCCTACACGCAGCGTCTGCGCCGCTTCATCGGCAACGACGTGCACATCCTTTATACCGGCTACAGCGCTTCGGAAGGCGCGTTCTCCGTGCCGTTTGAGCTGGATAACCCTTCGAGCGTGCTGCTGCCGCGCAGCGTGTACTTCGAGTTCGTGCCCGTCGACGACCCCGACTACGACCACACGCTCGGCGTTGAGGACCTGCAAGAAGGCCACGACTACGAGGTCATCATCACGAGCCGTTCGGGCTTCTACCGCTACAAGATGCGCGATGCCATCCGCTGCGTAGGCCATAAGGGAACCATGCCCACGATGGAGTTCCTGTTCCGCCTCGACCAGACGGTGAACATGCACGGCGAGAAGACCACGGAGCTTGTGCTGCGCAAGGTGGCCGACAAGGTGGCCGCGCGCGCAGGGCTCGACCTCGTGGATTTCAGCGTGTACCCCAACGTCGACCATCATCCGGCGCGCTATGAGTACCTGTTCGAGTTTTACCATGCCGACCATGCGGCCATCGACTTGGCCGAATTGTCGCGCATCACCGACGAGGAGCTGCGCGCGGGCAACTACGACGTGGACTACATGACCGAGGACGGCACGTTCGCCCCGGCGACCGCGCGCGTGCTGCAGGACGAGACCAACCAGCTGTGGCGCGATATGCGCGTCATGCACGGCAAGGCCCCGAACCAGATCAAGCCGGTGCACATCGTGGACACCGAGCAGAAGCGGCGCTTCTTCTTCGCGCTCATCGACGGGGAAATCGAAGGGTAGGGAGTCATGGGGGCGCAAACCGAGAACAGCGAGCTGATCAAGCGGACGTTCGGCAAGTATCTGGCCATGTCCATTCTCATCACCCTGTCGGCAACGCTCGGCATGATGATCGACAACGTGATCGCCGGCAACTTGCTGGGGTCGGGCGCGGTGGCGGCCATCGGCATGTCGCTTTCCGTGTTCATGCTGTTCTCGGGGTGCGCCGGCATCCTTGAAACGGGCGCGGTGGCCCTGTGCGCCCGGGCGCTGGGCAACCGCGACGCCGATCGGGTGAACGTGCTGTTCAGCGTGTCGCTTGCCGCGGCGCTTGCGGTGGGCGCGGCGCTGTCGGCGGGCGGCGTGGCCGGCGCCGACGCGTTGGCGACCATGCTCGGTGCCGCATCGGGCGAGCTGCACGCCGACACCGCGTCGTATTTGAGCGGCATCTGCTCTGGCGCGTTCGCCATCGTGCTGCTGCAGCTGCTCATGGGGTTCACGCGCTTGGACAACGCGCCTCAGCTGGGTATCGTGGCCATCGTCGGCATGAGCGTGTGCGACGTGATATTCAATCTGGTGGCGGTTTGCGTGCTTGACCTGGGACTTCGCGGTATGGGCCTGGCCACGGCGCTGGCGTATTGCGTGGCCGTGGGCATCTGCTGCACGCATTTTCTCGGCAAGGGCAACACGCTGCATCTGGTGAACCCCGTGCCGCATGCGGGGCAGCTTGCCGGCGTGCTGAAGACGGGCCTGCCCGATTCGCTTACCCGCGCCACCGTCGTGGTACGCACGTTCACGTTCAACTGGCTGCTGCTGACGGTGGCGAGCGCCGGCGCGGTCGCGGCCCTGTCCATGCTGTCGTCGGTGAACTCGTTCGCCTCGTCGGTAACGATTGGCGTAGGGCAGACGGCCACCCTTTTGTGCGGCATCTTCTTCGGCGAAGAGGACCGCGGCGCGCTGAAGGCGACGCTGCGAACGGGCATGCGCATGGGGCTGGCGCTGTCGTGCGCTTTGTGCGCGGCGGTGTTCGCGTTCGCACCTCAGGTCGTGGGGCTGTTCGGCCTTGAGGGCGATGCCGAGGCGTTCGGCGTGGTTGCCGTGCGAGCGTTCATCCTGTGCGTGCCCATCGACCTGATCAACCAGCTGTTCGTGAACTACTACCAGGGCACGGGCAACGTGCGCGCCGCAAGCGCCATCGCCGTGGGGCAGTCGGGCCTGTTCGCCGTGCTGTTCGCGTTGGGGACGGTATGGTTCTGGGGCGCGACGGCGGTATGGATGTCGTTTCTGGTGGGCGAGGCCGTTACGCTGGCGTTGCAGCTGGTCGTGGCCAGCGTGCTGTGGAAGCGCAGGGCGGCGAAGGGGGCTGCGCCCGCGATCGCCGGTGATCGCGACGGCATCGCGGCGGGCGGCGCCGTCGTCGACAAGGCGACCTTGCTCGACAAGATGATGTACCTGCCCGAAACCTTCCAGGCAGACTGGCGGGCGTCCGCCTCGTTTGCCTGCGCACCGACGTCCGAGGCGGTCGTGGCGTGCTCGCAACAGGTGGCGGCGTGGTGCGAAAGCCACGGCGTGGACGGGCGGCGCAGCTACCTCGTGCCGCTGGCGGTGGAGGAAATGGCCGCCAACGCCGTTGAGCACGGGTTCACGAACACGAAGCATCCGGCCATCGACGTGAAGCTCATCTTGAAGCGCGACGGCACGCTGGTGCTGCGCGTGCGCGACAACGGCGCGGCGTTCAATCCGATGGACCTGGACCTTTCCGCTGCCGATCCCTGCTCGGCGGTGGGCATCCGGATGCTTCGCCAAGGCGTGCGAGAGGTGGAGTACCAGAACACGGTGGGGCTCAACAACGTGGTGGTGACGCTGCCGGCGCCTTCGGGAGCGTGATCTGACCTTTCGCAAGCCTTATCGTGCGTGGCGCGCTTCCGATGCGTGCGAGGTTCCGTATTCGACATGCGAGCCCATCTTTGCCGGCGTCCCATCGTGGGGTGCCGGCATTTTCTTTCGGCATTCACGTTTCGGAATGTTTCGAAAACGAAATAATTCACGGAAATGGATTATTGCCAATTGACTAGCATACGAAGGTGAGAATAATATAACGACCAACAACGAATTGTTCGCTGTTGCGTACAAAGAGGGGTAACTCATCAGGAAGGAAAGGGAAGCACATGAAGAAGCAACTTCGCGTCGTGGTCGCCGCCGTATGCGCGTTCGCGATGGTCGGCGCCTTCGCTCTGACCGGCTGCTCGTCCAACAGCGGCTCCACCGAGCAGAAGAACGATTCCGCCACCGAGCAGTCCGCTGACAACAACAAGGAGCAGGTCGAGCTGCAGGTGTTCGCGGCAAACTCCCTGTCCAAGGCCATGGAAGAGGTCCAGGCCGCCTATATCGCCGATGGTCATGACAACGTCTCCTTCGCCGACACGCAGTACAAGGCCTCCGGCGAGCTCAACGAGATGCTGGGCGCCGGCTCCTACGCCGACCTGCTGATCAGCGCCTCGAAGGGATCCATGGACACCGCTGTGGAAAAGGGCTACGTCGACTCCTCCACCCGCGTCGACATGTTCAAGAACGACCTGGTCATGGTCTCCAAGGAAGGCGCCGACATCAAGGACGTCACCCTTGACGACATCGCCGCCGGCAAGTACTCCATCTGCGTGGGCGACGACTCCGTGCCCGCCGGCAACTATGCCGCCCAATCCCTGTCCACGGTAGGCGTGTACACCCCCGCTGCTGCCGACGAGGGCAAGACCGGCAAGGACATCTCCGGCAAGGGCGGCAGCTACCAGGCGTTCGTCGATGCCGGCCACAAGGTGGTCACCGACACCTCCGTGGGCAACGTGTGCAAGCATGCCCAGTCCGGTGACGTCGACGTCGCCTTCGTGTACACCTCCGACGTGTATCGTTTCGGTGGCGTGCAGATCGTCGGCACCGTGCCGGCCAACACGCACAAGAACATCGTGTATCCTGGCGCCGTCACCTCCGAGAGCAAGAACGCCGCTGCCACCCAGGAGTTCCTGGATTGGTGCCTGAGCAGCGATAAGGCCCAGGAGATCTGGCAGAAGTGGGGCTTCGAGCTGGCGTAGGGGCCGCGCTTGGAATCGCACAGCAGATAAGCGAACGAAGCAAGGGGATGGGGACGATTCGGCCCCATCCCCTTACCGCGTCCAAGGACGGGATATATGACGAAACAGGGAAAACGTGCGAAAAGGCTTATCGCAAGCCTTGCTGTTACAGCGGCGTTGGCGCTGTGCGCGCCGGCCGTGGCGCTTGCCGATGACGCGTTGGGCGACGTGGATGCGCCCGCAGTGAGCGCGAAGCCAGCTGCCGCCTCTTCGGATTCCGATGCGCAATCCGCAGGCGATGTGGATACGTCGGCGGTGCAGGTGTCCAAAGACGGCGATGCAGCGGCGCTCGAGGGCAGCAGTTTTGCGATAAGCGATTTCTCACGCGCGCAGAAGGGCTCCAACCGCAGCATCGACGGCGAGTATCGCGGCTACGCGTACCTTATCGGCCAGGAGGTCGGGCAGGCGGCGCAGTTGGTCGCGGTGAACGACCAGGTGGTGGCCTACATCCCGCCCGCCATGGCCCAGCAGCTTTCGCTCGACCTTGAGGACGCGCAGACGCAAACGCAGCTCAAGCAGCTGTTCTGCGCGCTCGATGCGGGCCAGTCGTCGGGCTCGGTGCCCTTGAGCGGCATCTCCACGTGGCATTTCACTTCGCAGCAAACCTATGACCTGGGTGCCGTGCGCTTGATGTTCGACCAGGAGATCTCGGGCAAGGCGTACGTGCTGGCCATCGGGGTGGACGGCAGCGACGTCACCGACAGCGAGAACGCGAACTACGCCAAGCCCTCCTTCGCCGATTTCGGCATCATCGCGCCGGCCGATCAGGTGAGCATCGTCGCGAAGACCACGGGCCTGGCCGCGGCGGGCGAGTTTCTGCAGAACCTGGATTGGAGCCCGCTGTGGGTGAGCCTGCGCACCACGGGCATCGCCATCGTGTTCATCGTCATCCTGGGCCTGTTGGCGGCGTACTTCTGCCTGAACCTCAGCTCGCGGGCGAAGAGCATCTTCGACGCCATCTTCACCATCCCCATGGTGCTGCCGCCTACCGTGTGCGGCTTCATCCTGCTGTTCGTCTGCGGCTCGAACACGGCGTTCGGCCGATTCTGGATAGAGACGGGCTTCCCGCTCATCTTCAGCCCCACGGCGTGCGTCATCGCCGCGGTGGTGGTGGCCTTCCCGCTTATGTACCGCAACGCGCTCGGCGCGTTCGAGAGCCTTGACCGCAACATGCTCGACGCCGCCCGCACGCTGGGGTGGAGCAATGCGAAGATCTTCGTGCGGCTGATGCTGCCGCTGTCGTGGTCGAGCATCGCGGCAGGTATGGTGCTCGCGTTCGCACGCGCCCTGGGCGAGTTCGGCGCCACGTTGTTCATGGCGGGCAACTACGTGGGCATCACGCGCACCATCCCTATCGCCATCTACTTCGAGTGGATGAACGGCAACAGCGACGTTGCCTGGTTCTGGACGGGCGTCATCATCGTGTTCTCCCTGGTGGTCATCGTGTTCATCAACCTGTGGAGCGGGCACACCACCAAATATCGCAAGCGTTCGGAGTAAACCATGAGCCTTGAAGTAGACATCGAGAAGAAGTTCAAAGGGTTCAACCTGCAGGCGCGGTTCTCGGCAGGGGATGAGACGCTGGGGCTGTTGGGCGCGTCGGGGTGCGGCAAAAGCCTGACCATGCGCTCCATCGCCGGCATCGAGCGGCCTGATTCGGGCAAGATCGTGGTCAACGGCACGGTGTTCTTCGACCGCGCCCCCGGCAAGAAGGCGCGCGTGGACCTTTCACCGCAGCAGCGCAAAACCGCCTTGCTGTTCCAGAACTACATGCTGTTCCCCAATCTGACCGTGGCGCAAAACGTGGCGGCGGGCATCGCCAAGGACGTCTCGCCGGCCGACCGCGACGCCATGGTGCAGGCCGAGCTCAAGCGCTTCGGCCTGTCGGGCTTCGAGAAGCGCTATCCCGTGCAGCTCTCCGGCGGCCAGCAGCAGCGCGTGGCGCTTGCGCGCATGCTCGCGGCGCGCCCGGGCATCCTCATGCTCGACGAGCCGTTCTCCGCGCTCGATGCGCACCTGAAAAGCGTTCTGGAACAGAACCTGGTCAGCCTGTTCGACGCGTTCCGCGGCACCATCCTGTACGTGTCGCACGACATCGACGAGGCGCTGCGCTTCTGCGACCGCATCGCCGTGGTGGAATCCGGGCACATCATGGAAATGGGCACGGGCGACGATTTGGTGAACCGTCCGCAAAGCCAGGCCGGCATCAAGCTGTCGGGCTGCAAGAACGCCACGCCGGCGCAGCGTCGCGGGCCGCACACGGTGTGGCTGCCGAAGTGGGGCGTGCAGGTGGAGACAGCGGCCGAGGTGCCCGAGGGCGTCAAATGCCTGGGCGTGCGCGCGTTTTACTTGGAGCGCACCGATGGCCCGGGGCGCAACTGCTTCCGCATGCGCGTGGACCGCGTGAGCGACTCGCGCTTCGAGCGCACGGCGTTGCTGGGCTTTCTCGATCGCAGCCCCGAAGCGGCGCCTGCGGTGGAGCGCACCGAGGACGAGATGAAGTACCTGCACCAGCACCTGTTTTGGCGCGTCGACAAGCTGAAGACGGATGCCGTGCTGCTGCCGCACGAGGGCGAGGAGCTGTGGATCCGCATTCCCGACGACAAGCTGTACCTGGTGGAGCGCTGATCCCGGCGCGCTTGGCTGCGGTCGGGCGTGTTTCGGTTTGGGACAGCGTCGCGGGCGCTTCGGCTTGAAGACGTCGCTAAGCCCGGCGTTGGCAGCCGCCGCGGCGCAAGAAGTTTTCGGCGAACGGGTTTGCTGGTTCGGTGGGGCAATTGCTACCGAGCCGGATACATTCGCTTCGCCCGTGGTACACTGGGGATTCTGAAACGAGAGGGGACCTCATGAAGGACGGACACGGCCGCACCATCGATTACCTGCGTATATCGTTGACGGACCGTTGCAACTACCGTTGCATCTACTGCATGCCGGAAGAGGGCGTGCAGTCCATGTGCCATACCGATATCCTGCGCATCGAGGAGATCGCGCACGTGGTTCGCGTGTTCTCGAACCTGGGCATCAAAAGCGTGCGCTTGACCGGCGGCGAGCCGCTGGTGCGCAAGGGCGTGGTCGACCTGGTGCGCGATATCAACGACACGCCCGGCATCAAGAACATCTCGCTCACCACCAACGGCGTGCTGCTGCCGCGCATGGCCGACCAGCTGCGCCAGGCGGGGCTTTCGCGCGTGAACATCTCGCTCGACACGCTCGACGCCGATCAGTTCCACGCCATCACGCGCCGCGGGTATCTGCAGGAGGCCCTCGACGGCATCGATGCTGCGCTGGCGGCTGGGTTCAACCCCGTGAAGATCAACGCGGTCGCGGTGCGCCAGCTGCATCAGGATTATCTGGCCTTCGCGAAGCTCTCCATCGACCGTCCGCTGCACGTCCGCTTCATCGAGTACATGCCCGTGGGCGAAAGCTCGGGATCTAACGGCTGCGGCTGGGGTCCCGACGATGTGATCAGCTGCGAGGAGCTGTTCGAGATCATCAACCGGCAGGCGCGTGCCGAAGGCCTGCCCGAGCTGGTGCCCGCCGGTAAGCACCAGCCGCTCGGCTGGGGGCCCGCGCGCTACTTCGAGTTCCCCGGTGCGAAGGGCACCGTCGGTTTCATCAGCCCTATGAGCAGGCATTTCTGCGGTGAATGCAATCGCATGCGCCTTACGGCCGACGGGAAGCTGCGCCCGTGTCTGTTCAGCGACCGCGAATACGACATCCGCGGCATCCTGCGCAGCGGAAAGCCCGAGGAGCAGATCGATCGGGATCTGGCCGACGTGTTCCGCACGGCGCTCGGCGCGAAGCCTGACGATCACGACGACATCACCGGCACCGAACGCCGCATGTCCCAAATAGGTGGATAATCGGCTCCGTTTGCCTGCCGGCAAACGAATCGGCTCGACGTTGCGGCTGGCTGTGGTGGGGTCCCGGAGGTTTTAAAATCTCTTTCGAGAGGTTTCATTTTTAAGGAGAGCGAATATGACTGAGCAGCAGCATTTGACGCATATCGACGAGAAGGGCGATGTGCGCATGGTCGATGTGTCCGAGAAGGACATCACCAAGCGCGTGGCCGTGGCCGAAGGCTTCATCAGCATGCATCCTGACACGCTGGCGCTTATCGTGGAGGGCAAGGCGGCGAAGGGCGACGTGCTGGCATGCGCGCGCGTGGCGGGCGTCATGGCCGCCAAGCAGACCAGCACGCTCATCCCCATGTGCCATCCGCTCAACATCACGAAGGCGAAGGTGGAGTGCGAGCCGGTGCACGCAGGCGAGCGTGAGGATGGCCGTGTGGGCATCCATGTGACCACCACCACGGGCGTCACGGGCAAGACCGGCATCGAGATGGAGGCGCTCACCGCCGCAAGCGTGGCGTGCCTGACCATCTACGACATGTGCAAGGCGGTCGACCGCGGCATGGAGATCATGGACGTGCGCCTGCTGTTGAAGGACGGCGGCAAGACCGGCCTGTGGACCCGCGAGGAGCAGGGTGAATAGCTCTCTAAGACATATTCTTTTGGTTGCGAACCCGGCTGCTCAGAGCGGGGCGGGGGCTGCTGCGGCCGAGCGTGCGGCGGCGAACCTGCGCACGGCGCTTGGCGAGGATGCGGTTACCGTTGCTCGAACTGCGGGCCCGCGCCATGCGTGCGCCATCGCCGAGGGCGCACAGGGCGCGCAGACGGTGGTGGCCCTCGGCGGCGACGGCCTTATCCATGAGGTGGTGAACGGTCTGATGGCGCGCCCGGCAGATGATCGTCCGCAGCTCGGCGTCATCCCCGTGGGGTCCGGCAACGATTATGCGCGTACGCTGGGGGTGCCGGCGAAGGTCGATCGCGCATGCGACCTGCTGTTGTCGGCAAGCTCGCAGCCTGCTGATGTGGGGTGCGTGAACGGGGGCTTCTTCGCCGAAACGCTGTCGTTTGGCTTAGATGCCGCCATCGCGCTCGATACCATGGAGCGCCGCAAGCGCACGGGCAGGCACGGTGCGGCGCTGTACATGGCAAGCGGTTTCGACCAGCTGTTCCATCATCTTGACCAGCGCGAATATCGTCTGCAGCTTGATGATGGCCCTGTGATGGAGGGCAAGTCCATCACGTTTGCGGTGCAGATGGGCCCCTATTACGGGGGCGGGTTCCGTATCTGTCCCGACGCCCGCCTTGACGATGGGCTGCTCGATGTGTGCATCAGCCATCCGCCCATCACGCCCGCAGGTGCGGCGGCCATCTTCCTGATGGCAAAGGGTGGCAACCACACGCGCCTTTCCTGCATGGAGCTGCATCAGGCGCGCAAGGTCCACGTGGAGTTCGACGAGCCGCCCGCGGCACAGGTCGACGGCGAGCGCATCGAAGCTCGAACGTTCGATGCAGAGGTGCTACCCGCGGCTTTGCAGGTGCTGCGCTAGTTCTCGTCATGGCGGCGTTCGCCTTCAGATGCGAAGTCGCGAGGTCATGCGGTTTGCGGTTGCACGGTGGTCGGTAGTTGCGCTCCGTCTTGGAGCGGGCGGCGTAGGTCCCGCGAATCGTAGCTGCGCATCGATCTCAACCCTGAATGCACGACGGCCCGGAATCGTTCGATCCCGGGCCGTTTCGTCTCGCATTACCTTCTTGCCCGTAGCGCCTTGAGCACCAGGTAGCAGATGAGCGCGCCAAGGGCGGCGGCTATGGTGTCCACCAGCCAATCCATGGGGTCGCAGCTGCGGCCGGGGGTGAATATCTGGTGGAACTCATCGGTGACGCCGTACAGGCTCGACAGTGCTGCGGCGACGATGGGCGCCCACTTCGACAGCGCGTCGATGGGGTTGGCAACCAGTAGCGCGCCGGCGGGTCCTTGCGGCTTCAAGTGGAAGCGCAGCGCGTTGCACAGCGCTGCGCCGAGCATCAGGTATTCGCTGAAGTGCCCGACGGGGCTTACATCCACTTCGTGCCCGAACAGGGTGGCGGCTTGCGCGGACAGCCATTGCTTGACCGCGGAGAAGATACCGGTGTTGTTGTCGATGTCGATACCGCTGCGGCTGGACATGAAGAAGATGAGCGCCAGCATGGCGACAACGGCGATCCAGGAGATAATGCACGCGGTGTTGCGCTGAATTTTGTCAGTGACCTGCGGTTTTTTAGGAGTCGAAGCGTTGTTTGCCGTGGTTTGGGAAGCGTTTTCGTTAGTCATAATGCATCCCAGTCTAGCAAAAACGTCCCCGCGCGCCGGGGGCGTGCGGGGACGTTCACGAAAGGTGCGGGGGTCAAGGCGCCGCTTTCGCAGGTTTGCCCTGCATCGGGGGCGTGCGGGCTGGCGAAGGCGGCGCGGCCTGGGCGCCCGATTACAGCTGACGCAGGACGTTGACCATCTCGATGGCGCCGACGCCGCACTCGAAGCCCTTGTTGCCGGCCTTGGTGCCCGCGCGCTCGATGGCCTGCTCGATGGTATCGACGGTCAGCACGCCCATCATCACCGGCGTGCCCGTTGCCAGCTGTACCTGTGCGATGCCCTTCGACACCTCGTTGCACACCACGTCGTAATGCGAGGTGGCGCCACGGATGACCGCGCCTAGGCAGATGACGGCGTCGAACTTGCCGCTTTGCGCCATGCGCTGGGCCACCACGGGGATCTCGAACGCGCCGGGAACCCAGGCCACGGTGACGGCCTCTTCCGGCACGTCGTGGCGGCGCAGCGCGTCGAGCGCGCCGCTGAGCAGCTTCGACGTGATGAACTCGTTGAAGCGGGCGCACACGATGCCCACCTTCATGCCCTCGTTGATTACCTTGCCTTCGATGATGTTGACGGCCATGATGGCTCCTCTCTGTTGTTGTACGAACCTAGTCCAACGCTTAACGGTACGGATCGGTTAGTCTTCCACGTGCTCGAGCAGGTGCCCCATGCGGTGCGCCTTGGTCTGCAGGTAACGGCGGTCGTGCTCCTGGGGCTCCATCTCGATGGCGACGCGCTCGGAGATCTCCAGGTTGAAGCCGGAAAGGCCGTACACCTTATCGGGGTTGTTGGTGAGCAGGCGCAGCGACTTGCAGCCCAGGTTGCGCAGGATCTGCGCGCCGCTCCAGTATTCGCGCAGGTCAGGGGCGAATCCCAATGCCTCGTTGGCCTCCACGGTGTCCATGCCCTGCTCCTGCAGCTCGTAGGCGCGCAGCTTGTTCATCAGCCCGATGCCGCGGCCTTCCTGGCGCATGTACAGCAGCACGCCGCGGCCCTCGGCCTCGATGGCGGCAAGCGCGGCATGCAGTTGCTCGCCGCAGTCGCAGCGCTTCGAGCCGAACACGTCGCCGGTCAGGCACTCGGAATGCACGCGGCACAGCACGTCGCGCCCGTCGCCCAGGTCGCCCTTTACCAGGGCTACGTGCTCTTCGCCCGTGATGTCGTTCACGAAGCCGTACGCCTGGAACGTGCCGTACTCGCAGGGCAGCTGCACGCAGGCCTGCTCGTGCATGTGGTTGTCATGCGTGCGGCACCAGTCCTGCAGCTGCTTGATGGAGACGATGACCAGGTTGTGCTCGCGCGCCAGCTCGAGCAGCTCGCTCGTGCGCATCATGGTGCCGTCCTCGCGCATGATCTCGCAGCACAAGCCGCACTGCTTCATGCCGGCATGGCGCATGAGGTCGACGGTTGCCTCGGTGTGGCCGTTGCGCTCGAGCACGCCGCCGGGCTTTGCCACCAGCGGGAACATGTGGCCGGGGCGGCGGAAGTCGCCGGGCTTGGCGTCGTCGCCCACGCACTTGAGCGCGGTGATGGAGCGCTCCGCCGCCGAGATGCCCGTGGTGGTGCTCACGTGGTCGATGCTGACGGTGAAGGCGGTCTCGTGGTTGTCGGTGTTCTCGGAGACCATCTGCTCAAGGTTGAGCTTGTGCGCCAGGTCGCGGCTCATCGGCATGCAGATGAGGCCCTTGGCCACGCTGGCCATCAGGTTGACGTTGGCCTGGGTGGCGAACTCGGCGGCGCAGATCATGTCGCCTTCGTTTTCACGGTCGGGGTCGTCCACCACGATGATGACATGGCCGGCGCGCAGCTCGTCGAGCGCTTCGGGGATGGTGTTCATGCTCATTGGAGGGTCCTTTCGGTTAGGGTTGCGGGATAGGGAAGGGGTTTGTGCTGCTGTGCTAGAAGCCGTTCGCGGCAAGGTATTCCAAGGTTAGGGGCGGGGCAGCGGGTTTGCCCGCGTGCCCGGCGTCAGGCGTTTCGGCGTTCCGGTTCTTGTTGTACAGCAACCGTTGCACGTACTTGCCCACCACATCGTTCTCCAGGTTCACCGTGCTGCCGGGGCGGTGCGAGCCGAGCGCGGTCTCGGCAGCCGTGTGCGGGATGACCGATACCTCGAACGCATCGTCGTAAAGGTCTGCTACCGTCAGGCTGATGCCGTCGACGGTGATGGAGCCTTGCGCCACGATGAGCGCCATGATGCCGGCGGGGGCGCCGATGGTGAAGCGGACGGCGTTCTGGTCGCGGCGCACGCGGCGCACGGTGCCGGTCCCATCGATGTGCCCAGAGACGATGTGCCCGCCGAACCGGCCGTCGGCCGCCATGGCCCGCTCCAGGTTCACGGGGCTGCCGGCGCGCAGCGCACCCAGGTTGGAGTGCGAGAGCGTCTGCGGCATCACGTCGGCGGCGAAGCCGTCGGGTAGGAGCTCGGTGGCGGTGAGGCACACGCCGTTGACGGCGATGCTGTCGCCGATGCGCGTGCCCTCGAGCACGCGGGACGCCTTGATGGCCAGCCGGCCCGCGCGTCCGGGCGCGGGAACGCTCGTCACGCGCCCCATCTCCTCTACGATGCCGGTGAACATAGGTCGCCTCCTTGCATTGCGGGGGTCGTTGCGCCGAGCGCGTCACGCGAAGCGGGGGTGTGATCGGCCACGCGGGCGGCGCCCGTCGGCGCGAACGTGATCTTCAGATCGTCGCCGAGCGCGTGCGCCCTCGGGCGGCCCAGCACCGCGGTCTCGGCCATCCGTGCGGCGCCTGCGCCTGCAACGGGGCCCGGCGCGCCCGCGCCGCCGACCACCTTCGGGGCAAGGTAGACCACGGCCTCGTCCACCGCGCCCTCGTCGAAGAAGGCGCCGTGGATCCCCGACCCGCCTTCGACGAGCAGCGAGTCGATGCCCTTCTCGCCCAGCGTGCGCAAAAGCGGCCTGATCGCAACGTGGCCTGCGCCGTCTTGCGGGACGCGCAGCGCTTCCACGCCCAGCGCGCGCAGGCGTTGCGCCTTTGCGCCGGCGTCGGTTGCGGGGTCGTCCACGCTGGCGCAGGTGGCCACCGCAAGCGGGGCCTCGCCTTGCGCGCACGAGCGTACGAGCGCGCAATCCTCGGGGATGCGCAGGCGCGAATCGAGCACCACGCGCAGCGGCTGGTTGCCGGGCTTGCCCTCGCGACGGCAAGTGAGCAGCGGGTCGTCGGCGATCACCGTGTTGATGCCCACGGCGATGGCGGCCAGGCGATGGCGCAGCTCGTGGGTGTCGCGGCGCGATTCGGGGCCGCTCACCCAGCGGGCGTCGCCGGAAGCGCAGGCGATCTTGCCGTCGGCGCTCATGGCCCATTTCGCCACCACGTATGGGGTTTTGCGGCTGATGAAGCGGAAGAAGATGGGGTTGAGCTCGTCGCATTCGCCGCGCAGCGCGTCCTCGTCCACGCGGATGCCGGCTTTGCGCAGCCGGGCCGACCCCTTGCCCGCCACCAGCGGGTTCGGGTCGCGGCTGCCCACCACCACGCGGGCGACGCCGGCGGCGATGAGGGCCTCGGTGCACGGGGGCTGCTTGCCGGTGTGGCAGCACGGCTCCAGCGTCACGTAGGCCGTCGCCCCGCGCGCATGGCCGCGGGCAGGGTCGCCGGCCGGCGCGTCATCGGCGCGTTCCGCATCCGCTGCGTCATCGGCGGCGCGGCGTGCGCAGTCGGCAAGCGCGTTGCGCTCGGCGTGCGCCTGCCCGCACTTCTCGTGCCAGCCCTCGCCGATGATGCGGCCGTCGCGCACGAGCACGCAGCCCACCAGCGGGTTCGGGTTCGTCCAGCCCCAACCGCGCCAGGCCAGCTCGATGGCGCGGCGCATGAAGCGGGCATCGTCGGCGCCGAGCGCCGCCGGTGCGGCTCCCTGCGCTTCGGCGTCCACGTTCGCCTCGCATCGTTGTTCGGGTATGCCTGCCATAGGGTGCCCTTTCTCTTGCGGCCGCCCTGCGGGGTCCAGGCATGAAAAAACGCCCGCAGGGAATCTGCGGGCGTTGATAAGCGACGAATAGGGACGCGCGACAGGCGCCGAAGCGCTGCCATGCATCCTTGGTGCTGCGGAATGCCACAGCAGGCACCGGCCGGGGCCGTGTGCTCTCGTGCTCCTGTTCTTCCATCCGGACTGTAACCGTTGGTCCTGGATTCTCACCAGATCAGCCTGACGGGTTGCGGCGCTGCGGCCACGGGGCCGCCTGCTTGCAACCTGCCAGGGTCGCGGACTTCGCCCTGCTGCTTCGTGCAGCGTGGGACGTCACCGCCAGTGAGGGATTTCACCTCGCCCTGAACAGATATCTTGGTTTGGGAGTATAGGAGCGCCTTCCGCGCGCCGCAAGGGGACACTTTCCACGATTTGGTGCATTTCCCAGATGGGCGCGCTAGGAATTCGCCGCAAAACCGACGCTTCAGCGCGAAAAAAGGCGGCATCTTGCGCGATGCCGCCCATTAAAAACGTTGCGAAGCCCAGGCTATTCCAGGCAGGCGCTGCAGTTCGTCTCGTCGCCGAACAGCAGGTTGTGCTCCTCGCCGTCAAGCGCATCGCGCGCCTGGTCGCGCAGGTTGTTCATGCCCGAGAGGAACTGACGGTACAGGATGAGCGTCAGGTAGCGTCCCATGGTGGTCAACGTCAGCTCGTCGCGGGTGTCGGTGGCGAAGGCGCGATGCGCGCGGTAGAAGGCCATCTCCGCCGGCAGCAGGCGCTCGATGCTGCAGCCGAACTGCTTCTTGAAGTCGTTCTTGTCCAAGCGCAGCTGGTAGAGGTGCAGAAGGAAATAGTAACGGGCCAGGTCGCGCTTGCTCATGACGCACTTGCCCATGATGGACATGTGCCCGGCTTCAATGGCCTCGTTGTACTCCTTTAGGCTGAACGTGTTCACGTACAGCGCGCCGTTGAGGTGCGTGATCGAGCCGCTGCCGATGCCGGGGTACTCGTTGTAGGCAACCTGCAGCTCCTCGGCGTACAGGTTATGGTCGTGGGCGCCCTGCTGGTTCAAGCGGTTGAACGTCCAGATGGTGTCGCGGCTGAAGAAAGGATGCTCGCCGCCGCACAGCACCTCGTCGAGGATTTGGTAGTAGCGGAACTCGCGGTTGTAGTCCATCTTGCCCAGCGACTTCTCCATCTTGCGCGTGGTGGCGTTTGAGACGTACAGCGGGCTGAACGTGGTTTGACGCGCCCCGCAGGCCACGATCTTCTCAAGGTCGTCCAGCAGGATGTCCTCCGTTTGGCTGGGGAAGTTGAAGATCATATCCACGTTCACGCTGTCGAAGTAGGGCGCGGCCTGCCCGATGCGCTCGAAGATCTCCTCGCCGCTGCCGTACTTCTTGTAGCGGTCCATCTGCTTGAGCAGGTCGTTGTTGAAGCTCTGCACGCCCACGGACAGGCGCTGCACGCGGCCCTTCATCTCGGAAAGCCACGGCTCGGCAAGGTGGTTCGGGTTCGTTTCCACGCCCACTTCCTTGATGTGGAAGTTGTCGCGGGCAAGGTCGATGGTCTCGCACAGCTCGTCGAGCAGGATGGTGGGGGTGCCGCCGCCGAAGTACAGCGTCTCAAAATCCCAGCCGCGCTCCTTGAGCATCATCATCTCGCGGCGCAGGTTCTTGAAGTACGTGCGCGCGATGTCCTCATGGAACACGTAGCGGTTGAAGCTGCAATACGGGCACAGGACCTGGCAAAACGGCACGTGCAGGTACAGCATGTACTTGGTGTCGGGCTTTGGGTCGGGAAAGAAATGCTCGTCGGTAGGCTGAAGGTCGAGATGGCGTTTGGTCATCCCCTTGACAAGATTTGTGAGAAATCGTTCTGAAAGCATGTGCGCCCCTTACGCATCGTTGCCCAGTATTCGGTAAGTGACCATGATAGCCCTTTGAGCGGTCGTAAGCCGGACAAGGTGAAAAAGCACAACGAGGAACACAAACGCTAGGGAATAGGCACGGGAACCGCGGTTGTTACCAATTTGTTTCAAAATAAGGTATAGTGGCGTTTCCGTGAATTCTTGTGCGTACGCACAAATCCAGGGAATCGGTTTCATATAGGGGAAAGGGGAAAGCCATCATGGATTTCAACGCATGGCTTGTCGATATCACGGGTGAGATCGACGGCTTCATGTACACGTACATCCTGCTCATCCTGCTGGTTGCAGTGGGCGTGTACTTCACCATCCGCACCAAGGGCGTGCAGATCCGCTTCATCAAGGACATGTTCAAGCAGCTGACCGAGAAGAAGCACGTGCAGGGCGAGCGCTCCATCTCGTCGTTCCAGGCGCTTATGGTCTCCACGGCCAGCCGCGTGGGCACGGGCAACATCGCCGGCGTGGCGACGGCCATCGCCACGGGCGGCCCGGGTGCCGTGTTCTGGATGTGGCTCATGGCCCTGGTGGGCGCGGCGTCGGCCTTCGTCGAGTCCACGCTCGCCCAGATCTGGAAGGTGCGCGGCACCGACGGCGAGTTCCGCGGCGGCCCGGCCTACTACATCCATCAGGCGCTCGGCAGCCGCAAGCTCGGCGTGCTCTTCAGCGTGCTGCTCATCCTGTGCTTCGCGTTCGGCTTCAACGGCCTGCAGGCGTTCAATGCTTGCAGCGCGCTTGAGTACTACATCCCCGACTACGCTACCAACGGCGTGGCCGTGGCGGCCGGTCTGGGCCTGGTGGTGTTCACCGCCGGCGTCATCTTCGGCGGCTCCAAGCGCATCAGCGTGATCACGTCCATCATCGTGCCGGTCATGGCCATCGCCTACATCGCCATCGCGCTGTGGACCACCATCGCCAACATCACCTGGCTGCCCGCCGTGTTCGGCCTGATGTTCGAAAGCGCCTTCGACTTCCAGTCCATCTTCGGCGGCTTTGCCGGCTCGGTGGTCATGCTCGGCATCAAGCGCGGCCTGTACTCCAATGAGGCCGGCATGGGCTCGGCCCCTAACGCCGCCGCCACCGCCAGCGTTTCCCACCCGGTCAAGCAGGGCCTCGTGCAAAGCCTGTCGGTCTACATCGACACGCTCGTCATCTGCACCTGCTCGGCCATGATGGTGCTGGTGTTCTACGTGCAGGATCCCGCCGCGGCCGAGGGCCTCAACGGCATGCCGCTCGTGCAGATGGCCGTGAACAACTCCGTGGGCCCCATGGGTATCCACTTCATCACGTTCGCTATCTTCATGTTCGCCTACTCCAGCCTTATCGGCAATTACTTCTACGCCGAGAGCAACTTCCGCTTCATCAAGAACGACTCCAAGGCGGCGCTGATCATCTTCCGTCTGGCGTGCCTGGCGGTTATCTTCTACGGTGCGGTGAACAGCTTCGATCTGGCTTGGAACCTGGCCGACATCTTCATGGGCCTTATGGCCATGATGAACCTCATCGCCATCCTGCTTCTGGGCAAGTGGGCGCTTGCGGCGCTGAAGGACTACTCCGAGCAGCGCGCCGCCGGCAAGGACCCGGTGTTCGTGGCGGACAACGTCCCGGGCATGCCCCAGACCGACTGTTGGCACCTCGACGAGGTGAAGGACTTCGGCGCCGGCCCTGTGAAGGAGTACTTCGAAGAGGCTGTGGACGCCGACGTCAACAAGGCGTAACCGCTGTCGGTCGCAGCTGCGTTGCGCGGTTGCGAGTGGATTGCGTGCGAAAACCGCTGCACGCGAAGGTGCATTTCGCGTGACATAGGCTTGCAAACGAAGCGCCGCCCGGAAATCCGGGCGGCGCTTCTTGCGTTGTCGGGCACAGGCGGGGTGCGCTAGAACAGCGAGATCTGCTGGGGCTCGCTGGCGTATTCGCAGGCGATCTCGTCATCCAGGAACTCGATCTCGTGGGATTCCCAATCCTTGATGGGCGCGATGAAGTTCGTCCCGTCCTGCCAAAACACCAGGTTCGCGCCGACCGTGCCCGCGCACACGCCGCCGCACACGTCCGCGAAGCCTTCGCCTTCGGGCAGCTGCATGGTGTGCGTATCGGGGGACGGCCCGCCGAAGTAATACGGCGAAAGGTCGAGCGCGTCCTCGGGTGAGAAACCCGCCTGCGCCACCGCGTCGACGTCTTCGAGCCTGTCGGTCGCCGCACGCAGCTCGCGGCAGGCTTCCTCGAAGCTGTAAGGCGCGTCGGCCAGCAGTTTCGCCTTAAGCGACGCGCGCATGGTCTCGGCCACGCCGTCCTGCGCGCACAGCGCCGCTTCAAGTGAGCGGGCATCGTCGGCGCAGGTGAAGCGCCCGACCACGCGTGCCGCGCGGGCGCCTTGCTCGAGCAGGCGCTCGATGCCGCGCGTTTCGCTCGAGATACCCGCCTTCACGTAGCCCGGTGCGAAATACGCCAGGTACACGTAATGCGGCGTTTGGTTGTACTCGCGTTGCTGCGGCGAGATGTAGCTGCTGAAGTAAAACGATGGGTTGAAGCCGGTTGCCTCGATGCACGCCGGGCACATGTCCTCCTTGCCGTCGGGCAGCAGCTCCGCGTTCAGCGGGCACGTGCTCCGCTCGTGCGTCCGAAGGTCGATGCGGCCGATGCAGCGCCGGCGCGGCAGTCGGCGCAGCGAGAACGTGCGCCCGAGCACGGGCACGTAACCGACTGCGCCCTCGTCCAGGTCGTTTATCGTAAGGTAGGGCCCGTCGACGCTGAAGCCGTAGCCGGCAAGGACGACGGTATGGTTTGCGAACAGGTTCGGCATAGCGGCGCTTTCTGTGACGACATTCTTGTTTTGCTTCGCCCGCGATGTGTTCATCCCGCGTTGCGAATGGGACGATTATGACGTTTCATGCCCGAAAAGGGGAGTTTTCCGGGCCTTTCGCCCGCTTCTGCAAAAAATCGGTCAAGTTTCTTGCTTTATCACTCTACTGTGCTAAAGTATCGGACAGCACTTGGGGATGGCGCTGCGGAAGCGCCCGCAATCGGCAGCCATTCCCGCATCTGCAACCGAAAACGGGCCGATGCCCGCAACCGCACGATGAAAGGCAGGATGAATCAGATGAACTTCGTGACGCCTTCGGGTTTCCGCGACGTGCTCACCGACGAGGCGGTGCTGCGCGAGCAGGCGGCCCAAGCGGTGCAGGCCAACATGGCGGCCAAGGGTTACCTTCCGGTGGAAACGCCCACGCTCGAGGTGATGGACGTGCTGCAGGCCGGCGGCAGGCTGCCGGGCACCCCGTTCAAGCTCTTCGACGCGCGCGGCGACCTTCTGGCCATGCGCCCCGACGTCACGCTGCAGATCGCCCGCATGTGCGCCACGCGCCTGGCCGGCCAGCCCGGGCCGTTCCGCTTCCGCTACATGCAGCGAGTGTTCCGCGAGGCCGAGGGCCAGACGCGCGCCGAGCCGCGCGAGACCACGCAGATGGGCGTCGAGCTCATCGGCCAGGCGGGCGCGGCGGCCGACGCCGAGGTGGTGGGCCTGCTGGCAGAATCGCTCAAGCTTGCCGGCGTGGCCGACTTCAAGATCGCGCTTGCATCGGTGTCGGTGCTGCGCGCGCTGCTGGCAACCTGCGGTGCTGCGCCGCAGTGGCGCCAGGCGGTGCTCGATGCGTATCACACCTCGAACTTCGTCACGCTCGACGAGCTGACCTCAGGCGAGGGCGCGCAGGGCGTTCCGCCGGTGTTCGCCCAGGCCATCGGCAGGCTCGCTCGCATCCGCGGCGGGCGCGCCGCCATCGCCGAGGTGCGCGATCTGGTGGCGCCGCTAGGCTGCGAGACGGGCCTTGACGGGCTTGAGCAGGCGTTCGACCTGCTGGAGGCCGCGGGCCTGGCCGACAGCATCCAGGTCGACTTCTCCGTCATGAGCAGCTTCGACTACTACACCGGCATCGTGTTCGAGGCCTACGCGCCGGGGCTGGGAAGCCCGCTGGGCAGCGGTGGCCGCTACGACAACACCATCGGGGCATACGGCGAAAGCCGCCCCGCCGCCGGCTTCGCGTTCTTCCTCGAGCGCGCGATGGCCGCCGCCGCGGCCGCCGACGAGCGCTCCGCGTCCGGCACCGGCCAGCGCCCGCTGCGCATCGCCGTGCCGAAGGGCTCGCTCAATGCCGACTCCATCGCGTGCCTGGCGGCATGCGGCCTGGACGTCACGGGGCTCGACAACCCCGGCCGCCAGCTCATCATCCGCAACCCGGGCGTGGAGTACATCATCGTGCGCCCCTCCGACGCCCCGGCGTTCGTGGAGCTCGGCGCGGCCGATTGCGGCATCTGCGGCGAGGACTCGCTGCTCGAGGCGCAGCCCGAGGTGGTGGAGCTGGCCGACTTGAAGTTCGGCTCCTGCCGCTTCGTGGTGGCCGAGCCTGCCGGCGCTGCCGAGCAGACCGCCGAGCACTACCGCCGCTTGGGCTCCATCCGCATCGCCACGAAGTATCCCAACATCACGCGCGCCCATTACGCGAAAACCGGCACCCAAGTCGAGATCGTGAAACTGCACGGAAACATTGAGCTGGCACCATTGACCGGGTTGGCCGAGCGTATCGTCGACATCACGGCCACGGGCACCACGTTGCGTGAGAACAACCTGGTCATCGTGGAGGATGTGCTGTCGTCGACGGCCCGATTCTTCGCCAACGGCACCTCGCTGCGCACCGATGCGCGCATCGTGGAGCTGGCCGACGCCATGCGCGCCGGCGCCGCGGCGGGCAAGTGGGAGGCGACGGTCATCGCCGGTGGCGTGCAGTCGCCCGAGCCGGCGACCGAATAACAGCTGGTCAGGGCTTCGCGCCCGCAGGCGCCCAGGGGTCGGGCACCGCAATGTCAAGGCCGGGGAGGCGCCTGCTCGCAGGCGCGGCCGCGACAAGGTATCATCGTGAAAGAGGCCGGAGGGGTCATCCGGCGTGTACATGGAAAGAAGGACAACATGCGTCGCGTCATCCTGAACAAAGGCGAGCAATTCTCCAACAAGCACCTCAAGCGCACGGGCGCGTTCAACGCCCGCGCCATGGAGGCGGCAACGAACATCATCGAGCAGGTTCGCGAACAAGGCGATGCGGCCCTGCGCGAGCTGACCGAGCGCTTCGACGGCGTGGCCATCGAGAACTTCCGCGTGCCGGGAGAGGCCATCGACGCTGCCGCGGCGAAGGTCGATCCCAAGACCGAGGAGGCGCTCAAGAAGGCCGCCAAGCAGATCCGCGAGTTCCACGAGCGCCAGGTCAAGCAAAGCTGGTTCTCCGTGCGCGAAGATGGCGCCTTGGTCGGCGCGAAGGTCACCCCGCTTGAAAGCGTGGGCATCTACGTGCCCGGCGGCCGTGCGCTGTATCCGTCCACGGTGCTCATGAACGCCCTGCCCGCCGCTGTCGCCGGCGTCGAGCGCATCGTGTGCGTCACGCCGCCCACCAAGGACGGCAGCATCGACCCGGTGGTGCTCGAGGCGTGCCGCCTGGCAGGCGTCACCGAGATCTACACGGTTGGCGGCGCGCAGGCCGTGGCGGCGCTGGCCTACGGCACCGAGACCATCGAGCCGGTCTGCAAGATCACGGGCCCGGGCAACGCGTTCGTGGCGGCTGCGAAGAAGATCGTCTCCGGTGATGTGGGAATCGATATGATCGCCGGCCCCTCCGAGGTGTGCGTCGTGGCCGACGAGACCGCCGATCCCGCCATGGTGGCCATCGACCTCATGGCCCAGGCCGAGCACGACCCGCTGGCAAGCTGCTACCTGGTCACGTTCGACGAGGGCTACGCCGACAAGGTCGAAGCCGCCATCGAGGGCCACATGAAGGCTTCCACGCGCGCCGAGATCACCACCGCTTCACTGGCAGATCAGGGCCTCGTGGTCATCTGCGACTCCATGGAGCAGGCCATCCAGTCCGTCAACGTTATCGCCCCCGAGCACCTCGAGCTGCACTTCGACGGCGCGTTCGAGCAGCTCGGCGCCATCCGCAACGCCGGCGCCATCTTCGTGGGCGAGTGGACCCCCGAGGCCGTGGGCGACTACGTGGCCGGCCCCAACCACACGCTTCCCACCGGCGGCACCGCGCGCTACGCTTCGCCGCTATCCACCGACGAGTTCGTCAAGCACTCCAGCGTCATCCAGTATTCCGCGAAGTCGCTGGCCAACGACGCCGATGCCGTCATCGCCATCGCCCGTCACGAGGGCCTGTGGGCGCACGCCCGCAGCGTCGAGCTGCGCAAGGCGCTCGTGGAGACCGGCGACATCTACGGCTTGGACGGCTCCGATGAATAGCATTCGCGCATCCGCCCCGCAGCTGGCCGACATCACGCCCTACGACCCGAAGTATCTTCCGGCGCGCGCGTACCTGTCGGCAAACGAGAACCCTTGCGACGTGGAGACCGAGGTCCGCAACGAGATCAAGCGCGAGATCAACAAGGTGGCCTTCAACCGCTATCCCGACCCCTTGGCCAACGAGCTGCGCGACATGATCGCCGAGGCCAACGGCCTTGACCGCGATTGCGTGCTCGTGGGCAACGGCGGCGACGAGCTGCTGTTCGACATAGCGCTTGCCTGGGGCGGACCGGGGCGCAAGTTCCTCAACATGCCGCCCACGTTCTCGGTGTACCGGAACAACGCCGAGCTCACCAACACCGAGGTGGTCGACATCCCGCGCCGCGACGATTACACCATCGACGAGGAGGCGGTGCTGTCCCGCGTGGCGCGCGGCGACATTGATTACGTTATCGTCACCAGCCCGAACAACCCCACGGGCGACCTGGCCGACGAGCGCTTCATCCTGCGCCTGCTCGACGCAACCGACGCGCTCGTCATGGTCGACGAGGCGTACTTCGAGTTCTCGCGCGGCACGGTGCGCCCCTACCTGGCGCAGCATAAGAACCTGGTCATCCTGCGCACGTTCTCCAAGGCGTTCTCGCTTGCCGGCGTGCGCGTGGGTTACCTGCTGGGAAACCCCGAGGTCATCCGCGAGTTCTTGAAGGTGCGCCAGCCGTACTCGGTGGACGCGGTGTCGCAGGCCATCGCGCGCGTGGTCTTCCGCAACCGAGCGAAGTTCGAGCGCGGCATCATGCAGATCGTCTCGGAGCGCGGGCGCGTGTTCCGCGAGCTCTCGCAGCTGCCGGGCGTCACGGCGTACCCCTCGAACGCCAACTACATCCTGTTCCGCACAGAGGGCGCGGGGGAGGTTTGGCAGCAGCTCTACGACCGCGGCATCCTCGTGCGCGACTTCAGCCGCGCGCCCATGCTGCAGGATTGCCTGCGCGTCTCTATCGGCAGCCCCGAGGAGAACGACGGGTTCCTAACCGCGCTGCAGGAGATTCTGTCGAAGTAAAGCTCGGGGACGTAGCGCTCCGCGCGCTGCCCCCCTGCATCTTCTGGGCGGTTTTGCAGGAAACGGGGGCCGATTTGCCCTTCGGTCCCCGTCATCTGGGCGGTTTTTGCAGCGTGATGCTGGCAACGCACGATAAAACCCCAGGTCAGTTTTGCGGTATCCCGGCGAAACAGGCTTTCGTGCCTGCAAAACCGCCCAGAACTTTAATCGGGCGCTAGCGGGCGCGGAGGGGCGCCCCGGCCCCGGACATTTCGGGGACGTAGCGCTAACTGTCCGGAATCGATGCGCACACGACGATAGAAAGGCGAACAGCAATGAGCGAACGCGTTGCGCACATCGCGCGCACCACGAAGGAAACCGACATCGACCTGTCCGTCGACCTTGACGGCGCGGGCGCCACGGACGTGGAGACGGGTATCGGGTTTTTCGACCACATGCTCACCGCGTTTGGGCGCCACGGCCTGTTCGACCTGCAGGTTCGCTGCAAGGGTGACCTTGAGGTGGACGGCCACCACTCGGTGGAGGACACGGGCATCGTCATGGGGCAGGCGTTCGCGCAGGCGCTCGGCGACAAGCGCGGCATCCGCCGCTTCGGCGACATCGCCATGCCCATGGACGAGGCGCTTATCATGGCGGCCGTGGACATCTCGGGACGCGGTCAGCTGTTTTGGGACGCCGACGTGCCCGCGGTGATGGTGGGCGCCTTCGATGCCACGCTGGCGAAGGAATTTTTCATCGCCTTCGCCGCCAACGCCGGCGTCACGCTGCACATCCGCCAGCTTGCCGGCGAGAACACGCACCACGTTATCGAGGGCATGTTCAAGGCGGTGGCGCGCGCCATGCGCCAGGCCTGCGAGCCCGACCCCCGCATGGGCGACGCGCTGCCGTCCACGAAGGGGATGCTGTAGCCGCGCACGCCTGCCTGACGGCAGCCGCTTGAACAGGGGACGGAGGTGTGTTCACGATCGCCCCTCCGAGTCTTGGGCGATGACCGTGAACACACCTCCGTCCCCTGTTCAAGCTTCGTTTGGGGGCGCACCGCCCTCACTGACTTTTATTGGACCTGCGAGATGTAAGAGACGCCTATGATTGCTGTTGTTGACTACAAGAAGGGTAACCTGCTATCCGTTGAGCGCGGTTTGCGCGCTGCCGGAGCCGACGCCTGCATCACCGACGATGCCGCCGAGATAGCCGCTGCCGACGCCATCGTCTTGCCGGGCGTGGGCGCGTTCGCCGACGCCGCGGCCACCATGGACGAGCTCGGCCAGACCGAGGTCATCCGCCGCCGCATCGCGGAGGGGGTGCCGTTTCTGGGCATCTGCCTGGGTGAGCACCTGCTGTTCGAGGAGGGCGTGGAAGGTGCCGGCGCCGACGGCAACCCGCGCGGCCTAGGCGTGCTGCCCGGATGCGTGGGGCGCATGCCGCGCCAGGACGCCGAGGGCCGCGCGTACAAGGTCCCGCACGTGGGCTGGAACACCGTCGATTTTCCTGCCGGCGCGCCGGAGAACCCGCTGTTCGCGGGCATTCCTTCGGGCACGTACTTCTACTTCACCCATAGCTTCATCGCGCCTGATGGGCCGTTCGCCATCGCGCACACCACGCACAGCGTGACGTTCCCGTGCGCCGTGCAGAAGGGCAACGCGTTCGGCGTGCAGTTCCACCCCGAGAAAAGCTCGGACGCCGGCGCGGCCGTGTTGCGCAATTTCGTCGAAATCGCCAAGGCGGCATCGCCCGCCTTGCAAGGTTAGGAGGCCGCCATGTACCTGCTCCCCGCAATCGATATCCTGGGCGGCAAGGCCGTTCGCCTGGCGAAGGGCGATTACAACCAGGTGACCGTGTACAACGACGACCCCGTGGCGCAGGCGCGCGTCTTCGAGCAGGCCGGTGCCCAGTGGGTGCACGTGGTCGACCTGGACGGCGCGCGCAGCGGCGTCCCGGAGAACATCGCCATCGTGGAGCGCATCGTGCGCGAAACGTCGCTGTCCGTCGAGATCGGCGGCGGCATCCGCAGTCTGGAGACGCTCAAGCGCCTGGCGGACGCCGGCGCGGCGCGCATGGTGCTCGGCACCGCGCTCGTCAACGACCCCGAGCTTGCGCGCGCGGCGGTGGCCGCGGTGGGCGGCGACCGCCTGACCGCCGGCATCGACGCGAAGGGCGGGGAAGTGGCCGTCTCCGGCTGGATCGAGGGCTCGGGCGTGGCCGCCGCTGACCTGGCGCGCGCGATGGGCGCCGCCGGGTTCAAGCACATCGTCTACACCGACATCGCGCGCGACGGCATGCAGACCGGCATTGACGTGCAGGCTTACGTCGACATGGCGAACGCGTTCGGCAACCCCGTCATCGCCAGTGGCGGCGTGGCAAGCCTCGCCGACATCGAGCGCCTGGCGCCGGTGGCGGAAAGCATCGAGGGCGTCATCACCGGCAGGGCCGTCTACGAGGGCACGCTCGACGTTGCCGAGGGCGTCTCCCTTTGCGCCAGCCTGACGGCCGCGCGATCCTAATGCCGTAAAGGCGCCGAGCGCCGGCCGTTTCGCGGCGAAGCCGGGCGCTGCGCGCATCGAGGCGCGCCGTTCCCCGGCTTCGCGACGCCCGCCGGCGCCATCCCGTCGATTTTCCCTTTCCCCGAGCCGTTGAGGAGCAGATATATGTTGGCAAAACGCGTGATCCCCTGCATGGACGTGAAGGACGGCCGTGTGGTGAAGGGGGTCAACTTCGTGAACCTGCGCGATGCGGGCGACCCCATCGAGCTGGCGCAGCGCTACGACGAGCAGCGCGCCGACGAGGTGATCTTCCTTGATATCACCGCCACCAGCGACAAGCGCGAGACCACCGTCGACCTTGCAAGCCGCGCCAGCGCGCAGCTGCACCTGCCGTACTGCGTGGGCGGCGGCTTCCGCAGCGTCGCCGACATCCGCCGCATGATAGCCGCTGGCGCCGACAAGGTGTCGGTCAACAGCGCGGCGGTGGACAACCCGCAGCTCATCTCGGACGCCGCCGCCGCGTTCGGCACGCAGGCCATCCTGTGCGCCATCGACGCGAAGCAGGTGGCCGGCAACCCCAACAAGTGGGAGGTCTACGTGCACGGCGGCCGCACCGCAACGGGCATCGACGCCGTGGAATGGGCCGTCGAGGCGGCTCGCCGCGGCGCTGGCGAGATCTTGCTGACCAGCATGGATCGCGACGGCAGCAAGGACGGCTTCGACTGCGCGCTCACCCGCGCGGTGGCTCGTGCGGTGGATATCCCCGTCATCGCCAGCGGCGGCGTGGGCAAGCTCGAGCATTTCGCCGAGGGCATCATCGACGGCGAGGCCGACGCGGTGCTGGCCGCCAGCGTCTTCCACTTCGGCGAGTTCACGGTAACCCAGGTCAAGGAGTACATGCGCAGCCAGGGCATCCCCGTGCGCCTATAGAAAGGCAGTCGGTGCGAACAGGGGGGCGTGAACAGGGGACGGAGGTGTGTTCACGTTTGCCGTTCGGGAATATGAAAACGCCGTCGTGAACACACCTCCGTCCCCTGTTCACGCCCTGTTCACGCGCCGTAGCCGTTCGCCCGCCGCCGGAAACCATCGTCGAAAGGACCATCCATGCAAGCCGAGCTTCCCGAGCTGAAATACAACGCCGACGGGCTGATTCCGTGCATCGTGCAGGACGTGGAAACGCGCGAGGTGCTCATGATGGCGTGGATGAACGCCGAGAGCCTGGCGCTTACGTTTGAGCGCGGCGAGACGGTGTTCTGGAGCCGCAGCCGTCAGGAGCTGTGGCACAAGGGCGCCACCAGCGGCAACACGCAGAAGATCGTCGAGCTTCGCTACGATTGCGATGCCGACACGCTTCTGGCGCTCGTGCATCCGGCGGGCCCCGCCTGCCATACCGGCGCCACCAGCTGCTTCTTCCGCACGCTGGCCAAGTTCGAGTAGGCGCTTGGCCGTCATCGCGCTTGCGGGGGGGGGGCGGCGGCAAACTCGCTCACGCGCAGTTGCCCGTAGACGCTTCGCCGTCATCGTGCCCCGCTGAGAACCGAATACGCGAAAGCTTGAAGGCCGGGTCATCCCGGCTTTCGTGCGTTTTGCGCGCTTGTCGTGCCCGGTCGTGCGCTTCGGGTGGTTATCCGCGGCGACTTGCTTGCGCGCACCCGGCGCCTGCGCTATTCTGCCCCTAGCTTTATTTTCTCGAAGGAAACCCTTCCCATCATCAAGTTCCCGCTTCCCATCAACGCTCTTTCTATGCGCAAAGCGGGTAACAACCCATATATATAAGGAGGAATAAGGGTGAAGTTCTTTCTGGACACGGCAGATCTAGCCGAAATCGAAGAGGCTGCTAGCTGGGGCGCGCTGGCAGGCGTCACCACCAACCCGTCGCTGTACGCCAAGATCGGCGGCAAGTTGGACGACTTCCATAACCACATGAAGCGCATCTGCGACATCGTGGGCCCGGACTGCCCGGTTTCCGCCGAGTCCGTCGCCATGACGCGCGACGAGATCGTCGCCGACGGCCGCAAGCTGGCCGAGATCGCCCCGAACATCGTGGTGAAGATCCCCACCATGGTCGAGGGCCTCGCCGCCACCCACACGCTGGCCGCCGAGGGCATCCCGGTGAACATGACGCTGTGCTTCAGCGTGCCGCAGGCGCTGCTGGCCGCACGCGCCGGCGCCCGCTACATCAGCCCGTTCATCGGTCGTTTCGATGACATTTCCGAGGACGGCCTCGAGCAGGTCGGCAACATCGTCACCGCCATCAACAACTACGACTTCACGGCCAACACCGCCAACGGCGAGCAGATCGAGATCATCGCCGCCTCCGTGCGCAGCGCCAACCATGTCACGCAGTGCGCGCTCATGGGCGCCGACATCGCCACCGTCCCGTTCGGCGTGCTGAAGAAGATGGTGCAGCATCCGCTCACCGACCGCGGCCTGGACTCCTTCATGAAGGACTGGGAGAAGGTAGCTAACGCATGAGCGACGAGCAGAATGTAGCGGAGGCGCCGCAGCAGGGCGCCCCCGCGGCCGATGCGGCGCCGGCTGCTCCCAAGCGCCGCCCGGGCCGTCCGCGCAAAAGCGCCGCCTCGTCTGGCAAGGCCTCTTCCGAGGCTTCTTCCGACGTCGCATCCGACGCCCCGGCCGATGGGGCCGATAGCGCCCCGAAAACGCCGGCCAAGCGCCGCCCGGGCCGTCCTCGTAAGAAGGCCGCGCCCGCCCAGAAGGCCGAATCCGCCCCTGCTGCGAAGGCCGATGCCGCCGCGAAGCCTGCTTCCGCGGCGAAGGCGAAAAAGGCGAAGGAGGCTCCTGCCGAGTCCGAGGCCGCCGCATCCAAGGCGCAGACCGCCGAGGCCGCCCAGCCCGCCGAGACGGTAACGGGCACGCCGGCAAGGCGCCGTCCGGGCCGTTCGCACAAGAAGATCGCCACCGCGCCCGTCGCCGCTCAGGCGGCCCCCACGCAGGACGCATCCGGCAAACAGCAGGCTCCCGAGGCAGCAGAAACCGTCGAAACCGCGCAAGCTCCCGCCGAAGCAGCCGGCTCCGACCAGCAGGCACCCGCCAAGGACATGGCCCCGGGCCGCGCGGCACGCGCCGCGCGCACGCCGCGCAAGTCGGTGCGCGCCCAGGGCGCCAACCGCGATGGCCGCTCCGAGCAGCATGAGGGCCGCGGCAAGGCCGACGCCCGCGAAGGCGTCGAGCGCGCCGAGGGCCGCAGCTCCGGCAACGCCGGCGCCGACCGCCACCAGCGCAACGACCGCAATGGCCGCAAGAACGGCAACGATCGCAACGACCGTCACCAGCGCCATCAGCGCAATAACAACCGCGAAGTGGTCCCCAGCGTCAACAAGGACGACCTTGCCAAGCTCAAGGTGGCCGAGCTGCGCGCGAAGGCCGCCGAGCTCGACGTCGACGTGGCGGGCCTGAAGAAGGCCGAGCTCATCGACGCTGTGTACGACGCGTCCCTGAAGGCGGAGGGCTTCGTGGAGGTCGAGGGCATCCTCGACATCATGCAGGACGGCTACGGCTTCCTGCGCACCAACGGCTATCTGCCCAGCGAGCAGGACTGCTACGTGGGACTTTCCACCATCCGCCGCAACGGCCTGCGCAAGGGCGACAAGCTCACCGGCACCACGCGCCCGGCGCGCCCCAACGAGAAGTACGCCGCCGTGCAGAAGGTGGCCACCGTCAACGGCAAGCCCGTCGAGGAGCTGGGCCGTCGCGTGCGCTTCGGCGACCTCACGCCGGTCTATCCCGACGAGTGCCTGACCATGGAGCATGGCCAGACCACCATCACGGCGCGCGTCATCGACCTGGTCAGCCCCATCGGCAAGGGCCAGCGCGGCCTGATCGTCAGCCCGCCGAAGGCCGGCAAGACCACCATCCTGAAGGATATCGCCGCGGCCATCAGCGCCAACAACCCCGAGGTGCATCTCATGTGCCTTTTGGTCGACGAGCGCCCCGAGGAAGTCACGGACATGCAGCGCTCCATCAAGGGCGAGGTCATCTCCTCCACCTTCGATATGCCCACCGAAAACCACATCCAGGTTTCCGAGCTGGTCATCGAGCGCGCAAAGCGCCTGGTGGAGGATGGCAAGGACGTCGTGGTGCTGCTCGACAGCCTCACGCGCCTGGCGCGCGCCTACAACCTGGCGCAGCCCGCGTCCGGCCGTATCCTGTCCGGCGGCGTGGACTCCACGGCCCTGTACCCGCCGAAGAAGTTCCTGGGCGCGGCCCGAAACATCGAGGGCGGCGGCAGCCTGACCATCCTCGCGTCGGCCCTGGTGGAAACGGGCTCGAAGATGGACGAGGTCATCTTCGAGGAGTTCAAGGGCACGGGCAACATGGAGCTCAAGCTCGACCGTAACCTGGCAGACCGCCGCATCTTCCCGGCCATCGACCCGGTGGCATCGGGAACGCGCAAGGAAGACCTGCTGCTCGATCCGCAGAAGGCCCCGCTCATCTGGGCGGTTCGCCGCATCCTTGCGAACACGAACAACACCGAGCGCGCCATGGACATGCTCATCAAGTCCTTGAAGCGCACCGACGACAACGACGAGTTCCTTATGCGCACGGCGAAAAAGGCCCAGCACAACAACGGGAACGCAAACGCAAACCTGGAGTTCTAGGGGAGACATATTTAGATGGCGACAATGCATGACAACAACGAAACGGTTGCCTGGCCCAAGCGCGCGGTGGTCACGGCCGGCATGCCCTACGGCAACAAGCCGCTGCATTTCGGGCATATCGCCGGCGTGTTCGTGCCCGCCGACTGCTTCGCGCGCTTCCTGCGCGACCGCATCGGCGCGGAAAACGTCCGCTTCATCAGCGGCACGGACTGCTTCGGCTCGCCCATCAACGAGGGCTACCGCAAGCTGGTGGAGGCCGGGCAGTTCGACGGCACCATCGAGGATTACGTGCTGCGCAACCACAACCGCCAGAAGGCCACGCTGGATTCCTATGACATCAGCCTTGATATCTACGAAGGCTCCAACATCGGGCATTCCGGCGAGGTCCACCAGCTCATCAGCGAGGCGTTCATCAAGAAGCTGCATGAGAACGGCTGGCTGCAGAAGCGCGCGACGCTGCAGTTCTACGACCCCGAGGCAGGCACGTTCCTGAACGGCCGCCAGGTGCAGGGCCATTGCCCCGTGCAGGGCTGCAAGTCCGAGCACGCCTATGCCGATGAGTGCGACCTAGGCCACAGCTATGCGCCTGAGGATCTTATCGCGCCGAAGTCCTCGCTCACCGGCGTCACGCCCGAGATGCGCCCGGTGGAGAACTGGTATTTCGACCTGCCGGCGTTCAACGGCTTCCTGAAAAAGCACGTGGAGGCCCTTGAGGCCGACCCCGAGGTGCGCCCCATCGTGCCGCAGACCATCAAGGAGTTCTTGGCCCCGCCGGTGGTCTATATCAAAAACGAGCTGTACGACCAGTATCTGGAAATCGCCGACAAGCTCGCGCATCATCAGTACCATGAGGCCGAGAAGGGCAAGCAGTCCTTCGAGATCGAGTTCGACACCATCGACGACCGCGATGCGGCACGCGACGTGCTTGCCGCGGCGGGCATCCGCTTCCGCACGGGCAAGGCGCTCGTTCCCTTCCGCATCACCGGCAACATCGAGTGGGGCGTGAAGGCGCCGGTCATCGACGGGCTCGAGGGCCTGACGGTGTGGTGCTGGCCCGAAAGCCTGTGGGCTCCCATGAGCTTCACCATGGCCGTCAACGACAAGATGGGCCTGCCGCGCGGCAGCTGGCGCGACTTCTGGTGCTCGGAAGACGCGCAGGTCTACCAGTTCATCGGCCAGGACAACCTGTACTTCTACGGCGTGGCCCAGCCGGCGCTCATCGAGGCGCTGCGCCCGGGCGATATCCTCGCGCCCGGCGAGACGGACACGCCCCTGCGTCAGACCAGCCTCATCGCCAACCATCACATCCTGCTCGGCAACAAGAAGGCTTCGTCGTCGGGCTCGGTCAAGCCGCCTACGGCCGACGAGCTGCTGGAGCATTACACCGTCGAGCAGCTTCGCGCACACTTCCTGGCGCTTGGCCTGGATCAGAAGTCCGTGGGCTTCAAGCCCAAGCCCTTCGACCCCGACGAGGCGAAGCGCAACGACCCGCGCGTAGCCGACCCGGTTCTCAAGGAGGGCACGCTGCTCACCAACGTGTTCAACCGTCTGGCACGCAGCTGCTTCTACGAGGCGCAGAAGAACTTCGAGGGCTGGATGCCGCTCGGCGAGGTGTCGCCTGAGGTGCGCGAGCGCGCGCACGCCTGCATGAACGAGTACGACAAGACCATGCACAAGGCCGAGCTGCACACGGTCATGTCCATCATGGACACGTTCATCCGCTGGGCGAACAAGTACTGGACGGACAACATCCGCACCGCCGAGAAGGAAGGCGACGAGCAGCTGCGCCGTCAGGTGCTCGTGGACTGCTTCTACCTGCTTCGCGTGTCCACGCTGCTCATGCACCCCGTGGTGCCGAAGGGCTGCGAGAAGATCGCCGATTACCTCAGCTTCGAGTTCGACGACTTCTTCAGCTGGAACTTCGATTTCGAGGGCATGGACGAGCTGTGCCACGGCGCCGAGCTCGAGGATGGGCGCCATCGCATCCGCGAGCTTCCCCCGCGCTTCGACTTCTTCTCGAAGCACCCCTCGCAGTTCAAGTAGGGTTTCAAAGCACGGCATCCGATCAGGCTGGCCAGCTGCGGCAACGCGGCTGGCCGGCCTTTTCATGGGTGCGGAAAGATTGGTTTGCATATGCACGTTGATTTGTATTCCGACGGCGCCTCGCGGGGCAACCCCGGGCCGGGCGGGTACGGCAGCATCCTGCGCTTCGTCGACAGCAAGGGCGGGGTGCACGAACGGGAGTTCTCGCAAGGGTATCGCTGCACCACGAACAACCGTATGGAGCTGCTCGGCGCCATCGTGGCCCTCGAGGCCCTCAAGCGCCCGTGCCACGTGACGCTGTACTCCGATTCCCAATATCTGGTGAACGCGTTCAACCAGCACTGGGTGGACGGCTGGCTCAAGCGCGGGTGGAAGAACTCGCAGAAGCAGCCGGTGAAGAACTCCGATCTGTGGAAACGCATGCTCAAGGCGAAGGAACCCCACGACGTGGAGTTCGTCTGGGTCAAGGGCCATGCCGGCCATGCCGAGAACGAGCGCTGCGATGCGCTGGCAACCTCCGCGGCCGACGACCCATCGCGCCATAAGGAGGACGCTGGCTTCCGCGGCTAGGCGATGGCGCAAGTCACTGTCAGGAACGGGCAGGCGGAGCGGGCCGGGGTTGAATCCCCGGTTTCGCCCCACCTGCCCGTTCTCCATATATGCAGGTTGCCTCACCTGGGCGTATGCCCGTTCAGTGCAAAAGGTACCGCGCTTGTTGCCAGGGTGATACAGTGGCGTAAGCGATTTTGCAACCGAGAAGGAGGTTCGTGCATGCAACAGGAAATGAAGCTGCGCCGCCGCATCGCCGGTGGAGCGATGGCTTGCGTCCTGTCCTGCGGCCTTATGGTTCCGCAGCTGGCATTCGCCACCCCTGATTCATCTTCCAAGCAGGCAGAGGCCCAGGCGGTCCTGGCCTCGCTCAACTCCATGCAGTATCAGCTCGATCAGGCGTCGGCCGACTATGGCCAGGCGCTCGAGGAGCAGGCTCAGGCCCAGCAGTCCGCCGATCAGGCGCAGGAGCGCATCGACCAGATCAACGTCGAGATCGCCGACGTGCAATCCCGTTTGGGCGATCGCGCGCAAAGCATGTACCGCACGGGCGCCAGCTCGTTTTTGGACTTGCTGCTCGGCTCCACCTCGTTCAGCGAGTTCGCCACGAACTGGGACCTGCTGAACAAGGTCAACGATAACGATGCCGAGCTCGTGCAGCGCAACAAGGATCTGCGCACCGAGGCTCAGGAGCAGAAGGCCACGTTCGACGAGCAGACCCGCACCGCCGCTGCCAAGGCCTCCGAGGCCAAGCAGATTCAGGACGAGGCGCAGTCCACCGTCAACTCCATGCAGCAGACCTATGACGGCCTTTCGGCCGAGGTTGCCACGCTGGTTGAGGAAGAGCGCGCCGCACAGGCTGCTGCTGCCGCCGCAACTGCCCAGCAGACCGTCGACCAGTCCGCTGCCCAGGCCACCCAGCGTATGGGCATCGCCGCTGCCACCAACAACAACGCCAATGCCGGCGGCAATGGCGGTAACGGCGGCGCTGCCGATAACGGCGGTGGCAACACGTGGACCGACAACTCCGGCGACACCGGCAACACCGGTTGGACCGATAACGGCAACTCGGACAACTCCGGCAACACCGGCAACTCGGGCGGTTCCAGCAGCTGGACGCCGTCTTACAACGCCTCCACGGGCAACGCCATCGTCGACCGCGCTTACAGCTGCATCGGCGCACCGTACGTGTGGGGCGGCGTCGGCCCTGACGGCTTCGATTGCTCCGGCCTGGTCAGCTATGCGCTGACCGGCAGCAATTCGCGCTACGGCACCACGTACACGTTCATGGGCATGTCCCAGGTCTCCGATCCCCAGCCCGGCGACATCTGCACCAGTTGGTCGCACTGCGGCATCTACATCGGCGGCGGCCAGATGATCCATGCCCCAACCTTCGGCCAGACGGTGTGCGTCAGCTCCGTGCAGTCCGACATGATCATCGTGCGCCCCTGGTAGCGCTTCCCGCTCCGGCGCCGCGCCGGCAAGTATCTAGCCGGCAGCGAAGAAACACCTGCAGCAAACAACGAGCCCCAAGCTGTCCCATCAGCTTGGGGCTCGTTCGCGTTTACAGGGGTGTTAGCTCGGCAGGAAAGGCTGCTTGAAGCCGGGGCTGGCGAAAGGGGCGCCGAGCCAATCATGCCTATGGAACATTCGGCCTCATTGCCAGTGGGGGAGGGCGTCTAATTTCGCGAAGGGCGGGTGTCGGCAAAATCATGCCAGCGGGGCATGTAACCCTAATCGGCGCGCGCCCGCGCTTCCGCGATACCGCGCTAGCCTTCGCAGGCCTGCGTGATGAGCTTGCGCAAGGCGTCGAAGCCCTCGCGTTTCTCGCTGGACGTCACCAGCATGGGAACGTCGTCGGGTAGGGCCAGCTGGCGGCGCAGCACCGATACCTGCTTGTTCTGCTGGTTGCGGGAGAGCTTATCGGCCTTCGTGAGCACCACGGCGAACGGAAGCCCCGCCTCTATGAGGAAGTTGATCATGTTCAGATCGAGCTGCTGCGCTTCGTGGCGGATGTCCACCAGGCTGACCACCAGCGCGAAGTTGCGATCCTGGTTGAAATAGCCCTCGATCAGCTCCGCCCAGCGGCCCTTCTCGGATTTCGCCACGCGCGCGTAGCCGTAGCCAGGCAGGTCGACGAAGCGGGCGCCTTCGGTGGCGAAGAAGTTGATGGTAGACGTCTTGCCGGGCTTCTGCGAGACCTTCGCCAGGCTTTTGCGGCCGAACAGGGCGTTGAGCATGGACGACTTGCCCACGTTCGAACGGCCGGCGAACGCCACTTCCGGAAGCGTCGAGGGAGGCAGCTGCGACGAGATGCCGAACGAGCGCTCGAAGGTTACGTTGTTGAAGTTCATACGATGCTCCAAATGGTTCGAAATCAGTGCTTGCATCATGATAGCGTGCTTCGCCCTGCGGAAACGCCCACGTCATCCGCCATCCGCAATAACCCCGTATGACGGTAAGCGGGGATTTCGAGAAAAAAGTTGCCATAGATTGACAATATGTCAGCTGCGTCATACTCTTTCGAACGGAGTAAAAGTTATTGGGGTCGAACATCGCTGAATGCATAGCGATGGTCAGCACAAGAAAGGACGCAGAAGATGAAACTCAAAAAGCGCGATGGTTGGATGATCGCCGGCGGTTTCGCCCTGGGCACGCTGGGCTTGAAGGCGCTGAGCAGCTCCACGGCGAAGAAGTGCTACGTGCAGGGCGTTGCCAAGGGCCTGCAGGCCAAGGCCGCCTATCAGGACGTGGTCGAGCAGGCCAAGGCCCAGGTGGACGACATCGTTGCCGAGGCCAGCTACATCAACGAGTCCGCAAAGGCCGAGCCGACCGCTGTCGACGGCGAATAGCGCGAAGACGTTGCCATGAAATATCGGATCGCAAATGAGCTTCCGGGCCGTTTGCGCGTGAAGCTGGCGGGCCCTGTCCCGCCAGCGGACTTGGATGCGCTGTATCGCGTCCTGGGCGCAAGCCCCGATATTGCGAAATCAACCGTCTATCCGCGCATCGGCAGCGTGGCCCTGGTCTACAATGCCGCCCCTGGCGCCCGTGCGCGCGTGCTCGACCATCTGGCCGGCATCGACGCGACGGCTATTGCCAAGGCGAAGCAGGGCTGCGGCCTCGAGCTTGCCCCGCGCTCGCATTCCCTGCTCATGGACCTGGCATCGCTGGTAGGCTTCCATTTCATGCGCCGTTGGTTCCTGCCCGCGCCCTTGGCGGCAGCCTGGACGGTGCTCAGCTACCGCAAGTTCCTGTTCGCCGGCCTGAAGTCGCTGGCGGCGGGCCGGCTGGACGTCCCCGTGCTCGACGCGGCGGCCATCGGCATATCGTTCGCGAAGCGCGACCCGCGCACGGCGGGGCTCACCATGCTTCTGCTCAACGTGGGCGAGACGCTTGAGGAGTATACGCGCAGCCGCTCGGAGGGAGCGCTCATCAACGCGCTGCTTGATCTGCCCGAGACCGCTCAGCTGGTGGAAGGCGACACCGAGGTGCAGGTTCCCTCCAGTACCCTGCGACAAGGCCAGCTCATCGCCGTGCGCACCGGCATGCCCGTGTGCGTGGACGGCACGGTGGTGCGCGGGTGCGCCATGGTCAACCAGGCGGCGCTTACCGGCGAGCCGCTGGCCGTGGAACGCACCGTCGGCGACGACGTGTTCGCCGGCACGGCGGTGGAGGACGGCGAGATCATCGTCGAGGTGAAGGCCAACGAGGGCCAGACGAAGCTGCGCACCATCGTGAACCTGGTCGAGCAGACCGAGTCCTACAAGTCGCAGACGCAGTCGCGCATGGAACGCCTTGCCGATCGCATCGTGCCGTGGAACTTCCTGCTCGCCGGCATCGTGGCGCTCACCACGCGCAGCCTGGTGAAGACTTCGGCTGCCCTTATGGTCGACTACTCCTGCGCGCTCAAGCTCACCGGTTCCATAGCCGTGCTGTCGGCCATGAGCCAGTCCGCCCAAGCGGGATTCACCGTGAAAGGTTCGCAGCACTTCGAGTCCATGGCGCATGCCGACGTCATCGTGTTCGACAAGACGGGCACGCTCACCGAGGCAGCCCCGCAGGTGGCGCGCGTGCTTTCCCTTGACGGCTGGGATGATGACGAGGTGCTTCGCTTCGCCGCGTGCTTGGAGGAGCACTTCCCGCACCCGGTGGCCCGCGCGGTGGTGCGCGCTGCCGCCGACAAGGGCCTCGAGCACCGCGAGCGCCACGCCGAGGTTGAGTACATCGTGGCGCACGGCATAGCCAGCTCGCTTGACGGCAAGCGCGTGGTCATCGGCTCGGAACATTTCGTCGTGGAGGACGAGCGGGTCGAGATCTCCGAAGCGCAGAAGGAGCTCATCGCGCGGGAAACCGAGGGCCTCTCGCCGCTCTACCTTGCCGTGGATGGCAAGCTCATGGGCGTCATCGGCGTGCAGGATCCGCTCAAGGCCGGCGTTCCCGAGGCCATCGCCGAGCTTCGCCGCCTGGGGCTTTCGCGCGCCATCATGCTCACGGGCGACAACGAGCGCACCGCCGCGCGCATCGCCGCGCGTGCCGGCGTCTCCGAGTTCCACGCGAACCTGCTTCCCGAGGACAAATATGCTTTCGTCGAGGGTCTCAAGGCGCAAGGCGCGCAAGTGGTCATGGTCGGCGACGGCGTCAACGATGCTCCGGCGTTGGCGCTCGCCGATGTGGGCATCGCCATGGGGCAGGGGACCGCGGTGGCCAAGGAGGTGGCCGACATCACGCTCACGGGCGGCCAGCTCGGCTCCATCGTGGCGCTGCGCCGCATGAGCGAGGGCCTCATGGGCCGCTTGAACGGCAGCTTCAAGGAGGTCATGGCCATCAACTCGACGTTGCTGGCGGCCGGCATCGGCGGCATCATCTCCCCGCAGATGTCCTCGCTTCTGCACAACGCCTCCACCGTCGCGCTGTCCATGCGCAACGGGAAGCGCTACGACGCATAGGCCCGTCGAGAGCCCGCGGGCATCGGCCGATTGGCGGTCATGCATCTAGTGCCGGAGCCCGATGGCGCTCGACGGCCGATGGGCGGTCGCGCGCCCAGGGCCCGCGGCCTTACCTCCAGAAAGGAATTCTCGAACTCAGCCGGACGTGTACGGCTGAGTTCGAGAGCAAATGCGAAGTGTTCGGATGAGGTTGCGAATCAAGCTTAGGTAGCGGGTTCGTGAAGACCGCACCAAATCTTCAACGCCCCCGTTGCAAACGCCCGGGGGCGTTGTTATAATTCGAGGGCTGTTTTATCACACATGCGTGTGCGACCCTTCCCGCTAGTGGCCGAAATTGGTTGCGGATGAAAGGGGATGACCGCACGCAGAGGACTAACGAATGGAGAGTGTCATGGCTAAGATCAGCATTCAGACCCTGCTCGACGCAGGCGCGCACTTCGGTCACCAGAAGCGTCGCTGGAACCCCAAGATGAAGCCGTTCATCTTCGGCGCCCGCGGTGACATCTACATCCTGGACCTGAAGCAGTCCCTCATGGGCATGGACCAGGCTTACACCTTCGTCTCCAACATCGCCAAGAACGGCGGCTCCGTCCTGTTCGTCGGCACGAAGAAGCAGGCCCAGGAGGCCGTCGCCGACGCCGCCAACCGTTGCGGCATGCCCTACGTCAACGCCCGTTGGCTCGGCGGCATGCTCACCAACTTCGTGACCATCCGCTCCCGCGTCACCCGCATGGAGGAGCTGGAGGCCATGGAGGCCGACGGCCGTATGGCGCTGCTGCCGAAGAAGGAGCAGATCCTGCTGCGCAAGGAGCTGTCCAAGCTGCAGCTCAACCTCAACGGCATCCGCAACATGAAGCGCGTCCCCGACGCCATCTTCGTGATCGACACCAACCGCGAGGAGATCGCCATCCGCGAGGCTCATCGTCTGAACATCCCCGTGGTGGGCACGCTGGACACCAACTGCGATCCCGATGACGTCGAGTACGGCATCCCGGCCAACGACGACGCCATCCGCTCCGTCAAGCTGCTGGCCGATTTCATCGCCGACGCCGTCGTCGCCGGCACCGGCGCCCCCGTTTCCGCTGAGGAAATGGCCGCTCCGGCCGAGGCCGAGGCTGCTCCGGCTGCCGAGGCTGCCGCTCCTGCTGCCGAATAAGCACGGGGCCTAACCCACTGGTGTTGCACGCCGTCGGTCCCCGTAGGGCGGCCGACGGCGTTCGAGGTTATTAACGGCGACGCTCCCAGCGCCGCCGCAACAAGGATAGAAAGGATCCAACGTGGCTGCTATCACCGCTTCCATGGTCAAGGAACTGCGCGAGATGACCGACGCCGGCATGATGGAGTGCAAGAAGGCGCTCGTCGAGGCCGATGGCGATATGGAGAAGGCCGTCGACGTGCTGCGCACCCGCGGTCTGGCCGCTGCCGCCAAGAAGGCCGGCCGCGCCACCAACGAGGGCACCGTCATGACCGTCCTGGCCGATGATGCCAAGTCCGCCGCCGTCGTCGAGCTGAACTGCGAGACCGACTTCGTGGGCATGAACGAGAAGTTCAAGGCCTACGCCGAGAAGCTGGGCCGCGCTGCTCTGGCCGCCAACGCCGCCGACGTCGAGGCTCTGCGCGCCTCCACCTTCGAGGGCGAGCCCGTCGAGGACATCCTCACCGACGCCATCCACGTGCTGGGCGAGAACATCCAGCTCCCCCGCGCCACCACCGTCAACGCCGGTGGCATCGCCTCCTACATCCATGGTGGCGGCAAGATCGGCGTTCTGGTGACCTTCGACGTCGAGGGCATCGACCCCGCTTCCGAGGGCTTCCAGGCTTACGGCCGCGACGTTGCCATGCAGGTTGCCGCCGCTTCCCCGGTGTCCGCCAACCGCGAGTCCGTGCCGGCCGAGGTTGTCGAGCATGAGATGGGCATTTACAAGGCTCAGGCTGCCGAGTCCGGCAAGCCCGAGGCCATCCAGGAGAAGATGGCTACCGGCCGTATGGAGAAGTTCTACAAGGAGAACTGCCTGACCGAGCAGGCCTTCGTCAAGAACCCTGACCAGTCCATCAAGCAGTACACCGACGAGTGCGCCAAGAACCTGGGCGGCACCATCAAGGTGACCGGTTTCGTGCGCTGGGCTCTGGGCGAGACCGCGTAACCAACGCTTTTCGCCACATAGCCAGCGAATCGCAAACGCTGCGGGCCGTTCCTTCGCCCTGCATCCGCCGTCATGCTGCGACATCGGCCGTCGATGCCGCAGCGGAAGCGGACGCAAGGCACGGGGCGGCCCGTTTTCCATTGTCGGGCCATCATCGCTTCTACGCGCTCGCGAATGCATAGTACGTTTGCTTTCATCGTGAAGGCCCGCCTTGCGCGGGCCTTCGCTTTATAATGGGCTTTCGCAATCTAGTTCATACAGGGGGGTTTGCATGTCTGAGAAAGAGATCATCGTCGTCGAGGGCAACAACGTCCTTTCCGGCGAGGTGAGGGTTTCCGGCGCGAAGAACTCGGCTTTGAAGCTCATCGCCGCCTCGCTTTTGGGCCAGGGCGCCTCAACGCTGCACAACGTGCCCCTTATCAGCGATATCGTCGTCATGTCGGAGGTGCTCGAGTGCCTCGGCGCCACCGTCGAGCGCGACGGCCACACCATGGTCATCGACACCGCCCAGGTCACGTCCCATGAAACACCCTACGAGCTGGTGTCGAAGATGCGCGCGTCCATCAGCGTGCTCGGCCCGCTGGTGGCGCGTTTCGGCCAGGCGCGCGTGGCCATGCCCGGCGGCTGCCAGATCGGCGCTCGCAAGATCGATATGCACCTGGTGGGCCTTGAGGCCCTGGGCGTGGAGTTCACCGTGGACCATGGGTACCTGAACGTCCACACGCCCAACGGCCTGCACGGCGCCGATGTCACGCTGGAGTTCCCCAGCGTGGGCGCTACGGAGAACTGCCTTATGGCCGCCGTCACCGCTCACGGCACCACCTGCATCGAGAACGCCGCGCGCGAGCCCGAGATCGTGGATTTGGCGAACATGCTCAACGCCATGGGCGGTAAGGTCAGCGGTGCTGGCTCATCCATTATCCAGGTGGAAGGCGTGCCGCTGGAAAGCCTGCACCCCTGCGAGCACACCACGGTGGGCGACCGCATCGAGGCCGGCACCTTCTTGGCGGGCGGCGCGCTCACGGGCGGCCCGGTCACGGTGCGCGGCATCGACCCGTCGTACCTGCACATGGCCATCATGAAGCTGCGCGCCATGGGCTGCTGCGTCGAGGCAGGGGAGGATTGGATCACCTGCAGCCGCAACCAGCCGCTGCAGCCCACCGATATCCAGACGCTTCCGCATCCGGGCTTCCCCACCGACCTGCAGGCCCAGTTCATGCTGCTGTGCAGCTTGGCCCACGGCACTTCCATGGTCACCGAGAACGTCTTCGAGAACCGCTTCATGTTCGCCAGCGAGCTGGCGCGCATGGGTGCCGACATCACCATCGAGGACCATCATGCGCTCGTGCGCGGCGTGAACGACCTGCAGGGCACCGACGTGTCCTCCACCGACCTGCGCGCCGGCGCGGCATTGGTGCTGGCGGGCATCGTGGCAGAAGGCGAAACCCGCGTGCACAACATCAAGCACATCGACCGCGGTTACGAGGACTACTGCGGCAAGCTCTCCCAGCTCGGCGCCAACGTGTCGCGCCGCCAGGTTGGCGCGGCCGAATAGCCGGACGGGAGCGTCATGGTCAGGAAACGCAAGGACATCACGCAGATCAACTCCAAGCTCACCTCGCGTCGCATGCGCAGCGCAACCTTGGGAACGCACGTCCCCAAGGTGCGCCCGGCGCATATGAACGCCGACCAGGTGGGCTTCTCCAGCCCGCGCAGGCAGAAGCGCGCGCAGCGCGGCTACGTGAGCAACGTCATGCCCGGCGCTCAGGGCCCGCGAAGCCGTGCCGGTTATGCAAGGGGCCTCGAATTCTCGCCGGGGGTCAAGCGCCGCACGCTCGCGAAACGTGTGGGCATCGCCGTTGCGGTGGTGGCCGTGTTGGCGGCGGTGGCCTACGGCGTGGGCTCGTTCACCCTCATGGGAAACCTTAACGGCAAGCTGGCGCTCAAGGATTCCGATGCTGCCAAGGCGCTTACCGCGGTGAAGTCCGGCGATCCGTTCTACACGCTCGTCGTGGCCGAGCTCGATACGCCCGGCATGCCGAATTCCGCCGAGGGCCCCGATGCGCTTGCCCTGGTGCGAACCGATCCCTCGGGCAAGAACGCCTGTATCATCAGCATTCCCGCCGATGTGCAGGTGTCGCTGAAGGACGGTAAGTATTACCCCATCAGGCAGGCGAGCGTGCGCGAGAGCGATGCCAGCCTGGTCAGCGCCGTTGCCAACTTCGCCGATGTGAACATCTCGCATGTGGTGAAGATCGACGCAGCCGGCCTGGTGCAGCTGGTGGACACGCTGGGCGGCGTGGATGTGGACCTATCCGAAGAGGTCGACGATCCCAACGCCGGCAGCGTGTACCTGCCCGCAGGCAGCCAAACCCTCACCGGTGAGGGCGCCCTTACGCTGGCGCGCGCCACCAACTTCGAGTCGCCGCGGCAGACCCAGGCCGAAAACCAGCGCAAGCTGCTTGAGGCCGTGTCGCTGCGCATGGTGTCGGGAGGCAAGTCCAGCCTGGTCGGCTTGCTCGACCAGCTGCAGGGGGCCTTCGGCACCGACATGGGCTCAAGCGACGCGCTGTCCTTGGCCGAGGGCCTCAAAGGCATGAGCGCAGACTCCGTCACGGGCGCCCTGGTTCCCGGCTACGTCACGCAAAGCGATGGCCAGGATGTGTATGCGGTGTCGAACTCCTCGTGGTCCGAGATGATGGACCGCGTCGATTCAGGGCAGGAGCCCGCCGAGCAGACGCAGGCTGCCACCACCGATCCCGGAAGCTTCACCATCACGCTTAAAAACGGCGGCGGCATCACGGGAGCGGCGGCTTCCATGGAGTCGACGCTCACCTCGAAGGGCTTCAAGGTTTCGGAGACGGGCAACACCGATACCTCCGTGTACAGCGAAACGCTGGTCATCTACAACACCAGCGACGCGCAGCCGGCCGCGCAGACCGTGCTCGATGCCATGGGGGTGGGTCGCTTGGTGCAGAACACCGGCGCCTATTCGTTCGGCACCGATGTGCTGGTTATCCTCGGCAAGGACTGGAAACCATCATCGTAACCCCATCCAAACGCCCGATGGCCCTATCGGGCGCTGTGGTAGAATCGCTCATGATGAACAAAAGACCGAAAGGTAAAGGAGAACCCCATGGTTGAAAAGACCGATGTTGCAGCAGTGCTCGAGCTCATCCGACCCAGCCTGCAGGCTGATGGCGGCGACGTGAAGCTCGTCGACGTCGACGAGGACGGCGTGGTCACCGTCGAGCTGCAGGGCGCTTGCAAGGGCTGCCCCATGTCCCAGATGACGCTGGCCAACGGCGTCGAGCGCATCCTCAAGGAGCGCGTGCCCGGCGTCACCCGCGTGGTGCCGGCGGTCATGTAAGCAGGTAAACATCAGGTAAGCAGGCGGAGAAGGGAAGCGGAAGGCATGAAGTGTTGGGAGTTGCGCGGTTGCTACGAGGATGCCGAGATGAACGGTCGATGCCCGCATAACATTCCCGGCGAACCGTGCCCCGCAGATTGCCACTTCGCCGCCTGCTTCCGTCCCACCCACGTGGTGTGCACCGATTTCGGCAAGCTGCTCAACCCCAGCCGCGATTTCGATGCGGCGGCAAAGGAGATTTGCCGCTTCTGCGAGTTCTTCTTGGAGCACGGGCCGAGCACGGCCGATCGCGCTGGCGAAGGCCCCACCCGTCAGGGTAACCCGAATAGGTTCTTGCTCTAGGGGCTGTTTCGGTGGGGGCCGTGAACATACATGCTGCGTGCCCTAGCTGCGGGTGCGGCACGTTCGATATGGCGCGATACCGCGCCATCATGGTATTGGGCCCTGAAACGGCCTTGTTCACTCTAGATTGCCCCAAATGCGGCGCGCAGGTTCAGCTGTTGCGCACCATCCCCGGCTCGCTTCGTGAAGAGGTTAGGGCAAGCGCTCAACAGGTTGGCGCAGGGGGGCTTGAACTAAGGTATCCTTTTCTCCGTTCGACTGCTATGGAACGGAGCTTTTCCCATGTTAAACGAGATATATCGCATGCTCGACCCGGTGGCGTTCGCTATCGGGCCTTTTGTCGTGCGCTGGTACGGTATCGCCTATGTCGCCGGCTTCGTGTGCGCGGCGCTTGTGCTGTGGCAGGTGGCGAAGCGTTGGAAGGTGCGGGTGGATGCGGACAGCCTGCTCACCGTGGTGCTGTGCGCCATCGTGGGTGTGATTTTGGGAGGACGTTTAGGCTACGTTCTCGTTTACGGTGACGGCTACTATTTCTCCCATCCCGCCGATATCTTGGCGTTCAACCACGGCGGCATGAGCTTCCACGGAGGTCTTATCGGCGCGCTGCTCTCGGGTCTCGTCGCGGCGCGCTTCACCGGCATCCCATATCTCACGCTTGCGGATATGGGATGCATCGCGGCGCCTATCGGCCTATTCTTCGGCCGCTGCGCCAACTTCGTGAACGGCGAGCTGTGGGGTGCGCCCACCAGCTTGCCGTGGGGCGTGGTGTTCGGCGGCACGGCGGGTGCGATGCCTCGTCATCCCTCGCAGCTTTACGAGGCGCTGCTCGAGGGCGTCGTGCTGTTCTGCGTGCTGTACGCCTTGTCGCGCAAGCAGCCGCCGCGTCCGCAGGGGACGTTTTTGGGCGTATTCCTGGTTGGTTACGGCCTGTTCCGCTTCCTCATCGAGTTCGTTCGCCAGCCCGATGCGCAGATCGGCTACCTGTGGGGAGGGTGGTTGACCATGGGCCAGGTTCTCAGCGTGCCGCTTATGATGGCGGGGGTGTGCGCCCTTGTTTATGCCGTTCGCGTCAAGAAACCGCAAAAAGGGCTTCCGGAAATGGTACAAAGTTAGTATCATATAGTTACGCAACAGACGGGCTGCGGAAGCGTAACGGGTTGGCGAACATCTGCCCGCGCGCCCTCCGCGCACGCAAGGCGTTTCTATACTGAGAGCAACGGCACCACGGGGGTTGCCGTTGAAACCTGAGAGGGGTTTACCATGGACGTCAAATTCTTCAAGTGCATGCATTGCGGCAACGTGGCCATCAAGCCGTTCGACCAGGGCGTGCCCATGTCCTGCTGCGGCGAGCAAATGGTCGAGCTCCGCGCCAACGACACCGACGCCGCAATGGAGAAGCACGTGCCGCAGGTCGTCGTCGACGGCTCCACGGTTCACGTGAAGGTTGGCGAGGTTGCTCATCCCATGACGCCCGAGCATCTGATCGCGTTCATCGTGCTCGTCACCGAGAAGGGTTACCAGATCGCCCCGCTCACTGCGCAGGATGCCCCTGAGGCAACCTTCGCCTTGGCCGCGGGCGATGCGCCGGTGAAGGCGTACGAGTACTGCAACCTCCACGGTCTGTGGGTCAAGGAAATCTAAGACCCGAGAGCAACGTGCGAACAGGACGGGCCCGCAGCGGTGATGCTGCGGGCCCGTTTTCGTCTCAGCGGGGTGTCTGCCCCATGCGCGCTTTCCCATATTACCCCTCATCTTTTGGACACGGGAAATGGGGGCTTGCTTTCTAATGACCTGGCGCAAACGCGCCGTATCGCCGATAACGTCGTGTGCTTGCAGCAAGGCGAGGTGGCATGGCGCGGCAGCGCCCGCGACCTGTTCGAGAACCATCGGGAGTCCGTGCTCGAGCCTTTGTATGGCGGGGAGCTGCTGTAGCTTACGGCGTTCCGGGCGACGTAACGTTCGCAGGATGCTCGCTGCCTTTCCGCTGGAATTTTGCAGTGAGTCTAGCGCAAAAGTGGGGTTTTCCGATTGCCGAGGAATCACCGCCGTTTAGCGGTATAGTTTCCGTATATGTGAGACTTAGTACGCAACGGTAAGGTGGCTGCATGGCAAAGCGAACGAAGATCGTGTGCACCCTTGGCCCGTCCGTCGATAGCGAGTCGACGCTCAAAGGTCTGATCAACGCGGGCATGGATATCGCCCGCTTCAATTTCTCGCACGGCTCGCATGATGAGCAGCGTGCTCGTATGGACCGCTTGCGCAAGGTTCGCCGCGAAATGGACAGCCCCTGCGCCATCTTGCTCGATACGAAAGGCCCGGAGATCCGCACGGGCGAGCTGGCGGGCCATAAGCCGGTGCAGCTTATGGCGGGCAACTCGTTCACGTTCACCGAGGCGGCGGTCGAAGGCAACGATCGTGTGGTCAGCCAAACCTGCAAGGGCCTGGCCGATGTCGTTTCGCCCGGTACGGTCATCCTGGTCGACGACGGGCTTATCGAGCTTGCCGTCGATAGCGTCGAGGGCGGCGATATCCATTGCACCGTGCAAAATTCCGGCTTGCTCGGCGAGCGCAAATCCATGAACCTTCCCGGCACGTCGCTGCCCCTGCCGGTCATGACCGACCAAGATCGCGCCGACCTGCTGTTCGGCATCGAGCAAAGCGTCGACTTCATCGCCGCGTCCTTCATTCGCGATGCCGCGGGTGTACGCGAGATGCGAGCGTTTTTGAACGAGCACGGCGGCGCCGACATCATGTTCCTCTCGAAAATCGAATGCCACGAGGCCGTCGAGAACATCAACGAGATCATAGAGGCGTCCGACGGCATCATGATCGCCCGCGGCGATTTGGGCGTGGAGGTCCCGGCCTATAAGGTGCCGCACATCCAGAAGGAAATCATCCGCGCCTGCAACCGCGCGTCGAAGCCCGTCATCACGGCAACGCAGATGCTCGATTCCATGATCCGCAACCCGCGTCCCACGCGTGCTGAGGTGGGGGATGTGGCAAACGCTATCTACGACGGCACCGATGCGGTCATGCTGTCGGGCGAGACGGCGTGCGGTCAGTACCCGGTTCCCGCCGTGCAGATGATGGCCCGCGTCGCCGAGGCCAGCGAACCGTACCTGTTCGACGAGCGCTTCCCCGATCGCACGCGCGTTGCCGCGCGCGTGGCGCTGGCCGTGGGCCTTGCCGCCGTGCAAACGGCCGAGACCGTCAACGCCGCCTGCATCGTGGCGCCCACCATGTCAGGCCGTACCGTGCGCCTGGTGTCCAACCTGCGCCCGCGCGTTCCCATTTACGCGGTCACGCCGTCGGAGCGTGTGATGCGCCAGCAGCAGATCCATTGGGGCGTCGTGCCCATGCTCGGCGATGTGCAGGGCGACATGCGCAGCGTCGTGGACAATGCGCGCGATGCCGTGGTGTCCAAGGGCCTTTTGCGCCCGGGCGATGTCGCCGTGTTTACTGCAGGCGATCGCTCGACCAGCCCTGTGGTGTCCAAGGGCCCTGACGGCACGGAATCCGTCGCAGCCACCAATGTCATGTACGTGGTGCAGATCCGGGAAAACGATACAACCAAACAAAGGGGAGGGAAGTAATGCCGCAGCAGCGTTACTACCTTGCCATCGACATCGGGGCGTCGAGCGGACGCCACGTGCTCGGTAGCGTGAACGAAAACGGCGTGATCGAGCTCGAGGAGGTGCACCGCTTCGACAACGTGCAGGTGCGCCGTCGTGGGCACGATTGCTGGGATATCGACATGATCTGGGAGAACATCCTGATCGGCCTGGAAAAATGCCGCGAAGCCGGCAAGATCCCCGAGACGATCGGCATCGACACCTGGGGCGTCGACTTCGTCTTGGTCGATGCGCAGGGCCGGCTCGTCGGCGACGCGGTGGCGTATCGCGATGCGCGCACCAACGATGTCGCCGCCGATGTCGATGCGGGCATCGGCCTGGAGAGGCTCTATCGCGTCACGGGTATCCAGCGCCAAGCGTTCAACACGGTCTATCAGCTTGCGGCGCTCTCGCGCGAGCATCCCGAGGAGCTTGAGGCGGCAGATCGCTTCCTTATGGTGCCCGAATACCTGAACTACCTGCTCACGGGCAACATGGTCAACGAATACACCAACGCCACCACCACGAACCTCGTCAACGCCCGCACCTGCACGTGGGATGCGTTCGCCCTTGAGGCGGCAGAGGCTCCCGCGCGCCTGTTCGGCGACATCGCCATGCCCGGTACGGTAGTGGGCGGGCTTACGCCCGAGGTGCAGCAGCGCGTGGGCTTCGATGCCCAGGTCATGCTGCCTGCCACGCACGACACGGGTTCGGCGTTTCTGGCGGTGCCTGCGCGCGACGCGCAGGCCGTCTACCTCTCAAGCGGCACGTGGAGCCTGCTCGGCGTGGAGCACGAGGGCCCCATCACCTCTGACGCCAGCAGGTATCAAAACTTCACGAACGAGGGCGGCTATCTGAAGCGCTTCCGCTTCTTGAAGAACATCATGGGACTGTGGATGATCCAGTCCATCCGCCGCGAGCTCAACGGTGTCAGCTACGTCTCCGGCAAGGGCGCCCAGCTCAAGCGCGCCGCCAAGGAGATCGGCTTCGGCGAGCTGGCGGATGCCGCGCGCGCCGAGCAGAAGCTGCATCCCGACGCCCCCGTCCCGCACGTCAACGTCAACGACGATCGCTTCCTGGCGCCTGCGTCCATGATCGAGGAGATCGAGGCCGCCTGCCGCGAGACGGGCCAGCCCGTGCCGGATACCGTCGGCGAGTTGATGCGCTGCGTATACGAGAGCTTGACCGGCTGCTACGCCGATTCCATCAACGAACTGTCGGCGCTGACCGGCCGCACGTACACCTCCATCAACATCGTCGGCGGGGGATGCCAAGACACCTACCTCAACGAGCTGACGGCTCGCGCGTGCGGCATCCCCGTGTTCGCCGGCCCCATCGAGGGCACCAGCCTGGGCAACCTTATGGTGCAGATGATCGGCGACGGCGTCTTCGCCGACCTCGACGAGGCGCGAGAGGCCATCCGCCGATCGTTCGACGTGGTGGAATATCAGCCCGAATAACCCGGACGCGCAGGGCCGCCGCCGCGCGTCGGCTCTGCGCACCCGAATCGGTTCACCGCCGCATCGCGGCTTGAACATAGCAATTCATCCAAGATAGGAGCGCACATGAGCACAGCTTACGAACTGGCACGCGAGGCATACGCAGCCGAGGGCATCGACACCGAGGCGGTCCTGGCGAAGCTGGCCGGCAAGGCGATCTCCGTCAACTGCTGGCAAGGCGACGACGTCATGGGTTTCGACCAGAAGGACAACGCGGCCTCCGGCGGTATCATGACCACGGGAAACTACCCGGGTCGCGCCCGCACTTTCGAGGAGTTGACGGCCGACTTCGAGAAGGCGTGCAGCCTCATCCCCGGCAAGAAGCGCATCAACCTGCATGCAAGCTATGCCATCTTCACCGATGAGAACCCCTGGGTTGACCGCGACCAGATCGAGTACAAGCACTTCGAGCCCTGGGTGGCATGGGCCAAGGAACACGGCTACGGCATCGACTTCAACCCCACGCTGTTCAGCCATCCCATGGTCAAGGAGGGCCTGACGGTCTCCTCGCCGGATAAGGATGTGCGCGACTTCTGGATCCGTCACTGCATCGCATGCCGCAAGATCGCCGAGCGCATCGGCGAGGAGCTTGACGACATGGTGCTCAACAACTTCTGGATCCCCGATGGCCTGAAGGACTACCCGGCAGATCGCTTCGGCATGCGCGAGCGTCTGCGCGATGCGCTCGACGAGATCTACTCCTTCGAAACGCCGCACGTCATCGACGCCATGGAGCAGAAGGTCTTCGGCATCGGTGTGGAGGGCTTCACCACCGGCAACCAGGAGTTCTACGTGTCCTATGCCGCGAAGAAGGGCGGCAACCACGTGGTGCTCATCGACGCCGGCCACTTCAACCCCATGGAGAACATCGCCGACAAGCTCTCCAGCTTGCTGCTGTTCTTCCCGTACGTGCCGCTGCACGTCACCCGCTCCATGCACTGGGACTCCGATCACGTTGTGCTGTTCGACGACAACATCAAGGAGATCGCCGGCGAGATCGTGCGCTGCCCGGACGGCTGGGACAAGGTTATCATCGGCCTCGACTTCTTCGACGCGTCCATCAACCGCATCGGCGCTTGGGCGACCGGCACCCGTGCCATGGAGAAGAGCCTGCTGTTCGAGCTGCTGCAGCCCGTCGAGCGTCTCAAGGAGCTGCAGGATACGTACCGCTTCTCCGAGAAGATGATCGTCACCGAGCAGTTCAAGACCATGCCGTTCGGCGCCGTGTGGGACGAGTACTGCCGTCGCGAGGGCGTGCCGACCGATGGCGGGCTGTGGGCTCCCATCAAGGCCTATGAGGACGAGGTGCTCTCCGGCCGCGCGTAGGCGGGCAGCCCTTCACGTTCAATGAAAGCAAGCGGCGGGCGCGGAACGCGCATCCGCGCCCGCCCGGTCCGCGCCGTAGTTCCCGGCGCATGATGGAAAGGTAGGAACATGGGTATTTTGGATAGCGCGCAAGACGTGCTGGGCCGTGGCGCGCAAGCCGCGCAAGGCGTGCTCGACAAGGGCGTCACCGTTGCCAAGGGCGCCGTTTCGGGCGTGGCCGTGGAGCAGCAGCCGTTTATGAAGGCGTTCGTGCGCCTGTGCACCGATGGCTGGGACCAGGGCTGGCATGAGCGCAACGGCGGTAACCTGACGTATCGCCTGACCGATGAGCAGGTTGGTGCGTGCCGCCCGTTCTTCTACGACAACCCCTCCAGCTGGGTGTCCATGGGCGTGCAGGCCGACAACCTGCGCGGGGCGTTCTTCGCCACCACGGGATCGGGCCGCTATATGCGCAACGTGCAGCTCGACCCTGCGGCCAACGTGGGCATCGTCGAGATAAACGACGCCGGCGACGCATGGCGCATCGTGTGGGGCCTGAAGGACGGGGGCGTTCCCACCAGCGAGTTCCCCACGCACTTCATGAACCATAGCGTCCGCGTGGCCGCCACCGACGGTGCATGCCGTGTGATCTACCATGCTCATCCACAGAACGTCATCGCGCTGTCGTTCGTCATGCCGCTTGATGCGCGCACCATCACGCGCGCCCTGTGGAAGGCCATGACCGAGTGCATCGTGGTGTTCCCGAAGGGCGTGGGCGTCGTGCCGTGGATGGTTCCGGGCGGCTCCGAGATCGCGCAGGCCACCTGCGAGCTCATGAAAACCTACGATGCAGCCATCTGGGCGCAGCATGGGTTGTTCGTGTCCGGCCCTGATTTCGACACGGCGTTCGGCCTTATGCATACCATTGAGAAGGCCGCGGCCATCTACGCCGAGGCCCGTATGCTCAACGGCGGCAGCGACGAGTTCCGCAACACCATCACCGACGACGGCCTGCGCGCCATCGCCCGTGATTTCAAACTCGATATCAACGAAAGCTTCCTGGACTAGCGCAGCTGCCGGCCATAGGAACAAGTGAAAGGCGAATCGATCATGGCAATGTCTCAGGAGCGCAAGGGCACCATCGCGGTGTCGTTGACGAACTTCCTGGATTCCGGGTGCATCGTGGCGTCGTCGGTGGCGCTGACGGCGTGGGCCGCCGCATTCGGTTTCGGCTCGATGTGGACCTCTATCCTGGGCGCTATCGGCGCGAACGCGTTCGGCGCCGCCATCGGCGCGCTTATCGGCGGATTTCTGACCGACAAGTACGGCCGCACCATCATCTACCGTTACAACCTGCTGGTATACGCCATCGGCGTGGCAATCGCCATGTGCGCCATGAACCTGCCCATGGTGGTGGTGGGCGTGGTGCTCTCCGGCCTGTCGGTGGGAGCGGGCGTCCCCGCATCGTGGAGCTACATCTCCGAAACGTCCACCTCAACCAAGCGCGCCGCGAACATCGGCATCAGCCAGTTCGCATGGAGCTGCGGCCCGGCCATCATCTTCCTGCTGTCCTTGGCCCTGTCGTTTGCGCTCCCTGGTTTCGCGGCCGACGGCAAGACGTTGCTGCCCGCTGGAACTTACGGTCCCTTCGACGGCTTGCTGTCCACGCGCATCCTTTTCCTGGTGCTGCTCGTGGTGGCGCTCGTCGCATGGAATCTTCAGCGTCAGCTGCAGGAGTCCAAGGACTGGGCGGAGAAGCAGGCCGAGACGGCCGAGCACGAGTCGTTCGGCCGCATGATGGCCAATGCGCTGAAGAACCCCGTCAACGTCAAGACCATCGTGTTTTTGGTGGCCGTGTACCTGACGTGGAACCTGGCGGCGGGCACCAACGGCCAGTTCATGCCGTATCTGTACGCCGCAGCCGGCAACATCGACTCGGTGGGGCAGAGCCTGCTCGGCGTGGTGCAATGGGTGCTCGTGGCCGTCTGCTCGCTGGCGGTGTTCTCCAAGCTGGGCGATAAGGTGCCTCATCGCGTGCTGTTTGGGGCGTCGGCGCTGTTGGCGCTTGCCTCATGGGTGTGCATCGCCATCTTCGGCGCGGCGCTCAACAACGGCACCACCGATTCCATGGGCTGGTGCCTGTGGGTCTACGTCATCCTGTGGGGCGTTTCGGCCGGCTTCTCGGCGCAGTGCTTCTATGCGTTGTGGGGAACCGAGCTGTTCCCGACGCGCTATCGCGGCGGCGCGCAGGGCATCATGTTCTTCCTAGTGCGTGCGGCCCTTGGCATCTGGTCGCTCGTCGGCGTCGGCGCCATCATGGGCGATATCTCCACCAACCCGGCGGGCTTCTTCCCGGCTGCGCTCATCATGTGCGCGGTGCTGGTGGTCTCGCTTGTGGTCGGCGTGGTGTGGTGCCCTGACACGCAGGGCAAGACGCTCGATCAAATCACCGAGGAGCGCTACGGCAAGCTTCAGTAACGTTTCCCTTGCATGCCCGGGCGCGCGCCGCCCGGGCATGCGCGTTTCGCGGCGCATATACGCCGGCAGGGCAGGGGGTCTGCAGCCTCTCGTCCGTCCCGGCGCTGCCGCAAGATCGGGCATGCGCGTTTCGCGGCGCGTACGCGCTGTGCGTACAAGGGGCAAGGGGTGGGAAATCCCCGGGTCCGTGCGCGACTGCATGCCCATATCCGCAACGATAATGAAAGGAAAAGGCGATGACCGTACGTAAAACCGCCGAAGGCCGCACCATCAGCGGCTTCAAGATGAAGCTGTATCCGGGGTTCGCCGAGGAGTACGAGCGCCGTCACAACGAGCTGTGGCCTGAGATGGCCGATATGCTCCACGAGTACGGCGGGCACAACTACAGCATCTTCATCGATGAGGAGACCAACATCCTGTTCGGCTATATCGAGCTCGACGATCCCGAGCGTTACGCTGAATCGGCGGAAACCGAGATCTGCCGGAAGTGGTGGGACTTCATGGCCAGCGTCATGGAGACCAATGCCGACAGCTCGCCGGTAAGCGTCGACCTGCCGTGCGCGTTCCACCTGGATTAGCACGCAGCTCGGCGGCATTGCCGAAATGGTGATAGGGGGAACTCCGCAAGACCCTCTCCATATCAATAGATAAGCGCCCGCAACCTGGCTTGTGTGCAGGTTGTGGGCGCGCTTCGTTCAAGCAGGTTTTTCTTGAAACAACTCGCGCAGGCTCGTATAATGTCCAGTTGCGTCTGGTGACTTATGGATACGCCCGGGCGCGTGGATTGACGGAGTCGGTGCGTTCGGCCTCAAACGAGCGTGCTTGGGCAATCGCCATATCCACATCTGTAGGAAGGATCTCCGGTGCATGGTGAGGCATGCGAGCGGAAATCCAGATGGAAAGGTTTGAAATGGGAGTCAAACAGTACAGGCCGACTAGCCCCGGTCGTCGCTTCCAGACGGTTTCGGACAAGGCCGAAATCACCTGCGACAAGCCGGAAAAGTCCCTGCTTGCGCCGCTGAACAAGAAGGCGGGCCGCAACAACCACGGTCACATCACCGTCCGTCATCAGGGCGGCGGCGTGAAGCGTCGTTACCGCATCATCGATTTCAAGCGCAACAAGGACGGCGTGCCTGCAAAGGTCGCTACCATCGAGTACGACCCGAACCGCTCCGCTCGTATCGCTCTGCTGCACTACGTTGACGGCGAGAAGCGCTACATTCTTCACCCGAAGGGCCTGAAGGTCGGCGACATGATCGTCAGCGGCACCGATGTGGACATCAAGCCCGGCAACGCCATGCCGCTGTCCTGCATCCCCGTTGGTACGCTCATCCACGCTGTCGAGCTGCAGCCCGGCCGTGGCGCCGCGCTTGCCCGCTCCGCCGGCACGAGCATCCAGCTGATGGGCAAGGAAGGCAAGTACGCCATCCTGCGCATGCCCTCCTCCGAAATGCGCCGCGTGCTGCTCACCTGCCGCGCCACCATTGGCGAGGTCGGTAACGCCGAGCACTCCAACATCACGATCGGCAAGGCCGGCCGTAATCGTTGGCGTGGCATCCGCCCGACGGTTCGCGGTACCGTCATGAACCCTGTGGACCATCCCCACGGCGGTGGCGAAGGCAAGAACAAGACTTCTGGCCGTCACCCTGTCAGCCCCTGGGGCGTTCCGACCAAGGGTCATCGTACGCGCAACCCGAAGAAGGCCTCTAGCCGCCTGATCATTCGCCGTCGCAAGAAGTAGCGCTAAGCGTTAAGGAGTAATAGTGAGCAGAAGTTTGAAGAAGGGTCCTTTCGTTGAGCCTCGCCTTCTTGAGCGCATCGAGAAGATGAACGCGGCCGGCGAAAAGAACGTCATCAAGACCTGGTCCCGTGCCAGCACCATCTTCCCCGAAATGGTGGGCCACACCATCGCGGTGCACGACGGTCGCAAGCACGTGCCGGTTTACGTTACCGAGTCCATGGTCGGCCACAAGCTGGGCGAGTTCGCCCCCACGCGTACCTTCAAGGGTCACGCAGCCGACAAGAAGAAGCGATAAGAAGGGGTGAATCATGGAAGCTAAAGCAATCGCACGTACCGTGCGCATGTCGCCCCGCAAGGCACGCATCGTCGTCGACCTGATCCGCGGCAAGTCCGTCCCGGCTGCCCGTGAGATCTTGATGTTCACCAATCGCGCAGCCGCCGAGGTTGTCGAGAAGACGCTGAACTCCGCTGTGGCAAACGCTGAGTACCAGCATCATGTGCGTCCGGAGACGCTGGTCGTGAAGACCGCCTTCGTTGATGAGGGCCCCACGCTCAAGCGCATCCGTCCCCGCGCTAAGGGTTCCGCTTCGCGCATCCGCAAGCGCACCTGCCACATCACCATCATCGTCGCTCCGCGAGAGGAGGCATAAAGTCTATGGGTCAGAAGGTAAGCCCTACCGGGTTCCGCCTCGGTATCACCGAAGAGTGGCGCAGCCGTTGGTACGCCGACAAGGATTACGCCCAGAACCTGGCAAACGACTTGGCCATTAGGAAGTTCCTGGACAAGCAGCTGGCCCGTGCCGCCGTCTCCAAGGTCGAGATCGAGCGCGCAGGCGACAAGATCAAGGTCATCGTCACCACGGCTCGCCCGGGTGTCGTGATCGGCAAGAAGGGCGCCGAGATCGACGCTCTGCGCAAGAAGCTCGAGAAGGTTGCTAACGGCCCGGTCAACATCGAGGTCGTCGAGGTCAAGCGCCCCGAACTGGACGCAAACCTCATCGCCCAGTCCGTTGCCGAGCAGCTCGAGGGCCGCGTCGCTTTCCGTCGCGCCATGCGCAAGGCCGTGCAGTCCGCCCGCAAGTCCGGTGCCAAGGGCATCCGCATCCAGTGCGCCGGTCGTCTCGGCGGTGCCGAGATGAGCCGCCGCGAGTGGTACCGCGAGGGTCGCGTGCCGCTGCACACGCTGCGTGCCAAGGTTGACTACGGTTTCTGCACCGCCCGCACGCAGATGGGCGCCATCGGCGTTCAGGTGTGGGTGTACCACGGCGAGGTCCTGCCGGGCCAGAAGGCTCCGCAGCCTCAGCTCGAGGGCGGCTCTCGCCCGAACCGTTCCCGCCGCAACGACCGTAATGATAGGGGGCGCAAGTAATGCTCGTACCTAAGCGTGTTAAGCACCGCAAGGTGCAGCGCGGTTCCATGAAGGGCCGTGCAAAGGGTGGTACCCGTCTGAACCACGGCACCTGGGGCATCCAGGCCCTGGAAGCACACTGGATCACCAACCGTCAGATCGAGGCCGCTCGTATCGCCATGACCCGTTGCATGAAGCGTGGCGGTAAGGTCTGGATCACCATCTTCCCGGACAAGCCGATCACCAAGAAGCCGGCTGAGACCCGCATGGGTTCCGGTAAGGGCAACCCCGAGGCCTGGGTCGCGGTCGTCAAGCCCGGTCGCATCATGTTCGAGATCGACGGCGTCGACGAGGCCACGGCCAAAGAGGCGCTCCGCCTTGCAATCAACAAGTTGCCCATCAAGTGCAAGATTGTGACCAAGGAAACGGAAGGGCAGGAGTAAATGAAAGCAGCAGAGATTCGTGAGCTGTCTGCCGACGATCTGCAGGCCAAACTCAAGGAAGCACGCGCTGAGCTTTTCAACCTGCGCTTCCAGATGGCAACGAGCCAGCTTGACAACACCGCACGCGTGAAGCAGGTCAAGAAGGACATCGCTCGCATCCAGACCGAGATGCGCGCCCGTGAGCTGAGCGCATAAAGGAAGGTTTGATAACATGAGCGAAGAGCGTAATACGCGTAAGGTCCGCCAGGGCATCGTGGTCAGCGCCGTCAACGACAAGACCATCGTCGTCTCCGTCGCCGAGCGCAAGCCGCATCCGGTGTACAAGAAGATGATGACGACCACCAAGAAGTTCCATGCGCATGATGAGAACAACGAGGCTGGCGTCGGCGATACCGTCACCATCATGGAGACCCGTCCGCTGTCCAAGATGAAGCGCTGGCGTCTGGTGGAGATCAACGAAAAGGCTAAATAGCCCTTTCCTCTTATCCCATCAGATTACCGATTGAAAGATAGGTTGAAGCAATGATTCAGATGCAAACCATGCTCGCGGTCGCCGACAACTCCGGCGCTCGCAAGGTGCAGTGCATCAAGGTCCTGGGCGGCTCCAAGCGCCGTTACGCGGGCCTGGGCGACGTGATCATCTGCAGCGTCAAAGAGGCTATGCCCAACGGTGCTGTCAAAAAGGGTGACGTCGTGCGCTGCGTCGTTGTGCGCGTGAAGAAGGAAGTTCGTCGCGCTGACGGCAGCTACATCAAGTTCGACCAGAACGCTGCCGTCCTGATCGACGCCAACGGTGCGCCGCGCGGCACGCGTATCTTCGGGCCCGTCGCCCGCGAGCTGCGCGAGAAGAAGTACATGAAGATCGTGTCCTTGGCACCTGAGACGCTGTAAAGGGGGTTATTCGCAATGAACAGCATGAACATCAAGAAGGGCGACACCGTCCGCGTTCTGTCCGGCAAGGACAAGGGCAAGGAGGGCCAGGTCGTTCGTTCTCTCCCCAGCAAGCAGCGTGTGGTCGTCGAGAAGGTGAACATGGTCAAGAAGGCCATGCGCCCCACTCAGCAGAACCCGCAGGGCGGCATCATGTCCGTCGAGGCTCCCATCCATGTCTCCAACGTCATGGTCGTCTGCCCCGAGTGCAAGCAGCCCACCCGCGTGTCCCACCGCGTGAACGAGGCCGGCAAGAAGGTCCGCGTTTGCAAGAAGTGCGGCAAGGATATCGATAAATAGTTTTGTTGAAGGCGGCCTGCCTTTGCGCGGGCCGCGTTTAGAATATGACCCTGGCCATATAAGACCAGGGACGCAGGGTCGGAAATCCTGCGTTTAATTCATCGAAAGGAAATCGCATGACTGCTCCTCGTCTCAAAGAGAAGTACAAGAACGAGATCGTCGCTAAGCTGGAAAGCGAGCTGGGCATCGACAACATCAACAATGTTCCGCGTCTCGAGAAAATCGTCGTGAACATGGGTGTCGGCGCCGCCGCCTCCGACCACAAGCTGCTTGATGCCGCCATGAACGACATGCGCATCATCACCGGTCAGCAGCCCTGCATCACCCGCGCCAAGAAGTCCATCGCAGGCTTCCATGTGCGCGAGGGTCAGGCTATCGGCTGCAAGGTCACCCTGCGTGGCGACCGCATGTGGGAGTTCCTGGATCGTCTGCTGGCCGCTGCTCTGCCGCGCGTCCGCGACTTCCGCGGCATCTCCCCGACCAGCTTCGACGGTCGCGGCAACTACACGCTCGGCATTACCGAGCAGCTGATCTTCCCCGAGATCGAGTACGATAAGGTCGACCGCACCCGTGGTATGGACATCACGTTCGTCACCACCGCCGGCAACAACGAGAACGCATTTGCGCTGCTTTCCGCGCTGGGCTTCCCGTTCAAGGACCGCGACTAACCCTTTTGTTTGACCGTAAGGATGGCCGGCCAGGTCATCCTGCAGGCAGTTTAAAGCCCGCCTTCCCGGCGGGCTTGGAAACAAGAAAGAAGGATTTGCATGGCAAAGAAATCGATGATCGCCAAGAGCGAGCGCGAGCCGAAGTTCTCCACGCGCCAGCACAATCGCTGCACGCGTTGCGGGCGTCCGCGCGCTTACTACCGTAAGTTCGGCCTGTGCCGCGTGTGCCTGCGCGAGCTGGCCAACAAAGGCGAGCTGCCCGGCGTGACCAAGGCTTCCTGGTAGGCCCAAACACAAGGTACGTACGGGTGTGCCACGGTTCAGGCGGGGGTGCTAAGGGCGCCTATCCGAACCGAACCGATCGGCTCATCACGAACCAAAGGAGAAACTTACTATGACCATGACTGACCCTATCGCAGATATGCTTACGCGCGTGCGTAACGCTAACTCTGCCGGCAAGGCTACGGTCTCCATGCCCTCCAGCAAGAAGCTGGTCGAGATCGCCCGCATCATGCAGGAAGAGGGCTATGTGGCCGGCTACGAGGTTGTCGAAGGCGAGCCTCGTGCCACGCTCGAAATCACGCTGAAGTACGGCGAGAAGAAGGCCAAGACCATCCGCGGCATCCGCCGCATCTCCAAGCCGGGTCTGCGCATCTACGCCGGCAAGGACGAGCTGCCCCGCGTTCTGGGCGGCCTCGGCACTGCAATCGTCTCCACGTCCAACGGCGTGATGACCGACCGCGACGCCCGCAAGAAGGGCATCGGCGGCGAGGTTATCGCGTACATCTGGTAGGAAAGGAAGGGATAGGTTTATGTCTCGTATCGGCAAGCAGCCCGTTACCGTTCCTGCCGGCGTCGACGTGAAGATCGACGGCCACATCGTGACGGTCAAGGGCCCCAAGGGCGAGCTCACCCGCGAGTTCAACCCCATGATGACCATCAGCCAGGAAGGCGAGGAGATCATCGTCTCCCGTCCTGACGACTCCCGTGAGGCCAGGAGCCTGCACGGCCTTACCCGCACCCTCATCCACAACATGGTCGAGGGCGTTTCCGCCGGCTACCAGAAGAAGCTGCAGCTGGTCGGCGTCGGCTATCGTGCCGCGCTGAAGGGCAAGGACCTGGAGATGCAGCTGGGCTTCTCGCACCCCGTGCTCATGGAGTGCCCCGAGAACATCACGTTCGAGGTTCCCAGCCAGACCGAGATCGTCGTCTCCGGCATCAGCAAGGAGCAGGTCGGCCAGGTGGCCGCGAACGTCCGCGCATGGCGCAAGCCTGAGCCTTACAAGGGCAAGGGCATCCGCTATGAGGGCGAGCATGTCCGCCGCAAGGTCGGCAAGGCTGGCAAGGACTAAGCGCGCAAGCGTAACTGAACGAAGGGATTACCATGAATAAGCTTCAGAAAAAGCAAGCTGCGCTGGCCCGTCGCCATCGTCGCGTGCGCGGTAAGATCTCCGGCACGCCGGAGCGTCCCCGTCTTTGCGTGACGCGCAGCAACAACAACATCTACGTGCAGTTCGTCGACGACGTTGCGGGCAAGACCCTGTGCGGCGTTTCCACCCTGGGCCCTGATTTCAAGGCTACGGGCAAGAACGGCGCTAACGTCGAGGGCGCTACCGCTCTCGGTGAGATCGCAGGCAAGAAGGCTCAGGAATGCGGCATCACGGAAGTCGTTTTCGATCGTGGTGGCAACCTGTACCATGGGCGCGTCAAGGCTCTGGCCGACGCTGCTCGTGAAGCCGGTCTGAAATTCTAGAAGGGGTTTAGTCTATGGCTCGCAACAAGCAAGAGAACGCCGCAGCTCCCGAGCTCGAAGAGCGCGTCGTTTACATCAATCGCGTGTCCAAGGTCGTCAAGGGTGGTCGCCGCTTCGGTCTGACCGCGCTGGTGGTCGTGGGCGACCGCAACGGCCACGTCGGCATCGGCATGGGCAAGTCCCAGGAAGTGCCTACGGCCATCAAGAAGGGCGTGGAGGACGCAAAGAAGAACATGTTCTCCGTGCCGCTGACCGACGAGAAGACGCTGCCGCATGAGATCATCGGCGAGTTCGGTGCCGGTCGCGTTCTGATCAAGCCCGCTGTTCCCGGTACCGGCGTTATCGCCGGCGGCGCTGCTCGTGCCGTCCTGGAGCTGTCCGGTGTGGAGAACGTCCTGTGCAAGTCTCTGGGCACCGACAACGTCATGAACGTCGTCAAGGCCACGGCCGAGGGTCTGAAGGAAATGCAGTCCCCCGAGTCCGTCGCCGAGCGTCGTGGCATTTCCGTTGCCAAGATCTACGGCTGGAAGGAGTAACCCATGTCCGACGCTAAGAAGACGCTGCGTCTTACGCAGGTGAAGAGCTCCATCGGTTACAAGAAGGATCAGGCTGCAACGCTGAAGGCCCTGGGCCTCGGCAAGATCGGCCGCTCCATCGACCAGGTCGACAATGCCAACATCCGCGGCATGATCTTCAAGGTGAAGCATCTCATCAAGGTGGAGGAGCTGTAAAGTTCCCAATCGCCACCTTGGCATACTTACCCGTCTCGGGTAAAATTCTCGGTTGGCGTGTCGGATTCCGGCGCGCCAATCGGCTGTATTGGAAGTTTGCTGGCGGCGAGCTGCCAGCACCGGGCGGGAGCCCGGTAAGCTATCTGCAAGGAGAAAAGAATGGAACTCAAGGACCTCAAGCCCGCAGAAGGCTCTCGTAAGAACCGCAAGCGCGTCGGCCGCGGCCACGCTGCTGGTCAGGGCAAGACCGCTGGCCGCGGTATGAACGGCCAGAAGTCCCGCTCCGGTGGCGGCAAGGGCGCCGGCTTCGAGGGCGGCCAGACCCCGCTGGCCCGTCGTCTGCCGAAGCTGCCTGGCTTCCGCAACATCAACCGCGTCGAGTACCTGCCCGTCAACGTCTCCCGTCTCGAGGAGAAGTTCGAGGCTGGCGACGTCGTCGACGGTGCTTCCCTGAAGGCCAAGGGCATCATCAAGCATGAGGACGCCCTGGTGAAGGTTCTTGGCGATGGTGACATCACCAAGGCTCTGACCATCAAGGTCGACAAGGTTTCTGCCTCCGCCAAGGCGAAGATCGAGGCAGCTGGCGGAAAGGTCGAAGAGCCTTGCTAAGCTCTATCATCGACGCGTTCAAGGTTCCCGAGCTGCGCAAGAAGATCTTGTTCACGCTGGGCATCCTTGCGCTCTATCGATTCGGTTCCTACGTGCCGGTTCCGGGCATCCCGTTCCGCGAGTTCGCTGACTCGTTCCAGGATTCGGGCGTGTCCATGACCATGCTGGACCTGTTCACCGGCGGCGCGCTTTCGAACTTCTCGGTATTCTCGCTGGGTATCATGCCCTACATCACCGCATCCATCATTATGCAGCTGATGCAGGGCGTTATCCCGGCGGTGGGCCGTTGGGCGAAGGAAGGCGAGACCGGTAGGCGTCGCATCACTCAGGTCACGCGTTATCTGACGCTGGCCCTGGGTCTGATCAACGCCATTGGTTACCTGCTGTTGTTCAAGTCCCCGCAGTACGGCGTGGTGTTCTCTTCCGAGGTTCCCGAGATCGTTACCGACATTTTGGTGGTTTTCACGTTGGTGGCCGGTACCGCGTTCATCATGTGGATGGGCGAGCTCATCACGCAGCGCGGCGTCGGCAACGGCATGTCGCTCATCATCTTCGTGAGCATCGTCAGCCGTGTGCCTTCGGCCATCTTCTCTTCGGTGAACCTGACCACCGACACCGGCATGGGTATCGCCATCACGGCGCTTATCCTGGCAGTGGTGCTCGTGTGCATCCCCGCGATCATCTTCGTGGAGCGCGCACAGCGCCGCATCCCGGTGAATTACGCCAAGCGCGTGCAGGGTCGTAAGATGATGGGCGGTCAGTCCACCTACATTCCCCTGAAGGTGAATGCGGCGGGCGTCATCCCGATCATCTTCGCAAGCTGCCTGATCTACTTCCCGGCTCAGCTTGCTGCTCTGTTCAACGTGGGTTGGCTGACGGCGTTCGCCGATGCCATCTCCACGGGTTGGGTGAACTGGATCCTCACCATCGCGCTGATCGTCTTCTTCGCGTATTTCTACACCTCCATGGTGTTCAATCCTGAGGAGACGGCGGACAACCTGCGCAAGCAGGGCGGCTTCATTCCCGGTGTGCGTCCCGGTTCCGCTACCGTGACCTACATCAAGAACGTGCTGCATCGCGTTACGCTTCCGGGCGGCATCTTCATCGCGGTCATCGCGGTCGTGCCGACCATTATCTTCTACTTCACCGGCAACACGCTTATCCAGGCGTTCGGCGGTACTTCCATCCTCATCATGATCGGCGTTGCGCTCGATACCATGAGCAAGGTTGAAAGCCAGTTGAAGATGCATAACTACGAGGGTTTCTTCAAGTAAGGAAACCTTGCAGTTACCGACAGGGAGGGCCTTCGGGCCCTCCCTTTTTGTTATCATGGGAATTGCATTATCTGCATATCTCGAAAGGATTGCTTCACCATGAACATCGTGTTGCTGGGCGCCCCGGGCGCCGGTAAGGGCACGCAGGCTGCCAAGCTGGTCGAGGATTGCGGCCTGTGCCATATCTCCACGGGCGACATCCTTCGCGCTGCCGTTAAGAATCAGACCCCCCTGGGCGTTAAGGCCAAGGGCTTCATGGACGCCGGCGAGCTGGTTCCCGACGAGCTGATCATCGACCTGATGAAGGAGCGCATCGAGCAGCCTGACACCGAGAAGGGCGTCATCCTGGACGGTTTCCCGCGTACCACCACGCAGGCTGTGGCTCTTGACACCATGCTGGCCGAGCTGAAGCGCCCGCTGAACGCCGCTCTGCTCATCGATGTCGACTTCGAGGTCATCGTCAAGCGCCTGACCTCCCGTCGTATGTGCAAGGAATGCGGCCACATCGGCTCCGTCGCCGACGCTTCTTGCCCCGCATGCGGTGGCGAGATGTACCAGCGCGACGACGACAACGAGGCCACGGTGCGCAACCGTCTTGACGTTTACGAGAAGTCCACGGCTCCGCTGATCGACTACTATCGCGGCTGCGATCTGATCGTGTCCATCGACGGCGACCGCGACGTCGACGTTGTCTACGCTGATGTGAAGCAGGCTTTGGGCCTGTAGCATCTGCAGTAAAACGTGCATATTGCTTGAGAGGGAGGGGTGAAACTACCTCTCCCTTTGCTTATCCCGTATAATGTTTCGCCGTATGCCTACCATGAAGCAGAACATATCCTACTGGCACCAGCAGCTTATGCTTAAGCATGGCGCTACGGTAAAGCACGTCTTGAAGAGCGCCGTGCTGTTGATACTTGCGGCTTTGGTGCTGGAAACGTTCGTGTTCAACTTCAACTACTTCCGCACGGCTGGCTACCACACCACCAATCTGGATAATCGCTTGGCGCTGACGAAGACCCTCGATAACCAGTATCGCGTCACCGAAGTCAATCACGTCATCGAATTCAAGAACCTCAACTCAGAGGTTCATAACGTGTGGTTGAACTTCGATTACCGGCAGCCCGCACAGCAGCTGAAGGTGAAGATCCAGTTCACCGACGAGGCTCACAGCACCTACTTCGATTCCACCGAGTACACGGTGGGCGTTCCCGAGGTGGACGTCAACACGCTGTGCGATCAAAGCGAGTACATCAATCTGAACACTACGGGGCTGGTGACCAACCTTAAGATCACCATCACCGGCGAGGATATCAGCTACCCGGTGAAACTTTCCGATGTGTCTATCAACGCACGGGAACCGTTCTTGTTCAACCAAACGCGTTTTCTGTTCACGTTGGGTATTTTGGCGCTTGCCTTCATCTTCCGTCCGAAGTCGGCCATCTACCGCATCGGCATCGTTCGCAATCCGCGTAAATCCAAGGCTGCTCTGATCGCCGCCGTGGCGATCGAGATCGTGTTGCTCAGCTCCTATCTGTTCATGGGCTCGAACTTGGTTGGCGTCGCCACCAGCACGTACAATTCCGGCTCGTGGGATGGCGCCGGTATCGCCAACACGTTCAAGGTCGGCGGTGAAAACGCACAGCAATATGCCGAGCTGGCCAAGTCTATGGCTCATGGACGGTTGTACTTGGAGGAAACCCCTCCCCAGTGGCTCCAGGAAATGGATGACCCTTATGACAAGGGCGCTCGCGATGAGTTGCAAAAGAAAGCGGGCGAGGAGTACCTGTTCGACGTTGCCTACCATGATGGGCATTACTACGTGTACTTCGGTGTGGTTCCTGTGCTCGTGTTCTACTTGCCGTTCTATTTGTTGACCGGGTCGAATTTCCCCACAGCCATCGGTGTGCTCATGGCCGTCATCATGTTCGTGTTGGGTTGTTCGGCGTTGCTCGACAGGTTCGCACGCTATCACTTCAAGCGCGTCAGCCTAGGCTTGTACCTGTTGCTGCAGATTCCGCTGGTCATGTGCTGCGGCATCCTCTATCTGCTGAAGTTCCCCACGTTCTACTCGCTTCCCATTTCGATGGGCTTGGCGTTCTCGGTGTGGGGCTTGTATCTGTGGATGCGCGGCCGTGCGGCGACGAACCCTTGTGGTTGGTATCTGGGCGGAAGTCTGTGCATGGCCCTGGTTGTCGGGTGCCGTCCGCAGCTGATCGTGCTGTCATTGGTAGCGTTTCCTTTGTTCTGGCGCAAGTACATCACGAAGCGGACCATTCTCACGCGTAAGGGCGCAATCGAGTTCGCGTGCTTGATGGCGCCGTACATCGTGGTGGCGGCGGGGCTCATGCTGTACAACCATGCTCGTTTCGGCAGCTTCACCGATTTCGGCGCGAACTACAACCTGACGGTCAACGATATGACCAAGCGCGGCTGGAACATCGGGCGTTTGGCTCCGGCGTTGTTCGCGTACTTCCTGCAGCCGCCTTCAATGACCGGCGTGTTCCCGTTCCTGCAGCCTGCTCCCTTCGAGACCACGTACTTGGGGCAGACCATCAAGGAGGTCACGTTCGGCGGCGTGCTGGCGTGCCTTCCCATCCTGTGGATTCTGCCGTTCTCGCGCCGTATCCTGGCTTTGCGCTTTAAAACGCGTTCAACGCGAACCATTGCGGGCGTCATCATCGCGTTGCTGTTCGGTGGCGTGGTGGTTGCGCTCATGGATGCGCAGATGGCAGGCATCCTGCAGCGCTACTATGCGGACTTCAGCTTCATGTTCCTGGCGGCATCGGTGCTTCTGGCGTTCATCGTCAATGAGAACCTCAGGCCCGGATCGACGGCCCAGGTGCTGCTGATGAAGGGGCTGCTGACGCTCGTCTGCATCTCGGTGCTGTACGTCGCGCTTCTCTGCTTCGTTCCGGAGACCGGATGGTTCTCCGATATCTACCCCTGGTCGTATCAGGACATCATCGAGACGGTGCTGTTCTGGACCTAGGCGGTTGCGCGCGGCGGGCGATTGCTGCGCGTGCTAATTCCCATTGTCAACTCCAACTGATTTTCAACGGCGAAAGAAAGGGCATCACATGCAACTGTTCATCGAGGAGACCTACGAGGATATGAGCCGTCGCGCGGCGGATCTGATCGCTGCCCAGCTGATCGTGGACCCGGCTTCCACGCTCGGCCTGGCCACCGGCTCCACGCCCATCGGGCTGTACGCCGACCTGGTGGAGGACTTCCAGGCCGACCGTATCAGCTTCGAGCAGGTCACCACGTTCAACCTGGATGAGTACCGCGGCCTGTCCCCCGAGCATGACCAGAGCTATCGCTACTTCATGCAGAAGAACCTCTTCGATCATGTCGACATCGACCTCGAGGCCACGAGCGTCCCCGACGGCGCCAACCCGGATGCGCAGGCCGCCTGCGAGTCTTACGAGCTGGCCATCAGCGAAGCTGGCGGCATCGACCTGCAGCTGCTGGGCCTGGGCCACAACGGCCATATCGGCTTCAACGAGCCCTGCGACGAGTTCCCCGTGCGCACCCACGTGGTCGAGCTGACGGAGAGCACCATCAACGCCAACAGCCGCCTGTTCGAGTCCATCGACCAGGTCCCCCGCGAGGCCTACACCATGGGCATCGGCACCATCATGAAGGCCCGCGCCATCCTGGTGGTGGCCAGCGGCGTCGACAAGGCGCAGATCGTGCGCGACGCGTTCTTCGGCCCGGTCACCCCGCAGGTTCCCGCATCCGTGCTGCAGCTGCACCCCAACGTCACCGTCGTGGTGGACGCCGAGGCCGGCTCGCTGCTGTAAGGCGCACCGGTGCCATAATCGATAACACTTTCGAAGGGCTTTCCGCGCATGCGGAAGGCCCTTCCATATTTGAAAGGAGCATGCAGATATGCGCATTGCAAACGGCAAGGTGTTCGACGGTCAGTGCTTCCGCGAGCGCGATGTGGTGGTGGAGGGGCAGACCTTCTCCAGCATCGAGGCATCGGGAGACGAAGCGTGCGGCGTGGGTGGCGCTGCTGATACGTTGGATGCATCGGGGTGCTATGTAATTCCCGGCCTGATCGACGTGCACTTCCACGGCGCCATGGGCCACGATTTCTGCGATGCATCCGATGAGGGCATCTCCGTCATTGCGGCTTACGAGGCAAGCCGGGGCGTGACCTCCATCTGCCCGACCACCATGACCCTTCCCGAAGAGCGCCTGGCACCCATCGTGTCCAGCGTTGCCGCTCACGAAACCGCTGCGGGGGAGGCCGGCATCGTGGGCATCAATATGGAAGGCCCCTATATCGCCCCTGACAAGGTAGGTGCTCAGAACCCCGCATACGTGCGCAGCGCCTCCGTCGAGGAGTTCGGCCGTCTGCAGCAGCAGGCGAAGGGGCTCATCAAGCTGGTGGACGTGGCACCCGAGCAACCGGGCAACTTGGAGTTCATTCGCCAGATGTCCCATGACGTGCGTGTTTCCGTCGCCCATACGTGCACGGGCTACGATGACGCGTGCGCTGCCTTCGATGCCGGTGCGCGTCACATGACGCACCTGTTCAACGCTATGCCCTCGCTGCATCACCGAGAGCCCGGCCCCATTGCCGCCGGTGCGGAGCGTAACGACGTAACGGCCGAGATCATCGCCGACGGCGTGCATATCCATCCCGCTATGGTGCGCCTGGCGTTTGCCCTGTTCGGCGACGATCGCATGATCTTGATCAGCGACAGCCTGCGCGCCTGCGGGCTGGGGGATGGCGAATACGAGTTGGGCGGCCAGCAGTTCTTCGTCAAGGGCAATCGCGCCACCATCGCGAACGGCAGCCTTGCCGGCAGCGTCTCCGACGTGATGGCGTGCATGCGCACGGCGGTGCGCACCATGGGCATCCCCTTGACCAGCGCCGTGAAGGCCGCAACGGTCAACCCGGCCCGCGCCTTGGGACTTGACGGCAAGCTGGGCGCCATCGCCCCGGGCTATCAGGCCGATGCCGTGGTGCTCGACCGCGAACTGAACATCAAGCACGTGGTGCTTCGAGGAAAGGTGATCGCGTAGCGTTGGGGTGCTCGGCTGCGCCGCAGCCATGAGGCTTGCGCCGTTCGGGCGCCCGTTCGCACCGTAAGGCGGATTCCATCCTTTGTTTGTGAAACGTTCGCCAGTTCGTTGACGAACCGCGAACCTCGATACTATCCTCATTGAAGTTTGCTCAACAGAAAGAAAGAGGCAAGGTACTCATCATGACCGATTCCCCGTTCCACGGCGTAATCCCCCCGGTGGTCATCCCGCTGACCGAGAAGAAGCAGCTTGACCTGGAGGCCTTCGAGCGCTCCATCAACCGTATGATCGACGCCGGCGTCGACGGCTTGTTCTTCCTGGGCTCCTCGGGCGAGGTCGCGTTCCTCACCGACGCCCAGCGTTACCATGTGCTGCAGGAGGCCGTGGCCATCGTGAATCATCGCGTGCCCGTGCTTGCCGGCGTCATCGACATGGAAACCCTGCGCGTGGTCGATCAGGCCAAGCGTGCCAAGGGCTTTGGCGTCGAGGCGCTGGTCGCCACCGCCCCGTTCTACGCCCTGGGCGGCCCGAAGGAGATCGAGCGTCACTTCCGCGCCATCCGCGAGCATACCGACCTGCCGCTGTTCGCCTACGACCTGCCGGTGTGCGTGCACACCAAGCTCGACCCCACCATGCTGGTGCGTCTGGGCAAGGACGGCGTGCTGCAGGGCGTGAAGGACTCTTCCGGCGACGACGTCAGCTTCCGCTGGCTGGTGCTGGAGAACGAGGACGCCGGTCATCCGCTGCAGCTGCTCACCGGCCATGAGGTGTGCGTCGACGGCGCGTACCTGGCAGGCGCCGACGGTAGCGTGCCGGGCCTGGCCAACCTCGACCCGCACAGCTACGTGGAGCAGTGGAAGGCCGCTCAGGCCGGCGACTGGAACCGCGTCAAGGAGATCCAGGATCACCTTGCCCGCCTGATGTTCCTGACCCGCGTGGTCAAGGCCACCGTCGGCTTCGGCGCCGGCGTGGGCGCGTTCAAGACGGCTCTGTGGCAGATGGGCGTGTTCAACACGAACCAGATGCGCGAGCCCGTCCAGCCGCTCGAGGGCGAGGACGTCGCGGCCATCGTCGAGGTCATCAAGAAGGCCGGCCTCATGGACGCGGACGCTCCCATCCGCAAGTAGCTTTTCTTCGCTTTTGCAAGCCGGCGCAGGTTCCACCCGCGCCGGCTTTTTTGTTTGCGGTACCATGGTTGGCACCAGGTGATAAGGTGCTTTTCGAAAAGGGAAGGGTGGGGTGCATGGAATATCCCGCATACGTTGCGGCGCTTGATATCGGCGGCACGAAGATCGCCGGCGCGCTGCTGCGATACGAGCAGATCGACGCTGCCCCTGAAGTCGTGTTCGAAACCCAGGTGCCCACGCAGGCGCAGCGCGGGGGCGGCCCCGTGCTCGTCACCGTGTGCGATGTGGCGAACACGGTGCTTGCCGAGGCGCGCTCGCGCCGAGAGCAGGTGCTCGGCATCGGCGTGTCCACCGCAGGCCGTGTGGATGCGGTCACGGGCGGCATCGCGTACGCCAACGAGATCATGCCCGGGTGGACCGGCCAGCCCATCAAGGAGCGCTTGCAGGAGTCTTGCGAGCTGCCGGTGTCGGTGCTCAACGACGTGCAGGCCCATGCGCTTGGCGAGGCACGCTGGGGCGCTGCCAGCGGGGCCGATACCTGCATGATGATCGCTGCCGGCACGGGCATCGGCGGCGCCGTGATCGCCCATGGGCGCTTGGTTCGCGGTAACCACGGTTTCGCCGGCGAAATCGGGCATATCGCCTGTTCGCAGGCCGTGGGCATCCCGTGCGTGTGCGGCGGTGCCGGCCATTTGGAGCTCGTGGCGTCGGGGAGCGGCATCGAGGCGCGCTATGCCGAGATCACGGGCAACCATATCGATGGTGCCGAGATCTCCCGCCGTGCAGCCGAGGGCGAGCCTGCGGCGCACAAGGTTATCATGACCGCCGGCATCGCCCTGGGCGAGGCCATCGCGGGCATCACGAACCTGCTCGATCCCGATATGGTGGTCATCGGCGGCTCGGTGCCCAAGGCGGGCACCAAGTGGCGTGCGGCGGTGCAGGAGGGCTTCGAGCGTCAGATCCCGCTGGCGCAGCGCGGTCTGCCTTTCCTTGCGGCCGAATTGGGCGGGCACGCACCGCTCATCGGCGCTGCAGAGGATCTGCTGGATTACTTGGAGGATGTCGAGGTCCAGCAGGAACTGGACGAGTTTGACGACGCCGAGGGTTTCGAAGCGCTCGACGAGCCGCATGACTCCCAAGAGCAGCAGAATGGGGAAGAGCCGCAGGAGTAGTTTCCATCGGCATATCGCAGCGCCCGGCGCCGTGGATTCTCGGCTGCGGGCGCCGCTGGTTTTCGATTTTGAAAGGATGGGGAAATGGATCCCATTATCGAGCAATTGCGCGGCAAGGTCATCGCCAGCTGCCAGGCATATATGGGCGAGCCGCTGCGCCACCCCGAGACCATGGCGCAGATGGCCCGTGCATGCGAGCTGGGCGGCGCCGGCGGCATCCGCTGCCAGGGCCTATCCGATATCGCGGCCATCAAGGGCCGCACCGAGGTGCCCGTCATCGGCATCTGGAAGGAAGGCCACGAGGGCGTCTACATCACGCCCACGCTGCGTCATGCGCGCGCCTGTGTGATGGCCGGTGCCGACATTGTGGCCATCGATGCCACCGATCGCCCGCGACCCGATGGCAAGACGCTCGAGGACACGGTGCGCCCGCTGAAGGAGGAGGGCGTGCTCGTGATGGCGGACTGCTCCACCATCGAGGATATCCGCCATGCGTTCGCCATCGGCTGCGATATCGCCTCCACCACGCTCTCGCACCCCGGTGCCGCCATCGACTGCGGCATGGCCGACGGTCCGGATGTTGCGCTCGTTCGCCAGGCCGTAGAGGAGTTCCCTGGCAAGCCCGTTATCTGCGAGGGTCGCGTGCACACGCCTGCCGATGCGAAGGCGGCTATGGACGCCGGTGCGTGGGCAGTCGTGGTAGGCACCGCCATCACGCACCCCACCAGCATCACCAGCTGGTTCGTGGAGGCTGCTGGCAAGTAGGTTTTAGCAGTCCCATCGGAAGCCCCGGCCTTTATTGGTCGGGGCTTCTTTTTGTCCCGTTCGATGAGCCCTTGCTCGGTATCCCAGTCGCTCAGACAGTCCTCGCTTGGTGGAACAGTCCACTGGACTGTTCCAGTCGCTGCGGAACTCGCTTTATGAGGTACCGAGCAAGGGCTCATCTGCGCTAATCGGATTGTTGGCTCGCCGATAACAAGGGCTTCCTAGGTTATACAGTATTGCTTCTGAAATCTAACCAAATGAAAATCGCCCCCGCTGCTCTTGCGAGCGGCGGGGGCGATTGCGTTTCCCGTGAGGTTAGCTGGCCGTAAGGCTACTTGCCTAGGTCGGGATGGAGCAGGGACGGGGCGGCGCCCAGCAGCAGGCGCGTGTAGTCGTCCTTGGGGTTGTTGAAGATCTGCTCGGCGGTGCCGCGCTCAACGGCCTGACCATGGTTCATGACGATGATCTGGTCGGAGATGTAGCGCACCGTCTGGATGTCATGGCTGATGAACACCATGGCAAGGTTGAGCTCCTTCTTCAGATCCATCAGCAGGTTGAGAATCTGGGCGCGCACGGACACGTCGAGGGCCGAGGTGGGCTCGTCGGCGATGATGGCGTCGGGCTTCAGGGACAGCGCGCGGGCGATTGCCACGCGCTGACGCTGGCCGCCGGACATCTGGCCGGGCAGCGCCTCGAGGACGCTGTTGGGAAGGCCGACCATCTCGATGAGCTCGCGCACGTGGGCTTCACGGGACTTCGCGTCGCCCACCTTGTGCACGATCATGGGGTCCATGAGCTGCTCGCGCACGGTCATGCGCGCGTTCAGGGCCGTTGCCGGGTCCTGGAACACGACGGAGATGACGCGGCCGATGATCTTACGCTGCGCTGCGGAGCGCTTCGTGACGTCGGTGCCCTTGAAGTACACGTGGCCGGACGTGGGGGTCTGCAGACCGCACATGACGTTGGCCGTGGTGGACTTGCCGCAGCCCGACTCGCCAACGATGCCGATGGTCTGGCCCGGCATGAGCTTCAGAGACAAGCCGTTGACGGCGTGGACCTTGTTGGGGTGCAGCAGGGAGCCGGTACGCGTCTTGAACACCACGTGGATATCATCAAGGAAGATGATAGGCGTCTGCTCGTCGTTGTTGGCGACGGCTGCACTGTTGGTTGCTTCGGCCATTAGTTCGCACCTCCCGTGAGATAAGGCTTGACGCCGATGCGCTTCAGCTCGCTGTCAGGCAGCTCGGCGTAATAGTGGTCGGAATTCGCCACGCGCTTGAGCATGGGTCGCACGTTCGACGTCTTGTCCGGATGGCTGGAGCGCGGACGGAAGCGGTCGCCTTCGGGGAAGTCCTTCGGCGAAGGTACCGAGCCGGGAACCTGATGCAGGCGCGCACCGCCGGCCTCGATGGACAGAACGGAGCCGAGCAGGCCGCGCGTGTACTCGTGGATGGGGTTGGTGAGGATCTCCTTCACCGGGCCCTGCTCCACAACCTGGCCAGCGTACATGACGGTGATGGAGTTGGCGACCTCGGCAACGAGCGCCAGGTCGTGGCTCACGAACACCATGGCGAAGCCAAGCTCGTGCTGCAGCTTGTTCAGCAGGTCGATGACCTGCTTCTGGACCGTCACGTCAAGGGCGGTGGTGGGCTCGTCGGCGATGACCAGCTTGGGGTCGCGCGTCAGGGCCATGGCGATGAGCACGCGCTGGCGCTGGCCGCCGGAGAGCTCGTGGGGATAGGAATCCAGCGTGCGCTTCGGGTCCAGGCCGACCAGCTCGAGCAGCTCCTCGGCGGAACGGGTGCCGCCACGTTTGGTCAGCTGCTTCATCTGAGAGCGGATGAGCATGGAGGGGTTGAGCGAGGACAGGGCGTCCTGGTAGACCATGGCGATCTCGCGGCCGCGCAGCTCGTTCATCTCCTTGTCGGAGAGGTTGAGCAGGTTCTTGCCGTCGTACATGATCTCGCCGGAGATCTCGGCCTTCTTGTCGAGCAGGCCCATGATGGCAAGGCTGGTGATGGACTTGCCGCAGCCGGACTCGCCAACAAGGCCCATGGTCTGGCGCGGACGCACCACGAAGCTGACATGGTCGACCACGTTCACGTCGCCATGGCGGGGGAACTTGATGCACAGGTCCTTGACTTCCAGGATGGGCGGCACGTCGGTGCGGGCCTCGAAGCGGTCGGTGCGCGAAAGCTCGGCTTCCTTAAGGGCGGCAAGGCGCTTGTTGAGCATGTCGGCCTGAGCGGCATAGGCCAGCGTCGGGTCGGCGACCATGCGGTCGGCCTCGCGGTCCTTATTGAGGTCGTTCTCGTCGACCTTGACGGCGCTCTTCGGCGCGGCGATGGCGTCGGTGATGCCCTCGGAGACGATGTTGAGGCACAGAACGGTCAGCATGATCATGATGCCGGGGAACAGCGCCTGCCACCAGCGGCCGGCCAGCACGCCGTTACGGGCGTCAGCCAGGATGTTGCCCCAGGTGGGGGTGGGCTCGGGGATACCGGCGCTGATGAAGGCCAGGGAGGCCTCGAACACGATGGCGTCGGCCACGAGCACGATGGTGAACACGAGGACGGGAGCCACGCAATTGCGCACGACGTGCTTCCACAGGATCCACGGGGCGCGGGCGCCGGAGACGACGACTGCGCGGACGTAGTCCTGGTTGTACTCGCTCATGACGTTGGCGCGCACGATACGGGCGATCTGCGGGATGTACAGAAAGCCGATGGCGAAGATGAGCGAGGGCACGGAGTTGCCGAACACCACGATGAAGGTGGCGGCAAGCGCGATGCCGGGGAAGGACATGATGATGTCCAGGATACGCATGATGACGTTGGCGATGCGCGGGCGCACGACGGCGGCGATAGCGCCGATGATGGAGCCCACGACCAGCGCGAAGCCGGTAGCGCCCAGGCCGATGACCAGGGAGTACTTAGCGCCGCACATCAGGCGGGACATAACGTCGCGGCCCTTGTCGTCGGTGCCGAACAGGTGCGCGGAATCAGGCGCGCAGAACGAGGTGAAGATCTCGTAGGGGCTGTAGGGCGCGATGAAGTCGGCCAGCGCGGCCACTACGATGATAGCGATGAGGATGACCAGCGAGATACGCGCGCCGATGGTCATGTTCTTCCAGCGACGGAAGCGGACCTTGCCGGCGCCGTCCTCCATCTTCTTGGTGAGGCCGCCACGAAGTTGAACCATACTCTACACCGTCCTAATTCGCGGATCGATAAGGATGTAGAGCATGTCGACGATGACGTTCACGATGATGAACGTGATGGCGACGACGAGAACGACACCCTGAACCAACATGACGTAATTCGAGGTAACGCCGGAGACGATGGCCATGCCCATGCCCGGAAGGGCGAAGATGACCTCGAGGACCACGGCACCGCCGATCATGTAGCCGAACTTCAGGCCTAGCACGGTGACGGGCGTGATCAGGGCGTTGCGCAGCACGTTACGGGCGACGACGGTGCCGTAGGGGATGCCGAAGCCGCGGGCGGTGCGCACGTAGTCCTTATCGAGCTCCTCGACCATGGACGTGCGGATGATGCGCGTCATCTGGCCGGTCAGCGGAACGGCAAGGGCGATGCCCGGCATTGCCATGCGCGCAAGCCATCCGCCGGGATCTGCCGTGAGCGCAGGCAGGGGGCCGGAGGCCGGCAGCAGGTGCAGCGTGGAGGAGAACAGCAGGATGAACAGCACCGACAGCCAGAACGACGGCGTGGCGATGCAGGCGATGGAGAAGATACGGATGACCTGGTCGGGCCAGCGGTCGCGATACAGGGCGGAGACGACGCCGAGGATGGCGCTGGCGACGATGGCGATGATGAAGCCGAAGAAGCCGAGCTGCAGCGTGATGGGCAGCGCGGTGGCGATGCGAGCGGACACGGACTGGTTCGAGGGACCGAACGTGCCCAGGTCGCCATGGAAGAAGCCGGCCATGTAGTCGCCGTAGCGAACGATCAGCGGATCGTTGAGGCCGTGCTCGACGCGGTAGGCCTCCAACTGGTCGGGTGACGCGTTTTCGCCAAGCGCCGAGAAGGCGGGGTCGATAGGCGAAAGCGACATCAGGAAGAAGACGAGAACGGTGACACCGAACACCATGATGGGCAGCCAAAGCAGGCGATTGCCGATCAATCGAAGCAGGTTGTTCACTCGATCCCCTCCTTTCTGTAGGCTCGTGAGAGCATGCTTACGTTACATGGTTTGCCATCGTTCAGCCTATGTAGGCTGGCAAACCTTCCACATTATACCGATTTGCAACAGGTCTTCGCAGATAAACGGCGAAATAGGATAACTAATCAGCCAGCTGCTTCTCGCAGACGTGCCACCAGTTGTTGCCGGTTCCTCGTGCGTATTCGCAGCCGACGCAGGGCTTCGTGCAGAACTCGGCGCTTCTCATCTCGTCGGGGAACAGATCGTGCCCCTCGTAAGGGGTGCGCGGCAGCTCGGGGTCGGCCTGCTCCATGCCGCGGATGAACATGGAGGCCATCTGCTTCATGCCAAGCGCGGTGGGGTGGGTACCGTCGATGGCGTCGTAGTCGTAGCCGAACGCCTGCATGTCCACGAGATAGCAGTTGTCGGCGTCGCCCGCGGCGGCGCGGATGATCTTGTTGTACTCGTCGACGCAGATGCCGCGGAACCAGCGCGGGGATGTGGGACGATGCGCGCCCTTCACGCGGCCGGGAAGGAGCGTGGAGACCCAGATGCGAGCGTTCGGGTATTGAGCGTGCATGGTAGCCAGCATGCGGCGGAAGGATTCCTCGAAGTTGGCAAGGGTGCCTTCGGGGGCCATGCCCGCTACCTTGCCGTGATCGGGACACTCGGCGGCAAGCTTCGGCGGTGCGGAAGGCGTTGCCGCGCAGATCTGCGCGTACCCCGACCCCCAGCCGTAGTCGTTGATGCCGATATGCACGAGGATGTCGTCGGGGGTGCGCCCGCCGGCCTGCAGGTGCTCGATGCGCTCAGGCGAGGCGCCGACGGGGAAGTCGCGGCCTTCCACCACGCAGCCCGACCAGGATGCATTGGCCAGGAAGTGCCCGCCGAAGTGATCGATGACCTGGCCCCACCAGGTGTCGTGCGGCGTCTTCACGCCGGTGAGCTCAAGCTGCTCGCCTTCGAAGAACACGCGCCAGCCTTGCGGTAGGATGCCCTCGAACGAGCTGATGGAGTCTCCGTATACGGAAAACAAACGTGTCATGCGGTGATAACCCCCTAAATAGAATCGACGTGAACATGGTATACGCTTCACGCGCATATGGGGTCAAGACGCAAAGAAAGCCCACCTCGCAATGAGGTGGGCTTTCCGGATGCAGCCTATAACCTGGCGGTTATTACTTCAGCTTCGCGTTCTGGAAGTACAGGCCGGTGGTCGGGCTGGGCTCGAAGCCTTCGATGAGGCCGGCCCAGTAGCCGGTGACGACCTTCTTGTGGAACAGCGGGTACAGCGGCACTTCCTCGGAGATGATGTCGAAGCACTTGTTGTACGCCTCCTGGCGCGTGTTCGCATCGGTGGCCTTGCGAGCCTGGTCGAGGTACTCGTTGAACTCCTGGCACTTGCCGTCGCCGGCCTTAGCCCAGCAGGAACGGCCCTGGCACCAGTCGGTGTTCTCGCCGTAGAACCAAGCCAGATGCACGTCGGCGTTCGTGCCGAAGCAGGAGACGTCGCCGGGGGCCAGGAACACGTCGAAGGGCAGAATCTCGTCGGTCTTGGAAGCGGCCATCGTGGGGTAGGGGGCAGCCTGCACGTCGAGCGTGACGTTCATGCCGACGGCCTGCAGGTCCTGCTGGATCTGAGCGGACAGGTCCTTGATCCAGTTGTCGATGACGAGCAGCTTGACCTCGAGGTTCTCCTGGCCGGCCTCCTTGAGCAGGGACTTGGCCTTCTCGGGATCGTACTTGTAGACCGTGGAGGCCTCGTGGTAGGCCGGGTTGTCCTTCGGCAGGTAGGAGGTCAGCGTCTCAGCGTTGCCGCCCAGCTGGTTCTTGATCAGCTTGTCGTAGTCGATGGCGTAGTGGAAGGCCTGACGGACGCGCTTGTCGTTGAAGGGCTCCTTCTGGCAGTTGAACATCAGGAAGCCGATGCCGTAGCTGTCGACGCTGTCGACGGTGACGCCTGCGCCGACCAGCTGGTCGATGTTGGAGAACGGGATGTTCTCGCCGGCGATGGCGGTACCCTCCTGCAGGGCGGTCACGCGAGCGGTGTTGTCAACGCGCACGAGCCACTGCATGGCGTCGGCGGAAGCCGGCTTCGGGCCATTGTACTTGGGGTTGGGGACGAAGTTCAGCTCGCCGCCGTCCTCGCCGTTGCACTCGCCGAAGGCCCATGCACCGGAGCCGGTCGGCGGGGTGGTCATGGTCTCCTTGGTGATCTCGGCAGCCGGGAACACGCGGCACAGGGAAAGGCGCTCTTTGAGCTGCTTGTCGCTGTCGACGAACGGGTAGGCCAGCGTGAAGGACACGGTGGCGTCGTCCTTGGCGGCGACGGAGTCGATGAAGGACAGCATGTCCTTATAGGTGGCGTTGGCCTTGTTGGCCTCGATGACGGCCACGACGTCGGCGGCGGTCACGGCCTCGCCGTTGGAGAACGTGGCGCCTTCGCGCAGAGCGACCTCGTACTCGGTCTCGGAGACCTTGACGGGCTCGCCGGCGGCCAGAGCGGCGTTGGACTCGCCGGTGAAGTAATCCAGCTCATAGAGGCCCTCCAGGCAGTGCTGGATAGCGGGCAGCATCAGAGCGGAGCTTGCGCCGATGGGGTTGTAGTTAGCGTTCTTGTAGCTGCAAGCGGCGGTGATCACGCCGCCGGTGCTGGCGGAGCCGCTGGGCTTGCCGCCCTCGGAAGAGGAGCTGCTGCCGCAGCCGCTCAGGGCCAGGCCGGCCGTTGCGGCGGCAACGGCGCTGCCCGCCAGGAAAGTGCGGCGAGACAGAGAATACTGCTGTTCCATGGGATTCCCTCCGTTCATCTGTCGAGGCGGCTTTTCGCCCCGAGCCTGCGCATGCGCCTTCCGCGCACGCACTACAGCAAACACGATGCATTATCCCTGAACGGGCTTCGAAAATAAAGAAGGGGTAAAGCTTTTACCCAAGCGTAACGGGGGAACCCCCTCGTGCGCAGGCCATTTCCGGAAGGGGCCCGAGGGTGTTTCCCCACGGTGGGCGGTTGTCGTGGCGGGGTGAGCGGCAAACACGCTGGTCCCGGGGAGCGGGAGGGCCCCGTCTGCTCGAGACCGCTTGCCGAGAGCATCCGCCCCACGCCTGCTCAGAGTCGATTCGTGGGATTTCGGCGCGCCAAGGCTGCTAATATAGGCGCACTGTACGGCCAGACGATGTTTCCGATCGCGCCGATCGGGGATAGCCTTAGGAGAAGAAATGACGAGAGAATTCAAGTCCATGGACGGCAACACCGCCGCAGCGCATGTCTCATATGCGTTCACGGAGGTAGCCGGTATCTATCCCATCACCCCTTCCAGCCCCATGGCCGACCTGGTCGACCAGTGGTCGGCGGCCGGCAGGAAGAACATCTTCGGCACGAAGGTGAAGGTGTGCGAGATGCAGTCCGAGGGCGGTGCCGCCGGTGCCGTGCACGGCTCGCTGGCAGCCGGTGCCCTGACCACCACCTACACGGCCTCCCAGGGCCTGCTGCTCATGATCCCCAACATGTATAAGATCGCCGCCGAGCAGCTGCCGAGCGTGTTCCACGTTTCGGCCCGTACCGTTTCCACGCACGCGCTGAACATCTTCGGCGACCACTCCGACGTCATGGCCTGCCGCCAGACCGGCTTCGCCATGCTCGCCGAGGGCAACGTCCAGGAGGTCATGGACCTGTCCGCCGTCGCGCACCTGGCCGCCATCAAGGGCCGCGTGCCGTTCCTGAACTTCTTCGACGGCTTCCGCACGTCCCATGAGGTGCAGAAGGTCGCCGTGTGGGATTACGACGACCTGGCCGACATGTGCGACTTCGACGCCGTGAAGGCGTTCCGCGACCATGCGCTCAACCCCGAGCGCCCGCGTATGCGCGGCAGCCACGAGAACGGCGACATCTTCTTCCAGAACCGCGAGGCCTGCAACGGCGTCTACGACGCGCTGCCCGCCGTGGTGGAAGAGTATATGGATAAGGTCAACGCCAAGCTGGGCACCGACTACAAGCTGTTCAACTACTACGGCGCCGCCGACGCCGAGCGCGTGATCGTCGCCATGGGCAGCATCTGCGACGTTGCCGAGGAGGTCATCGACTACCTGACCGCTCAGGGCGAGAAGGTGGGCCTGGTGAAGGTGCGCCTGTATCGCCCGTTCGTCACCGCCAAGTTCTCCGAGGCCCTGCCGGCCACCTGCAAGAAGCTGGCCGTGCTCGACCGCACCAAGGAGCCCGGCGCCCGCGATCCGCTGTACCTGGACGTCGTCAACGCGCTCATGGTCGAGGGCCGCGAGGGCATCAAGGTTTCCGGCGGCCGTTACGGCCTGGGCAGCAAGGACACGCCGCCCGCGTCCGTGTTCGCCATCTTCACCGAGCTGGCCAAGGACGAGCCGCGCGGCGAGTTCACCATTGGCATCGTCGACGACGTCACCGGGCTGTCCCTGCCCGAGGATGCGTCCGCTCCCAACACCGCAGCTGCCGGCACCATCGAGTGCAAGTTCTGGGGTCTGGGCGGCGACGGCACCGTCGGCGCGAACAAGAACTCCGTCAAGATCATCGGCGACCACACCGACAAGTACGTGCAGGCCTACTTCCAGTATGACTCGAAGAAGACCGGCGGCGTGACGATCAGCCACCTGCGCTTCGGCGATTCGCCCATCCGCAGCAGCTACTACATCAACAAGGCCGACTTCGTGGCGTGCCACAACCCCAGCTACATCACGAAGAACTTCCCGATCGTCAAGGACGTCAAGCCCGGCGGCACGTTCATGATCAACTGCCAGTGGACGCCCGAGGAGCTTGAGGAGCACCTGTCCGCCGAGGCCAAGCGTTACATCGCGGCCAACGACGTGCAGCTCTACACCATCAACGCCATCGACCTGGCCCGCCAGATCGGCATGGGCAAGCGCACCAACACCATCCTGCAGTCCGCCTTCTTCACGTTGGCGAACATCCTGCCGGCCGAGGACGCCGTGCGCTACATGAAGGACGCCGCCACGCGCTCCTACCTGAAGAAGGGCCAGGAAGTCGTGGACATGAACCATCGCGCCATCGATGCGGGCGCCACGGCGTTCGTGAAGATCGACGTTCCCGCTGCCTGGGCCGATGCCGAGGACAACGCCGAGGTCGAGCACCTCGAGGGCCGTCCCGAGCTGGTCAAGCAGGTCCGCGAGATCATGGAGCCGGTCGGCCGCATGGCCGGCGACTCCCTGCCGGTCTCCGTGTTCGTCGACCATGCCGACGGCCAGTTCGAGCAGGGCGCTGCCGCCTACGAGAAGCGCGGCGTGTCCGTGTCCGTGGCAAAGTGGGATGCCGAGAAGTGCACCGAGTGCAACAGCTGCTCGTTCGTGTGCCCGCATGCCTGCATCCGCCCGTTCGGCCTGACCGACGAGGAGGCCGCCGCCGGCCCCGAGGCCATGGCCGTGCTGCCCATGAAGGGCAAGCACAAGGAGCTGAAGTACACGCTGGCCATCAGCCCGCTGGACTGCATGGGCTGCGGCGTGTGCGTCAAGGCCTGCCCGGCCGACGCGCTGACCATGGTCGGCGTCGAGGACGAGATGGCTCAGCAGGACGTGTTCGAGTACTGCGTGAACAAGATCGCCGACAAGCCCGAGATCGAGGGCACCACGCTGCGCGACAGCCAGTTCAAGCAGCCTCTGCTCGAGTTCTCCGGCGCCTGCGCCGGCTGCGCCCAGACGGCTTACGCCCGCCTGATCACCCAGCTCTACGGCGACCACATGTACATCTCCAACGCTACCGGCTGCTCTTCCATCTGGGGCGGTCCGGCTGCCACCAGCCCGTACACGGTCAACAAGCAGGGTCACGGCCCCGCATGGTCTAACAGCCTGTTCGAGGACAACGCCGAGCACGGCATGGGCATGAAGCTGGGTTATGAGGCCGTCAACGGCATGCTCGCCGCCGACGCCGCCATCCTGGTGGAGGCCGGCGCCGCCGCCGACGCCGCCCAGGCTTGGCTCGACGCTCGCGGCGACAAGGCCGCCAGCCGTCAGACCGCCGACGCCCTGATCGCCGCCCTGCCCGAGGTTGCCGCCGGCGAAGGCGCCGCAGCCGAGGCCGCGCAGCGCATCCTGGACCACAAGGAGTACCTGGCCAAGAAGTCCGTCTGGATCTTCGGCGGCGACGGCTGGGCCTATGACATCGGCTACGGCGGACTCGACCACGTGCTGGCATCCGGCGAGGACGTGAACATCTTCGTGTTCGACACCGAGGTCTACTCCAACACCGGCGGCCAGGCTTCCAAGGCTTCCAACATCGGTCAGGTGGCGCAGTTCGCCGCCGCCGGCAAGGACGTCAAGAAGAAGTCGCTCGCCGAGATCGCCATGGCGTACGGCTACGTGTACGTGGCCCAGGTGGCCATGGGCGCCAAGCCGGCCCAGACGCTCAAGGCCATCACCGAGGCCGAGGCATATCACGGCCCGTCCATCATCATCGCGTACTCCCCGTGCGAGATGCACTCCATCAAGGGCGGCATGAGCAACTGCCAGACCGAGATGAAGAAGGCCGTGGACTGCGGTTACTGGAACCTGTTCCGCTTCAACCCGGCAGCCGACGCCGGCAAGAAGTTCACGCTGGACTGCAAGGAGCCTGCTGGCGGTTACCAGGAGTTCCTCATGAACGAGGCCCGCTACAGCCGCCTGACCCGCGAGTTCCCGGAGCGCGCCGGCGAGCTGTTCGAGCGCAACGAGAAGGCCGCCATCGAGCGTTACGATCACCTGGTGCGCCTGAAGGCCATGTACGACGGCGAGTAGTTTGTCCGCTGTACGCGGCGCCGCGTTTCCTCTGGCAAGAGCATTGCTTCGGTATGTCGGGGGTGCGCTGAGGCTTTCGATCGTGCGATAGATCGGTTTCGGAAGGCCGGTCGTCCGAAAGGGCGGCCGGCTTTCTTGCGTTTAATGACTTCAGTCTGGCGCGCGCGTAGCCGCGCCAAGTAAACCGCCC